>Ga0208648_1000002_pt1 | contig 331661 bp, 279 predicted proteins | sample AntAceMetag02UKL_FD_184772 | JGI IMG/M metagenome (GOLD analysis project Ga0208648, IMG submission 184772) | Saline lake microbial communities from Ace Lake, Antarctica - Antarctic Ace Lake Metagenome 02UKL (SPAdes) (version 2) | ecosystem: Environmental > Aquatic > Non-marine Saline and... | reverse complement strand
TAAGTTTTTTTATAATTAGTAGCAAAATAATGTTAATTACCGGTCATAATTATTGATAAAATATTGATAATTGTACGAGAACTAAATAAGTGAAAATTAGAATGTTGATAACTGGCATTTTATTAATAAGTTACCAACAAAAATAATCAGATATTAACATCAAACTAATGATAAATAATAATTTTTTGATTGTTAATACCTTAGCTAAAAATAATATAATTGTGTATTTTATAAATATAATGATTTTCAGATAGTTTAATTTTCAACTGCAAAATTTGGCTATTTTTGTTCAATAATTTATTAACAATGGCAAAAGGTGGAATGATATTGGCAATGGCCTCTGATCATGGTGGATTTGAAATGAAAGAATTTCTTAAAAAGAATCTTCAAAAATCAGGATATATAATTAAAGATTTTGGAACATATTCAGAAGATAGTGTTGACTACCCTGACTTTATACATCCACTTGCGAAGGCAATTAATGATGGAGAATATAAAACGGGAATTATAATGTGTGGAAGTGGTAATGGAGCACAAATTACAGCTAATAAATATTCTAATGTGAGAGCAGGATTATGTTGGAACGAGGAACAAGCTATGCTAATAAAGCTTCATAATAATGCTAATATATTGTCTTTACCCGGAAGATTTGTCTCAATGGATGAGGCATTAAAAATTGTTGAAGTTTTTTTATCGACAGATTTTGAAGGTGGAAGACATGTGCAACGTGTGGAAAAAATTTCTAAAAATTTGAAATAAAATATTTAGGTGAAATCAAGTATTGAAAATAATTCATTTTTAAAGACTTCTGAAAAAGTTGCTTTTGATGAGATACATCGTGAAAAAATAAAATTTAACATAGGTCGATACGATGCGGCTGTAGATAGAGGAAATAGTAATTATAGCAATATGGATATTGCTAAAGAACGTGCCGGATTTTTAAAGTACAAGGTTATAAATGAATTAGATCGTTATTTAATAGAATTTGAAGATAATTTTACCGCTAATGGTGGTAAAATAATTTGGGCACAAGATTCGAGTGAAGCATTAAAAGAAATACTTAAAATTACTAAGAAGTATAATATTAGTTCGTCTGTTAAGTCAAAATCGATGACAACTGAAGAAATAGAACTTAACAGTGCATTTGAAAAGGCCAAAATTGATGTAGTAGAAACAGATCTTGGTGAATTTATTGTACAGCAGGCCGGACAAAAACCCTATCATATAGTTACACCTGCAATGCATATGTCGAAAGAAGATGTTGCATTGTTATACAATGAAAAGTTTAATACTTCAGTGGATTTAACACCGGAAGAACTTACTTTATATACTCGCAAGCTATTACGTGATAAATTTACTAATGCTGAACTTGGAGTTACCGGTGCTAATTTTTTAATTGCTGATACAGGATCAATTGCTTTAACTGAGAATGAAGGAAATGGAATGTTAACTATGTCTTTTCCTAAAGTACATATTGCAATTGCCGGTATCGAAAAGATTATTCCAAAACTAGAAGATCTTGATTTATTTTGGCCACTTTTGGCAAATCACGGAACAGGTCAGTCAATTACAGTTTATAACTCAATAATTAGTGGTCCTCGAAAAAATAATGAAGTTGATGGTCCGGAGAACATGTATCTGGTATTATTGGATAATGGACGTACAAAATTACTTAAAGAAGAAAGACAGCGTCAGGCGTTAACATGCATTAGGTGTGGTGCTTGTTTAAATGCATGCCCTGTTTATAAAAATATTGGAGGTCATACCTACGATACTACCTACAGTGGACCAATAGGTTCTGTAATAACTCCATATTTGAAGGATTTTAAGAAATATAAGCATTTAAGTTTTGCTTCATCGCTTTGCGGAAAATGCACTACAGTTTGTCCTGTTAAAATTCCGTTGCATGAGTTGCTACTTGTAAATAGAAATCATGCCATAAAAAATGGATATTATACATTTTTTGAAAAACAAAGTATTAATATATCATCAAAAGTATTAGGGTCGAGAAAAATGCTAAATATGTTATCGGGTAGTACTAAAAATAGTTTTATGAAGCTAACTGTTGCCGGCATCTGGGGACCACGACGTGATTTACCTAAACTTGCTCCTAAGTCATTTAATGAACTTTGGAAAGAGCGGGAGAAGGACAAGGAATAACCAGTTTTAAAAATATTTTTCCTTTATTTTTAAAAATACATTTACAAGCATAATTAATACAGTAACCTCAATTAGTGGTTCTATAACGGCAGCAAATGCCTCTTCATACTGTTATAAAATTTTCTAAATTCATGTTCAATTTCATTTCTAATTCTAACGAATTCAATTATTATTTCATCTTTAGTTCCTGTTGCTTCTGCAGGATCGTCAAAACCAATATGTAGTCTGTGTTTAACATTTCCTGTAAAAACAGGACAGGTTTCTTTAGCATCTCCGCACACGGTAATAACAAAATCGAAATTTTCAGAAGTAAAACTATCAATACTTTTTGGTTGATTTTTACTAATGTCAATATTAAGTTGTTCCATCACTTCAATTGCATATGGATTAACTTCGGGGCCTGGCATTGTGCCAGCTGAAACAATATGCATTTTGGAATCAAACGATTTTAAAAATCCTTCGGCCATTTGGCTGCGACAACTATTTCCTGTGCATAAAATTAATATTTTCATAGTTTGAATTAGAAAATTATCTGTTGGTAAAAATAGTTAATAAGATCAGTTCAAAATAATAACTAAAAAATTGTTAAAAAAACAAACTTAATAAGCTTCTATTTTTAGCTTTGCAGCAAATCAAAATATTGTATTATGCGAAGATTATTATATTCAATCCTGGTTGTTTCGATGATTGTTGGAATTACTACATCTTGTGAAAATAAAAAAGAAAATAAATTTAAGTTAGCCCTTGATATCGAAAATGGTGCTGATAGTGTTATAATACTCACCAAACGCCAGGGAGGAGAGATGGTTAACCTGGATTCGGTTTCTCTTGTGGATGGTAAAGGAACTATAACAGGAAATATAAATATGCCAGAGTTTTATTACCTTATGGTTAAAGGCACACGTATTTATATACCGGTATTTGCTGAAGCAGGTGATATTGTTGTTAAGGCTAATATGAATAATCCCCGAAACCCAATTATTTCAGGATCGATTGCTCATGAAACATTTAATGCATATAATGACTCGGTGTCAGTATTTGATAAACAAGCATCTTTGTTAAGCTCGCAATATGGCGAAGCTAATAAGCAAAACGATGTAGCCCTAATGAAAAAAATTGAAGAAGAATATATGGGCATTGAAAAATTGAAAACCAATTATTTAATTGAATATGCAATCAAAAATAATAGTAATGTGGTTTCAGCTTTTTTAGTGCTAAATAATTCATATAAGTTTGAGCTTGACGAACTTGATCAGGTTGTAAGTAGTTTTGATCCATCAATTGATTCAAGTGATTATGTAGTAGACTTAAAACAACAAGTATCAACACTTAAGAAGGCAGCTGTTGGTCAATCCTTTATTGACTTTGCACTTAATGATCCCGAAGGAAACCCAATAGCACTTTCATCAGTTGCTAATGGTAATTATGTACTTGTTGATTTTTGGGCATCATGGTGTAGCCCATGCCGTGCCGAAAACCCAAATGTTGTATTAGCCTATAATAAATTTCATGATAAAGGCTTTGATGTATTCGGTGTGTCTTTTGATAAAGATTATGCTAAGTGGGTAGAAGCAATTGCGGTTGACGATTTAACATGGACACATGTATCAGATTTAAAATACTGGAATAGTGCTGCCGGCAAATTATATGGAATTCAAAGTATTCCACAAAATATTCTTATCGATCCTAATGGAATAATTATTGAGAAAAACCTAAGGGGTAAGGATTTACAGGATAAGCTAACGGAATTACTTGGTGATTAAAAGAAAAAGCTAAATAACAAATACTAATCACAAGTAGTTTTATAAACAAAACAAATAGAAAATCAAACCAAATTAATTAACAGTTATTAGAATTGTTAACTTAATTTAAAAAAAATGTCAAAAATTAGTTTTGGAGAGTATATTGAAGGGACAAACTACAAAGTCCTTGATGAAAGACGTATGCGTGGTAGTGCGGGGTTGATGCTATTATTAGGATTAATAGCTTTTATAAACGGGTTTATACTGCAGAATTTTATTGTCATCCCATATATTGCCGGGTTTCTGATGTTGAATTTTATAATCGGAATATTTATTAATCCTAAATTTTCACCTACAATATTTATTGCACGGTTATTTGTTTACAAACAATCACCATTACCAATTGGTGCAATTCAAAAGAAATTTGCCTGGAGTTTGGGGCTTGGTTTATCGGTAGTTATTTTTACCTTATCACTTTTTCTTGTTAATGATATATCATTTTTTGACCCGGTTTGTTTGCTGTGCCTGATTTGTTTAGTGTTATTATATTTTGAATCAGTATTTGGAATTTGTATTGGCTGTAAAATTTACTACCTGTTTATTTATCTTAAGTTATTTAAGGAACCAAAAGAGAAGCCAAATTGTATGGGCGATGCCTGTAAAATTGATTAAGGTTTATGGAATAGGGTAACAAAAGTCGCCCAACCATATATTTATTTCATCAAAAATTACTTATTCTTCGGAATATGAATCGGGCAATAACCTAATGCATATTAATAAGAATTATACCTCAATACTTTGTCTATACTCTTACGGATTTTCTTCCGGTGCTTATAATTTTCAGGAGTATATCCAATTGTAATTAGTAAAGGTATATTTTTCTTTTCTGGTATGTTAAGTATGTTTTTTACTGCCTGTTCGTCAAACCATCCTAACATACACGAACCTAATCCTTCTTCGGCAGCCTGTAAGCATATATGTTCAGCAGCAATACCAATATCAATTAACGGATATTCTTTTTCCTTAATTCTTCCGCCCAGCTCTGTTATTATTTTTGGTTTTTCCAGGACAATGGCTATAATTACCGGAGCCTTAAGAACAAACCTGTTAAAACTTTTTAATGGGCCGAAAGTTTTTATTGCCACTTTATCCTTAATTTCAGAATCATCAACTACAACAAATGTCCATGGTTGCGAATTACTGGCTGAAGGAGCAAGCCGGGCAGCCTCAATACACTTATTAATAATCTCTCTGCTAACAGGTTTGCTTATATATTTTCTGTCGCTTTGGCGTGTTATTATTAGTTCGTTAAATTTCATTGATAGACAAATACGTTCTAGTTTAATCCACGTTTATTCAATAAAGGCTCCAGGCTAGGTTCTGCACCACGAAATTCAACAAATAATGCCATAGGATCATCTGAACCACCTCTTGAAATTACATTATCCCTAAAACTCTGTCCAAGTTCTCTGTTAAAGATGCCTTGTTCAACAAATGCTTCATAAGCGTCTGAATCAAGAACAGCTGCCCAGATATAAACATAATAACCGGCAGCATATCCCTCACCTCCAAAAGAATGATTGAAATAATTGGAACGATATCTGGGTATAATAGCATCAATTAAACCAAGCTTTTCCATACTTTCATTTTCAAATGTTTCAATGTCAATTTCATCAACATTTTTAGCGGTATGATAATCCATATCTAACAGGCTGGCTGCAAGATATTCGGTTGTTATAAATCCTTGGTTAAACTTACTGCTTTTTTGAATTTTTTCAACTAATTCCTGAGGTATTAACTCTCCTGTTTTATAATGATATGCATATAGTTTCAATAGTTCTGGTTCCATCGCCCAGTTTTCCATAATTTGTGAAGGAAGTTCTACAAAATCGCGTTTTACAGAAGTACCGCTTATTGTTTGATATTCAACATTTGAAAGGAAACCATGTAAACCATGACCTAACTCATGGAAAAGTGTTTGAACTTCATCAATGCTAAGTAGTGACGGAGCATCGGCAGTTGGTTTGGTGAAGTTACCTACGTTTACAATAATCGGAGTAACCATATTATCACCTGACCCTGATTGTTTACGATATGCTTCCATCCAGGCACCACCTCTTTTTGATGCGCGAGGAAAATAATCAACATAAAAAATACCAATATGAGTGCCATCAGCTTCAGTAATTTCGTAGGTTTCAACATCTTCATGATAAACGGGAATATCAGTACGTTTGATAAACTTAATACCATATAAACGCTCTGATAATTCAAAAGCTCCTTTTTTCACTTGTTCCAATGAGAAATATGGGCGTAGTTCGTTTTCATCAAGGTCGTATTTTTCTTTACGGAGTTTTTCTGTGTAATACCACCAATCATAACTTTGCAATGCACCATCAACACCTTCCATGTTCATCATGTTTTGCAGGTCTTTGGCTTCCTTTTTTGACTTTTCTAAGGCAGGCTCCCATAAGCCCATAAGCAGACTATATACATTTGCAGGAGTTTTAGCCATGTTTTTGGAAATCGCATACTCGGCAAAATTACTGTAACCCAATAGCTTTGCTTTTTTATCTCGTAATACTAATATTTCATTAATAACCGGAGTTGTATTAAAAGCTTCACTTTTACCCCTGTTCATCCATGCTGTGTAAAGCTCTTCACGCCTGCCTCTGTTGTCGGCATATTGAAGAAACGGAATCCAGCTTGGTTTATCAAGCGTAAATGCCCAGGCTCCTTCATGACCTTTTTGAGCAGCAACTTCTGCAGCAGCATCTTTAACAGATTTTGGCAAACCAGCTAATTCGTTTTCATCTTCTATTAACATATAATAGCTGTTGCTCTCTTTTTGCAGAATATTTCCAAACTCCGGATATAGTGATGCAAGTTTTTCGTTTACCTTTCTCAGCTTTGCCTGATCTTCATCATTAAGTTCAGAACCTCCTCTTACAAACTCCTGATATGTAAAATCCAGAAGGGCTTTTTGTTCTTGAGACAAGGTCTTGTCATTGCCAATTTCAATTTCAATATTTAGATCTTTTTGTTGATCATATACTTGCTTAACCTTGTTAAATAGTTCTGCGTTAAGCATAATATTATCCTTATGGTTGGCAAGTTTTGGGGCAATTTCACCTTCAATTTCAGAAATTCTTTCGTTGGTATTAGCCTCAGTCAAATTAAAAAATACACCGCTGACTTTGTGTAAATCACTACCACTTTTATCAAGAGCAGCAATTGTATTTTCAAAAGTAGGGGCCTCAGTATTGGTTACGATAGCTTCAATTTCTTTGTTTTGATTTTTTATAGCTATTTCAAATGCAGGAAGATAATGATCTTCTTTTATTTTATCAAATGGCGGAACACCATAAGGAGTGGTCCATTCACTAAAAAACGGGTTATTATTCATTTCTTTAGATGTGTTATTTTCGCATGCTGTCATTAATATTAAGATGCCAAACATGAGTAAAGTTAATTTTTTCATGGTTTTGATTTGAAAAGTGAAATTTATATTAAAGTCTTTATAAAATTAGAAAAACGTTGTCATTCTGAACTCAGCGAAGCCTTTCTCTACGGCAGTCAGAAACCTTATAATGCTGTAAAACAACTCATATAGAAATCCTTTGCTATGCTCAGGAAGACGAAAATACTTTACAAAGATATCAAATTGCGATAATAAACATCTGGTTCCTAATGTCCGTCACCTCCAACTACTTTAAACTGGTCACCGGTTTTTTCTATAATTAATTTATATGTATCCTCACCATATCCTGGTTGAGATACTTTGGGTGCATAGTACTTATATCCTTCAGGCGTATCCTGAGCGGTTTTTATATTTCCATCCATATATTTAACAAAAAGATACTGATAAAGATTTTTCCAGGTGTTAAATACATCGGCACCAACTGAATTTGAATAACTTGTAAGATATGCTATGGCAGCATCTTTATCGGTTGACATTAAAGCTTCTGCACCAGCATCAATGGCAGGAGTTAAGGCAATAAAATCGGTTTCAAATTTATTTTGAACTTTTTCAATCTCAGGGTGTATGGCACTATAACGGGTATAGGCAAAGTTTTGCATCTGGTTAAATATCCAAAATCCTGATTTATTCGACCATTTCATCATTGAGCCATTGCCAACGGAAAAGTTATAAGGAGTTTTAGTAATACTTGAGTACATAGGCATATATACGGTACCTGAAGCATCGTCAACACCAAACCAGAAAATACCCCCAATAGCATCCGGCAACCAAGTACGTGATTGGGTAACAAACGAAAAACCTGTTTGTTGAGTAGCAGTAGCCCTTTCATTGCAATAAGCTACATCATCAACTTTCCATGTAAGTGGACGCCAGCGATATGGGTTGTTAAAAGGACCTGCCCCTACATCTTTACTCATGTCTAACTCTGTATTTTCAAGGTGGTCGCGCATGAAGTTCATCATATCATGAACGCTAACTTTATTTGTTGGTTTAACCCAGAGAGGCATACGGTTGGTTGCATAATGGTTTGGGTTTGGGGTTCCATCGTCAAGTGTATTATTATGCTCAATATTTCCTTTTGCATACTCCCAGTATTTATCCATCCCCGGGGCAACTTTGTTAAACATGGTCCAAACTCTAATTTCGCAAAAACGCGCACCACCAAAATTAACGGGAGCATATGTTTCTGAAAAGGAAAAATTCTTGTCTTTCCCCTCATACCATCCTTTTTCTCTTGCAAATGAAATTATATCTTCAGCATAAACAGTGGTAATATTTTCATCAAAAATTTCATCAATATCTTTTGAGCTTATGGAATTTTTGCTTTTTTCCTGTGGGAAAGTTCCAATACGAGCATGGTTAGCATGCCCTGACACATAACCATCGGGGATCATACGTGCTACCCAAACAGCACCCTTTTCACCTTCACCTTTTCCAATAAGCTCAAGTATCCACACTTCATCTTTATCAGATATGGAGAATGATTCTCCTGAACTGTAATACCCGTATTCAGCCATTAGGCCGGTTATAATTTTAATTGCATCACGGGCAGAAGTAGCTCTTTGCAATCCAATGTAAATAAGATTACCATAGTCCATAATAGCGCCAGATTGTTTGCCAAGTTCTGATCGACCACCGTATGTTGTTTCACCAATTGCAACCTGATTTTCATTCATATTACCTATCACATTGTAAGTAACTAATGCTTGTTTAATCTCACCAAGATATTTACCTGTATCCCACTCATAAATGTCGAGCATTGTGCCTTCTGGATAAGTTGCAGCAGGCCAGTGATATAGTTCGCCATAAAGAATATGCGAGTCGGCCGCATAAGAAATCATCGTTGATCCATCAGTAGAAGCACCTTTTGTAATAAGATAATTTGTACATGCAATAGTGCTGTTTGTCAACAATAAGGTTATGGCCAATACAAGACCTGTTATTTTATAATTCATATTTAATAGTTTTGGTTATTAATACTTAATTTAAAAAAGAGCCACAAAATTAATAGAAATGTTGAATATTTTATAGTTCCTTTTATTTATCCCTCATTTTTGCTTTTTGTTTTAGATAAAGGTATGCTTGCTGAATTTCGTTATCTGTCATTTCTGGATCTTCCTTTTTAACCATAGCCTTAAATTCAGAATAGCTCATATCTTTAATCATATCAAGCATCTCGTCCTCTTCTTCTTTAGAATTATTATATTCTTCTTCAAATTCTTGAGCTGTAATATCGGGGAATAATTCATCAGAATTTACTCTTTCGTATTCAATATTTTCGGGTACTTGAAATTTTTCTTCAGGAACAGGAACATCAATTTTAACACTAATAGCAGTTTCAATATTTGATCTGTCTTCCAGTTTCAGAACAAGTCCTTTCCAAATCCACAATTTACTTTTTCCATTAACCCACAAATTACATTCTTTTCCAATTATGGTTTCATTACTAGTTTTTTCATATCCTGTTTTTATAAGGATATTTTCTCCTGTTTTTTGCCAGTCGCGATCGGAGTCTGCTGAAAATAATAAAAATGGATTTTCTATTTCAACGGCCTGTTTATCAATAAAATCAATTGTTGTAGTAAAAGGCCCTATTGTAATAGTGCCTGTATTTTCCTTTATTTTATTACCCTTTTTCTCTACAATATATTCAGCCATTTTATAACCAGCTCCATAAACGTAATAACTTTTATTACCTTCAATCTTTCCTTCTAATTTATATTCAATTATAGCTGTTTCAAATGGATATTTTCTGTAATCATCAGGGTTTGCATTATCACGTTTTGATTTGTAGTTATTCTCAAATTCTTCATATTTACCCAGGCCAAAAATTGTTGCTTCAGCACCCTTATCCATTGACTCATCAGCCTTTTTAAGCCCTGGTTGAGCTTTGTCTAATCCTTTTTCAGCCTGTTCCATTCCGGCGTTTTCTGCTTTTTCAGCTTGCTCCAAACCGGCATCCTCTCCTGCTTTAAGACCTTTTTCAGCCTGCTCTTCCCCTTTTTCTTTAGCCTCGTTTTTGTATTTATTTTTATACTTATTTTTTATACTGTTTCCAATGCCAAATTGTGCATTAACATTTCCCATTAAAAATAATGAGAACACTAATGTTAATAATACTATTCTTTTTTTCATATTTATTAATTAGTTAATTTATAATATCTTGAGTGTGTTTATTTTATCTAACGCCAGCTGGGTTTTTAGCGCTTCAATATTTTCAAATTTGTGTTCGTCACGCATACGTTTAACAAATGAAATAGTTATGTCTTTACCATAGATAACTTTATTAAAATCAAAGATATTTACCTCAATGGTTATCCAGACATTTAGGATATTTACTTTATCAATAGTTGGTCTGAAACCAATATTAGCCATTCCTTTATATGTTTCATCCATGTAATGAACTCTACAAGCATATACTCCTACCGCTGCTATAAGTTTGTATTCGTCACTAACCTCAATATTAGCTGTTGGAAAACCTATGTTATGTCCTATAGATTGACCTCGAACTACTTTTCCAGTTATTGAATATTCATGTCCTAATAATTTATTTGCAACAGTAATATCACCCTGAATAAGCAGATCTCTTATTTTAGTTGAGCTAATAGTTGTCTTTCCAATATTTTTGGCATCAACTTGTTTAACATCAAATCCAGATTGTTTACCCAATCTATTAAGTAGCTCAAAACTTCCCTCACGATTGTTACCAAACTGATGGTCGTACCCAATTATGAGAATTTTAGGATGTATTATGTCAATTATAAGATTTTTTATAAAAACTTCAGATGTTGTTTTTGCAAATTCTTTAGTAAACTCAACTATAATCAGGTGGTTAATTCCCGCTTTTTCAATGTGTTGTATTTTCTTCTCTTGGGTTTTTATAAATTTAAGGTTTGAATTTTCTTGCTCCAGCACAATGCGTGGATGAGGATAAAATGTAACAACAACAGTTTCTCCACCTATTTTAGTTGCCTCCACCTTCATTTGATTAAAAACAGCCTGATGGCCAAGATGAACACCATCGAAAGTACCAATGGTAACTACTGCGTTATTAACAGGTTTAAAATCCTTTATGCAATTGTAAATTTTCAATTATCTAAGTATATGGTTGAGGCTTAGGTTGAGAATGAATATCCTTTTTAATTTAATTATTAACCTTTTTCTCTAAACTAATTTATTCATTATTAAATATTGTGCTATTTGAACAGCATTTGTTGCAGCTCCTTTTCTAAGGTTATCAGCAACAATCCAAATGTTTAAACTATTTGGTTGCGAATTATCCCTTCTTATTCTACCTACCATCACCTCATCTTTGCCTTTAGTTAATAGTGGCATTGGATAAAAGTTGGCTTCCGGAAAATCAAACACAACCACACCGGGCATTGTACCAAGCAGCCGTTTTATTTCATGAATTGTAAAGCCGTTTTCAAATTCAATATTTACAGCCTCTGAATGTCCTGTTTTAACCGGCACTCTTACTGCTGTTGCTGTAATGCTGATATTGGAACTAAGTATTTTGTTTGTCTCTTCTATAAGTTTAACTTCTTCTGTAGTGTCACCATCATTATTAAACTCCCCTGCATGTGGTATTACATTAAGATCTATTTGGTGTGGGTAAAATTTAGTTTCATAATTTCCGGCTCGCTCATTCATTAATTGATTAACAGCCTTAGCACCACTTCCCGAAACTGCCTGATATGTTGATATCACAAGCCTTTTTATCTTGTAAATTTTGTGTAACGGCGATAATGCCATCACCAACTGAATAGTTGAGCAGTTTGGGTTTGCAATAATAGTGTCATTTTTATTTAATAAACCACCATTAATTTCAGGAACAATTAATGGAATATTATTATTCATTCGCCATGCCGATGAATTATCAATAACTTTTGTACCCACATCAGCAAATTTTGGCGCCCACTTTAAAGATGTTGTGCTTCCTGCCGAAAATATTGCAATATCAGGTTTCTTTTCAACAGCGTCTTCAATTGAAATGATGCTATATTCCTTTCCGGAAAAAGTAATTTTTTTTCCTGTAGATTTTGATGAAGCGACAGGAAAAAACTCAGTTACCTGTATATTTCTTTCTTCAAGAACTTTTAAAATGTCTCTGCCAACTAACCCTGTTGCACCTACTACAGCAATCTTCATTTACTTATTTATTAACAGTTTTTAGAATTAAAATCACTAACCTTCATTATTCATAAAATCTCTCGCAAAGGCGCTAAATCGCAAAGAACAAGTAAATTAAAAGCTAATTTCGAAAAAACTCAATTTTACTTCTCCAAACAAATTCATTAATCAAAATTACTCATATCCAATTTTTTGCGTCTCTGCGTCTTTGTATGATGAATTTTTCAGGCTAGTAATTTCAATAATTTTAATTTCAATTTACTTAATGATAAAAATATTATTAAATTTACAAATCAAAAACCTTTTACAGCCTGCAAAAATACTAAAATGAAACAAATATTATTATTGCTGTTCATACTTCTTTCAAATGTTCTTTTGTCTCAGACTTCTGATGATTTTGAAGATGGCAATTTTACTGAAAATCCGGTTTGGACAGGTGATCAAAATTTATTTAAAGTTAATTCATCCTTTCAATTGCAGTTAAGTGACACAGCTGAAAATCAAGCTTTTCTGGGAACTGCAAACACAATGATTGTTAATACAGAATGGCGATGCTGGATCAAGCTGTCGTTTAGCCCGTCATCAAACAATTATGCCCGATATTATCTTATTAGCGATAATGAAAATTTATCAGAATCATTAAACGGATATTTTTTACAATTTGGAGAATCGGGTAGCAATGATGCAATTGAATTATTCAGGCAAGATGGAAATGAACTGATTTCTGTTTGTCGTGGTAGCGAGGGAATTATTTCTTCATCATTTGAAATTCGTGTTAAAGTAACTAGAGACGATAGCGGAAACTGGAGGTTATATGTTGATCAAAATGGGGGAGAAGTTTTTGTTTTCGAATCCGAGGGTGTTGACAATACATATTCTCAAACATCGTACATTGGTTACCAGTGTAAATATACATCAAGCAATAGCACCAAAATATACTTTGATGATGTTTATGCTGGCCCGTTTATTATTGATAATGATCCGCCTGTATTATTAAGTATTGCAACTGATACTGACAGTACTGCCTTGTTGAAGTTTAACGAAGCATTGAACGAAGGGAGCATTGCAATTTTAAATAACTACATTGTTGATGATGGTATAGGAAACCCGATTGTTGCTTATCGTGATGAAATTGATGTATCTATTGTGAGATTGGAATTTAGTATAAAATTTGAATTAGCCAAAAATTATTTAATGTCAGTATCGGGAGTTAAAGATCTTGCAGAAAATATGATGAATCCTCAACAATTAGGGTTTAGTTATTATCTGCCTCAAGTGTATGATGTGGTTATCAATGAAATTATGGCTGATCCAACTCCTCCCGTTGGTCTTCCTGAATATGAGTATTTGGAATTATATAATCAAACGGAATCTGACATTGATCTTGAGGGCTGGACATTAACAATTGGAACATCTGAAAAAACATTTAGTGCAGTTATTATCCCTTCGGGTAACTATTTAATTCTTGCAAAAGAAGAAGCACAGGCTGAGCTGAGTTCTTATGGTAATTTTTATGGTTTTAGCAGCTTTTCGTTAACAAACTCAGGACAAACAGTAGTCTTGAAAAGTAATAATGGAACAATAATTTCCAAGATATCTTATTCGGATAGTTGGTATAATGATCCGGATAAGGAAGATGGGGGGTGGTCAATTGAGCAGAAAAATCCTGCAAATATTTGTTCTGGTGGTGAAAATTGGACTGCATCAGAAGATAACAAGGGTGGCACCCCGGGAGCTGTAAATTCAGTAGTTAGCCATGTTTTGCTAACACCTCAACTGGCAAATCTTGAGATCTTTACAGACAATATATTACAGTTGTATTTTAACCAAAATATGGATGAAGAATCTTTGAGTAATAACCAAGCCTATGAAGTTAGTGGTGGTATTGGAAATCCAACTTATGTTTATACATGTTACGATGAGCCCCAAAAAGTTGAGCTTTATTTTGAGGATACATTTATACAGGGAACAAAATATGAATTAACTATTTCAAAAAGCATTATGAATTGTATGGGTTTACAACTAGCAAACGATACAATTATATGGTTCGGTTTACCCGATATTGCAGAAGCCAATGATGTTATAATTAATGAAATATTGTTTAACCCGTGGACAGGAGGAGAAGACTATGTTGAACTTTATAATCGTTCTGATAAAGTTATTGATTTGTCTACTTTGCAGATTGGCTCAATAAAAGAAAGTCCACCTAACCCTCCTGATACAACAATTGTTAGCATTATTAATAATCAATTTCTGTTACTTCCGGATGAATATGCATTATTAACGGTTTCTCCGGGCGCGGTAAAAAATCAATACATTACGACTAACCCACAAGCTTTTATACAAGTTGATCCCTTTCCTTCATATAACAATGATGATGGTAAAGTATTACTTACTTCTTACGACGAAATTGTAATTGATTCATTCAGTTATTCTGAAGAGATGCAATTCCCGCTATTGATTTATTATGATGGGGTAGCTTTGGAGAGGATTAACCCGGATGTTTCTTCAAATGATGAAAACAACTGGCATTCTGCTGCCGAAAGTGTTGGTTTTGGTACTCCGGGATATAAGAACTCACAGTTTGTTTCAAACATAATTACTGATGATAATATAGTTATTGAACCCGAAATATTTTCACCTGATAATGATGGTTTTGAAGACATCATAAATATTAAATATAAATTTGATGTACCAGGTTATGTAATGTCAACAACTATTTTTAATGCGGAAGGATATTTGGTAAAAAAACTAACAAACAACGAATATCTTGGAACAGAAGGTAGTATTTCATGGGATGGATTGCAGGATAATAATTCGAAAGCCCCGGTTGGTATTTATGTATTTTACATTACGGTTTATGATATTGAGGGTAATGTAAAGAAGTATAAGAAGACAGGAGTTTTGGCTACTAAGTTATAATCACATCAACTTCTGCTGAACTTTCCACCATCTATCTGGTATTTCGTGGTTGAGGGCAGTTTGGTAATCTTCGTATGAACATGGAACAAACTGATGTCGTTTATATTTTTGGCTTACCAGATCTTTTGAGCTTACTACCATCCACCATCTGCTGGTTTTTTTACTTTTCAGGAAAACAAGCTCATCTTCAAAATTATCAATCTGTACATTAAATTTAATGTAATCCTGATGATTATTTTCCGGAAAATCGTTTCTGCGATTAGAAAATCCATCTAAAAAATACCACATCATTTGAGCATAAAGGTGAGCTGATTGTCCATTATTATCTAATGATGGGTTAAGCTCGTAAAAACCAATACTGCTGAGTTTATCACTCATTCCGGCATAACGGCAAATTTTACAAACTTCTTCTCCGGTAAACCCGTTAGGCATAGCTCTGTCTGAGGCAGGAGCATCAGCATGTTTAATACTCGAAATATCAATGCTTAATATGTCAGCATCTCTTACCATTGGCTCAACCTCTTCCATTTCAGCCTTTACATTTCCAAGTCGGTTAGTGTCAAAATACAAATTTTTCATCAGCACAAGCGAATCCTGATCAATAAAATATGTTTGATAACCAATATTGGTGTAATTAAATAAGAAATTTGGTTGATGAAGGATGATATGACTTAGATAGGATTTGTTATTTAATTCATTTTCATCGTGACCAAGATCAAAAACGGCGTCAACGGAAGCAATATTTATTATTCGTCCAATATTTTCATATGCCAGGTAATTGGCATAAGTAATATCTTGTCCGCCACCAATTATCATAGTGACAACATTATTTTTTAAAAGTTCTGAAACCACTTCTTTTAACGCAAAATATGTGTCATCAATTTGGTGGCCACGTTTAATGTTACCAATATCAGCAATATGTAAATTATTCCAATGTGAGAATAATTTGTAAAACCATCCCCGAACCTCATTTGGAGCACTGTCACAACCTTTGTTTAGTGTGGCTCTGTCATCACCAACACCAATTATTGCAACATCAATTTTGTTAAGATCAGGAAATCCTTGTTCGTTAGTATATTTAATAATAACATCATCCAAGCGATATCGACCTGTATCGTTAGACGTTTTTAATTCTTCAATGTTTACCGGTTCGAGGTATGTGCTAATATCCATTACGTTGGAAATAGATGCATTTGGGCAACGAAGATAAATTATTTTTTCTTTTTAGTATATCTTTTTTTGGGCATGTTCTTAGGATCTTCTGAAATTTTATAACATTCCTCAAGTGTTAATGAAGCCGCATCAGTTCCTTTTGGTAATTTATAATTTTGTTTGTCGATTACCATGTAAGCACCGTATCTTCCATTTAGCAGTTGTACTTTATCATCTTCAGGAAAAATTTTGATGATTTTTTCTCTTTCTACTTTTCTTTTAGCTTCAATAAGTTCAATTGCCCGTTCAAGTTTTATTGATTCCGGATTATCATCTTTCTTAATTGAGATAAATTTACTGTCATGTTTTACATAAGGACCAAACCTACCGATGGCAACACTTACTTCTTTTTCTTCATAATTACCTAATATGCGTGGGAATTCGAATAATTTTAATGCTTCTTCAAAGGTTATGGTTTCAATACTTTGGTTTTTTCTTAACCCTGCAAATTTTGGTTTTTCTTCTGATTCAGTTTCACCAATCTGTGCAAGCGGACCAAAACGACCAATTTTTACATAAATATTTTTTCCGCTTTCAGGATCTACCCCTAACAGTCGTTCGCCGCTAAATTTACCCGATTTTTCTTGCGTGTCTTCTATTTTGGAATGAAATGGTCCGTAAAATTCTTTTATCATTTCATTCCATTCTTTTTTTCCTTCAGCAATCTCATCAAATTCCTTTTCAACACTAGCTGTGAAATTATAATCCATAATGTTGACGAAATTCTGTGATAAAAATTTGGTAACTAAAGAGCCAATATCTGTTGGAAAAAGTTTAGATTTATCGGAGCTAATGTTGTCAAAAAGTGTTTTTTGGGATATATTACCATCCTTTAATGTTATGCATTGTACTTTTTGTTTCCCCGGATCTCGGGTTTCTTTAACAACATATTCACGTTTTTGTATAGTAGAAATTGTTGGAGCATAGGTTGATGGCCTTCCTATTCCAAGTTCTTCAAGTTTTTTTACAAGGCTGGCCTCAGTATATCTTGGTAAATGCTTAGTGTAACGTTCACGACCAACCATTTCAATTAAAGAAAGTTCATCATCGGTTTTCATTGCAGGCAGAAGCCCTTGTTTTTCACCATTATCATCGTCGGTTCCTTCAAGATAAACTTTAAGAAACCCATCAAATTTTATTACCTCACCATTTGCTATAAATAGCTTGTCAGCTCCTGATGTTGAAATATTAACTACAGTTTTCTCCAAAGAAGCATCACTCATTTGAGAGGCAATGGTGCGTTTCCAAATTAAGTCATAAAGTCTTTTTACATCAGCATTTCCATCAATGGTTTGATTATTCAAATAAGTAGGTCTGATGGCTTCATGAGCTTCCTGGGCGCCTTTAATTTTAGTAATATATTTTCTTATTTTGACATATTTTTCACCATATAAATTAGTTATCTCTTCTTTAGCCATTCCGATGGCAGTATTTGATAAGTTAACAGAATCAGTACGCATATATGTAATCTTTCCTGATTCATATAGTTGTTGAGCTACACGCATTGTGTTGCCAACTGAAAACCCAAGTTTGCGAGAAGCTTCCTGTTGAAGAGTAGATGTTGTAAATGGTGGCGCCGGTGATTTTTTACCAGGTTTTTTTTCGATGGATTTAACCTGAAATTGTGCGCCAATTTGTTTTTCTAAGAAAATTAATGCTTCTGCTTCTTTCTTGAATTTCACGGAATATTCAGCTGCAAAAACTTTTTCCTTATTATCTGCAGGAAAGAACTCGGCAACAATTTTGAAGGCAGATGTGCTTTGATGTTTTTTAATTTCATTTTCACGCTCAACAATTAACTTTACAGCAACGGATTGGACCCTACCGGCAGATAATGATGGCTTAACTTTTTTCCATAATAATGGAGAAAGTTCATAACCAACAAGCCTGTCTAGTACTCGTCGAGCCTGTTGCGCCGATACTAAATTATGATCAATTGCCCTTGGCGATTTAATCGCGTTTGTTATAGCTCCTTTAGTTATTTCGTGAAAAACAATTCGTTTAGTATTTTCATCTTTTAGACCTAAAGCGTTAAATAAATGCCACGAAATAGCCTCTCCTTCTCGATCTTCATCAGAAGCAAGCCAAACGGTTTCTGCAGCTTTGGCTAATTTTTTTAATTCAGCAACAGTTTTTTTCTTGTCAGGACTTATTTCAAATTTAGGTTCAAAATCGTGCTCAATATCTACACTAAGTTTTGTTTTATTTAAATCCATAACATGTCCGAAACTTGAGCGAACAACAAAGTCTTTTCCTAAAAAACCTTCGATTGTTTTTGCTTTTGCAGGTGACTCTACTATTACGAGATTCTTTGCCATAGTAATAACTTTAGTTTTAGTTCCCTAACTGTGGAACAATAAGTTTTTGTAAAAATAAGGCTGCAAAAGTATATAAATCTTACATAATGAAAAATATGTAAGTAGTTTGTTTGATATTTTTATTTTTAGGAGGATGGAATTTCCTCAATTAAAAATAGTACACCATTGATATTTTCTTATTTTAAATCGATAGTTTCAATTTCTTCCAAGGTATCAGGATTTAAAACTCTTAGTGATATTTTTTCTCCATTAATATCAAACAACATTAGAGCGTATTGAGTTGAGAATTTTTCAACTGATTCTGACCAGGGCATTTGTTCTTGACCATAATACGGGGCACCTGCAGAGCCGTTTGTTATTTGCCAAAAAGGTCTGCCCACCTTAAGTTTCTTTCCTTTATAGCCTTCAGGATATATAGGTGTGTGTTTTGTGAGCTTCATTCTACTGTAATTGTGTTCATCTCCGCAAAGTAGGGCAACTACTTTATCGCTCTTGTTAATCATAATATTAAGAAATTCATCTCGCCGTTCAATTATTCCCTTTTTTACAGGGGTACCAGCAACTGTTGGGCGAATATTATTATTTCCATAATACCACATATCATTATTAGCATGACCCCCATTTGGAAATGCCGGCGTATGAATTGTTACAAAAACATGATCAATATTAGGATCGTTATTAAACTCATTTATTTTTTCATCGAACCACTGTAATTGGTTGTCCATAATATAACCATGTGGATTGCCCCCTATTTCGGGGATCATTGTTGTTGAGGGCGCATACCAATAATTTGAATTAAGCACCACCATTGCAATATTATCGTATATATAATAGAATACTGATTCACCGTATCCAGGGAAATCATTCTTATTTTTATTCGGATCATAATATGCACCATCTTCGCTTTGAGGCCCGTTTTGAGGATTTACAAAGTTATTTGAAAAAGTTTTTTCAGCCGAACTAGTTTTAAATGGAAATTTATCAATGGAAATTCCATATGGGCTGCCATCATCAAAAATATTTACCAAAGCCTCATGATTTCCGAAACCAACATTAAATGGGAAATAGTGCCACATAGGCTCTACTGCATTCTTCCAGTTGGCATATTCAAGGTTTGTTTGTCCTATACTTGATGAATATCCGTTAATGAGATCACCGGTAAATTGAAAAAAAGATGATCCTTCTGCCGCTGCTAATACAGCCATTTTTTTCATGATATAAGCATTAACACCGTAAATATTCCTTTCTCCACCACCGCTACCAGCTCGCGAATCACTTGTATATGCAAAAGTAAAAGGCAAACCGCTGCCATTTGTTGGGGCTGTTTTAAAATAATAATTAAGTTGATTATCACCATAGTTAACAGCATAATCATACTTAGTATTAGGCATAAGGTTGTCAATCTTTATTTCATGATGTTGACCATGGTTAATACCTGTTTCTATTCCGGCATATTTTTTTCCGTCAATTTCTACATAAGGAGAACATTGTTTATTTGTTTCAAACCAAATTACAGCCTTGTTATCCGAAACCATATTAATATATGGCCCTGCAATTACTGATAAATCAACTTCAAAGGGACCTTTTCCTTTAATATTTATTATACCATCGTATATTATTTTACCATAACTATCGGCAATTCTATATCCTATTTTGGCTTTTCCGTTCTTTTCCCACCCGGCAATATCATATTTTCCTTTTAGTATGCTAATATCAATTTCAGCCTTACCCTCAATTATTTTCGAGCTCTTTTTAAAATAAACAGGTTGCGGGTATTTTGAATTATTTTTTGCAAATAATCCATAATAAAGTGTGCCATAAAATTCTTTGTTATTGAAATTAAAAAATAGACCTATGTCAGATCCTGCGGGCTCAATTCGGAGATTGTAAAGAGTATAAAAAGTGTCTTTATTACTCATCCATGCTGTATCACCAGTTTTCACCGAAACAAAATACAAATCACCATTATCATTAGGCATTATACCAGAATATACTGCAGGAACCAGATTGCCGTGTTTTTGAATTGCACTTTGCTGACCATAGCAATAAAAACTAATTAACAAGAAACCTAATACGTAAAATATCTTTTTCATTTGTTTATTTTTTAACACTTAACAAAACTATTAGTTTTATCTTGATTATTGATAAGTGAAATGAAACAATTCCACGATATCTATTATTTTTTTATACATTCTTAAAAAAATAGTAGATTTGCACCAACCAAACCAAAAGCTAAAAAACGCTGTAAATAACAAATAGTAACATACTAATGAGAACATATTTCCATAAGAGTTTTAGGTTGATTATTTGGATTAGCCTTGCATCTTTAATTTTTGCCTCTTGTATACCGCAAAAGAAAATGCTGTATTTGCAAGTTCAAGACGAAGCAGATACCCTATCCACATTTAAAAATGAGCGTAAAATTGAATATCTTGTACAGCCGGGTGATAATTTGTATATCAGAGTAGTAACGCCAGATGAAAAATCAACTTTTTTGCTTAATCCGTTATCAGCGGGTAATAACCAAAATATTGGTAATGATGCTTCGGTATACTTAAATAGTTATAGCGTTACAGAGTCTGGTTATCTTGATTTCCCAATGGTAGGTGAAATACTAGTAAAAAACCTTAATGTTGAACAAATACAGAAAAAAATTGAGGATCATTTAAATACATTATTAATACAATTCGTAGTTATTGTGAAATTGGTAAACTACAATATTACAATGCTAGGTGAGGTTAATCGACCAGGTCAATATAAAATATATCAGAATAGTATTAATGTTTTTGAGGCAGTATCAATGGCAAGCGATCTTACCGATTTTGCCAACAGAAATAAAGTTGCAATAATAAGGCAAACAAAAACGGGGTCTGAAGTGGTTTATATTGATATGACAAAAAGAGACTTGTTGCTTTCTGATTATTATTATTTAAGACCTAATGATATACTTTATGTTCAGCCCCTTAAAGGAAAGCAATTTTCATTTGCTAATTTCCCATATGGTATTATGTTTGGTTTTATTTCATCAACTATTCTTTTACTTAATTATCTGAACAATTAAAATATAACAAAATGGCAATTGATAATTTTGAAGGAATTCAACAACAAGAAGAAAGCATTGACATAAAAGCCCTGTTTTTTAAATTTGTTCGATATTGGTATTTATTTGCCCTTACTGTTTTTGTGGCAATTGTAGTTGCTTTTCTTTTCAATAAATACACTAGTCCGGTATTTGAAGTAAATACTACAGTGCTTGTTAAGGATGAAAAAGGTGCCCTTAGTGCTGCCTCAATGCTTGGGGGATTAGGCTTAAGCAACACTCAGCAAAATGTTGAAAATGAAATAGGAATCCTTACTTCGTTTACATTATCTTATCGTGCTATACGCGATCTTGATTTTGAAATATCATATTTTTCAGATGAAGGGCTAATTAATACCGAAATGTATCACTCAGCTCCTTTCGAAGTAATAATGGATACCAGTATAACTCAGGCAGTTGGCATGAAGTTTAATATAGAAATTTTAAATATTAATGAATATTCGATTGAAGCAGAAGGAGAGCTAATTAAAAAATATAATTTTTCAACTACTAAATATGATGATGCAGAGCTAGAAAATGTTAATTGGAAAAATACTTACCGCTTTGGTGAACTAGTTGAAAACGATTATGGCTCCTTCAAAATTATTCTTACTGATGCATTTGATGCCGAAAAAGACTTTGATGCGTCATATTATTTTATTTTTAGCGATTACCTGAGCTTAACAGAAAGTTTTAGGGGGTTTGAAATAGAACCGATTAACAGGGAAGCTTCCATACTGGAAATTAAACTTAAAAATAATAATACACAAAAGGCTGTTAATTTTTTGAATATGTTAACAGCTGTTTATTTACAACGTAGCCTCGATCAAAAAAATCAAATAGCTTCTAATACAATTAATTTTATTGACCGTCAGCTTGATGTTATTTCTGATACATTAACGGTTGCCGAAACAGACCTTCAAAATTTTCAATCGGATAATGAGATTATGGATTTAAGTTTTCAGGCACAGCAAGTTTATGAATATATTCAAGATCTTCAAAAACAAAAAGCTGAGCTGGAAGTAAAATCACGTTACTACCATAACCTTAAAAATTATATTAAGAAGAATTCTGAGAAAATCGACCAGCTTGTTGCTCCTTCTGCGATGGGGATCGAAGACCCCGTACTTAATGCTCTTGTGTCACAGCTTATTTCGCTGTATAGTAAAAAATCTGAAATTCTACTATACTCAACCGAAAAAAACCCCTCTGTTATTAGTATAAACACCCAAATCAGAAGTACTCAAAGTGCCATACTAGGAAATATCAGCAATATTATTGAAAATTCAGATGAAATGTTGGTTGATATTAATGACCGCATAAATGATGTTACAAAAAGAGCTAGTTTCTTACCTGTAACACAGCGCCAGTTAATTGGTTTTCAACGACAATTTGACCTTGCAAACAATATTTATACATATCTTCTTGAAAAGCGTTCCGAGGCTCAAATCACAATGGCTTCTAATATGCCTGATAACGAAGTGATTGATATAGCAAGAGATGATTTGAGCAATGAGGTTTTCCCAAAGAAATCATTAAATTTAATGATAGCATTGATACTAGGACTTGTCTTTCCTGTTATTTATATTCTTGGTAAGGACTATTTCAACGACTCAGTAATAGAAAAGAAGGATGTTGAAAGCGCTACAAAATTCCCCATCATTGGCCAATTGTTACACTCCGATAAGGACACACAACTAGTTGTACTTGATTCGCCAAAATCGAGTGTTTCCGAGGCCTTCAGATCTTTGCGTACTAATATACAGTATTTAGTTAAGGGTAAAGATAAGATAACAATAATGGTTACTGCTGATATGGTTAGTGCTGGTAAAACATATGTTTCAATAAACATTGCCAGTATTTATGCTCAATATGGTAAAAAAACCATATTGCTTGGATTCGACCTTCGTAAACCAAAAATATATCAGGATTTCGGATTAAGTAATAATGTTGGATTAACAACATATCTTATTAACAAAGCTACTATTGATGATATAATTCAGCCATCAGGAAAGAGTGAGCATCTTGATATTATTATGGCAGGACCTATTCCTCCAAACCCTGCTGAGCTGATTGCTTCAGAAAGGAATGCCGAGCTTTTTAGAGAACTCCGAGAACGTTACGATTATATTATTATTGATACTCCCCCGGTAGGGTTGGTAACTGATGCATACCTCCTGATGGAACATACCGATGTTAATATTTTCCTTGTTCGTCAGGCAGTTACACATAAAAAGGTTTTTGCTTCAATTATAAATGATATTGAAGAACGAGGTATGAAAATGGCCATAGTAATCAATGATATTAAGCTATCAGGTGGTGGATATGGTTATGGCTACGGTTATGGCTACGGTTATGGCTACGGTTATGGCTACGGTTATGGCTACGGTTATGGCTATGGTTATTATACAGATGATAAACCTGATAAAAAGAAATCTTTTAGCAAAAGATTATTTAATAAGGTTTAAACAATAAATTATAACTTTTATCATAAGTTTGAACATCTTTGGTTATGATTTCTGAAAAAGAAAAATTTGCCCTGATTGGTGCTGCCGGATATATTGCCCCACGCCATATGAAGGCTATTAAAGAAACCGGGGGCATGCTTGTTGCTGCTCTGGATCCGATGGATAGTGTTGGAATTATTGATAGTTACTTCCCCAGTGCTGATTTTTTTATTGAACCTGAACGTTTTGATAGACATTTAGATAAACTTAGGCGATCAGGTGACGGCAAGGTAAATTATGTAAGTATTTGTTCTCCTAATTATTTGCATGATGCTCATATTCGTATGGCACTTAGAAATAATGCTAATGCTATCTGTGAGAAACCTTTGGTGCTAAACCCATGGAATTTGGATGGGTTACAGGAAATTGAAGCTGAAACGGGCAAAAAAATATTTAACATACTCCAGCTTCGGCAACACCCGGCAATTATTAATCTGAAGAATAAAATAGATAATCTTCCCAAAGATAAAATCCATGATATTGACTTAACATACATTACTTCCAGAGGAAAATGGTATTATTATTCTTGGAAAGGTAATTTATCAAAATCAGGGGGAGTGGTTACAAATATTGGAATTCATTTTTTTGATATGCTTAGTTGGATTTTTGGAGATGTAGTAAGTAATTCATTACACTTATTAAACCCAGAAAAAGCTTCGGGTTTGCTTCAGTTAAAAAATGCTAATGTGAGGTGGTATTTAAGTATTGATAAGCAAGACTTACCAAAACAGGCTATTCAGAATAATCAACCAACATATCGCTCAATTACAGTTGATGGTGAAGAAATTGAATTTAGTGGAGGGTTTACCGATCTACATACAGAAAGTTATAGAAATATACTATTAGATAATGGATATGGTATTTCAGAAGCAAGAAATAGTATAGAAATTGCTCACTTAATTAGAAATCAGAAAATAACCTCCAATCCGGATGTACAGCACCCATTCCTTTAAAAATCAAAATGAGTAATTCAAAAAAAATCTGGTATGCTATTTATGTAAAATCACGTACTGAGAAGAAAGTTGCTGTTGAATTAATGTATGAAAATGTTGATCATTATTTACCGCTAATTAAGAGACTAAAACAGTGGAGTGATAGAAAAAAATGGGTAGAGGAACCCTTGTTCAGATCCTATATTTTTGTAAATATTGAACCAACTGACTACTTTAGAGTATTACAAGTACAAGGCGTGGTTAAATACATATCTTTCGAAGGAAATGCAGTGCCCATTCCCGAACCTCAAATTAATGCCATTAAATATTATTTGGAAGAAAATGATCCGGAAAATATTGACAATGTAAAATGGGAGAAAGGTCAAAAAGTTGAAGTAATATCAGGTAGTATGACAGGGCTGCTTGGAGAGTTAGTTGAAATTCATGGAAAGCACAAAGTTAAAGTTGAAATCGATATAGTTGGCAGCACTCTTTTAATACATATCCCAAAGAATAAACTAAGGCTGTTATAAGATATTCTGTCTGAGTAACTAGCATCAGCTATTAAGCAAAGTTTATATTCAAAACTCAGTTATTTCTCTGTAAGTTATAGAGGGTCAGCTTTTTTTTATCTTTGCAAAAAATTTTTACACATGCAATTAAGTGAACAGGAACAGATAAGGCGCAATGCACTTCAGGAGTTAAAAAACCTTGGAATTAATGCTTACCCACCAGAAGAATATAAAGTAAGCGCATATGCTGATGACATAAAGAATCAATTTCCAAATGATAATAGCTTATTTCAGGAAGTTAGCCTTGCCGGAAGGATAATGAGCAGGCGTATAATGGGAGCAGCTTCGTTTGTGGAGTTGATGGACTCAACTGGTAGAATACAGCTTTATTTTAAACGTGATGATATCTGCGAGAGTGAGGATAAATCAATGTATAATATTGTATTTAAACGATTATTAGACATTGGAGACATTATTGGTGTTAAAGGCTATGTTTTTGTAACAAAGATGGGTGAAATTACAGTTCATGTAAAAGAGTTTACGGTTCTTACAAAGTCATTACGTCCTCTGCCAATTGTTAAGGAAAAAGACGGAGAGATTTATGATGCATTTACCGATCCTGATCAAAGATACAGGCAACGTTATGTAGATTTGATTGTAAATGATGGAGTAAAAGATACATTTATTAAACGAGCACAGGTTATCCGATCAATGCGTGATTTTCTTAATTCCAAAGGTTATCTTGAAGTAGAAACACCAATATTACAGGCTATTCCGGGTGGCGCAGCTGCCAAACCATTCATAACGCATCACAATGCCCTCAATATTCCGCTTTATCTGCGAATTGCAAATGAACTTTATCTAAAAAGACTTATTGTTGGAGGCTATGAAGGAGTGTTTGAATTTGCCAAGGATTTCCGAAATGAGGGAATGAGCCGATTTCATAATCCTGAATTTACGCAAATGGAAATTTATGTAGCGTACAAAGATTATTTCTGGATGATGGAAATGACAGAGCAGATGATTGAAAAAATAACCCTTGATTTACATGGCTCTACTCAAGTCCGGGTTGGTGACAATGTTATTGATTTTAAGGCTCCTTTCAGAAGGTTGAGTATTCTTGGCGCTATTAAGGAATATACTGGTTACGATGTTAGTGATATGGATGTCGAACAATTGATAAACACCTGTAAGAAGCTTGGTATAGAAACAGATCCTTCAATGGGGAAAGGGAAACTAATTGATGAGATTTTTGGCGAAAAGTGTGAATCATTATTCATTCAGCCTACTTTTATAACTGATTATCCTGTTGAAATGTCACCGTTGTGTAAAAGGCATCGCAATAACCCTGAGTTAACTGAACGTTTTGAGCTTATGGTTAATGGAAAAGAACTTGCCAATGCTTACACTGAGTTAAATGACCCTATTGATCAACGACTTAGGTTTGAGGAACAAATGGAACTTGCTGCCATCGGTGATGATGAAGCTATGCTTATAGATCAGGATTTTCTTCGTGCAATTGAATATGGGATGCCACCTACTTCTGGTATGGGTATAGGTATCGACAGACTAGTTATGATAATGACTAACCAGTCTTCTATTCAGGAAGTATTATTTTTTCCACAAATGCGACCCGAGGCTGTTAAGAAAACATTTTCAGCTGATGACTATATAGACATTGGCATTTCGCCGGAATGGGCACCACATATAATACCGGCCGGGTTTATAAATCCTGAAGTTTTAAAGAAAACAAAACCTTCAGCAATTCAACAAAAACTAAATGGATATCGAAAGAAAAACAAGATAGACATCCCTGCAATTCAGATAGAAGATATTAACAATTGGTTGGCGATAATTAATTAGAACCCATCTTCGCATAGTAAATATATTGTATATTTTTAAGGTCGTAATTAATGATTTGCCTTGCTTAAAGGTACAATGGTCTTACGAACCCAAAATATAGCTATTATGTTTTATAAACAGCCACTAATATTAAGAAAAGCTTTAATGTTTTTTGCTTTCTTTTTTCTAGTTTCAACATTAGCTACAGCACAATCATATAATAAAACTAGTAATTCTAAGTCGTATTGGCAGATAAATGCAAATTTTGGAACAAGTATCTTTTTTGGTGATATTAAGCAATACAGAGTGTGGCCTGTATCAAACTATGAGAATGAATGGCGATTTGCAGGCGGATTACAGCTTATAAAACAAATTTCACCAGTTTTTGGAATAAGAGGACAAGGTCTGGTTGGCAATGTAGCAGGAACACGAAGGGAATGGAACAGGTATTTTGAATCAAACTATATCGAATTTAATTTAAACACAACAATAAGCCTACGCAATATTATCCGCAAATATCAACCAAAACAATTTTGGGATGCTTATTTTATTATAGGAATGGGATTAACCAATTATAATACTGAAGTCTACGACCTCTCAACAAAACAAGTGGTTCAAAATGTAGGCAATGGAAGCGGAAAAGGTATCGGTGGAAGTACCTTACAAGGAATAATGACTGGTGGACTTGGCTTAGACTTTAGGCTAAGTGATAAAATTAACCTGAATCTTGAGTCGGCAAATAGAATTATGAATTCCGATGATATGGATGGAAGGGTTAGTGGATTTATTTATGATGTTTATAATTATACCTCAATAGGATTATCATATAAACTTGGCGCCACCACAAAAGTTAAAAAAGCAGATGAGTATAAATATTTTAACTCGAAAGACGATAAAGTAACACAAACTGAGTATGATTATTCATACGAACAACCCTTAGAACCACCTGAGGTAGATGCGCTTTCTATTACACCTGCAGTAATTGATGTTCCTGTTACTCCTGTTGTTGAAGAGGAGATTGTTAAGGAAGAACCCATTGAAATAGTTGTTGTTGAAGAAGTAATTTTGCCCGAATTTGAATATAGAGTTCAAATCAGGGCTAAATATGGCAATGAAATTTCAATCCAGCATCTCAGTAATATTTATAATATACCTGTTGTAGATATTCAAGAAAATACATATAATGGATTTTATATTTATACTGTTGGATCATTTACTACCTATGATCAAGCCAAGGAGAAAAGAAATAACCTCAGAAGTTATAATGGAATAAGTGATGCATTTGTTGTTGCATTTAAAAATGGGCACCGTTTAAATAAGTTGCCTCAATAAATTAAACCATGCCTGAAAGTGATTTTGATTATGATCCTAAAAAAGATAAGCTCCCTAAAATGATAACATTTTGGATTATTGTAGCAGCAATAGGAATGGCAATATACTTATCGATGATACTTGTATAATTGTTCACTCTGCTATTATATTTAATGGGTCAATTTTAATAGTTTAATTAATCTATTTTAGTTTTTCCCAGCATTTCTTTATCGATAATAGAAGCTCACTAAAAATTGTGAATAGCCCTTCCATTATATTTTACTATTTTTGTTGAAAAGCAAACAATATGGAAGTAATAGCCCTTTTTAGCAAGCCCGAAAAACAATTGGCAGTTCTTATTGATCCTGATAAATTATCAGAAGATCAACTAAAAGAAACAGCAGGAATAGCCCAAAAAGCTGGTGTTGATTTCTTGTTTGTTGGGGGCAGTCTTATGACAAGTGATTCTTTATTTCACTGTATACGCACGTTGAAAGAAAACAGTGACATTCCTGTTATATTATTTCCGGGAAGTTCATATCAAATAAGCAGAAATGCTGATGCTATGTTATTTTTGTCATTAATATCAGGCAGAAACCCCGACCTGCTTATAGGTCTGCACGTTTTGTCGGCACCATATATAAAACTTAGCGGACTCAAAACTATTCCCACTGGGTACATGTTAATTGATAGTGGTAAACCAACATCGGTTACGTATATGAGTAACTCATTTCCTATCCCAAACGACAAAAAAGACATAGCAGCGTGTACTGCAATGGCAGGCGAAATGCTTGGTTTACGTACTATTTTTATGGATGCCGGTAGTGGAGCTCTTCAAACTATTCCGGAAGAAATGATAACTTTTGTTAAGGGATCAATTGACATTCCATTAATTATAGGTGGAGGTATTCGTACAGCGGAAAAAGCAAAAAGTGTTCTGGAAGCTGGAGCAGATATTATTGTTGTAGGGAATCGTTTTGAAGAAGATCCGAAATTGATTTTTGATTTTGCAGAAATTGTAGCTACATATAATAACCAAAATTAAAACGATGAAAAAACTAAACTATCTTCTGTTAATTGTATTATTCACCATTATTACTGTTAATACAGGTATATCTCAGGAAATTAACCCTGTTCTCTATGAAACTGCCTGGCAGGACAATGTAACAAGATCAATGTACGGATATGATATAACAAAAATTTTCGGACAATTGCCCGACAATCCAGCAACATACAATTACTCACCAATTACTGCGGTTGCTTATAAAGATTTAAACTCAATTGAAAATGATTTCAAAAAAGTTGAAGAAGCTGAAAATTGGAGCCCTGAAGTTCTTGAGGAGAATATTGAAAACCTTAAAAAAGCATCAATTGGCGGACAGATTCAAATTTATCTTACCAGATACGATGAAGAAAGAGCAAATTTTCAATGGTTTTTTATAATTATCCGCGGGATGGATGATAAGGGTAAAATTTGGGAATTTAATATTCCATATAAAGCTCCCCAAAACCCTGTTAACAACGGTTGGTGGAATTACACAACCATTGAAATACCGGTTGAAGTACCTGACAACTTTTATATTTATCTTAATGATAAAAAAAGTGGTTTTTTGTCAGATTTTAAATTCTTAGTAGAAAAATCCAACACCAAATAATAACACTTTAATTAGATTACAATGAATAAACAATTAAATGCTATTCTGGTTATCCTTATGATTTCCGGAAGTCTAATATCATTAGCACAGGAAAAACTACTTACCCCAGAAGATGCAATTTATATGAACCGTGAGATATATCCTGCTTCAGTTTCTCAACTTCAGTGGATAGGTCAAAGTAATTATTATGCGTATGCAAAAGAAGATGCAATTTATAAGGTTGGTGCAAAAAGTGGGACAGAAACCTTATTATTAGATATTGATATGCTAAATAAAGGCATGCATGATAATAATTATGATTCACTAAAAAGATTGCCTCGTTTAAAGTTTTTCAGTAATAATAAATGCCGATTTCAAACAAAGGGCAACTATTTTATTTATGATTTTGATTCATATAACTTGCAGTGGATAAACAAAGTTCCTGATTCAGCACAAAACACTGATTTCGAGCAAAATACCAGATTTATTGCATATACTGTAAATAACAACCTCTTTATTGCCATCGATGGAAATATTAAACAAATAACATTTGATGAAAATGAGGAAATAGTAAATGGACAAACTGTTCATAGGGTTGAGTTTGGAATAAATAAGGGAATTTTTTGGTCACCCGATTCAAAAAACCTTGCATTTTATCGTAAAGATGAAACAATGGTTGCTGATTATCCTCTTGTTGATATTACTACTCGTATAGCTGAAGTTGAAAACACAAAATATCCAATGGCAGGAATGACGAGCCATCAGGTAACCCTTGGAGTTTATAATCTTGAAACCGGGAAAACTGTCTTTATGAAAACAGGCGAACCTTTTGATCAGTATTTAACATCTGTTACATGGGATCCCAAAGGCGAGCATATTTATATTGGTTTGCTAAATCGTGAACAAAATCATCTGAAGATGAATAAATACGATGTTCTAAGTGGTGATCTTGTAACCACATTATTTGAAGAGACAGACCCTAAATACGTAGAACCTGAAAATCCACTATATTTTCTGCCAAACAAAAACGACCATTTTATATGGCAGAGTGAGCGTGATGGGTGGAACCATCTATATTTATACAATACAAAAGGAGAAATTGTCAGTCAGCTAACAAAAGGAGAATGGATTGTTACAAATTTCCTTGGAAGCTATGGTGATAATAAATTATGGTTTACTGGTACAAAGGAAAGCCCTCTGGAAAAAAACATTTATTCGGTAAATATTGGATCTGATAAAATAAAGCGTTTATCACCTGATAATGGTACACATAACGGTTACATAAGCTATTCAGGAAAATATATTCTTGATGTGTTTAGTAATACAGAAGTAAGTCGTGAATATGCTTTGCTTAACAGTAAAGGAAAAAAACTAAGGGTTATTAAAGAAGATAAACACCCATTGGTAGATTATAATCTGGGGGTCATGACGATGTTCACATTAAAATCAAATGCCAATGATGACCTATATTGTCGATTGATAAAACCAATAGATTTCGATAGCACAAAAAAATATCCCGTTATTGTTTATGTTTATGGGGGTCCACATGCTCAGCTAATTACAGATTCGTGGTTAGGTGGAGCCGGATTGTTTTTAAACTATTTAGCCGAACAAGGATATGTAGTTTTTACGCTTGATAATAGGGGAACAGCAAATCGTGGTCGCGATTTTGAACAAGCTATTCATCGAAACCTTGGAGTTTATGAAGCTGAAGACCAGATGGTTGGGGTAAATTATCTAAAGTTACTACCATTTGTTGACTCAAGCAGAATTGGCGTAGACGGATGGAGTTATGGTGGATTTATGACCATTAATCTCATGCTTGAAAACCCTGGTGTTTTTAAAGTAGGTGTAGCAGGCGGCCCGGTTATCGACTGGAACTATTACGAAGTTATGTATGGTGAACGATATATGGACATGCCTCAGGAAAACCCCGAAGGATATAAAAACTCAAATTTATTGAATAAGATTGATAACCTCGAAGGAAAGCTTCTGATCATTCATGGAACCAATGACCCTACGGTAGTTTGGCAGAATAGTCTTCAGTTTTTAAAGCATGCAATAGATAAAGATAAAGATATTGATTACTTTGTTTATCCTGGTCACGGTCATAATATGCGCGGGATGAATCGGGCACATCTTTATAAGAAAATAACCTCCTTTTTTAATGATTATTTGAAATAGAGAAGATAGTATGAGAGCGTTATTTTCGTCATTTTTACTCCTTATCTTTTTTGTTGGAGCAACCACATCCTATGGAAAAGAAACCCTATATCCAGGCTACATAATAACATTAAAAAATGATACTGTAAATGGGTATATTGATTATAAGAACTGGGATAAAAATCCGGATAAAATATTATTTAAAAAAACAATAAGTGATACGGGTTTATATTTTACACCTGAATTAATCATAGAATTTAATATTGAAAATGAGATTTATAAAAGTGCAATTGTTGAGATTGATCAAAGCCCGTTCAGAACAAATGATTTGACTTTATCGCCCGAATTTCAATTAATAACCGATACTGTTTTTCTTAGAGCTGTGTTTATTGGAGAAAAAGAGTTGTATTTCTTAAAAGACTCAAGGGGTAAGGATAGTTTTTATATTAAGGATGGATCCGGTTACCATTGGTTGATGTACAAAAAATATCTAAAAAAGGAAGATAAGAAGAAATTATTGGCTGTAAATAATAATTACATAGGCCAATTAATTTTGTACTTACAAAACTGCCCCACAATTAACCCTGTACTTTCAAGTATGGCATATAGTTATAAGGATTTTCTTAAAGTTTTTAGCTACTATTACGATTTTACCAAATCAGAGGTAATTTATCAACCCAATCAAGAAAAAGTAAAACTCAATTTTTCAGTTTTAGCCGGAGTAAATATAACATCGCTTAAATTTAAAAGTGAAGCTGGTGTTCCATATCTTACAGATGTTGATTATCCAATATCCACAAATTTTACGGCAGGAATAGCTCTTGACATACTCTTTCCAAGAAACTTCGGTAGATGGTCTTTTAATAATGAGGTTTTCTATACGTCATATTCAACTAAAGGCTCCTATGAAAATTACACACATGAAAACAGATATATTATTACTGATACCGAATTATCATTTTCATATATAAAAATTAATACGATGTTTCGTAGAAATTTCCCCGTCCAAAAGATGGTTATATTTACTGATTTAGGATTTTCAAATGGATTTATGATTACTAGTCATAATTATAAAAAAGAAACCAACATTTTGTTTGAGCAGATCAATATTACCGAAGGTGAAGCTATTCCTGAAACTAGGAAACATGAACAATGTTTACTTGTTGGATTTGGCGGAAGGTATAACCATTTCTCTGTTGGACTTCGGTATGAAATAGGAAATGGGATGTCAAATTATTTAAACACAAGATCTACTACTCATAGATTTTATTTTTTATTTGGATATAAGTTTTAATCTTAATAATCCAAAAGTAACGACCCTCATTGGAAAAAATTCCCCAATAATTCCCAATTCTGGACAAATGTCTCGTTACAGGACAGTATTAATTTGTGGCATAGGCATTAAATATCAAGTATACAACTAGTTAGAGAGCTGGCATGAATGTGGACTGTGAATAATAGAATTAAAACACGAAAGTCATGGAAGCATTAATGAAGACTCAGAAAACTAATAGTTTATCTCCGGATTATAGTCAAAAAAGCATTTTAGTAGTTGATGATGTTCAAATAAACTATTTATTGATCAAAGCTATACTAAAAAATACCGGGGCAACGGTACTGTGGGCTGATGATGGTTTTAAAGCTATTGATTTAATTGACTCAGGCAGAAAGATTGACTTTGTACTAATGGATTATAACATGCCTGGAATGAATGGTTATGAAACCACTAAGATGATAAAAAGAAAAAGAAAAAATTTACCGATTGTTTCTCAAACAACATATACAAATGGCCCACAGTTTAATAATATTATGGAAGCCTACGATGATATTCTTTTAAAACCAATAACGTCAAGTAATCTCTACGATAAGATTAATAAGCATATATAAATATGCGAAATAAGGTGTAAATTTTATTTTACAGGTATAAGCACGCCCTTTTTAATAAATTGTTATTATTTTTAGGCATTAATTTTCAATCAATATTATGTGGAAAAATTATTTGCTATTCTTCCTTTTTTTATATGTTAGTGATGCATGGTCACAAGTGTTTGAAAAAGTGGAAACCGACTTCGTTGGAGTTATGCAGCCAGTTACAACATGGATTGATGGTGGTGAGGAAACCAAATTGAAAGCATATTTAGCCGGAGATTATTATAAATTGAATTCACATTATGTAATTTCTCAAACTAATTCGTATCAAAGTGCCAGCAGATTTAAGTCAATCTCTACTGTTCTCCCTGCATTATACAGAGGCGATGCGTCATCTGCAGATTATGATCGCGATGGGGATGATGATATAATTGTTACCGGATTAACATCTAATAATCAATTTTTAATGCGTTTGTACAGAAATGATGGAAGAAACCATTTTACTCCAATCAAAGAAATTTTTACTCCTTTAACTGATGGTTCGGTAGAGTGGGGTGATTATGATAATGATGGAGACCTCGATATTCTCGCCACAGGCAAACAATTTAATAACAATCTCTCAACAAGTATTTACCGTAATGATAATGGAATATTTGCCGAAACCAGCCCTGGATTACCGGGTGTTTATAATGGGAATGCAACATGGGGAGATTATGACAACGATAATGATCTTGATATATTAATAACAGGAAACACAGGTGGCTCACCTTATACCGCGATTTATAGCAATACTAATAACAATTATGAAAGAGTAGCCCAACAGTTTTTACCACTTATGGGCAGTGCCGGTGCCTGGGGTGACTTTGATAATGATATGTTTATTGATTTTATTATTAGCGGAGAAGATAATGAGGGTTATCCTGTTTGTGTTGTTTATAAAAACCTTTCAGGATCTTTTTTTAAAGAGATTCCTATATCAATAAGACCATTAAAGGATTGTAGTATTGATTTGGGAGATTATGATAAAGATGGAGATTTGGATATAATTATGACAGGAGAATCGTTAGAACGACCATATACAATTGTTTATAATAATAATTTGGGATTTGATTTTGTGAATATTTATGCAGGATTACCGGGCGTAGCTGATGGTAAATCATTGTGGGGAGATTATGATAAAGATGGAGACCTTGACATACTGCTTTCAGGTGTAACTATTTGCTACGATTTTATTGGGGATATATACGTTAATACAATTGATCCCCCGGGAGAAGAGCCAGCTAATAATATTTTTATTGATGCGCCAATGCCTGAAATAAAAATGGGCCCATATTATTACTATGTTTTTTCATCGTGTTATTGCGACCCTGAAGGTGGAAATAATAATGCTTATCATATGTATGTAAGTAATGTACACTTGCAAACAAAAAGATACAACCTAAATTATAAATTTAATTCACTACTGGTAAAACAAGTACCAGGTTGGGGGAAGGTCGATCGGGGTTATCGTACATCAAATGGTTTTGAAACAAAAAGCGAAGCCAATGTTTCCAGAAAACAAGCCATTGAATCATATAAAGCAACAAATTATACAATTCACGAAATAAACTGGTAATTTCTAATAAAACAGAAAACATAACTTTGCCGTTTAATTTGATTAATACATTCCAATGTCGAAACTAACTATTGTCCCAACTCCTATTGGAAACCTTGATGATATTACACTCAGGGCTATTAAGGTTCTAAAATCTGTTGATATTATACTTGCTGAAGATACCCGGAACAGCGGAAAATTACTCAAACATTTTGGCATTGAAACCAGAATGACAGCCTATCATCAACACAACGAACATAAAGTAGCTGAAAATATCGTTCAACGTATTGCAAATGGAGAAGCAATGGCATTAATAACTGATGCCGGTACTCCTGCGATTTCTGACCCCGGGTTTCTATTAGTTCGTCAATGTGTGGCCGAAGGGGTTGAAGTTGAGTGTCTTCCTGGAGCAACCGCGTTTGTTCCTGCGCTTGTAAACTCAGGCCTACCATCCGATAAGTTTTTTTTCGAAGGATTCCTTCCCCACAAAAAAGGTCGTCAAACAAGACTAAAGTATCTGGCAAATCTTCCCCATACTATTGTATTTTATGAATCGCCACACAGATTATTAAAAACGCTTTCGCAGATTGGTGAGTTTTTTAGTGTTGACAGGCAAGTATCGGTCTCGCGTGAGTTAACCAAAATGCATGAAGAAACTATTCGCGGAACTGTAACAGAGGTTGTGGAATACTTTAATAATAATGTAATAAAAGGTGAAATTGTAATTGTAGTAGGACAGGTAGCTCAAACCAATATTACAGAATAGTATAATTAACTTCGTTTTTTCGAGTCAGGGCGACGGCGTTTACGCCAGTTACTATTTCTGCTTCCAGTTCCCCTTTTTACATGTATGTTTTGAGGGGGCTTCTTTACTGATTCTGTAGAATCATCTTCTGGTTTATCATCAGGAAAAGGGTGGTCGGTTACCACGGGAACAGATTGACCTATTAATTTTTGAATATCCTTCAAGTATGGTTTTTCCTCCGTATCACAAAACGATAGCGCAATACCGCTGGCTCCTGCTCTGGCTGTACGTCCAATACGGTGAACATATGTCTCTGGTACATTTGGGAGGTCATAATTTATAACGTGTGATATTTCCTCCACATCGATACCACGAGCAGCAATATCAGTAGCCACAAGAACATTTATACTACCATTCTTGAAATCATTCAATGCTTTTTGTCGAGCGCCTTGTGATTTATTACCATGAATTGCTACTGCTTTAATATCTGCCTTTCCCAAAAACTTCACAATCTTATTTGCCCCGTGTTTAGTCCGCGAGAATATCAGTGCCGAGCTAACATCTTCGGTTTTCAGAAGGTGTATCAATAGTTTTATTTTAGATTTCTTAGTAACAAAATATACTGCCTGATTTACTTTTTCAGCAGTGGCTTGTTCGGGCATTATGGTTACTTTTTCCGGTTTGCCAAGTATATTACGTGATAAAGATATTATGTCGTTGGGCATAGTTGCCGAAAAAAATAACGATTGCCGTTTTTTTGGCAGTTTGGTAATTATTTTGCGGATATCGTGGATAAAACCCATATCCAACATATGATCAGCTTCGTCAAGTACAAAGTATTCAACATCTTTTAGCGAGATAAAACCCTGATTCATAAGATCAAGCAGTCGTCCGGGTGTAGCAACAAGAACATCAACTCCCTTGCGAAGGGCATCAGTTTGTGCGCCTTGTTTCACTCCTCCAAAAACAACAGTGTTTTTGATTCCTGTAAATTTCCCATATGTGGAAAAACTGTCTGCAATCTGTATTGCCAGCTCTCGGGTTGGCGTAACAACAAGTACTTTAATTTTACGCTTTCCAACATTATTCTGCTTATCGAGATAGAGGTGTTGCAGGATAGGAGTTGCAAAAGCAGCTGTTTTCCCTGTTCCGGTTTGTGCGCACCCAAGTAAATCTTTCCCTTGCAATAGAATTGGAATAGCTTTTTCTTGAATAGGGGTAGGATGAGTATAGCCTTCATCACGAAAAGCCTTAAGAATTGGCTCTATTATATGTAAATCTTTGAAAGTCATATATTGGAATTAATACCAAATATGCTTCTGAGTAAATAAATAAGAGTGTTTGGAAACATAAACGGAATAAAAAGTGCAAAGATATATGAAAAGATTAACTATCTTGCTTTTGCCGAAAATTAGTAACCAAACATAATCAATTATCGAAATCGAGAATTACAATAAGCACTACAGCTCCTTAATTTTTATATTTCTAAACCAAATATCATCACCATGATCCTGAAGACCAATATAGCCAATTTCAGCAGTATTTAAAAAATCGTCATAATTTTTGAATTTGCTGTTGAGTACCATCTTTTTCCAGTCGTCGGTCCATAGATGATATTCTAACACATTCACACCGTTTACAGTATGAACAACGGTTCCTTTGTAAACCAATATTTTAACTTCATTCCACTCTCCGACAGGGTTTACTACATCCATGTTTCCGGGAATTAGGTCATACAAAGAACCGGCTGCACGGTTGCCATTAACTCCAAGTTTAGCATCCGGATGTTTATCATTATCAAGTATTTGCATTTCCGGGGCAGATTTCCAAATTGGCTGATCTAGTTTTTCTTGAGCAAGATAGAATATTCCACTGTTACCGCCCTCAGAAACTTTCCATTCCAGGGTTAGTTCAAAATTACCATACTTCTTGTTAGTGATAATGTCACCACCGCCACCGGCTTCTCCTTTTCCTGAACCAAACACGTGAAGTGTACCATCTTCAACAGCCCAGCCTTTTTCAGGGAAACTCTGCATATTGTAGCCATGCCAGCCATCTGTGTTTTTGCCATTAAACAATAACTCCCAGCCATCAGCTATCTCTTGTTGATTTAGTGTATTTGGTTTTGTAACCATTACCGTTTCTTTTTTGTGTTTGATTTGTTCTTTTTTGTTTATTTTCTTCTGCGAACTACAGCCTGCCGTGAAGAAAACTAACATTATAATATTAACTAATACAATTATTGTTTTCATGATTTTTAATTTAGATTTTTGTAACTAATCATTGTCAAAAATAAGATAAAATCTTCATTTGTTTTATTATTTAATAAACTACTGTTATCAACATTTGTTTTTTGGTTATTAGCAGAATGAGGGAACCTTTTAAGAAATTATTGCTAACTTTTGTGTTAATTCGTTATTTGCTTTTTAATAACTTCGCAAATAAATTATAGTAAAAAATAATATTTATCATGAAAAATATAAGATTAGTTTTTATTTTGAGTTTACTTTCTCAATTTGCATTTAGTCAATATATTACACCAGGAACTGGAGTTATCTGGGATTTAGATGACTTGGTAAATAATTCTGATGGAGTTATAACAATTGATGAGGGAATATACTATATCCATGATGATTTAACGATTTCTGAAACAGATACTATACAAATTATAAGTGATGAAATTATTAAAATTGAATTTGAAAAATTGATAACAGTCTTAGGAATCTTTCAAGCTCAACCACCTCAGGAACTTTACATTACTGCAATTGACACAACACAAAACTTCAAGGGGTTTAAATTTGATGAGTCTGGGGCCTCCATCTTTAAAAATTGTTTAATCGAATTTGGTGGAGGTATTGATATTTCATATTCTGACATGTTAATAGAAGATTGTGTAATTCGTAAAAATGATAAATCAAACTCAACCGGAGTCATTGATCTTTTTCACTCAAATCCTGAAATCCTAAATTGTGAAATTTTTCTAAATCAAGGTCCTGCAGTTCTTTCTTCTGCAACAGGTGAATCTTCACCCTTAATTTCAGGAAATTACATTTATCACAACAATACTACAAATCAGAACATGCCACAAATAAACCTTGGAACCTCTGATGTTGAAAAGGAAATCCAAATCATAAATAATTATATTGAAGGAAACTACAATATGGCTGGAGGCATTGCGGTTACAACACTTGCAGGTGGCAACATCGAGTGTTTAATAAAAGGAAATACAATAATAAACAACCGCTATGGTATAACCGTTTATGGATACAATATAACAAGTGTTATTGATAGTAATTTAATTCAGGATAATAATATCCAAAACCTGCCCATGCAAGGGGGAAGTGGGATTAATTTATGGGGTGATGTTTCAAATAACTCAATGATTTCCCGCAATACAATAACCGGAAACCTTTGGGGAATAACCAATACAGGGAATGCGTTTCCAAACATAGGTCAGGTTGATCCGTTCATTGTCAATATTGGAGAGAATTTTATTTACAATAATGGCAATGGTGGAGAAATATATGATTTGTATAATAATACTCCTAACGATATTTTTGCTGAAAATAATTATTGGGGAACCTATGATTTGGATACTATTGAGATGCATATTTTCCATGAACCGGATGATCCTTCATTGGGATTTGTAGACTACCTTCCCATCAAAGAAGATATAACAGGATATGACAATAAAACCAATCCAAACAAATCAATTTTTTATATATATCCAAATCCTGCCAGAGAAAAGATTTTTATGAAATTTATCAGTGAACCAGATGAAAATCAAGAGATTTTAATTCAAATTTATAATCTGTCAGGACAAGAAGTGCTATTATTTAATAAAGACTCAAAATATAATATCCTGGATATTTCTGAATTAAAAAATGGTACATACATGCTGAAGGTATCAACCGGTAATTTTATTGATTTCAGGAAATTAATAAAATACTGATAGAAAGGAGCTGAGGCTCAGAATGACAATATTCACTTATGATTTTGGAAAGGTTATATTTATTCCTCTCATAAAACCTTTAACTACAGTTTCCAGCCCTGCCTGTAAGTATGCCTGATATATTCTTCGGCTGCCGGTTTAGCCTTAATGGTAGCATATTTAGTATCAAAATGAGGATGACCGTTAATTACATCAAACTTGTCGGTAGTAACTACTCGTATTTCATCATCATTGCTAATATTTGTGATTTGCATATTGTCGCCATCCCATTTCAGTTTCCGCTTTAAATCTTGCAAGCGAATGGCCAAATTACCCATTACCACAACTTCATTCATAGGTCCTGAATAACCAAAATAAGAACTGCATTCAGTTCTGTTATCAGGACTTTCTTTACATGCCCTTATCCAATCGTTTTCATGTCCGCCTTCCATGGCTTTATCAATTCTTCTTAAAGTAGGCTCGGGGCGATTATAACTTTTATCTAATTCATCGGGAAGTAATCGGGGATTTCTACCGTAAGCTCCACAAATTAGCTTTCCTTTGGTTCCAATAAATAAGCATCCACCGCTCCAGTCGCCCATAGGTTCTCCATCCTTCAACTCATCGGGGCGTGGGGGTAATAAACCGCCATCATACCAGGTTACTTTTACAGCAGGCATCTTAACTTTATTATATTTTTCCCGTTTTGGAAACTCATAATGAACAGTTGATGCTATTGGAGCACTTTCGGTATTTACCTGTGTTGAACTGCCATAAATATAGTCAGGCTGCCCTAATCGAAGGGCTTTATAAACAGGATCAAAAATATGACATCCCATATCACCCAGGGCACCTGTTCCAAAATCCCACCATGCTCGCCAGTTCCATGGAGTATAAGCTGGATTATAAGGTCGCCATTCTGTTGGTCCAATAAATAAATTCCAGTCTAAAGTTGGTGGAGTTGATGGGGTTTCTGTTGGGCGCTGGAGGCCTTGAGGCCATATTGGACGATTAGTCCAGGCTTGCGCTTCTGTAACTTCTCCTATAGATCCATCCCATATCCACTCACATATTTGCCGTATTCCTTTTCCCGAATTACCTTGGTTTCCCATTTGAGTAGCTACGCCATATTGATTAGCCATATCAGTAAGAACACGTGATTCGTATACCGAATGTGTAAGAGGTTTCTGAACATAAACATGTTTGCCCATCTGCATGGCCTGAGCAGCAGCAATGGCATGAGTATGATCGGGGGTAGCTACTACTACTGCATCTATATTATCACCCATCTCATCAAACATTATTCGGAAATCTTTATATTTTTTGGCATCTGGGTATTTCCCAAAAATACCTGAAGAATAATCCCAATCCACATCGCATAATGCCACAATATTTTGACTGCTGCAATTATTAATATTGGTACTTCCCACGCCACCAACACCAACACCTGCAATATTCAGTTTATCACTGGGAGCAATGTGCCCAAGCCCCCCAATAACAGTACTTGGCAAAATGGTAAAGCCTGCAGCGGCTGTTCCTAAAGTTCCAATAAATCGCCTTCGGCTGACTGAATTCTTTTCTTTTCCTTTCATAATAATGATTTTGATAAATTATTATTCAAACTGTATGGTTTTTTGTTGGGCATTACTCTCAATGGCCGCCTCACAAATTCTAATTACATCATAACCTTCCAGAGGTTCAATGGTTAATGATTGATTATGAGTCAATACGTCGTAAATATTATTGTAGAAGCTCATGTAATTCCCAGGTGAAGTTTCCATTCTGTTAACTTTATCGTCTCTTAATAACTTTAGTATACCGTAATTTGTTTTTTCAGGTTTACACCAGTTATCTCCTTTGGGAATTATACCTTTGTTTAGAGTAACTTCCTGTGGGTCGATACCATATTGTGTATAGGTACCCTTTTCTCCTTTTATCACATATTTTAATTCATGATCTTTCATTAACATATCCGACTTAAGCACAGCTGTTAAAGTTGGATATTGCATAATCAACTCAAAATTATCATCAACATTGCTTCCTTTACGATTTGTGTTAATTGTAGCGCTTAATGTTTGAGGCAAACCAAACAACGTAATAGCCTGATGAATAAGATGTGATCCCAAATCGAACAGAACACCACTTGCAGGTTGATGAGTGTTTTTCCATGTGCGCTTTGGGCTTACTTCCGGAACATAACGATCAAAATGTGATTCAAAATAAGCTATTTTTCCAAGTGTATTATCAAGCATCAGTTTTTCGATGGTCAGAAAATCGCCATCCCATCTCCGGTTATGATAAACAAACAAATACTTGTTGACTTTTTCGGCAATTTCAATCAATTCTTCAGCTTCTTTTGATGTTGTTGTAATTGGTTTTTCAATAACCACATGCTTTCCGGCTAATAATGATTCTTTCGCTAACTCGTAATGATATATGTTTGGAGTACAAACAACTACTAAATCAATATTGGGATCATTGATAACCTCATAAAAATCTTTCACCACATTAACATATGGATATTTGCTCTTAGAATATTGGTGATTTCTTTCAACTACCTTTAACAGATTAAATCCAGGATGACAATGCAGAAATGGGGCATGAAAAATCCTTCCGGAAAGGCCAAAACCTACAATAGCAGTATTTATCTTATTATTCGGCAAATCAGATATTTTTCAAATAGTTACAGCTTATTTCAACACTTTCCATTGGATCCATAGTAAAGGCTTCTTGTTCAACAAAATAATATTTCATTCCCGACAATTTTTTTTCTTCAAACAAAGCGGAGAAATTTATTATTCCGGATCCTATTTCAGTAGATTCTCTCTCTTCATCATCAGCCATATCTTTTACATGCCATAACTCAAATCTGCCGGGATATTTATTAAAATAATCCATAGGACTTTGTCCTCCATAAACCATCCAATACAAATCCAGTTGCATGCAAACCTTATCAGCATCTGTTTGCTTTAGAATTATATCATAAGGGATTTGTCCATCAATCTCTTCAAATTCGAAGGCATGATTATGATAACCAAATCTAATGCCCAGCTGATTGCATTGCTCACCAATGATATTCATTTCTTCAGCTAATCTGCTATAAGTATCAATTGATGTTCTCCTGTCTTTACCAATCCACGGAAGGATGACATAAGACATTCCTGCATTTAATGTGTCTTCAGCTACTTTTTTGGCATTATCGGGGTTGATACTACTATGAGAACTCATTGGAATTAACCCTAAATCTAATAATACCTTCTTATATTCAGTAGGTTTGTAACCATAAAATTTCCCGTCATTATAACCTGCTGCTTCAATTGAGTTATAGCCTATTTTAGAAAGCTTTGTAAGAGTTCCTGTGAAATCTTTTTTCACCAAATCACGTAAAGTATATAGCTGGATACCTATTAATTGTTTATTTTTTGATGAAGTTAACAAACATGAAGGAGTTACTAAACTTAATGCTGATACTGCAGCTATACTTTTTACAAATGTTCGGCGTTTCATTGGCATTTGGTTTTGAATTAAGATTCAAGAGCCAGGAAAAAGGAATCAATAATAAAGGCAAAAATTATTTTCCTTTACATTTAATTACAAATTCGGGTTAAAGTTAAACAATTTGTTGTTTATCAGCATCCCAAAACACTTTTCTATTTTCGTGGTACGACATGGTACCCATATGGGCTGTCATAGCCTCCTCAAATCCCTGATCTACATTACAACTTGGTTGCTTTTCGGTTCTTATACAATCTACCCATTCTTTAATGTGTAAATGAGATGTGTCAACACGTTTACCTCCACGATATGTGTATAACAATCCACGACCAGCAAAATATTGTTCTGTGGGTGAAGTTATTGCGTCCACTTGTTTCATGCCCGGAGTAAATGAATACAGTGGTAGCTTGGGATCAATTATCCCCTCCTTAATTTTTTCTTTATACTTTGTAGAACCTGGGTCAGCATATAATTTAAGATTACCTCCAACTTCCATATAAGCATCATGCCCCATTATTACTTTTCCTCTTTTTTTATTACTTGCCAACGAAGCACTATATAGTAAAGACATGTCCCTGGAGGGATATTCAAATGTCATTTGTAATACATCGGGTACCGTACGACCATCTTTATAATAATATATTCCTCCGGAGGATGTGGCTGATTCGGCAATACCCAAATTCAATATTTGATTCATCGCATCAAACTCATGCGTAAACAAATCACCGGAAAGGCCGGTGCTATAGTCCCACCAGCAACGCCATCTGAAAAAACGCTCAAGACTAAAATCATGCCAGGGAGCAGGACCGATAAATTGCTTCCAATCAATATTGTTAGGCGTAGCATTTTCAGGAATATGATATTGCCAAGCGCCTCCCGGACTGTTTCGATTAGTTGTTACTTCAATTAAATTCACTTTTCCAAGTAAGCCTTTTTCATAAGCTTGTTTAGCTTTAAAGTGGCTTTCTGTTTGGCGGTTTTGATGCCCCAATTGAAATACAATATTATTATCTTTTACAGCATTAACAACATCATATGTCTCTTCAACTGTCCAGGTCATAGGCTTTTCACAATATACATGTTTACCGGCTTTGGCAGCAGCAATAGTTATTGTTCCGTGCCAGTGATCTGGGGTCGCAATTATAACCGCATCAATGTTGTCAGCTTCTAGCAATTCTTTATAGTTATTATAACGAGTTGGCGTATTTCCCATCTTGCCATCTATACCATTTCTATAACTGTTGGCACTGGCCTTCAGTCCTTTTTCTGCATTACTTTCGTAGATATCGCATACACCTGTCACCACAAGGTTTAAATCTTCCTGCTGCATATATTCCTCATAACGCTTATCTGTCTTATTTTCATTTGCCCAATACTTCCAGTCATCAATAGTTTCGGGATGAACAAACCCTGCTGCCATTAACAGATGCCGACCCCTGCCACCAGTTCCTATTATACCAATTCTTATTATTATTTTATTTGTAGGTTCGGTTGAAAACGCCAACTGTTCTTCATCAAGGTTAACCTCAGCATTTAAGGCATTTTTCAGCATTCGCGATAATTTTTGCTTTTGATACCAACTGTATGCAAATGCACCAGCAACAGGTAATGTGGCTAAACCTTTTAATACATCTCTTCTATTGATATTTTTGTTTTTTTCTTCAGACATTTTTTAATACTTATTTTCTTGAAAAAATTAAACGATCAAGTCCTATAAATTTAGAAGTTGGAAAAACTAATAATACTATTATTGCTATCATCTCTATTAATACCTTGTTTACAATCAGATAACTACCTTCGGTTGGCATAGCATATACCAAACCCACAAAGGGTGGATGTGAAAGATAATACATTGCAAGTAGTAATACACCGGCTGAAATTGCTACACGACAAAAGATTCCTAAAATTAAACCTGCGCCGATTGCTATCAGTCCCCAAATATTAATCCAGTCTATCCATTGCAATAAATCGGGATTTGCTGCCATGCCTTTATAAAACTCAGATAAAAAGCCTTCCGAATCTAGCAAAAACCCCACACTCGACCAATTGGGGTTGGTCAGTTTTACCAGGCCTTCGTACAAGAAATGCCAGCCAATGGTTACCCTTAATGCAACCAACCAAAAAATTTGAAAGTTTGTATATTTCATTTTATACTGTTGTGTGTTCTGTGTTTTACAGCTTTTTAATATATATATCGTTCCATCTTACCTTGATGCCGCCACCATCATGAATTTGAAGTGCAATAACGCCATTAGCTTCTCCAATTTTTTTATCAGTAAGATCGGTCATTAGCTCATTGTTAAGCCAAACCATTACACGATCGCCTACCACCTTAATTACAAGATCATTCCACACATTTTCAAGTAGTATATTTTCTCTGTCATCAGGAATTTGCCAAAGCCAACCACGGCCATATGATTCATAAATACCACCCGAGTCATTACCCGGTGGAGCAACTTCCACTTGCCATCCACTTATTTTAGTGCCTTCAAGAGATGACCTAAAAAACACTCCACTATTACCGTCAGCTTCTTGTTTGAAGCGAAGGTGTAATATGAAATCTTCAAATGTGTCAGTTGTTGCCAGGTAACCATACTTACTATCTGGGCCACTCTCACAAATTAGGTCCCCATCTTGTACATACCAACGCTCTGTACCATGAATTTTCCAACCATCAAGATTTTTGCCATTAAATAATGGCTTCCCCTTATGTGTCAAATCTTTAATTTTAATATTTCGATATTTTACGATACTTCCATGATCTTGTAAAGAGATATGACCTTTGCTTGCAGTACCATAACCGGGATAGTTTTTCCACTTTGATGCTTGAACTCGTTTTTTCCAATCGTCTGTCCATAATTCGTACGAGACTATTTTTTGTTCATTGAGCCAATGCTCTACTTTACCATTATCAACAATAATTTTAGATGTGTTGAATTCGCCGGAAGGTTTTAATGTTTTATCTTTTGCAACATGCATTGCATAATTTGCTCCTGTTTTTTGTGTTTCATCAAGTGGGTTAGGATAACCAGCATCGTCAAGCACCTGAAATTCCGGACCAGTAGCATAAACAGCAGGGTAATCTGCTTCAAGCACACGATACAAAACACCACTGTTCCCTGCCTCTTCTATTGCCCATTCGAAATACAATTCAAAGTCTTCAAATTGTTCAGTAGTAATTATATCACCACCTAAATCTCCTCCTTTACCAAGGCCAACCAGGTTACCATCCTGTACTTCCCAACCAACAATTTCATCTTGTTTAAAACTACGCCAGCCGTTTGTTGTTTTCCCATCAAATAATAATATCCAGCCATCAGCAATTTCTTGCTGATCAAGTGTGTTTAATGTTTCTATTCTCTGGGAAACAGCCTGATTGTGAGCTATTAAAACTGTGAATAGCGCTATCATCAAATTAAATATTTGTCTTTTCATCTTTTTCATTTTCTAATTTCATTTTTAATAAATCATAACCCTAACCGTAGGTATCTCTCCTTCCGGAACCCTAATATTAAAAGCTTCACTTAAGGTTGAGCCTGCTGCTAATTGAGTGCCAATTATTACAGATTTAGTATAGTGGTTATAGGGATCTTCATCTTTTTTTACGGGAGTGCATTTTTTGCATTTATAAGGCACTGATATGTATAATGGTTTGGGATAAAAACGAGTACTTGTAGATGACAGAGCCTTACCATTTGCATTAGTAAACTGAAAATATGCAAGAGCGTATTGTGGTTCCTTATTAAAATAATCAGTTGCCACTTCAAAAAGACGAGTGTAATTATTATCCTGGTTAGTAACTGTAGCTGTTAATCTGTATAAATCACTCCCCTTTTTTGTTTCTTTTTTAACAACAGAATAACTAACAAGCATGCCATTTATCTGTGAATCTTCTCCGTCTTTTAGTTCAGTAAATCCCTGGCCAAAAACAGGACTTACACAAAAGATGATAACTACTATGATTGCCGGTATAAAAAATTTCATAATATTATTTTTTTAGTTTATTATTATTTGCCGTAAAAATACATTTATCAACAAAGATAGCTTTTAAATCTTTATTTTGGCAGCCTTGCATTTCACTCATTGCGATTTACCAAACAGTGGATCTTAACACTAAACCATTATATTTTTTAACCAAAAACGTAATCTTTTTTATTATCTTTGTTTTGATACATTTCTAGTAAGTCATATTGTTGAAATTATCAGAAATACATTGTTTTTTTTCACTGGATAATAGCGTGTAATGAAATTTAATTTCTTTTTACTTATTAATATCTGCACTATTTTATTTTTTGTGATTCCGGCGCATTCTCAAAATCTTGTTTTCAATTGTAATCTTGAGAATTGGAGTGACTGTCCTTCTGATCATAGTCAGATTTATTATTGCGAAAATTGGTATTCTCCGGGTGAAGGAACATCAGATTACTGCAATGGCTGTAGTTCAAATGATTTTTGTAGCGTTCCAAATAATTTATGGGGAAATCAATTAGCTGCTAACGGTGTTGGTTATGCACATATAATTTGCTATTATCCTCAGGGGCATCAATGGGAATATATTCAAACAAAATTAGCATGTACTTTAATACAAGGTGAAACGTACGATGTTTCATTCATGGTATCCTGTTCCGACAGAAGCCATTATGCAATTGATGGAATGGGGCTTCAGTTTTCAGCTGATTCCCTATTACAAAGTGGCACAAATATTATATCTATTCCCGGAGGTCCTCATATTAAAAACACACCCGGCTCGCCATTAAGTGATAAAACTGATTGGGTGGAAATTTCGGGGCAATATGTTGCTTCAGGAGATGAAGAATATATAACAATAGGTAATTTTATAGTAAATTCAAATTTGTATATTCATACGTTTCCGGCAACTGGAGATCAATTACCTCTTTCATCATATTATATTGATAAAATAAGTATAGTACCAATTACATCAATGCTTAACCTGGGTAATGATACCACTCTTTGTCCACAAATAACTATGGTTCTAGATGCTTTTATCCCTTGTGCAACATCATATCTTTGGAGTAATGGCTCATCTGATTCTACAATAACTGTTAGTACTTCCGGAAATTATAGTGTTGAAGTTGAAATAGGGTGTGGAAGTATAAGTGATAACATTAGCGTTCAATATCTTCAATCCCCTTATATTTCACTTCCTAACGATACTTCAATTTGCATTGGAGCGAATATTATTTTGGATCCAGGCTCCGGATTCAGCAGTTATTTGTGGCAAGATAGTAGTATTAATCAGGATTATATTGCTGATACTGCTGGATTATATTGGGTAGAAGTAGAAGATGTTACGGGATGCATTATTAGAGATTCTGTTGATATTGGAATGATAACTGTTCCATCCTTTCAGCTAGGGAATGATACAACTTTGTGTCTTGGCAACTCAATAACTCTAAATGCAGGCATAACGGGCCCATATATGGAATACCTATGGAGTAATTATAGTATTGATACATCAATAGTTGTATCCGACTCCAGAATATACTGGCTACAAGCTTCAAATCCCTGTGGGGTGAGTACAGATTCTGTTCAAATTGATTTCGAAAACTGTAGCACTAACATCTTTTTTCCTAATGCATTTACACCAAACGGGGATGGCACTAACGATACTTTTACACCGATTGCAGCAAATATTACTAATTTCAAAATGTACATTTTTGACCGTTGGGGAAAACAGCTATTCGAAACCACATCGCAAACAACCGGTTGGGATGGAAATTGTAATGGTAGCCAGTGTCCTATAGGAACCTATGTGTGGGTTGTTCAATACCATGAACTAACTTCAGTGTCAGAACAAAAAACCGAAACACTTAAAGGAACCGTAACGTTAATTCGTTAAACTCTTTTTCCTAAAACTCAAGGTTCATTTTAAAAGCTTCTAAGTATATTTGCACCACATGATTATTAAAAATTATATTGCAGGAATAATTTTTGTTTTCTACATTGTACTTATTGGGTATTTATATCTTGGTATCGGGCAACGAAATACTTATCCTGCTAAACCAATCAGCATTATAGTTCATTCAAAACCTGGATCAGCTATTGATTATATGGCTCGTAAAGTTGCTGAAATTGCACGTAAATATAGTGATGTAGCTTTTGTAGTAGAAAATCGTTCGGGAACCCAAGGGCTTGTTGCCATGCAACATGCTCTTGATTTAAAGGCTGATGGATATACTTTACTTGGCGTAACCAAATCCTTTCTTTCAACCGTTATGGTAAATAAAAGTAAAGTTAGCCTTAATGATTTTCGATTTATTGCAAATATGGTTTCTGATCCCGAAGCATTGATATCAAATAAAGCAAGAAACTTCAATTCGCTTGATGATATTATTAAAGATGCTGATAGTGAAAAAGAACAGGTTTGGATAGGTCCCGGAACAGGTAGCCGCGATCATATGATGGCCCTTGTTACTAGCGAAACTCTTGGTATTAATGTCAAGTGGATTGATTATAAAAGTGCACCACAATCCATTCTTGCTTTACTCAGAGATGAAGCAGCAGTTTATGTAGGTAATCCTGCTGATATAAAAGGTAAAAGCAATCTTGATATTGTTTCTATTGCAAGCAAAAAACGGTTAATATCACTTCCTGAAGTGCCAACATTTAAAGAACAAGGGTATAATCTTGACGAATCGATGTGGAGGGGTTTTGCTTTTAAAAGGGGGGTACCCGATGAGGCTATTGAATATATTACTAAGGTGCTACAGGATGTTGTTAATGATGATGAGTGGAAAAATTATTGTGATGAAACATATGTTTTTTCGAGTTTTGAAAAGGAGGGTGAATTTACTGCCAGAATTATTCAGGAAGTTGACGAAACAAATTACTATTTAAATAAAGCAGGCTTACTTGTGGCATATCAAAAAGAAGGTCCTGTTCATATAATAATAGTATTACTTATTATCGTCATTGGCGTCTTTTTGTTGTTACTTGCAATTAACAAGTTTCATGTCGGTAAAATAAATTATGATCAATTAATTGCCGGTAGTATTATCAGTATTTCAATATTTTTTTACTACCAAACTGTTCTGTTTCAAATACCTGAAACGGGTAACATCACAAGTCCTTCACTTATTCCTCGAATTTGGATAATTATACTAATTCTGTTAAGTATTATGTTATTAATCAAATCAAGAAATACGGTTACTAAAAGAACAAGTTATTCACCAAAAACCGTAATGATAATTATTGCTTTACTGCTTATTTACCTGGTGGCAATGCAATGGGTTGGATATTTTATTACAACACCTGTTTTTATTTTGGCAACGATGTGCTTATTAAGATATCGCAAGTTTGGATTTATGATTATTAACGCTTTTGGGTTTGTGTTGTTCAGTTATTTTATTTTTAACAAGCTATTACATATTGACCTGCCACTAGGTTGGTGGTTTATTTAATACTATGGAAATTTTAAATGATCTTTGGCTAGGGTTACAGGAATTTGGGCATTTTTTGCCAATTATGATGATGCTCGTTGGCGTAATTATTGGAATCATGGTTGGTGTACTCCCCGGATTATCCCCATCCATAGGTGTTGCGCTTATGCTCCCTGTAACTTTCGGGTTAGATCCTATAAGTGCTTTAGTATTATTGGTATCAGTATATTTAGCTTCTAATTATGGTGGTTCAATAACTGCCATTGCCATTAATACACCGGGTACACCAGGAGCAGTAGCAACAACATTTGACGGTTATGAACTTACTAAGCAAGGTAAACCGCTTCATGCTTTAATTACATCACTAACGGCATCAACTATAGGAGGGTTAATTGGCACAATTATACTGATATTATTCTCCGTACCCCTGGCACATCTTGCTCTTTCATTTGAATCATACGAATATTTTGCTCTGGGTGTTTTTGGGCTAACAATTATTTCTTCATTGGCTGGAAAAAGTCCGCTGAAAGGCTTTATTTCATCGGGCATAGGTTTACTATTAATTACAATAGGATTCGACACTCAACTTCCCTTTTCCAGATTTTCTATGGATATCCCTGACCTTGCCGATGGAATTGAATTTATTCCTGCTTTAATAGGACTTTTTGCACTAGGCGAAATATTCTATAGCATTGAAAAAGGTGATAATATTGAAGTGAAGAAAAAAGTAAAAGTTGACTTAGGGCAAACACTGCCTTTAAAACAGCTATTGAAATTAAAGGGGTTAATGTTAAAATCATCGATAATCGGCACTTTAGTTGGCTGTATTCCGGGTGCAGGTGGAACAATCGCCACATTTATTGCCTACGACAGCGCTAAAAACTCCAGTAAACATCCTGAAAAATTTGGAAAAGGATCATTAGAGGGGGTTGCGGCACCCGAGGCTGCAAACAACGGATCAGTTGGTGGAGCATTGGTTCCGCTCCTTACACTTGGCATTCCGGGAAGTGCATCAACAGCTGTTTTAATAGGAGCTCTAATGATACATAAATTAAACCCGGGACCGGAGCTTTTTGATAAAGAACCAGGATTGGTGTATGGCATTTTTATTAGCTTGTTTTTTGCTAATATTTTTATGTTTTTTGTTGGTTTGATGGGCAATAAAGTTTGGATAAAAATTATTGCTGCCCCAAAGTCGTTGCTATATCCAATTATACTTGCATTATCATTTATTGGCAGCTATTTTATTCAAAATTCTGTTTTTGATGTTGGAATATGTATTGCTTTTGGAATACTGGGGTGGGTACTAAAAAGAGGAGACTTCCCAACTGCGCCGGTAGTTCTGGGGCTAATATTAGGAAAGATGATTGAAGAGAATTTGCGATTATCTCTTATAAAAGGAGAGTGGGTTGATTTCTTTACACGCCCCGGAAGCCTAATTATTATTGTGTTAGCAGTTGTTTCATTTTTTATGCCATATATTAAAAAGAAACTAATGAGAAAAACCACGTAATTAATTCTGATTTAAAATGATCCAGATTCGATAAATCTTATAATATTCCTGCAAAAATTAACACATAGTAAAAATCACACCTTCTTAGAAGGTGGCTTTGCATTGCCCCTAAAAGGGGCCGTTTAGAAGTCAAAACTAACTTGTTGTCCTTCTTCTTTCTTTTCTTCTTTTTCTTGATGCTTCACATATTTTTTTATCATCTCTTCATCTAATCCAACTGTACTAACAAAATATCTTCGTGCCCAAAAATGATTTCCCCAATAAGGTTTCTTCTTTAAATCTGGGCAGCTTTTAAATATCTTTATTGCTATTTTTCCCTTCAATATCCCCATTAATTTGATATTGAAATCTTCGGTGGTACTGATACAACTAAATGTACATGATCATCTTGGACATTTAATTCCCCAACTTCACACTTCTTCCATTCACACAACTTTATTATATCACCCTCTACCAAATCCTTAATAACATCCTCCCTGTAAGCAAATCTGCTTATTTTAATTTTTTTTATTAGTTAATATCATCACGGGTATTATTTTAATATATTGTTGTGGGCTTTTTATTTTAATCTACAGTGCTGTTTGTATAAATATAATCCCACCAAAACAGACCTGATAATAATCTTGCTTTTCTAATTTTTGAATTCTTAATAATATCAGTTGCTTCTTTTAGTGTATATGCTGTTCTAAACTTTTTTATAAAATATGCTAAAACCCCATGATGTAAGTCTGTTATTAAAATTTTTGCTTCTAGTTTTGCAACTCTATCAATCTCATCTAACATTGAAATTGGATTTTCGACAATATGAAGCAGAAATGTGTTTATTACAACATCAAATGTATCGTTGTCAAATTGCAAATTCTGGGTATCTCCTTTTAAAAAAATAATTTGTTTTTCTAATCCTTCGTTATTAATGAGAGTTCGTCCAATGTCAAGTAAAGGCTCACCTAAGTCAATTCCTGTAATTTTTGCACCAGGGAAAATTTTAGCTATTTCAATAGGAACAGAAGCAAACCCACATCCGACATCCAAAATTGTCCCATGAGTAAAACCGATTGTTTTTAAAAGTTTCGCAAAACGTTTTCCAACCTTTTCAATGCTTCCTTTATTTCGTTTATAATATCCTTCTGCCCATTCTTGGTCATCAAAAATACAAGGGTGAAATAAATCATTTTGTTTTATTGTTGTTCCCCTTAGGTTCAAATTATTATTTCATCAGCACTTTTCTTTTAGCTACATATAACAGCCTGATAAACAGTATTTAATCGTGCTCTGTTTGTTCTTCGTTTCACTTTTAAAATCCCTCCCGGAGTGAAAGAAAAAAGCAGAAACTATAATACGAATCAATAATCCTGCACTATTCCGGTTAACAATCCGAACAAACCATTATAAGCTGTAAATGGAAAGTTATCCGGTTTATCGGCTATTGTGTGATATTCTGTGAGTTCTTTGCCACGTGTATATATGAATATCGACTGAACTCCTTTTTTATAAAACGCACAATGATCACTGTTACAGGATTCACTTCTTGATTTTATTTCCTTTAGATAGTGGTTTTCTGTGTTAATTGACTGCATTTTTTGCATTAAAGTATCATAAAGAGTTCCATTAACAACCGTTATCCCATCGCTTCCGCTACCAACCATGTCAAGGTTTACAACAAGTTTAATATTTTCAAGTGGAAATAACGGGTTTTCAGCATAATAGCTTGATCCATGTAATCCAGCTTCTTCGCCACTAAACAGCATAAAAACAATTGAGTATTCAGGGTTGTTTTCGGGTAATGAGTAATAACGAGCCATATCAAGCACTATAGATGTTCCGCTTGCATTATCGTTGGCACCGGGGTAATAAGTTTGATTTCCCATCATTCCCAAATGATCGTAGTGAGCTGTAAACACAAAATATTTTTCAGGGTATTGGCTTCCCTCAACATATCCAATAACATTTTGTGTTTGATAATTTTTAATGAACTTATTTTTAACCTTTACTCTAATCTTTTTTGCAGAATCAGGCACCTTATCGTTTCTGATTTTTAACCAGGTTGTATTTTCAACAATGCCACCGTTTGACACATGCCAATATGGAGTCTTGTTGGTTAGTATGGCAATGGCTTCTACATTAGGTATTGTTTTTCCATAAATTTTTCTGGTGTTTTTTTCATTAATAAAAAACATTCCTTCGCTATCAATACTATCCATTACCATTAGTAAGGTGTCGGGGTTAGATCCAAAACTACTCAGGTTATATATATCAAACTCTTTATTTACATGTGGGCTAGATAAACTTATAACATAGTCTTCTCCAGGTATAAGTTTTTCGTTGTCGATACTAACTGTTAAATTACCCGGAAAAGTGTTAATCGGGAAAGAATAATTCTGGTAGTAACAACCATTAAAATTATTAAGGTTGTCTTTTTTAAATTGTTTTGCAATAAACCGTGATGCTTTCAAGTCACCTTTTTTCACATAACCCCTACCGTGATAATCAGCTGATGACAACTCATTTAACATTTTTTGTGCATAGTTAATATCCTGGGCGGATACTGAAATTACAATGGTCAGACTTAATAAAATTATACAGTACTTATTCATATTACATCATTAAAAAATTATTATTTGTTTGTGTTAGTTTGTCAATGTGTCAAATTTAATAGAGAAAACTATCTACAGACCAATACTAACTAAATTTCCTATCCAACAGCTCTCTTAACTTAATATAAGCGTCATTTTCATCTGCCCACTGAAACTGTATCTTTAGTTCAAGAAGATAAGTGTCAACTCCCTTTTTAGTCGTTAGCTCATTAATGTCATCCAATATTTTATTATATCTACTTAAGTCACCATTAAATAATTCATTGATAAAAAGAAACTTTTCGTTAATACCAATGGCTTCTCTTATGTTTGTAATGGATGAGTGCAGCATTTTGTCGGCAAGACTTTGCTCTTCAATAGACTGGAATTTTTCTGCAAGAGCATTTTCAGAACTCCCGGAAAACAAATCATATGTTGTTTGAGGGGGTAAAGAGTTTTCCTTAAGCTGTTCTGGAAGATTCTCCTCAATTTCCAGATCAGGTATAGGCTTTTCAATTACCGATGGTTGTTCTTGTTCTATTTGTTCAGATTTATGAGTTGGTTGTGGTACAATATCCGGATCTATAATAAATACATCATCTTCGTTCTCCTTTTTTTCTTTATCTTCAACAAGCTCGTTCTCAGCAAGTTTAATCTCATCTATTAATTCTGGAATGACCTCTTTTTTATCTTCTCCTTTAATTTCTAAAATAGGGGGTTGTTCAACAGAAGGTTTGGCAACTACAATTTTTTCAGGATCTATATTAGCTATATTAATAGTTTTTTCGAGATCAAAAAGATGCCCATAAAATTCAATTGTTTTTTGTTTAAGTAAATCAACATCCAGAGGATTAACATTGTATGTGCTTTTTTTCAGCCTATTAATATGTGTTTTAATCAAATCAATGTTATTGCTTAGCTCAATTATTAATTTTTCTTTTTTCATTGCTAAAAAGTTCCTTATTTTTGTAACCTTCAAAAGTAGATATAATATCAATAATTAACCGATGTTTCTAGAAAAAGACCATAATAATTCTGTTAGATCAGGTTGGATTGAGATAGTTTGCGGCTCAATGTTTTCGGGTAAAACTGAAGAATTGATCAGGCGGCTGAACCGCGCAAGAATAGCAAAACAAAAAGTTGAAATATTCAAACCCGCTGTTGATACCCGCTATGATGAAGAAGATGTTGTTTCGCATGATTCTAATTCTGTTTCATCCACACCTGTTCAAAATGCTACACAAATTTTGTTTTATGCTGAAGACTTTGAAGTGGTTGGCATTGATGAAGCACAATTTTTTGGTGATGAACTTGTTAGTGTTTGTAATGAATTAGCTGCTAGTGGTAAAAGGGTTGTGGTAGCAGGCCTCGATATGGATTATTTGGGAAAACCATTTGGCCCCATACCTCAACTGATGGCAACAGCCGAATATGTTACAAAAGTTCATGCTATTTGTATGCGCTGCGGTAACTTGGCAAATTATTCACACCGAATGGTTAAAAATGATCAGCTTGTACTACTTGGAGAAACAGATGCATATGAGCCCCTTTGTCGTAGTTGTTTTAAGAAGGCTCTTAAGAAATAAATACACAGAGCCCTTTACACCTTAACAGGCTGTGCTAATATACAGTTATAGTCATAATTTTACTTCCAACATATTTTATTAATTTTGCCTCTCATTTTTTAAAAATAAATTTCATGAACAAACTTTTTTTAATACTTGGATTAATTTTAAGCATTCAGTTAGTAGCTCAAACCGAAAAGCCTGAACAGCTAGCCGTTATACACACAACAAAAGGTGATATAACAGTTATGCTTTATAACGATACACCATTACACCGTGATAATTTTATCAAGCTAGTTAATGAAGGATGGTACGAAGGATCTCCTTTTCACCGAGTTATTAAAAATTTTATGATTCAGGGAGGTCATAACAAAGATGGTAAAGTTGACCCCGGTTATACTATTGATGCCGAAATTCTTCCTAACCATACACATAAAAAAGGAGTATTGGCTGCAGCACGTTTGGGTGACCAGGTAAATCCTGAAAAAAAGTCATCAGGATGTCAGTTTTATATTGTACACAATCAAAATGGTACTCCACATCTTGATGGTGGGTATACTATTTTTGGAGAAGTTATAATGGGCTTAGACGTTATTGATAAAATTGCTGCTGTACCAACTGGCAGAGGTGATGTGCCTGTAGAGGCGGTTACTATGACAATAGAATTAGTAGATTAATGAAAGAAAAAATAGAAAAATTACTGGAAGATGTAAAGGCTTTTAATGCCAGCAATCTTGAACAGTTAGAAGCTTTCAGAATAAAGTATTTAAGTAAGAAAGGAATAATTCCGGCTTTATTTGCTGATTTTAGACATGTTCCTCCTGACCAAAGAAAAGAAATGGGTCAGCTGATGAATGGGTTGAAAACCGCCATTCAGGATAAAATCATTTCAATAAAAGAAAGTCTCGAAAGTACTGTTGAGAGTGCCGATAAGCCAGATCTTACCCTTCCTTCATCATCACCCCTCGGATCAAGGCATCCATTGTCTATTGTTCGTAATGATATTATTGATATTTTTTCACGAATTGGTTTTACTGTGAGTGAAGGTCCTGAAATTGAGGATGACTTTCATAACTTTTCTGCATTAAATTTTCCCGCTGACCATCCTGCTCGCGATATGCAGGACACATTCTTTATAGAGAAAAATCCTGATATTGCGTTACGAACACATACATCATCTGTTCAGGTTAGGGTTATGCAAAATACCACGCCACCCATTCGTACAATTTCTCCTGGCCGTGTTTTTCGTAATGAGGCTATTTCGGCACGAGCACATTGTATTTTCCACCAGGTTGAAGGGTTGTATGTTGACACAGATGTTTCATTTGTTGACCTCAAACAAACTCTTTACTATTTTGCAAAAGAATTGTTTGGCGAAAACACTAAAACAAGGTTTCGTCCTTCATATTTCCCATTTACCGAACCTTCAGCTGAGATGGATATTTCATGTAATATTTGTGGTGGTAAAGGTTGCAATATATGTAAATATACAGGCTGGGTTGAAATTTTAGGTTGTGGCATGGTTGATCCAAACGTGCTGGAAGCTTGTAATATTGACAGCAAAAAATATACTGGCTTTGCATTTGGAATGGGGATCGAACGTATAACAATGCTTAAATATCAAATAAATGATCTGCGTTTGTTTTTTGAAAACGATGTAAGGTTTTTGGATCAGTTTAAGTCATCGATGTAATTTACATGTTTAAACTTTAAGGTTTTTACCAACCTGAAAGGTTAGAGCCATTATCCATCAATAGCATCAACATTTTCTGCTTCATTATCAATCCATTGCCCTAATTTTTCTTTGGCTTTACCCTTTACTTCGGGAGTAATGTATTCTCGGGCATTACTTATTGCATAAGATAAAAAGGCAATATCATCTGTAAAACCAATTGCAGGTAATAAATCGGCAATTAAATCGGTGGGAAGTATTAAATATCCAAGGGCAGCCATAAATACCAGACGAACCTTTAACGGAATATTTTTATCACTAATAAGGATTACCATAATAAGTACATAGGAAATAACTTTGGCTCCAACGGTTTTTCCTACAGCCTTTATTTTATCAGCAAGTCGTAACTCATCATAATACTCGATATATTGCCGAAAATTTTTAACCAATTTCATATGTATATTTAACGAGTTTTTAGAAGTTTTGTTTCTTTTAAATTAAAATTCCTTTATCTGGTCGTTTTCTCACAAATTGTAATTCGTGTAACTCAATTGATTCGAGCAATATATCAACATTCTTAGTTTGCTGCATTTTAATATCAAATACTGCGTTAATATTTGGCGTGTTTCGTAAACTTTTAATAGTCTCAATAATTACTTCATCGCTCATTGAATCTTTAATAAGCAAAAAATAGTCAACGGTTTTGTGTGAAGCTATTAAATTTCCTTTTTCATTTTTATTACTCATTAAATAATAAGCTGTTCTGCTAATCTTATCATTAAAATAATACCAGGAAAAGTTATTTTCAACATCTTCGCTTTGAGTAATATTAAAATCCTCATATTTAACTAAATCAAGTCTCAGATTATTATTAATATGGTAACATAGTGTATAATCCTTTACATGACTAACAATAGCCAGCAGCCTATAATCTTCAAAAGAATCAATATTTTTTGAAAGTCTTTTCGACATCATGTACTCATTTGTAAACAAAAGTAATGAATAAATAGTTGTCATTGTTATTAGGTTGTCATTGTTGTCATAAAACCCGTCAACTTGACAACCCTTATCCAAAAAACCTCCATTCACCGAAAATTCTACGCCATTCACCTAATTATTATTTACTAGCACTGTTTCTCACTATATTTTTGCCAATAAATAATTAAGATAAAACACAAAAAAATATAAAAATGAAAACACTAATTAACAACACCGCCCTACTTGTTACACTAACAATCCTCTTTTCTTTAAATATTAACGCATCAGTATTTAATTTATCAGAAGAAACATATATTGATGATATTCCTTTTAATACTACCGAAGTATTTAATAATATTATAGCTGAACAGAATTTGACGGAATTCAATTTTAATGATGAAGCTTACATTGAAGATATTTCTTTTGACACTAAAGGTGTAACCTCTGACTGTCTATACAATAAAGCCATCTCTACTGATTTTCAATTTGATGAAGAACAATATGTTGATGATATCCCATTTGATACTGAATGTATTTCTTCTGAATGTTTATATCGTAAAGCCGTGGTAGTAGAATTTTGTTTTGAAGACGAAGGGTATATTGACGATATTAGTTTATAGGAGCCAAGAGCCAAAAGCTAGAAGCCAAGAGCTAAAAGCCAAAATTAATGATCACAACTAACAAATAACTACTAATATTCAACAACAATTAATTAACCCATACTAACCAACAACAACAATTTTTAACTATCAACAACAAAATACTTAATTAAAAGTTTTAATTTAACCAATTAATAATTACCAGCAAACCAACCGTATGAACATATCTATACAAGAACTAAGCAAAGTATACGATAACGGCAAATGTGCGCTAAGCGATATCAACCTTGAAATAGAAAGTGGTATGTTTGGGTTGCTTGGGCCAAATGGTGCGGGCAAATCAACACTTATACGGATATTGGTAACACTCATGAGCCCTACAGCTGGTAAGGTATTTATTAATCAGCTGGACCTTAGTAAAAACAGAGGTGAAGTAAGGGATATGCTTGGCTATCTACCCCAGGATTTTAGGTTTTTTACAAAGCTAAAGACCTGGGAATTTTTGGATTATGCAGCCAGGCTTTCGGGTATAAAAAACAAAAAACAACGGCTACAAAAAGTTGATATGTGGCTTGAAAAGGTTGGGCTTTTTGATGTTCGTGAACGTAATGCCGACAAGCTTTCCGGAGGAATGAAACGTCGCCTGGGAATTGCTCAGGCATTAATTGGTGAACCAAAATTACTTGTAGTTGACGAACCAACAACTGGTCTCGATCCTGAAGAGCGTATCAGATTTAGAAACATTATGTCGGAAATAAGCAGGTATGATGCTATAATTATACTTTCAACCCATATTGTTGGTGATATATCGAGTATATGTAATAATATGGCGTTATTAGGCAATGGAAAGCTCAGTTTTAACGGTTCGCCGGAAGAACTAATTGAAAAGGCAGTAGGGCATGTTTGGCAAATTAACACATCCGGCACCGACTACGATATTCTTAAAAATAATTATCCGGTAATCTCTACTATACCAACAGATAATGGATGGAACGTTCAGTTTGTTGCAGATACAGTTACAAATTTAAATGTTACACAAATTGAACCTACACTTGAGCATGCTTATGTTTATTTTATGGAATATATAAGCAATAATAACTAAATTTTAAGAAAATTAATGCCCAGATATATATAACAACAAATTACAATATTCAAATAACAAATAATAACCAATGAACCAAAAATCAATATTCAAACAGCAAAATAAAACTTGATTTTATCCTTTCAGATAAGACTATCATCTGGTCTCTAATAGAATAGTTTGTTGAGAATTTGTATTTTGGAATTTATTTGTCATTTGTTTTTTTATAATTGGAATTTTTAGAATATTAGCACGAGTTTAGACAACATAAAATTGTGTAGAAAAATATAGTTTCGGATAAACAAACTAGTTCATTATGATTTCAATTCATAAATTACTAACAATTGCTCTTTACGAGATGCGTACATTGTTGCGTGGTTGGTTTTTTAGAATTTTTGCAGGACTTTCTATACTATTCATTGGGATATTCAATATTGCTGCAAACATGGTGCAAAGCGGAACACCATTTATTTACAGGGCATTACCTGCCTCGTTGCCATATACAAACTTGTTAATACTTAACCTGGGGCAAGCCATTGTAGCCGTTTTTCTTGCATCAGAATTTCTAAAGCAAGACAGAAAAAACGACACTGTTGAAGTGATATATGCCAGATCAATGACAAATGCTGAATATATCCTTGGCAAAGCATTGGGAATATTATCAGTATTTCTAATATTAAATATTATTGTATTACTAGTAGGAATTGGATTTTCATTTCTAAGTGGCGATGCTTCACAAGGAATTTTTGAGTATTTGTATTACCCACTTCTTATCAGTCTTCCAACATTAGTATATATTCTCGGTCTTTCGTTTTTTGTGATGATATTAACTAAAAACCAGGCTATAACTTTTATCCTGTTATTAGGATATATAGCTGTTTCTGTTTTTTATCTTAACACAAAATTTTATCATTTATTCGATTTTATTGCATATCAGGTGCCAATGATGAATTCAACAATTGGTGGGTTTGGCGACTTTAGCGAAGTATTAATACATAGGGGTATATATTTATTTTTCGGTCTCGCACTTATCTTCTTTACTGTAAAAAAGCTTGACAGGCTTCCCCAATCGCCAAGGTTTACATCATTTCCACTTTTTCTTTCAATAATATTTATGTTGGCCGGAGCATATACTACATATAAATATATTGATAATAAAAAAGATGCTATTGATTTCAAAAAGAGTATGATAACTTTAAACAACACATATTTTGATTATCAAAAAATAAATGTTGATTCATGCAAAATAGAACTCTCTCATTTTGGCAAACAAATAGAAGCTGAGGCAAAACTGGTTGTAACAAACAAACATAAGCAAACAATCGACACGATTCTCTTAAGCCTTAATCCTTCTTTAACTATTACTGATTCAAAGATTAATGGAAAACATGTTTCCACTATCAGAGAAATGCAGTTGATAAAAATTGCTGTCCCAAGTGGAATAAAACACAACCAGAAAACACAGGTATCACTAAGTTACCAAGGTACAATTAACGAAAACACTTGTTTTTTAGATCAGGATCTTGATGATTATAACGACAACTTCTCATTTGAGATTTTTAGAATTAAGAAGCGTTATTCGTATCTCAATAACAATTTTGTATTGCTTACACGAGAGGCTCTTTGGTATCCTGTTGCCGGAGTAGGGTTCTCATCAGAAAATCCAACAAGTTATATACCAGGATTTACCAACTACTCGCTAACTGTTACTACCGACACAAATTTATATGCTATTTCGCAGGGTACTATGAGTCAGCCAAAGCCCGGTGTTTTTCAGTTTTCAACTGATGTTCCATTACCACAAATTAGCTTACTTATTGGTGATTATATTAATTACTCTGTTTCTGTTGATTCAATAGATTATACGATTTTTACAATTGATGGAAATGATTATTATAAAGAGTACTTTACAGATATTAACGATAGCCTTCCTGGCATAATACGTGAACTAAAAAACGAGTATGAAACACAATTAGGTTTTGAATATCCGTTTAAACAGTTTTCGCTTGCCGAGGTACCTATTCAATTTGATCTAAGTAAACATATTTGGTCGCTAACCAGCGATGCTGTTCAACCTGAAATAACTTTCTATACTGAAAAAGGTGTGGTATTGGAAGAAACGGATTTTAAGAAAAGAAAGAGAAGAACAGAAAGGAGAATGAATAGAAACAAAGAAGAGGTAAGTCCGGCAGAGTTACAATCCAGAATATTTAAACGGTTTACGCGAGGCAATTTTATGGCACCTCATAGCGAATGGTATCTGTTTAAAGGCATGGATAGAAATACATTGTCGCTATTTCCAAATTACATAACATTTGTTACTTCATTAAATTCCGAAAAATGGCCTGCCCTAAATCTATCGATGCAAGCATATTTAAAAGACAGGTATTCAAATCCAATTTCGTCATATCGTTGGTTTTTTACCGATTTGAGCAAAAGCGAGAGAATAAATCTTGAGCTGAAAGACGAATCTCTTGCTAACTTTTCAAAATCAAATAAACATGAAAATGATGAAGAAAACATTTCTCTTCATGATTTGATAATTGCAAAAGGCGACCAGTTATTTTCAGTATTCAGAGCCAGCTATGGTGATAATGAATTTAATTCAATTCTTGATAAACTTATTCTTTCCAATAAACATAAATCAATAAGTCTTTCCACACTGGACTCAGTCATTCAAACCGAATTTAACGAATCAATTTTAGATAAAGTAAACAGCTGGTATTATGATCATAGCTTGCCAGGATTTCTGGTTAAGGACATGAAAACCTATAAAGTAATGGTTGACGAACATACTAAATATCAAATTAAATTTAAAGTTGCTAATCCTGAAAAAACCGATGGTATAATTACCATAAATATTGATCTTTACGATCCAAACGACCAAAATAACGATGCTGATGAACCCCCTGATTTTTCTAAAAAAATATTCTTAGCAGCAGGTTCAGCCAAGGAAATAGGGTTTGTTTTTGCTACAGAACCCGAAAGGATGAACATATTTACTCACATTTCTCTTAACCTCCCTAATAATTTAGTTTATGATTTTGGTTCATTTAACGAAACAAAGAAAACTGCTATTTTTGATGATATAATTGATTGTGAGCCGTTTGACAACATGCTCGTTGATGGTGAAATAATTGTGGACAATGAAGATAGTTTATTCACATATCATCACGAAAGCAAAAAAAGTTATTTGAAAAACTTAATCGACAGTAAAAAAGATCCGGGCTATGGTTACTCGAAAATAAGATACTGGAATCCGCCAACTGAATGGAAAAATGTATTGAGATCAGGGTTTTATGGTAAGTATGTGCGCTCTGCAGAATATACAAAAAGCGGACATGATGAGCGCACCGCAACATGGACTGGCCCCATTGAACATGATGCTTATTACGATATTTATTGTCATATTGAAAAAATAAATATTAACAGAAGACGTGAAACAAAAAAAGCTGACTACAATTTCAAAGTATTCCACCAAGGTGGCGTTGAAAAAATTCATTTAACCGATGGTGACTTAGAAAATGGATGGAATTATTTGGGAACATATTTTATTACCCCATCAACAGCCAAGGTCGAATTAAGTAACGAATCGGTTGGAACAATGGTTTTTGCCGATGCAATTAAATGGATAGAAAATGATTAAAATAAAGGTGTCAGGATATTGTATGTAAAATAATAATATGGAATATCTATTTATCCTGAACCTTGGCTTTTAACTCTTGGTCTTAGCTTTTGTATATAAAAAATATATCAAATGAAAACAATAAATTTAATAGTGCTTACATGTTTGATGACAAGTCAGGGTTATCTTTTTTCACAAAAACCAGCCTCCGTTAATGCAAGAATTCTAACTCTTGATGAATCGATGGAAATAGCCGGAAATAATAGTCCTGCAATTCAAAAATCCAGGTATAACATGGAAAAAAACAAAGAATACCTGAATGCACAACTTGCATCACTTAAATCACGGTTTTTTCTTGATGTAACTCCGGTAAGCTATTCAAGAGAGCAAAGTTACGATCAGTTATTTTCTGAATGGTATACGTCTGAAAACAAAGGGGCAAATGCAAGCTTTGTTGTATCTCAACCCATTAAATTTTCGGATGGATTATTAACTATAAGAAACGATTTTGCCTATCAGGATAACTATTCTCAAACTAATAGTCAAACCTATAAAGACAAGGGGTTTAACAACTATTTATATGTTCAGTACGATCAGCCGGTTTTTACTTATAACCGAATAAAGCTTAACCTTGACAGAATCAAGCTTAACCTTGAAACAGCCACCATGGCTTATGCCATCGAAATGCTGAATATGGAATATCAGGTTAATCAGGCTTTTTACGTTGTCTATCAAAAACAAACAGCCGTTCAGATAGCTGAAGAAGAATTTGCAAATCAAAAAGTAAGTCTCGAAATAATTCAAAGCAAGGTTGAGGCTGGTTTATCGGCGCAAGAAGAGCTTCTGCAGGCTGAGCTAAATTATGCCACAAGCGAGTCAAATCTTGATAATAGTAGAGTTGATTTGGACAATGCTCGTGATCAATTTAAATTACTTATTGGCATATCGCTTTTTGATAAAGTTAGTGTTGAATCAGATATTGATTTTAAACTCGTCTATGTAAATCCTGAAAAAGCAATTGAAAACGGACTAAGTCAAAGGCTTGAATTAACACAAAGGAACATCGATCTTAAAATGGCCGAATTTAATCTTATCGAAACATCCTCTGAAAATGAGTTTAGAGGTGATGTAAGCCTTTCGCTAGGGGTAATGGGAAACAATGAGTATTTTGGTGACATTTATGATAAACCTACAAATAGCCCTTCAGTGGGTATTACCTTTTCTATTCCACTGTATGATTGGGGACAAAGAAAGGCTAAAATCAAGGCTGCTGAAATTGATATCCTATCAAAGGAAATAGATCTTGAAAATCAAAAAAATGATATTATTATTAATATTCGTAAAACGTATCGTAACTTACAAAATCTTGTTAATCAAATTGATATCGCCAGACAAAACGAAAAAAACGCACAACTTACATACGATATAAACCTGGAGAGATATCAAAATGGAGACCTTACCAGTATTGATCTTCAGCGGTTTCAAAATCAATTATCAGATAAAAAAACCAGCCTTGTAAACGCACTAATAAATTATAAACTCGAAATAATAAACATGAAAGTTCAATCACTTTGGGATTTTGAGAATAACATCTCATTTATTCCAAAGGAGCTTCAGGAAAATTTATCTTCAGAAAATTAAAAACATACTGATATGAAACAGATTACGATAATATTATTATTGATGACCGCTCTACTAGCATCATGCGATGACGAAAGTAAGGATTTGAATAAAGATATTTCTATCCCGGTATCGGTAACCGAAATCGTTCCCGGCCCGCTTGAAGAATACATTTCGACTACTGGAACAGTAAACCCGGTTAGTGAAGTTATTCTGAAATCTGAAATAAGCGGAAAATATATGCTGCTTAAAAACCCATTAACATTAAAGCCCTATGTGTTGGGTGATTATGTAAAAGCTGGCGCCGCAATAATTCAACTTGAAGATGATGAATACGAAAACAATATTAAAATCAATTCACTCAATCTTCATCTCGAAATTTCAAAACAAATATTTGATAAACAAAAATCGCTGTACAAAAAGGGTGGCGTAACTTTAAGTGAGCTCAAAAACTCAGAAATTGATTACATTAACTCAAAGTACTCTTACGAAGATGCATTAATCAAATTACGCAAAATGGAAATTGTGGCTCCTTTTTCGGGAATTATTGTTGAATTGCCATATTTTACATCAGGAACTAAAGCTGATGTAGGATCTACAATGGTAAAACTTATGGATTATAGTAGCTTGTTCATGGAATTAAATCTTGCTGTAAAAAATATTGATCTTGTAGCTGTTGGCCAAAAAGTTAGGATAATGAATTATAGTATTGTTGATGATACACTTACGGGCAAAATCTCTCAGCTATCACCATCTATCGATCCTCAATCAAGATCGTTCAGGGCAATTGTAAGCATAGATAATGACGAACTATTATTACGGCCGGGAATGTTTGCTAAAGGTGAAATTATTGTTGCATCAAAGGATAGTATTATAGTAATTCCTAAAAATATTATTCTTTCAAAACAAAGAGGAAATACCGTATATGTAATTGATAAAGGACTGGCACAAGAACGCATAATTACATTCGGCCTTGAAAATCCTGAATATGTTGAAGTAATTTCAGGCCTTGAACCAAAAGAAAAGTTGGTTACAAAAGGATTTGAAACTTTGAGAAACAGATCTAAAGTAAAGGTATTGAAATAAAAAAGGTTGTCATTTCGACTGTAAGGAGAAATCTCTTGATCATTTGTTTGTTCTTGAGGGGATTTCTCCCTCTGGTCGAAATGACAGACTCTATATAAAGACTAGCTAAATAACCATCAAATAACCAATAATTTGACAATCCGGTAGAAATGAAAAAACTAACTCAATTTTCGGTAAACTATCCTGTAACAGTTTCGATGATGGTGATTGCGATAATCCTGCTGGGATATATCTCATTCAGCAGGCTGGGGGTTGACTTGTTACCTGATTTAAATGCTCCCAGAATATTTATCGAAATAACCGCAGGCGAAAAACCTCCCGAAGAAATTGAAAAACAATATATTGAGAATATTGAAGCACAAAGCATAAGACAAAAGGGAGTTCGGCAGGTAAGTTCAGTATGTATGGTAGGTACTGCACAAGTTACTGTTGAGTATGAGTGGGAACAGGATATGGATGAAGCTTTTCTTGATTTGCAAAAGGCGCTAACTTCATACAGCCAGAACACAGATATTGATGACTTTACCATCAGTCAGCACAACCCCAATGCCACTCCAATTATGATTGTTGGGATGCTTAATTCTGAAATTACCGATATGGATGAACTCCGGCTGGTGGGTGAAAACTATATACGCAATGAACTTATTAGGTTATCCGGTATTGCTGATGTAGTTATAACCGGTGGAGAAGAAAAAGAAGTGCTGATAGAAACAAGCAAATATCAACTTGATGCATATGGACTTACGGCAGGTCAGATAGCACAGCAAATCCAAAATACTAACAGAAATGTATCTGGAGGCACTATTGTTGAAATGGGAAAAAAATATATCATTAAAGGCGTTTCTTTATTAAATAATATTGAAGAGCTAAATAAAATTGTTGTTACTTATCATCAAATAAATTCTAATCAAAATAATGTTGAATCAGGTAACAATGTAAGCGAAAAAATTCCTATATTTTTAGAAGATGTAGCAACCGTAAAACTGGTAAATAAAAAACCGGTAAACATTGTTAGATATAACGGGCAACGCTGCCTTGGTTTGTCGGTGTATAAAGAAACCGGGTACAATACAGTAATGGCCGCTGATGAACTATTGTCATCATTTGAAAGAATTAAAAAAGCACTTCCTGGCTATGAGTTTTACGTAATTCAAAATCAAGGGCAGTTTATAAATGCTGCAATAAATGAAGTTGAAGAAACCGCTTTATTAGGTGCATTAATGGCTGTTTTTATTCTATATATTTTCCTTAGGCGAATCAAAGTTACAGCAATTATCAGTTTCGTTATTCCTATCTCGGTTATAGCAACTTTTAACCTCATGTATTTTAATGGATTAACCCTTAATATTATGACACTTGGCGGACTAGCTCTTGGAGCTGGTATGTTGGTTGATAATGCAATTGTTGTAGTGGAAAATATTTTCAGGAACATGGAGACAGGGATGACAGTTAGAGAAGCTGCGATTAACGGAACAGCCGAAGTTGGTGGAGCAATTGTTGCATCAACATTAACAACTATTGTAGTGTTTTTACCCATTGTATATCTTCATGGAGCTTCCGGTGAATTGTTTAAAGATCAGGCATGGACTGTTGCATTTTCCCTGCTGGCTTCCTTATTTGTTGCCATATTGGTAATCCCAATGCTCTTTAATTTTGCTTACGCGAAAAAGAAAACAAAAAAAACAATCAAGTCTGTAAGGATGGTTTGGTATGGCAAGGTGCTTTCCAAAATATTGAGGTTTAGGTTTATAGTAATAATTATCGCTATATTAATTGTAGTTGTAACAATATTGATATTACCATATGTGGGAAGTGAATATCTGCCAAAAGGAGAAACAAGTGAGTTTAGTATTGACATCAAATTAAAAGAAGGGACAGAGCTTGAAAGAACATCTTTAACAGTTGAAGCAATTGAAATAATGCTAAAAGAGGCCTTCCCTAACAAAATAGAAACAATATATTCTACTATTGGAAAAGCTTCAACAACATCTGATAAATCTGTTTTTAAAAATGAAAATACAGCTGTTCTAAAAGTTAAAATTACAGATAATGCACTTGGTTTGTCCGACGAAATTATATCTGCAATTAACAATATGCTTAGTAATATTCCCGATGCTGAAATTTCTGTTATCCGAGATGAAACGGCTTTGATGGCTACTATGGGGACAGAAAGTGCTCCCCTGGTAGTTGAGGTAGTAGGGAAAGATCTTCAGGAAATTAACAGAATATCTCTTGATATAAAAGATAGTTTAAACAGTTTGCCACTTATCACAAATGCTAAAACAAGTATTGAAGAGGGAGCTCCCGAAATAGATGTTATAATTGACAGGTATAAAGCAGGTATTAACAACCTTAGTGCACAAGATATAAGTTCACAACTATCTGATATGCTTGTCGGTAAATATGTCGGCAGTTATGATAATAGTGGAGAAATGAGCGACATTACAATAAAAATGCCCAATATCAATAAATATGAATTCAACTCGATAATGCTGAGTACCTCTGACGGGGAAATACCATTATATGAAATTGCTGAAATCAGAGAATCAGTATCACCAAAACAACTTATTCGCCGAAATCAAAACAGAATAGGTAAAATAAGTGCAGATATTGATCGATCGATTCCGTTTGATATGATTATAAAAGATGTAGAATCATTAATAGCTAAAGCAGATTATCCCCCTGATTACGAAATAAATATAATTGGTGAAGAAGAAAAACGTAAAGAGGCTATGTCGAATTTAAACTTTGCACTATTGCTCAGCATAATCCTGGTTTATATGGTTATGGCATCACAATTTGAATCATTAATACATCCATTTACAATATTACTTACAATACCATTGGCAGGTGTTGGTGCTGTTTGGGCATTCTATTTGTTAGGAAAGCCACTTAGTATAATGGCTTTTATTGGAATTATTATGTTAGCCGGAATTGCTGTTAACGACTCGATAATTCTTGTGGATGCAATAAACAGGTTCAGGGCGGCTGGCAAATCAATACACGATTCAATTGTAAGTGCCGGAGAAAATCGTATACGACCTATTATTATGACAAGTATTACAACTATACTAGCTTTATTGCCCCTTACAATTGGTATGGGTGAAAGCGCAGCCCTCCGCTCTCCAATGGCAATTGCTGTTATTGCAGGACTAATCAGCTCAACGCTGTTAACTTTAATAGTAATCCCTTGTGTGTATTATGTTTTTGAAACAGGAAAAGAAAAGGTATTTGGAAAGAAAAATCAAGATGCAGGAATCATGATACAGGACAAAAAATGATCATTTTCACAAATGTCAAAATAACAAGACATGAGAGAAACTAATAATAGTTTGATAGTTCCGGAAGAGGTAATAGTTACAAAAATCTATTTTGTTAGAGGTATGAAAGTAATGCTTGACAGAGATTTAGCTGAATTATATCAAGTAGAAACGAAACAACTTAAACGACAAGTAAAAAGGAATTTAGATCGTTTTCCTGAAGACTTTATGTTTGAACTAACCAAAAAAGAATATGATTTTTTAAGGAGCCAAATTGGCACCTTAAAAAGAGGGGCACATCCGAAATATTTACCAATTGTATTTACCGAACAGGGGGTTTCAATGCTATCAAGTGTATTAAACAGCAAACAAGCAATAAATGTTAATATTCAAATTATGCGAATATTTACAAAAGTTCGCCAGATGCTTACTGATAACCTTATTGTAAAATTAGAAATAGAAGAAATAAAAAAGAAGCTTAAAAATCATGATAAGAATATTGAATTAGTATTTAGTTACCTTGATGAACTCATTGAAAAACAAGAACCCCCACAACCAAGAAAAAGAGTGGGATACAAAAGAAAAAATGAATTATAAAATATAAGAACTATGAATCAGGATGCAAGAAGCATGACAAAAGAACCACAAAAAAAGCAACCAAATAAATATCAATAACCATTAACTAATTATCTAATGTCCAATAACTAATTATCTAATGTCCAATTTAAAATGAACTTTTTAATAAAAAGAAAAATATTGATAACAATGCTCTTTATTGCGCTTACCATGCTTGGGTGGTTTTCGTATAAACAGCTTTCTGTTGAGCTTTACCCCAACGCTCAAATTCCCTTTCTTTTTGTAAATGTTGGAAGTGCTCTTGAAGTTGATCCTAATTACATGGAAAAACAGGCAATTATTCCTCTTGAAGGAGCAATTGGAACCCTAAAGGGTGTTGATAAAATAGAATCTACAGCAGGGCAACAGCAAGGCACAATTAGAATTTCGTATGATAAATCAACAAACATAAAATTTGCATATTTAAAGCTAATCGAAAAAGTTGATGAGATAAAAAATAACTTGCCAGAGGAATTCTTCGTGCAGGTATTCAAATTTGATCTCGAGCAGCTAAATAATATGTTTATGACAATACAAGCTCGCGGTGATGGTGGTGTTAATCGCGTGCGGCAAGTTGTTGAAAGAGAAATAATAAAAAAGTTTAAGAATATTAACGGGATTTCAAATGCCGAAATTTTTGGAGGACGAGAAAAATCAGTTGATATTATTTTGAAACAAGATGTTTGCAATAGCTATAATATAACCCCTGCCAATGTCCGAACGGCAATAAACAACAACAGCCTTGCCAGAACATATGTTGGAAAAATCACAGAAAACAATCAATTACATGCTGTAAATGTAGTTTCGGAGTTTGATAACCTTAACGATTTGTATGAAGTTGTTGTAATTGAGTCGGGAAACATCAAACTTAAAGATATTGCCACAATCCGTTTTGGATTAAAAGAACAGGATTCGTATAGTCGTGTAAATGGTAAAGAGTCAGTAACAATTCAATTAACACGCGACTCACAAGTTAACCAAATTGAACTTGCGGAAACAGTTAAAAAACAAATAGCCATTATTAACGAAGAGTTTTTCGGAAAAGACATTGAACTTGTTATTCAAAATAATTCTGCCGAAATAATGGAGAAAAATATTAATCTCATTATTAAGCTGGCTCTTATAGGTGGTTTACTTGCCATTTTTGTCCTTTGGATTTTTCTAAGAAACTTAAAGCTTGTGATTGCCGTTGCCCTGGCAATTCCGATATCAATATTTACTGCGTTTAATTTCTTTTACGCCTACGATGTAACAATAAACAGCTTAACGCTATTGGGTATGGCGCTGGCAATTGGAATGCTGCTCGATAATAGTGTTGTTGTACTTGAAAATATTTATCGGCTTGCCGCGAAAAATGTCGAGGTTGGCACAGCTGTAATTCAGGGCACAAAAGAAGTCGCCCGTTCAATAATTGCTGCAACTTTAACTACTGTTACTGTATTTCTACCTTTTGTATTTTCAACTAATTTTTTCATCGGATTATTGGGGAAACATATTGGAGTTTCCATAATTTCTACATTATTGGTTTCACTTGCCGTTGCACTGCTTTTTATACCAATGATAACATATGTTTTCCTTAGCCTGAAGAAAACATCAAACATAGCAATTTTCCAACGTATATCACATCATAACAGGATGATTCAAATTTATCTTGTTTTTCTAAAATCGAGCATGCGTAATCCGGGAAGAGTAATTCCGGGAGCCTTGGGTGTTTTCTTTATAACTTTATTAATTAGCCTTGGTATAAGCACTTTCTCTACCGAAGAACCGGAAATTAAAGAACTTAAGCTTTATGTTACCATGCCGGGTGGCACTACTCTTGAAAATACAGACTTGTTAATTTCTGATGTTGAGAATAAACTTGACAGTCTTCAGGAGAAAAAGGATATTCTTAGTCAGATTTATGAAGAAGAAGCTGTGATTACTGTTACATTATCAGATGATTACCGGGAGATTAGAAATATGGATGTTCCTGGTATTAAAAATGATATTATTGAAAGTCTTAAAGACTTCAAGCAAGCTGAGTTTAGTTGGAATCCCCCTGCAACAGGAGGAAGATTTGGAAGTGGTGGGTTTGATGATGATGATGGTATGGCAAGGATATTGGGAATAGGAACACAACAAGAAAAAATTATAATCAAAGGTCAGGATTTTAATCAAATGTTAAACAAAGCCCATGATGTTGAGTATTATTTGGGGCAACTTTCGTCTATAAAAAATATTAGTATCAGGCAACCAGATAAACGTCCAGAAGTGCAACTAATTTTTGATAAACAATTAATGTCGTTGTATGATATTCCTGTAGCATCTGTGCTTTCTGAACTTAATTCATTTCAACCCGAATTTTCAAGTGGTGTAATGTTTAAACAAGGAAATCAGGATTATGATATTCAAATAAAAATGCCTGACATTGATGAGGACATTAACGACAGAAATATTCATGATCTTAAAACCCTTAATGTAAAAGGAACAAGTGGTTCGTCGTTTGAATTGCAGAATATTAGCAAGTTTAACTTCACCACAGGACTTTCAACAATAAAACGAACAAACCAGGAAAAGCGAATTGTAATTGCATATGAATTTTTGGATGAAGTTAATGATGAAAATGACATTCTTGATGCTTCGCGAGCTGAAGTAGACGACCTTATTGAAAACATTGGAATGAGTTCGGATTTGATAATAGAAGTTCTTCACGAAGATGATGAACTTGGCGAATTTGGATTTTTACTTTTAATGGCCGTTCTGCTCATTTATATGATACTTGCTTCGGTTTTTGAATCGTTCACCATGCCGGTAGTAATGATGTTTTCAATTCCACTTGCAGCCATCGGATCATTAATATTGTTGATCCTTACCGGAACCTCTATAATGAACGCTAATGTATTTACAGGGTTTTTAATATTACTTGGTATTGTTGTTAATAATGGTATCATTATGATCGATTATACCAGGGTTCTCCAAAAACGTGGTTACCGCGAATCAAGAGCCTTAATGACAGCTGGTTTAGCAAGAGTACGACCGATACTTATTACAGCTATTACAACAATAATAGCCCTGATACCATTGGCTATTGGAAAAGCCGAATATGTGACTCAAATAGGTGTTCCTTTTGCAATTACAGTTATTGGCGGACTTGCTTTAAGTACATTATTAACACTTGTTTTTATACCCACAATGTATTCAGGACTTCAATCGGCTATTAATTGGATGAGGGAACAACCAGTTGTAATAAAAATATTGCAAACAACCATTTGGATCGTTGGTACTTATTTTATTTATGTAGATGTTGATAGCAAAGTTTGGCAGCTAATATATTTTTTAATGTTGGTTATAACCGTTCCTGCTGCTATCTACTTTATAAAAACAAGCCTCCGAAAAGCAAGCGAAAAGCTAATTTCTGATAATCAGCCATTACGAATCGAAATACGAAATATTGTAAAAATATATGATTGGGATAATCGCTTTATGCGCGAATGGAAGTCGGGATTAAATATTAGAAAACGTCTTGGAATACAAGATTCATCATCATCTGCTAATATTTTTGTGCAATTAATTTGGCAAATTCCTGTAATTGCATTCGCCTATTATTTTATCTATTACCACATAGAAAGTGGATTCTGGTATTTCATATTACAGATGATTTTTTATATCCTCACAATTGCTTTTTGGTCACCTTTAGCAGCTCCTTTTTCATCACCTAAAAAAAGCCGTTGGGTTAGAATACCTAATCGACTTGCAATTGCTGCTTTTTATTGGATATATCCTGCCGTTGCATTAATTAGTTTTTGGGATATTTATGAGTTGCCCGGATTGGTTATTCCCACTGGCATTATTTGGTATCTTGCTGTAGCAATAAAAGTTACAGCTACCAATTTACACAAAAACAATATTGATGTCAATCGTGTAACCGGCTGGTTTAAAGGTGTTAGAAAAGCATTTTACAGATTTGTGTTGGTAATCCCGGTTCTTGGAAAACAAAAGAAACCATTTAAAGCAGTAACCGGAGTAAGGTTTGATATTGAAAACGGAATGTTTGGTTTATTAGGTCCAAATGGTGCCGGTAAATCAACGCTTATGCGTATAATTTGTGGAATTTTAGAGCCAAGTTACGGACAAATAACCATTAACGGTATCGACCTAAAAGAAAAACGTGAAGAACTTCAGGGACTTATTGGATACCTGCCTCAGGAATTTGGCATGTACGAAAATATGACAGCATGGGATTTTCTTAGCTACATTGGAATCCTTAAAAAAATATATGATAAAAATAAAAGAAACAACAGAGTTGAATATGTTCTTAAGGCAGTTCATATGTACGATAACCGCAATGAAAAAATAGGTTCTTTTTCGGGAGGTATGAAACAGCGTATCGGAATCGCACAAATATTACTGCATCTGCCACGTATATTAGTTGTTGATGAACCTACTGCCGGATTAGACCCCAGAGAACGAATACGGTTCCGAAATTTATTAGTTGAATTAAGTAAAGATCGAATTGTTATTTTCTCAACCCATATTATAGAAGATGTTGCAAGTTCATGTAACAGAGTTGCTGTAATGAAAACAGGAGGCGTTGTTTACCTCGGTAGACCTATTGATATGGCAGAAATTGCTAAGGGTAAAATTTGGACATTGAATTTGGCAGTAAGTGAGTTTGAAAAAATTGAAGAGAAGTTGACTATTATCTACCACATCCGTGAAAACGATATGATAAGAGTTAGATGCTTGTCGGATGAGCCACCTGTTGAAGGTGCTCAATCAGTAAAGGCTAATTTAGAAGACGCATATTTGTATTTGTTGAAGAAGAATGGGGCTAGAAGTTATAAGGTATAGTGGAAATGAGGTCTTTAAACAATTAAGAGAAGGTTGTTATTCTAAGCGCAGCGAAGAATCTCTATAATGAATAATTATAAATAGAGATCCTTCGCCGCCTCAGGCAGATCAGGATAACAAAAAATAGGATAACAAAAAGATTGAAATTAAAAAAGAAATATAATAGACTAAGATGAAGAATAAAATACATCTCATAACTAGCATGATAAGGTATAACCTGAAAATAATATTTGCTAATAAGTTTATTTATTTCATGATTGCTGCAGTTGCATTTTATTTACTTGTAACCACAATTATGCTTTTTTCAGATGGTATTCCGGGAGAAGATGATATTTACAGCACGCTTATTTTCCCTGGAATATTAATACTTTTTTATCCGGTAATATTCAACATTCAAAACGATAAGGATTCGCGAATGCTGGAGATTATTTTCAGCATACCAAATTATAGGTATAAGATTTATTTATTGCGTTTTATTATAAGCCTGTTGTTATTGGCTGTTATTCTTCTTTTTATGACTCTTGTTTCAGTTATTACTGTTGTTCAGGTCCCAATATTTTATATGGTTTATCAATTAATGTATCCACTTTTGTTTATAGCTTGTTTGTCGTTTTTGTTTACTACACTTGTAAAAAATGCAAGTGGAGCGGCTGTAATAATGGTTATTATAGGCCTGTTTTTTTGGATTATGGCAGAACCTTTGGAATACAGCAAGTGGAATATTTTTTTAAATCCTTTTAATATCCCATCAGATATTAGTTATAGCATCTGGACAAATATCGTTTTTCAAAATCGACTAATGCTTGTTACGGGTTCAGTGATTTCAATATTATGGGCATTAATAAACTTACAAAAGAGGGAAAGGTTTGTTTGACCAAAAATATTCTTTGACCAATTATGTTAATAAATGCCATAATTCTCTTAAAAAATACTTAATTTTGCATTCCATTTTTCAACAATGGTACCGTGGCCGAGTGGCTAGGCAGTGGTCTGCAAAACCTCCTACGGCGGTTCGAATCCGTTCGGTACCTCAAATAAAATTCTAAACCCGGTGTATATCAAGTAAATATGGATCGGGTTTTTTGATGGGGGACGGTTTAGGGGACGGTTTTAATAAAATATTTTCTTTTATTCTAGATATTACTTTTACAGAAAATTTTATGATTTATGGAAGCAAATCAAAATACTACTATTCAAAAGAAAAGGATTGAGAGTTCATTTAAGGTCGAAAAACTCCAGAAATCATTAAATGGAATAAAAGACACCTCAAATTTAAGTTATTTTTCTACTTTTATTCGGAGCTGTTTTTGGGGAAGCTTTCAATTCCATGCGATTCTATATAGGAATACAATTAGAATGGTTTCAAAAATAAATTATTACTGATAATGATAATCCAATAAAATTCTTAAATTTGGGTCGCAGTTATTTTAGTCTAATCTATTCACAAAATGATTTAGGAGTATTTTATTAGACCTTGCTAATTATACCAACATTGGTTAACTGACAAAACTTTACGGCTGGTATAAAATTTATGCCTAACAGTAATATTGTTTAAACATGCAATCTTTAATAATGACTAATTTGTTTGAATGTTGTTGTAAGTCAAAGGTCATTATTTATAGATGCTTAATAATAGTTATTCTTAACATTACTTTTTCTCATAACACGTTAGGTGAAAAGATGCCTTCTTTAACCACAAATGATCAAAATGAGAAAGGCTACCAAATTCAGTTTCAGCCAGTAGTATCTTTAGCATTTAAAGCATTTCCTTATAAACTATCAAATCTAAATGTTAAGACATATATTACAACCCCTTTTTACGTTGGTATAAATTTCAGGATGATGATGTCTGAAAGAAAATGGCTTAATGTGGGGCTGAATTATAATCCCTACTATTTTAAACTCAAATCCTGGGAGCCTATTCGGGATTTGGAAGATCGACTTGAGTTAGATATTTTAGAGTTTCCAGTTTACATTAGTCTTTTGAGCAGAAGTTCTGGGTATAATTTTATAGTTGGCTTTACAACCTCTCTTAATCTATCAACCAAATATTATTCTATTACAGGCCATAAAAGTAATGGTGAAGCATTGATAGATTTACCATACAATACCAATATTGATATGGCAATAAATAAAGTTGTGTTTGGATTATTAATTGGTGTAACTAAATCATTTGCGATAAGGGATACAATTTTTCCATTCTCAGTATATATGAGACATGATTTAACGAATAATTTTAATAGAGAATTTAGAATGTATATTGATGGTGAACCTGTGCAGCCTTTGTCAGAGATTACAACAAGGTTTTTTTCTATTGGAATTGAAATAGGAATTGTTTTAGATTAGATAATTAATTTTGAGAAGAACATGGTGTTAAAAAGAAGTATACTTATTTGCACATTGGGTTTTGTAATCATGCAGACTTGCATAGCTCAAATGGAATATACTAGATACTCAGATAATCTTGATAAATATGAATCCTATGCAGTTGAATCAATGAATAGAAAGATTTTAGATCATTACTTGATTGCTAAATATGGAATGACTCCAATGCAAATTGGTTTGGAATATGGAGTTAGATTGAAATCTACACAAAGATGGATAGCTTCTATGGGGTTATATTATTCTGGAAGTAGTATCCCTGGCGTAGTGAAGAATAAAGATGGATATTATACTTCTTACCACTATGACTTTAACCTGGCTACGCCAGAGATATGTTCTTTTGATAATACTATAATGCTAAATTATACATTAAAAATTGGATATTCAATATATAAACCAATACCTTTTTTATTAAACGTAGGATTTGGATTTTACTTTGACAGCAGTTACAAGGTATATAAAGCAGATAGAGATTATGACACTGACAGTGGTTGGGGGGACGATATAGCAAAGGGTGAGTATTTTTATTTTTGGGATGAAGGAGGATTTAGTAAGATTAAAACATATTATCCTTTTAATATTGGAATAGGGGTTCCATTGGCAGATATATTGTATATAAATATAGACTATACCTACATTAATAAGAGAGTTAATGGTATAGTCTTTGGTCTTGGTGTATTATGGAAATGATGTGATTGGTTGTTTTTATATGAATCTTTAATGAAATGAAAATGAAGACTATTCAACGTTTAATTACTATTTTAAGTATATTAAGTCTCGCTCTGTTAATTCTTTTTATATATAATAGGACATTCAAAGATATAATAGCAGATCTTTTTTTTTATTTTGTAACTTCAATTATTGGAATCATCTTGATTTTTAGCCTTTTATTAGATTCTGGGCAAGCCCCTGAAAGTGATTCACCTTGGTATGTAAAATCGATTTACAATAAGTTTTGGTCTAAAAGGCGCCGATTAGTTATCACGATGTATGTACTGATAATCGCAATCCTATTTCTATCTGGAGAGCTTATAATGTATCGTAATATTAGTATTAGTTTAGGAGATAACTCAAAAATTAGAAGTGTAAATATTCGCCTTGATGATGGGATGTCTATTGAAAGTTCATTACTTAAAGAACCCGTAAAAGTAGGAGAACGACTAAGACTTAGGCTAAGAACCGGGACTTATTTATACTATTTTGAGAATGAAAATGACATTGTGCCATTAGAGCCTATTATTATTAGGCCAATTTGGTATGATATTATAGATGATTATGAAATAAAAATTAAATAACATGTATACCAATGTAATTATTGCCACCTTCCTATTACTATCATTTGGAATCAAAGACATTAAGCTAAGTTCAAATGATAATTTTTCCATTAATGAATACTACAAAGAACAATACACGAGTAAAAAGAGTTTAGAAATTTATTTGTCTGCAAATGATTACTCCCGATTACCAGACTCGTTACTCTTATTATCTTTTAACTATACTAAATTTTCGGAAAATAAGCTCAATGATTGTATTAAATCCTTATTATCGGCTAAAAAAATATTCTATGAAACTCATGATGAAAATGAATCTGATAGTATCCAGGAATTTATAAAATATTGGAAGGTTACCCAGCCATGGTGTTATGGAAAGTTTCTTCAAATAATGCCTATGTTACATTATTCCTTTGATGTCCCAAATAAGGAATTAGCCTATCGGTTAACGAAAGTCAACTGTAACATTCTTTATAAAAATATCACACTTGGAAAAAACAACGGAATTACAACCTACATTGACCCAAAAAATCTTCCCGCAATAAGTTTTTTTCTAAATGGCAAAGGTAAAATAACAAAATCGTTTAAATCTTCTTTGGAACTAGATACAAATAAAAATAGTTTTAATTTACTAATCAATCTGCTATTGGATGATTTTTGGCCTTCTTTGGAACCTAGTTTATTTTATTTGATCGAAATCGAGTTTTTTTTCACTTATGATGGAGAAATAAAAGAAATACACACCCTGCCCTTTTTAATTTCTTATTAATAACTACCAAACAACAAAGTCATTATAATTGTTAAAATGTTTTGTCTGAAGAACAAGTATGTTTTTGTCTATCAAAGTAATTTGCCGTCGCAACAAGTGTTCTTGATTTATCATTTCAATCAATTGACTGACTTTATAGTTTTTCCTGTCTATTATACTTTTAAGAAAGATTAAGTTAAAGTAGCTTATGTTGCCATGGACTACATTTGTTTTACTTCTAGAACTTGTCGGAGTAATAACCGTTGTTCCATTACCTAAGTTGTGGTTATTGAAAATAGGAGTGTAATAACTTTCACCAACTTGACATGAATTAATTACCATGAATCTTTTTCTTGCATCAGCACTACTTAGAAGGTCTTCGACTTGCTGCTGCTCAAAAAATTGAATGCTGCCGTTTCTAAACCTTCTAAATGCAATTTTGTTATCATATCCCTCTGGAGTCTCACCCGATAAATACAAAACCAGCACATCATTGATACTTGTTTTATTAATTATCATTTTTAATTCATTTAGTAACGAAATGATACTTATAGTATCATTCGAATTATCAATTTTAAAAGTATATACATGGTCGTATAGTTTTCTTATTTTTTTTGACTTATTAATGGAATAAATGATAGTATCCACATCATGTATCGGTGAAGTTCTATCTTCATAATTTAAACCTACACCAACAAAATATAGGTTAGGTTTTATATGTTTCTGATTATTTTTAACTATTATTTGCTTTCTATAAGAGGTAAATCCCTTGCTATTCCTTGCAGAACAACGTATTATATTTCTTCCATTTGAAAGATTTACCTTGATATTCTCTTTAATGACTTTATTATTAAAAACCTTATTTGAGTCAGAACTTGAGTATATCAATGTGCCATTTATTCTTGCTTCAATAGATTCTATATTATAAAGACTATCAATTGCATTAATCAATATGTTCGTTTTACCTGTGTTACTTTCATACATATTATCTTGAGTGCGAATATCAATAATAGGGATGCTAATCTGATAACTGCTGATTCTATCGTTTATATTGTTTCTAAGGAGCCATTGTTTTCTGTCTAATGCAACTTCTTGGATTTTGGCTTTAGGTAGCATATTAAAACAAGAAAATATACTATCAGGCTTATAGAACAAGAAATCAAACTGCTCTGGGTTATAAACTTCATGATTTTGAATAAAACCAATACCGGAAATTGCAGAGAAAGTAGTGTATGAGTAAAAGTTTTCATTAGTTAAAAAGATTGCATCCTCATTGTCAACTGGTACTATAGTTATAATCAGACTACCTTCATTAACATCCCAAATTTTGAGTGATGCATCATCGCTCGAACTTAATAACCAATTATTGTTTGGGTTAAAGCATAATGAATTTACCATTCCGTTGTGACTAACCAACTTTTTTATTGAGCTTCCCTGAACTTTTTTCAAGTAGATTGTATCTGCCTCACAATAAGCGATATATTCATTGTTATTCGATAAGGTAAAGTTCTTTTTAAAATTTCCATTGAAACCATTGTGTGAAATTCTTTGCTCTATTGGATGATGAGACCATACCTTGTGATCGTTGGTAAACAAAATATTGCCATTAGCGAATCTGAAGTTGTTTATTGATACATTATTACGCAAAGTAAGTGTTTTATTATTACCGTTTATATACTTGTATGAAATCTGCAAATTATCTACTAATTCTAATACATCGTAGGCATTCTCAGAGGATAAGTTTCTTTCGGAAAACCTTCGTCTTTTTTTAAATTTTGGTAATTTGTAGATTGTTATTATATCCTTGCGAAATACTTCTTCACCAGTAAAATAATCTAAAGATGATCGTGGAATCTGTTTTTTTCCTCTAACAACAAGGTAGTTACTAGGGCAATCTATATCAAGGGTAGTGAAAACACATCTTGGATCAGGAACAACAGCAAAACTATTAAGCAAATTATTTATCAACTGACCAACCTGGAAAGGGTTTGACTTGACGGTAATTGATTCAGTTTTCTTATTTAAATCTTTGAGATTAAAAACTTTTAATTTGTTTGTATTGTCAACACTATAAACATTCTGATCACAGGAATTAATAGCAATGTCATTTATCTGATAATTGCCGAGTTGCCATCTATTAACTGTAAAATATGTAGAATCTAGTTTAATAGACTTCACCTCCCCAATTGAGTTGCCGAAAACAATTGAATTACCATCAGGACTAAACAAAGCGCAGGTGATAGGAGAGGATCTTGATCTTAGCTTTTTAATTACTTGCAATGTATCAATGTCCCAAATTAATATGGTCTTGTCATCTCCAGCAGATGCAAGGAGTCTGCCGTCTTTGCTTACAGCTAGTGCGTTAACACTTGATTTATGATTGTTAAGTCTTTGTGTAATCGGTTTAATTCTCTTATGAATACCCTTTTTTACATATATCTTTGAATCAGAACATGCTGCAAAAATCGAATTTCCTACTGATGAATATTCAATGTCGATGAACTTATCTTCAGGGTAATCATGTAAAAGAGAAGTAGAAATGTTTCCATCTTCCTTTTTGGTGATATTAATTCTACCCTTTGAGCCAATCCCTATTATAGTACTATCAATTGCGGAATATAAAATATCATTCCGGTTAATTCTAATATCAATAGGTTCTTTTATATTCCCATCTAAATAATAGTCCCAAACATCTAAATTCCTATCTACCAACATAAATTTTTGTTCAGAGTCATTATATGCGGAAAAACTGACAATTTCTTCATTTAGGAGAATAGTTTTATTTAGGCTGTCTAGATCAATTCTATATAATAAATCTGAGTGCACAATAATAACATGATCAGGTAACATGGAATGTATCCCATTTATACTTGATTCGAACTTATAGACTTCGCTGATATTAAAATTGGATAAGTCTAGTTTATATAATATCCCATTTGTTGTTCCAAAAAGTAATAAGTCTGATTTTTTGGAAAACTCTATGCATGAAATAGTTTCAGGGATTTTCTTTTTTAGTATCTGAAGTTCTGAATAAATATTCCACAGTATTAGATTATTCTTGCTATCATAAGATGCTATCATATTACCTTCATAGCTAAAGCAAATATCCATAATTGAATGTAAATGACCAGTTTGAATTGATGGTTTAATATCTTCAGTGGCCCGAATTAAGTTGATGGTAAGAAATAATAAAGTAATAGATAGATGCCAGTTCTTATTCATAGTATTGATTGGTATAAATATGAGCGTTGATATTGTCTTTAAAGTCATAATTGTAACTATCTCTATCAATAGAGATTATTTCCATTTCCCCATTTTTGTATCTGTTTAAAAGTCCGCTACTAATTTGATTTACACTAATTCTGAAATAATTATAGTTTCCTTTTAAAACTTTACTAAGTGAAAGGAAGGCGACGTTTCTCTTCCTGCTATCTTGACAATATAGATAGAATCCATCTGTTTTATTTGATAACTCTGAATATAAATTGTATTTGAGCATATTTTTATCTATATCATAGACAATGAAGTTAAGTTTTACATTTTTTTCATTCGCATAGTTTATAATTTCTTCTGCAGTGTATGAGCTTTTATTATCATCAGCATCCATTGTATAAACAACGATATTCTTATTTTCACTAGGTCCATTAGTGTCGATGTGTTCAATTAGAGGGTAAAGAGCATCAAGTAAGCACGATGACCCGCCAGACTTCCCCGATAAACTGAATAGTTCTTCAGCTATTTCTTCAGACCAAATATTAGTGAAGTTATTGTAAATGGTCAATGTATCTGATTCTAATTTACCATTCCTAGAGTATGCCCCAATCTGAGCATAGCTTTTGTTGTCAAGTGAATGAATGTAGCTATTTGCAGAAATTAAACTATGAGAGAGAGATCTTGTAACATCAAAAAGTAAAAAGGAACAATATGTTTGATTTAGATTTAGATTTTCTTTTGATACTTCATAAGTATATGTGCAATAGGCACAGTGCCCTGATGTTCGTAGTTCAGAGTCATTAATTGAATCTAATTCAATAATTCTTCCAAGTTGGTAAGCCTCGTCCTGTGGAATCCCCTTGATAGATTTTTCATCATTTGCTTGTAGAGTAAGAAGGTCAATATTGTAAGCTATAACTGTATCCGAAAAAGAAGTTATCTTATGAGATAACAGTATACCCGTATTGTATATTTCTGGTATATTAAACTCAAATTTTTTCTTCTTGCAGCCAAACAGCAAACTTAAAAGCAATACAAAAAATAATATATACTCAATTCTTTTCTTAAAGATAACATGCATAAGTTACATCCTCCAAACAATAGAGTTAAAATATTTAACGATATGTAAACTAACTAAAGACATTTCAGTCCTACCTTGGTTGAGTTCGTTTATTCTGTGTTGGTATCTAATAGAGAACTTAAAGTTATCCATCCTTATACCAAGGCCAACACAAAAATTTTGATAGGGCATATTGTCATATAATATATTGATATAATTATTGTAAATATCATGTTTGTTTCTATCCCCATCCCAGTAATTTGGGTATACAAGTACAAGACCTGTTTCGATAAAATAATACGGTATAAATGAAGAGGAGAGTTTATCTATCTCTGCAGGAAACCTGAAATTGTATGATAGCAAAATAGGCAACTCAAAATTATTTCCTGTGATCTCTGTTTCTTGTATATCGTATCCAGAATACGTTGGTTGTATTTTCCTTATTAAATGTTTATATACATGATTAAAGTACCTAGGTTCTATGGAGACTCTTGCACGCCTATATGCAAAGCTTACTGTAACTCCTGCTCCCCAGCTTCTGGCCGCATATCGGACCTGAACTTTTTGATTGTTGTAATAAACATTATATGAGTTTTTTGCGAAAATGAAATCTTGATTAACCTTGGACATTTGAAATACAGAAAAGACTGGGGTTAAATTAAATCCGAAATATAATCTTTGAGACAAAGCATATTCATTGACTACAAAAAATAGTTGAAAAAAAAGGAAACCAGTTAAAACGTGCTTTTTCTTCATCTTTTAAGTTTGAACTTTGATGATTTATTTGAGTTACTGGAATTGAATGCATATCCTAAACCAAATACAAAATCTATGGAATGGAACCATACAGATGTAATCCCGCCGCGGAATGTTATCCTACCTAACCTTGCAATTGCTCCTGCTTCAAGAGCTAAACCATCTACTACTCCTTCGGATGTATTAAGTACCCATACCGTTTCAAGGTAGTTTCCATATTTATATTGATCATATTGGTAGTAATACCTTTTATACCCATAACCCAGGCCAACATAGGCAAGTAAACGATTAGCGAAAAAGGGGTAGCTTATATTAAGCATTATATCTAGACGTTTAATTTTCGATTTTTTGGTTGATATAAATAATGTATCATGAATAGTGAAATCTTTGCTTGTAGCCTCGTCCGATGAGCCAAGATCCCTTTTTCTATCCTTCTCATTAAAAACACTTGGAGCAAGTCTAATAGTGAAACCTCCAACAAATGTTTGATCATCTGGGAAGTAAATATACCCAAATCCTATTTCAGCATATTTAGAGTATTGATACTCAAGAGCAATATCATAATATATTGGAGATAGTGTTTTGGACCTATATTTTACTTGTTTGGAACATGTTTGATTTATATCGTTAACATTTTCTTGACTAAAAGAATCAAAATATATTACTGAGATTAAAACTAAGAGTAAGAATCTAACTCGTGTTGGGTTCATATTACAAAAGTAAAATCCCCTATTATTTATTAACTTACTCACCTGTTCCATTAAGAAAATTTAAGATCAGACATACTCTACTAGTTTTTCACCCCACCGCCCCATAACTTAACCTCAAATAATCAAATATCAAAAACGATTTACTTTCAATATCCTTTTCTTCGTATGTTGGGTATGGTAATTCTTTAAAAAGATAATTATTAATGGCAGTTTTAACAGCTGATGAGGTCTGTGGTTTATCCATCCAGTGATTAACCTTTAGCTCATTACTATCAAGGGTTTCAAGTAAATCAGAAGCAATATTTTTTATCTTGTTTTTCTCTTTTTCAGAGAGTTTCTTACCCTGGCGTAATAGATCAAATATTGCAAGCTGTGGTTCGCTTAAATCCTCTTTACTTGCTCTGGCATCTTCCTCAGATAGCTTTCTCACGAAGTTAAGTAGTCGCTCAAAGGTTTCTTCAATTGTTACAGCTTCTTTACCCTTGTTATACTCATCAATGATCTCCTTGTATTTCTCATAGAAATCAATCCTAAGAGGGTTATTGATGAGCATCTGGTTAAGCTTATTCTCAATCTTTTGCTTGAGAGACTGAACCATCGTATTCTTATTCTCAAACTTGAGGAACTCTTTTTCAATTAGCTCAAAGTCAAGCGAACTTATATCGACCTTCTTACCATAATCCTCAGTTGGTTCAAGGAGTATATTTAAGCTTTCTATTGATTCATCAACAACATCCTGAACTTGCTTCATCACATATGATATATCTGCCTCTTCTGTATTTTGCTGTATACGGCTATATATGGCATCAATGGCATCTCTACGATCTTTGAACAGGTATATTGCCTTGTCCGGCATCAGGGCTTTATACTTCTTAAAAACATCTCTAGACATAACACCAAACTTGTTCTTGGTCTCATCTGTTGTATATACAGTATTTACTCCCTTTTGTATAGCTGCCAGCTTATCAAATCCTTCGGTATTTATTATTGATTCAAGTTTAAAATTAACCTCCCCATATAGAAACTTAATAGTAGTATCAATTGATTGTTTCAGGTCTTCTACTAACTCCTCTAGAGGCCTAACGGGCACATCAACTCCAGTACCTTCACCTTTTTCTCCTCCGACGGCATATATGGCAAGTGCCTCCAATAAGTTTTTATAAGTCTCTATGTAATCAACAATCAACCCGTTGTTTTTTCCTTCGTTCACTCTATTTGCCCTGGCAATAGTTTGCATGAGTGTGTGTGACTTTAAAGGTTTGTCAAGATATAGAGTAGATAAACTTTTTACATCAAAACCGGTTATCCACATGGCACAAACTATTACAAACCGGAATGGATGATCTTCTTTTTTAAATTCAGTTTCCAAATCCCGTGTTGGATCATTCATCTTTGCTCTGTGAGGTTCAATGTCCAGACCCCAAGCCCTAAATTTCTTTATCTCATTTTGCTCAGAGCTTACTACTACCGCTATTTCAGTTTCTTTTGTCCATTTTAATTCTCTGGTACTTATTAGTTGTTCCTGTTCGTTGGACATCAACTTAATTTCATTTTCCCGGTTTTTAATAAAATCTTCCCACGCTTCCTTTACATAATTATACATCTTAACAGCTGTTAGCTTGTCAAGTGTAACCATCATCCCTTTGCCTTTATAACCTCGGTTATTGAAATGATAGACAACGTCTTTTGCTATAGACTTTAACCGTTTTTTTGATGTTAGTATTGGGTAATCTCTTGAGAATAGATTTTTAAGTTTGTCTTCTTGGTTGCTATCCAGCTCGGCTTCTTCAATTGCATTTCGTATATCCTCATTAATTTTAGGATTATCAAGCTTTAGCTTTTCGCCTCTGTTTTCATAGTAAAGAGGTACAGTTGCTCCATCTTCAACAGATCGCTTAAAGTCATATATTGAAACATAATCACCAAATATTCTTCTGGTTATCTCATCATCCTTAAAGAGCGGAGTACCCGTAAAACCAACATATGAAGCTTTTGGCATAGCTTTCCTCATATTCATTGCCAGAGTTCCCCCTTGAGTTCTATGAGCCTCATCTGAGATTACGATAATATCATCTCTTTCAGTTATGACTTCATCAAAGTTGAACTTATGAATTATTGAAAATATATATCTACTATCTGACTTCAACTTATCCTTTAGGTCTTCACCGCTTTTAGCCTTAGCCTCCTTGCTTGTTACAGCCCTAACCCCAGCGAAGGTTCCGTAAATCTGACTATCAAGTTCTAACCTATCTGTAACTAGTAAAAAGGTATAGGACCCTTCTACTTTACGATGTATCTTTTGACAGAAGAATACCATTGAGTATGACTTGCCACTTCCTTGTGTATGCCAGAATATTCCCAGTTTCTGTTTAGTCTCTATATCGATCTCACCATGACTATATTGACCTTTTAAGTTTATGAAATGGTCTATAGCCTTATTAACTCCAAGGAACTGATGATTTAGGGCTACTAACTTTATTATCTTACCTAGTGATGTGTCATACAATACGAAGTTTTCAAACATGTCCATAAACATATTCTTTGAACATACCCCTCTTAATATTGTCTCCATGCTTACAACACCTTCTTCATCCTCTCGAATACGTTTCCAGTCATGGAAATGATCGTAGCCAGAGATTAATGACCCTATTTTGCTATCCAAGCCATTACTAAGGATAATAAATGCGTTGTAATGAAATAGCTTTGGAATCACATCCTTATAATCGCTAAGGTTATGATCATAAGCTGTTTTGAGTTTTCTATGATGAGCTTTAAGTTCAACAAATAATAAGGGTAAACCATTCACAAAACCTATAACATCCGGCCTTCGCTTTCTTCTGGATTTACCCTCCACCCATAATTGCTGCACTGCAATGAAATTATTGTTCTCGTAATTATCGAAGTCAAAAACCTTTAGCTTTTTATTCCGGACTATCTTGCCTTTTTCATTTTTAAAGGTTACCGGAATACCATCTCTAAGGAGATTATACTTTTCATAATTAATCTCAGCCAATAACTTTGTCGATGTTTCTGAACTAATAAATTCAAAGGCGTTAATATAAGCTTGTTCAGGCAAACCGGGATTATACTTTCGTATAGCATCAAAGAAATGACCTGCCAGTATTACATCTGCTTCCGAGTTACGACCAATTGTTCCATCTTTTCCAAATGTTTCATCATGGTAAACATTGGCAGTTTCCCATTTTAATTCTTTAAACAATTTTATGGCAGTTTGTTCAATAAGCTTGTCTTCTGAGTATTCGTAGGTCATATGGTTAGCAGATTATGAAGTAAAAATAATCATTTAATCAATTCATGAGCTGATTTTAAGTAATATAAGGTTCCATTGGGGAATTTAGCAAACCTATTTAAATAGTTTAATTCGGGTTCCTTAAAATAATATTTAATTAATTTTTTTATATCTCCATCAAATTTACTGAAGTTGCTTATACTATCAGTTGCAATTAGTGCTATTAGGTACGATGCGACCGAAGCATCGTGAAGTAAATCGTCGATGGTATAAACTCTTCGAGAAGTAGTAAATGGCCTAAATGCCATTAACGCACCCCTTACTTCATTAACAATATAAATTTCAGAGTCGATTTTAATATTGCGTTGGATTCTCCCAAACAAAAAGCATGTATTAAGAACATCCCTAGCAATTTCTGTGACCCCAATATTCAATGCCCTATATTTAATTTCCTTTTCAGAAATATTTATGAAAGTATCTTTAACAAGTTCAATATCCTCAAGTCGGTCGAAAAGCCTACCTATATCAAAAACTTGTTTTATAATATCCCTACCCTTTTTATTATTGAACTTTATCCCGGTAGTGCCAGGTGCAAACGCAGTAAGCTTATCACCTAATAGTGCATCTGCTGGAGGAACATCTATTTTGACTATTTCATCATTGTGAATCAAGAATTTCAGGTCGTTTTGCAAAGAATCAGTTTTTGGATATAGATTCTCCTCAAAAAGGATGTCTAACAATATCTCTCTCTTCAGCTCCTGAAGACTTGAATTGAAGTATAAGCTGTAATGAGCCTTTGGTATACCCAGTTGGTAACTTCTTTTCTCTTGCAATTCCCATCCAAGAAATACATCCTGTTTACATATTTCGTTTAAAATATTTTCAATTTTGTCTCTAGTCTCAAGTGTAATAATATCTATATCTGTTGAGAATCTTGTCGGAGGATCAAAATACAACATCAGTGCTGTACCCCCTTTAAAAACAAAGTCAAGCTTGTTTACAGATAATTGTTCCAACAAATAAAATGCATGAACAACTAACTCAACTATTGAGGGGTCCCCCTTTTCAAAACTCCTTGTGGACTTTAGAATTTCATCTTTCTTGAAGGTATCTAATAATATCATTGGGTAGGTTGTTTACATTTTTTAGGATAAAGTCAATAATTTTAACTGAACTATCACGTCTTTTTGCATAATTGTATATAGAACTAATGTTTATGTTGTACTTTTTGAAAGCAGTTTGCCAAATATTAACTTCTTCATATTTCCATGGTAATAATAGGGTCTTATCATAATATAAATCTGTCAATAATTTTTCCAACCTTGAAATAGGAGGGCTTTCTGCACGATGTCTTATTGAACGTTGAATTGCAGAGGGTGTGCTCTTTTTTATTACAGGAGCTCGAGTAATTATTGGCCTGACTATATATGAAAGTTCCTTTGTCGAAATATAATAATCCACCTCCTTTTCACTGGGCTGATAATAAACATTGTCAAATTTGTCCGATAAGTTATGATATACCGAGTCAGAAACTATTTCATCAACTTCAATAACAATTACTTCATTAAAGGCTTGAAGGTTGGCAAACTCATTGTACCATTTTGTTGTCCAAAAACAAAACTCACTTTGCACATACTCTATTGATATATATTCCCAAATAGATACCATATTATTATTGGGTACCGGATCCCATTTTTGTTTAATACTAAATGTGTAAAGGTTGTTAGTAATAGCATATAGAATACCATACCTAACTAGATGATATATCCTATTTCTTATAGCTTCAGGAGTTATATTTGGGTTTTTAGTTCTAAAATACTCATTAAGTTCATCACGTGATACAACCTCTCTTCCTTTAAAAGTTTCTTCAAGTTTTATTGCTATTTCTCCTTCTTTATTCATAGAATATCTAATAGAGGCACAAATATATCTAACATCTTCCAATAAACCTAATTTATTGGCACTTGTTAGATTACTTGTTATATACTCAATAACTCTATTTTAAGTTACATATACAGTAGTATTTCTTGTATCATTTTAAGTATATGGTGTTGTATGACTTTAAGTATATGATGCTATGCTACTACAAGCTAATATCTCAACCCTACCTATAAACCATATAACAGTATCTTAGGATAGTCATTGAAGAGATGGTTCAATCTCAATCTCCACAGTCCTTTTAATATCTAAAGGAGATACTAATACAACCTTATCAAATATTGTATTAAGATTTGGAAGACTATTAAGTTGTTTTACATCTATTTCATCTAAACCATACCCAATATAATCTACTAGTACTAGCCACCATTCCTTATAATTATCATAATATTTATTGATTTTCTCTTCTTTCTCCACTACTATAAGCTTGAGGTTTTTGTATATCTCAGAAACCACAAAACCTCCAGAATCATAATCTAAAGCTGTTCCAAGGATGATTGACTTGTTTAGTTTTAATTCTGATTTCCATAACCTTATTTCAAGGTTATCATGAACCTGAATGGATAGCTCTTTCTTGAGTAAAGGAATATGTGTTTGAATTTCTTCTTTAATTTGTTTGAAAAGTCTTGAATCTAACTTTAGTGGTCGGCCATATGATAGAGAAACTATTATAGTATGATCATATTCATCTGTTTCATACTCTTTGAGAATTTTTGTAAACTTTTGAACAAGTTTGAAATGCATGTCTTCAAGACCATGATATTTACCATTGACTAATTTTTGTTGATTAAGCCTTCTAACTTCAACGGCAATTTTATTATCAATTAAAAAGTCTGGGGGAACATTCACATGAGGTTCGTAATCAATACTAGAATAACCCAAAGATGAAATGTAATCGAACGCTATTTTTTCATCGTTGTTCATATTGGTGAATTGAGAAGAATCAAACAGTTTTATGAATAACATTTATCCCATCTGTCCATAATGCTCGAACAATGTAATTGTTATTACTACAGTATTTAATAGCTGTTTCATCATTAAAACCACCTGCCCTAAAACGAACATTATATCTGTTAAAATCCTTTGGATCTTTAGGGGTTACTAACAGTCTCATTTTTATCTCACCTTCTACAATGAACTCACGTTTAACAGACTTTTTGTATTCAAGGGCATCATTATAATTCATTATTTTCTATGATATGGTTAGCCACATCAAGGTCATTGTGGATATCGATACTCATAATTAACTTAGTTTAGATGTGTTCTGCCTTTTTTGGTAAATGTGCTTATATCCAGCTAGTGTGAATTGCAACAAGTCCTTAAGTGGAACGGGATAGCAAAACCTACCACAGAACATGTTGCTTAAAGTATTTTTTTTGAAACTGTTGTGCTGATATTTTTTTATTACTTTTGTCATGTATAAAATATTTATTTAAAAATAGAAGACCTTGGTTCCAGCAAGGTCTTCTGGGTTTAATATCCACCATTATTTTTGGCAAATTTCATTATCCATTTAGGTATTTATTTATTGCATCTTCAGTTATTAAGCCGGACTTGGTAGATTTTATAGCACCATTGAGAACCAGCTTCTTTACTGTTGCGTGCGCCATCCCCAATTTTTTTGCTATATGGTTAATAGAGTAGACTTTTCCAGGCTCTTTTGCTTTTAGTTCGTTTTCACGTTCTATAATAACAGAGCGCATTATCCCACGTAATTCTGTCTTTGTTGTTAAAATAATTTCTCCCATAGTTGTAAATTTATGTACTTTTGTTGATATTTTTGCAAATTCATTCTTTTAAATATAAATGCAAATATAAATATTATAATTTATCTATAAGGTTTAGTTTATATTTATTTGCATAAAAGTTTTCAACACTTTAATTTTTTAGCACATGATACATCTATCTGTTATCAAGAAATATTGTAAGATGAGTGGGATTACATTGCTTGAGCTTTCTGAGAGATCTGGAATTTCATATCAAGGTATCCACAGAATAATGAGAACAAATTCAGCAAAAATGGAATCTCTTGAAAGAATTGCTGATTCTTTAGGGATAGGAATTGTTGAATTTATTTATGAAGCTAATGATCAATATGAAAAGTATTTAATACCAAACAATTATTTTAATGGCACTTTTTCTGAGATATCATGCAATAGATATGAAAGATTTGCGGATAAGATGAGCATAATATTTGATTTGTACATTGGTGAATTAAACCGTATGCAAGGTTTATTAGATAAAGTAAGATATCCTTTAAAGCACTCTGATCGACCAGTATTTATGTTTGAAAATTATCCTGAAATTAATAGAACATTTAGTGATATTTATCTTCATACTGATCTTCCTTTTAGCATGTATAGTGATGAATCAAAAAGAAAAATTACAAGTATTACTACTTTAATGGAAGGTTTCTATTTCCCTCTGTTTAAAACTAATTATTTGTTAATTAACGATAATATGAGGGTTGGTTTAATAAATGATAAATTAATACAAAAAAACTGGAAAACATGGAATATATTAACAAATAATGGTAAAAATATTGACCTATCTCCATTTATGGAATGTATAGGAAAATTGCATTATTGAAATGCTAATGTTTACTAATTGTTTACCAATACTAAGCGCCAAAAACATATAAACACATGATATTAAACACATTATAGGGTTTTGGTTTCAGTCCGTTCGGTACCTCATATTAAAACCTCAATGTACTGTAAATCAATACATTGGGGTTTTTCTTTTACAAAAAGTTCCAACTAAAGTTCCAAGTATCAAGAGTTTTGTACCTTTGTAGTATGAGTATTTACTTATCACTTAACTATAAAAAACCAAAATCACGGTATCGTGATTATGAAGAGGTTCCTGTTGTTTTGTTCTATTATTTCAAAGGTAGAAAGTTGAAATTATCAACAGGTGTATCTATACAACTAAAAGATTGGAATGGAAATGGAGACAATCCAGTAAGACGGTCTGATTCAGATTACAAGGTAAAAAACCTGATACTCAAACAACTTATTGTGAATGTTGAAAAGAATATTCAACGAATTGTGTTGAATGAACAGATACCTGATGTAAGGTTATTGAGTATCTATTTGAAAGATCTTCAAACGGATAAAGAAATATCAACTAAAAAAGATTTTGATTATTTTCTTTTAAGGATAGAATATGACAAGGTTGTTCTGTCTGATGTCAGAAATACATTGAACTACCGTAAGAGTGTTATCGTTAGTTTAAACCAGATATCTGAATTTATTAAAAACCACAAAAAAGTAACATTCTTCAGGGTTGATGATTTCAATAAGGATGTTCAAACAGAATACCTTAATTATTCAGTTAAAGAAAAGAAAAGAAGTAATACAACTATTCAAAAACATCTGAAACAGTTAAGAAGTTTTATTAAATGGTGTTATGAGAATGGTTTTATTGAAAAACCCCTATCCCCAATACAGATACAAACCAACTTTGACAGGGATGTTATTTATTTGAAAAGAGATGAGTTATTAAAATTATACCATTGTGATAAATTCAATTATATCAATTCAGAACATGAGAAATACACTAATGAGTACTTTACAAATTATCTGAATAATAATAAAACGGTTACTTACACCAACTTAGAAGTCTATAAAGACATGTTGATATTTGGTTGTGGTTTAGGATGTCGATTTTCTGATTTGGTTGAACTCAAGGTTGATAATTATGAGTTTGATAAAGAAGATAGATCAAAAGGGTATTTTGTTTTTAGAATGAAAAAATCAAGGATTGGTAAAAAGGTTAGGATTCCCATCAACCAACTTACATTTAATATTTGGAAAAAATATTCTAAGAATAAAACCCGATATGATTATATATTTCCACGAACACCCAGGGGAAATTCTATCTCAAACCAAAAAATGAATAAACACCTTAAGATTATTGGTGATAAGGTTGAACTGAATCGATGGGTAAATTATCCTACTTATACATCTGATGGTAAAGTTAAAGACGGAACGGATATAAGACAACCATTACATAAGTTTCTTACAACTCATATAATCAGAAGAACATTCATAAGAGAAGGTATCAACAATAATATACCTTACCATGTGATAATGTCACAGACCGGTCACTCTGACCCAAAGATTTTTCAGGGTTATTTTTCCACTACTGATGATGAACTGGATAGTTCGGGTAAAAAGATGTTTTCATTTAGTTTGGAAGAACACAAACCATCAACTAAAAAACAATCCAAATCAGAATCTATTAAAACTGATAATGATAGTTTGAAAAACAAATTATCAGAACTCAAATCATTGTATGAAGAACGGTTAATACCAAAGGAAGTGTATTTTAAAAAAATAAATGAACTGATATAAAAAACATCGAGAGGTTTTCTTTAACAAATGATAAACCTATTTTAGATTAAAAATACGACACCTCCAAAAGTGTATTATTTTGGTTTGGTAACTATTAATCATAATTCTCCAACAGTAAAAAAGTCACCATCCATATAAAAACCGACTATTTACCAAAAAAGTGTTTTTCCCTTTTCCACAGTTACAAGAAACCCTTTAAGACTACATGTACATTATCGTACTATTACAATCTTTCTTTGGATAACTCCTTGATTTGTGTATAGGTTTAGATTGTACAATCCTGTGTTATAATTAAGAGTTGGGATTTCTATTATTTGTGATTTTAATTCCGTTCCTTCTGATGAAAATACCAACTTTCCATTTGAGTTGAAAAGGAGTATTTTATTAATATTAGATTGTACATTTTCTAAATTCACATATAACTTATCCTTTACAGGATTTGGATATATTTTTATATTTTCATTAGAGAGTTCATTTACATCTACAGTTCCACCTATTTTAACTACCCAAAAATCATCATTACCATGATTCCCCGATTGAATATCTCCATCGTTTGAACCAGTATACCCACCAAGAAGGTAACCCCCATCAGAGGTGGAGATAAGGGAGTGTAACTCATCATAATTAGAACCTCCGTATGTTTGTTCCCACTCAATAGTTCCAGTACTATTTATTTTCACTACCCAGTAATCCCCAAAACCATGATTCCCAGATTGAATATCTCCATCGTTTGAAAAAGTATACCCACCAAGAAAGTAACCTCCATCAGAAGTGGGGATAGTGGAGGATAACCAATCATCACTTGACCCACCGTAGGTTTGTTCCCATTCAATAGTTCCAATACTATTTATTTTCACTACCCAATAATCACTTCCACCATGATTACCAGATTGAATATCTCCATCGTTTGAACAAGTAACACCACCAAAAAGATAACCACCATCAGAAGTGGGGTTTGTGGAATATATAAATTCCCAACTAGCCCCACCATAGGTTTGTTCCCATTCAAGAGTTCCAGTACTATTTATTTTCACTACCCAATAATCATAATCACCATGATTCCCAGATTGAATATCCCCATCGTCTGATTGAGTATACCCACCAAGAAAGTAACCCCCATCAGAAGTGGGGATAGTGGAGGATAACCAATCATCACTTGACCCACCGTAGGTTTGTTCCCATTCAATAGTTCCAATACTATTTATTTTCACTACCCAATAATCACTTCCACCATGATTACCAGATTGAATATCTCCATCGTTTGAACCAGTCCAACCACCAAGAAGGTAACCACCATCGGAGGTAAGGATAGTGGAGTATATATTATCATCAGAAGAACCCCCATAGGTTTGTTCCCACTCAATAGTTCCAGTACTATTTATTTTCACTACCCAATAATCAGAAGAACCATGATTTCCTGATTGAATATCTCCATCGTTTGAACCAGTCCAACCACCAAGAAGGTAACCACCATCAGAGGTGGGGGTAGTATTGTTTAACCAATCATTATTGGATCCCCCATAGGTTTGTTCCCACTCAATAGTTCCAGTACTATTTATTTTTACTACCCAAAAATCAATTCCACCATGATTCCCCGACTGAACATCTCCATCGTTTGAAAAAGTATACCCACCAAGAAGGTAACCACCATCAGAGGTGGGGGTAGTATTGTTTAACCAATCATTATTGGATCCCCCATAGGTTTGTTCCCACTCAATAGTTCCAGTACTATTTATTTTTACTACCCAAAAATCAATTCCACCATGATTCCCCGACTGAACATCTCCATCGTTTGAAAAAGTATACCCACCAAGAAGGTAACCACCATTAGAGGTGGGGATAGTGGAGTTTATCAATTCAGTACTAGATCCCCCATAGGTTTGTTCCCACTCTAAATTTGGATTCTGGGTTTGTGAAAAAACAGTTAGTGAAACGAGAATGAAAATAAGGTTGAGTAATTTTTTCATAGTAGTAGGTTTTATCAATAAACAGTTAGTTTAGTTAGGTTTATTCTAATAATGAATAGAATCTAGTAAAAGTACAATTAATTTAAGATAAAGAGGTTATAAGTATCATGTATATCCAATGAGTTATGTTTTACTAAAAATTGAGGTTTAATTATCATTTTAATTCATAAATTTTAACAACACAAGAACGCTAAAATTTATTAAGGATAGAGTTTCTTCTTTATAAATTATGAAAATAACAAAACTGGCATATTATATTGTAAGCAATATTAATTTATCTTTACAATTCACTAACATATATAAAAATGGAATCAAAATCTTACTCTATTAATTGGTGGGTATTAGCCTTTAACGGAATAATTGCCTTACTATTTGGTTTAATGGCCATTTTTGCGCCATTGGATACGCTTAATGTTATAATTATGTATTTCGGCATCATTATGCTGATTGTGGGAGTTGCAATGCTCTTTGGGGTGTATTCAAGTATGAAAAACAAATTAAATTATGGAACGGATCTCGTAAGTGCAATAATTACAATTGGGCTTGGTGCTGTATTAGCTTTTTTTACCGGAAAAGCACTTGAAATTTTTGTAATTATTATAGGTATTTGGGCCATTATGTTAGGTATTGGACAATTAATAATTATGTCTAATTTAGAAAGCAAGGGTGATAAAAAGTTTTTACTTTTTAGTAGTTTGTTTACTTTAGTATTTGGTGCCCTACTTTTCTTTAACCCTTTTGCAATGGCTTCTGTTTTCTTGATAATTATTGGGGTTATGGCAGTAATAATAGGGCTTGTATTAATTTCTTTTGCTTTTAAGCTTAAAAACCTGTAAGCATTGATTAGTGAGTGGTGAGTAGATTATCAATTCACAGTTCACTATTCTCAAAACTTAATATCTAATACTCTAAGCTGAAGAGTTGTATTCCCTAACCATGTATTTTCATCTATATGGTAACATATTTTAAAAGGATTTCCTTTCTGCATTTCCTCAAGATGGTGACCTTGGTTAAAGGCAATGGCAGGAACTGGGTTTCCTGTCATATCAGGGTGTACAACTGAAAACTTTAAATGCTTATTTTCCTTTTTGCCAACGTGTTTTGCATAACCTGTGTCGATGACATTTTCTGTTTGAAAAATTGGTGACATATTTCCAGGACCAAAGGGAGCAAATTGTTTTAGAATTTTATAGAAATTAAAATTAATATCACTTATGTACAGGTTGGCATCTATTTCTATTTCAGGGACAAGCATATCATCAGAAATGTTGTCATTAACATATTTTTGAAATTCTATTACAAATTCATCAAAATTTTCTGGTTTAATTGCAAGTCCTGCAGCATATTTATGTCCGCCAAAGTTTTCCAGCAAATGACTGGTTGAGTCAATTGCATCATAAATATCAAAATTCTTAACCGACCTTGCTGATCCGGTTATTAACCCATCAGCTTTTGTAAGTACAATTGTGGGTCGGTAATAGTTGTCAATAAGTCGCGAAGCAACAATGCCAACAACACCTTTATGCCAGGTTTCCCTATAAACAATTGTTGCTTTTTTACTATCTATATTCTTGTCATCTGATAGAATTTGTAATGCTTCTTTAGTAATATTACTATCCAATTCACGACGAGTGGTATTTAAGTCGTTGATTTGCTTTCCTAGTTTGGAAGCATATTCATGGTTATTACTTATAAGTAACCGTACCGAATCAATAGCACTATCAATTCTTCCGGCAGCATTAATTCGGGGTCCCAGAAGAAAAACAAGATCGCTAACTGTGATTTTTTTTCTAAAATACTGCTCTCCACCAAGACTTGCTTTTTTATCAACACCCGCCGACTTAAACAATGACTTTACTCCAACACGAGGTGTTTTATTTATATGTTTTAGTCCATAAAAAGAAAGAATTCTGTTTTCGCCTGTTATAGGAACAACATCAGCAGCAATACTGATTGCTACAAGATCGAGGCAAGAATAAATTTTTTCAAGAGGCAAATTATCTCGAATAGAAATTGCCTGAATTAATTTGAACCCAACACCTGCTCCTGATAATTCTTTGAATGGATAATTACAGTCGTCCTGTTTAGAATCCAGAACCGCAGCTGCATTAGGCACAATATCTCCGGGTCTGTGATGATCTCCAATTATAATATCAAGACCTTTTTCTTTAGCATAATCAACTTTTTCAATAGCTTTTATACCGCAGTCAAGAGCTATAAGTAGTTTATGTTCATTTTCAACAGCAAAATCAATTCCTTTATACGATATACCATATCCTTCTGCATATCGATCTGGTATATAAAAGTCAACCTTCTTATAAATATTTTTCAAAAAAGAATATACAATGCTTACTGCTGTTGTTCCATCAACATCATAATCACCGTAAATCATAATTTTTTCACCATTTTTTCTGGCACGATTTATCCTGTCAACAGCTTTATCCATATCCTTCATAAGGAACGGATCTAATAAACCGGATAGTTGTGGGCGAAAAAAGGATTTAGCTTCATCGTAAGTTGTAACACCCCGATGAACTAATAACTCTGTAAGTTTATTATTGATGTTAAGCTTTCTTGATAGCTGCTCAACAACCTCTTTATCAGGTTTATTTTTAAGCATCCATCGCTTTTCCATCTTTTCGTAATTTTGCTTGTAAAGATAACCAAATATCTGCTGTAATTACTATATGGTATTTTCAATTTTTGTGTTCACTTGCTTTTGGGAACTAACTAAAACACAATCAAGAAGTTTATATTGCTACTTTTTTTGAATGGTGATTTGAAAAGGGCTATTTGCTTAATAAACAAAAACTTGAAAACTGTATCGCGAATTAAAAATTAGCTCGCATAGCTTCAACAGGATTTAGTCTGGATGCTGACCAAGATGGTAAAAATCCCGAAATAAGTCCTATTATGGCAGAAACAAAAATTCCCAGGGCAATATTACCAATGGTAAGTATTAGCTCAAAGTTAAACAACGAGCTAATTACAAAAGTTAGAATGTAGACGATTATTAAACCCACAATTCCTCCGATAATTGACAAAAATACTGCTTCAAATAAAAATTGTAACAGTATAAAAAAGTTTTTAGCTCCCAGTGATTTTTGTATTCCTATTTGGTTTGTTCTTTCTTTAACAGAAACAAACATAATGTTGGCAACACCAAACCCTCCCACAAGTAACGAGAATCCCCCAATAATCCACCCAACCAATGCAATTACAGCAAACAGCTGATCGAAGCCTTTATTAATAATGTCTGTTTCGTTAAGGGCAAAACTATCATCAGCTGATGGGGGAAGTTTTCTTATTGAGCGCATTATCCCAGTTAATTCATCAATCATTTGAGGATTTGTAACGTGTGGTTTAGCCATTACTATTATAGTGGATCCTAGACGTCTAAAATCCAACACTTTTTGTGCATATTTAGCCGGAATAATAATCCAGTTATCTTTTGAATTTCCGAAAACATCTTCACCTTGCTTTTTTGTTACTCCAATAATATCAAGTTTTCTCCCAAAAACTTTAATTTTTTCGCCAACAACATCTTCCTTCTCAAATAAATTTTCAGCTATATCTGCCCCAATTATTGCAATATTTCTTCCTCTATGCGACTCGTTAGGAGTAAAATACCTGCCCTCTTGTAAATCAAAAGGCATAACTTTAGTATAATCTTGAGAAACGGCAACTACAGGAATATCTGATACGGAATTATTTCCATTATAAACTGTTCGGGAAACACTGACCATAAATGCTGATGCCTCAACAGTATTACTACGTTTCATCAACTCATCCATTTCCTTTAGTTTTGGCTCCGGACGTTGATAATATTTCCACCAGGGATATTCACCACCCATAGACCATGGCCATTTCTGAATAAAAATAACATTACTGCCAAGTGAATTAATTTCACTTTTTATGGCATTCTCCAAACTATCAAAAACTGTAAATACTGAAATAATTGAAAAGATACCAATTGTAATCCCAAGTAATGACAAGAAGGTTCGTACTTTATTAACTGTTAAAGCAACTATGGCAAACAGTAAACTTTCGTATATGAGCTTTAATATTTTCATCTAAAAAATGATGATATTAACTAACGTTAAAATTAAACATCCTAATTTCCCAAAATTCGTAAAAATTTGTATGTAAAAGTATAATAAGTTTTAATTAAATCTTGTTATTTTGCAAGACAGTAATTATTTTAACAAAATTTAGTAAAATCAGCAGCCGTTATGAAAAGAATTAAAACCGCTTTAATTTCCGTTTTTAATAAAGACGGCCTAGATGTTCTACTTGAAAAGCTTAACAATCTTGATGTTAAATTTATTTCAACCGGGGGTACTTATGATTATATTGTAAGTCTTGATTACGAAGCAACCACTGTAGAGTCACTCACATCATATCCATCAATATTAGGTGGGCGAATTAAAACCCTTCATCCAAAAGTTTTTGGCGGAATACTTGCTCGTATGGACAATAATATTGACAAACAACAGCTCGATGAATATGGTATTATCCCAATAGATTTGGTAATTGTTGACTTATATCCTTTTGAAGATACATTAAGAATTTCTGATAAGGAAGAAGAAATAATTGAAAAAATTGATATTGGTGGAATATCATTAATCAGAGCTGCAGCCAAAAACTTTAAGGATGTTCTTGTTGTCTCTTCCTCGGAGTTATACAACAACTTTGTTGAATTGCTTGATAACAAAAATGGTAACACAAACATTGACGATAGAAAATATTTTGCAGCACAAGCCTTTAATGTGAGCTCGCATTATGATACTGCTATTTTCAATTGGATGAATCCTGGTAATATTGATGCGTTTAAATTAAGTGTTGTTAATAGCACAAGCTTACGCTATGGTGAAAATCCTCATCAGAAGGGTAATTTTTATGGCAAATTGGATGAGGTTTTTGAACAAATTCATGGTAAAGCCATTTCATACAACAATCTACTGGATTTAGATGCTGCCATAAATCTGATAGGTGATTTTGATGACACAACCTTTGCTGTAATAAAACATAATAATGCATGCGGACTAGCCTCTCGTAATAATTTAACTGATGCTTGGCGTGATGCGTTGTCAGGAGACCCAATATCAGCATTTGGAGGCGTGCTGGTTACAAATAGAAACATCGATGTAGCCACAGCAGAAGAAATAAACAAAATATTTTTCGAAATTATTATTGCACCTTCATATGATAATGATTCCCTTGCAATATTAAAAACAAAAAAGAACAGAGTAATTTTGATTTATAAACAAGCAGAATTTCCACCTAAGCAATTCAGATCCTTGTTAAACGGTGTTTTAGTACAAGAAAGAGATCTTGTAACTGAGGAGACTTCCAGTTTAAAAACTGTAACAAATCAAAGCCCAACACCAACTGAAATAGAAGATTTGATTTTTGCTAATAAGATAGTAAAACATACTAAATCGAATACTATTGTGCTTGCAAAAAACAAACAGCTTGTAGGTTCAGGTACGGGTCAAACATCAAGAGTAGATGCATTAAAGCAGGCTATTGAAAAAACACGTAACTTTGGGCTTCCCATTGATGGTGCTGTAATGGCTTCAGATGCTTTCTTCCCTTTTGCTGATTCAGTTGAAATAGCTGGCAAAGCAGGAGTTAAAGCTGTTATTCAGCCCGGTGGCTCAATCAGGGATCAGGAATCAATTGATTATTGTGATGAACATGGAATGTCGATGGTTATGACAGGCGTTCGACATTTTAAACATTAAATGGAGTGGGGGATGTAAGAATCAGGATGCAGGAGGTTTAAATCTATTGATTTTGGATATTGACTAATTGCCCTTAACTCTATAAAACAAATTTTAACATAAATAGAAAATAAAAATTAGCATATGGGACTGTTTTCATTTCTCACTAAAGAAATAGCAATTGACCTTGGCACTGCCAACACAATCATAATTTATAACGACAAGGTAATAGTTGATGAACCATCAATTGTAGCACTTGAGCGAAACACTGGAAAAATTATTGCCGTTGGAAAGAAGGCTATGATGATGCATGGTAAAACTCATGAAAACATAAAAACAATAAGGCCATTACGTGATGGAGTGATTGCTGACTTTCAGAGTGCAGAATTTATGATACGAGAGATGATAAAAATGATAGGGATTAAAGGAACTCTTTTCCCTCCAGCCCTTCGTATGGTAATTTGTATTCCTTCGGGTATAACTGAAGTAGAAGAACGTGCTGTTAAAGATTCGGCGGAGCAGGCTGGCGCCAAAGAAATTAAATTGATTCACGAACCAATGGCGGCAGCAATTGGTATTGGTATTGACGTACTTGAACCTACAGGAAATATGATAATTGATATTGGAGGTGGTACAAGTGAAATAGCAGTTATCGCCCTGGGCGGAATAGTTAATAATAAATCAATAAGAATAGCCGGGGATGATTTTAATGCCGATATTGAAGAATATATGCGTAAGCAACACAATATTATTATTGGTGAAAGAACAGCTGAACGTATTAAAATTGAAGTGGGCGCGGCAATAACCGAATTAGAAAATCCCCCAGATGATTATGCTGTTCACGGACGTGATATGCTTACCGGTATACCAAAAGAGATAACTGTAAATTATAAAGAAATTGCCAGCTGCCTCGATAAATCAATTTCAAAAATTGAAGCTGCTGTTTTAAATGCTCTAGAAAAAACCCCCCCTGAACTTTCAGCAGATATATATCGCACAGGCATTTATGTTGCCGGAGGAGGATCTATGCTAAGAGGGCTTGATGAAAGGTTACATCACAAAACAAAATTACCAGTTCATGTTGCCGAAGATCCATTAAGAGCTGTTGCTCGCGGAACCGGTATAGCTCTTAAGAATTTTGATAAATTTACTTTTCTTATTAAATAAAAGATCAGTAATTAAAGTGCCTAGAATTTGCAGTGCCTAAAGTAAATAAAAAAGGTGTTTAATACAAAAATCTAATCACAGGAGAATGCGCAATCTTTTTGCTTTATTATGGAAAAATCAGTTTTTTGTGCTGTTTATTCTCCTTGAAATCGTTTCATTAGTATTACTTAGCAGAAGTTATTCCTATCATAGTGCTATTGCTCACACTACTACAAGCGACATTAGTGGGAACTTGTTTTCAACCTATAGTGGCATAACAGATTATCTTTACTTAAAAAAAGAGAATGACCTGCTATCAGAAGAAAATGCTATCCTAAAAAATAGTCTGACTTCTTCATTTTTACTTACTGACACAAACTATATTTATAGTGATAGCTTATTTAGGTTTATTCCTGTTAAGATTGTTAGTAATAGCGTTTCCAAAAGAAACAATTTCATGATGGTTAACAAGGGCAGAAAACACGGTATTGAAAAAGAAATGGGGGTCGTCTCTCCAAAGGGCATTGCTGGTATTGTGATAGGTGTATCTGAAAATTATTCAACCATTATGTCGATGTTACATCAGAATATGCGCATAAGTGCTCGTATTAAAAATAATGGACAGCTTGTTAATGTTATTTGGGATAATGATAATTATTTATTTGGGTCAGTAATAGATATCCCATCACATATAAAACTATTTCCTGGTGATACAATTATTACAAGTGGTAATTCATTAATATTTCCCGAAGGCATTATTATTGGAACTATTGAATCGCATAATCAAAATAATAATAAAAGCTTAAGCAGAGCTGTATTAAGGTATATTACTGATTTTAATAGTGTTAAGCATGTTTATATAATTGATAATTTAATAAAGATTGAGCAGGACTCACTTCTAAAACAGATAGTAAACGAAAATGAATAGCCCATTAGGTAGAAATATAATCAGATTTATAATCCTAATACTTGTTCAGGTGTTGGTTCTTAACAACATGAATCTGGGAGGATATATGAATCCATATATTTATATCCTTTTCATATTGTTATTGCCAGCAAATACTAATCGTAGCCTACTATTAATTATAGCTTTCTTTACAGGACTTACCGTTGATTTTTTTGCGCACACGCTGGGGCTTCATGCTGCAGCAAGTGTTTTTATAGCTTATTTGCGTCCGGGTACAATACGATTATTTTTTAGGAATTATGAGTTCGCCTCAGGAGAAGAGCCTGGTCCGGCATCAATTGGAATTGGCGGATTTTTCAGATACACAATAGTGCTGGTTTTTATGCATCAGTTATTGTTATTTTATTTGGAAGGATTAAGTTTCAACCACTTTTTTGTCACACTATACAGGGTTATTTTGAGTACTATACTTAGCACTTTTATTATACTTGTTGCAATGCTTTTGTTTGGAAAACGCAAGAAGAAATAGTTTTCCTATGCATAGATTATATTTGAAGATTCCTGTTATATTTATTTAGTATTACATATTACAAGTTAAACAAAAAAAATGAAATCATTAAAACAAATAGCTATTCTATTTGTGTTTTATTTCTCACTGATTAGTTGTTTCGGTCAGGATAAAGCAACAAAACAAATAGACCAGCAAGTTGAGGGAAGTAATAATGGTCATCTGGTAATTGTAGGGGGTAATCTTAGCGACAGTTCAATTTATGCACGTTTTATTGAGTTGGCAGGAGGGTCTGATGCTCCAATCGTGATTATTGTAACTGCCGGAAGTGATGAGAACCTATTTGATTATGGCGGTTTGGAAAACATTAAAAAACGCTTCAGCAAGAATGGGTTTAACAATTATGTAATTCTTCATACTCGCGACAGAGATGAGGCAAACAGCACAACTTTTGTAAAGTCTATTACAAATGCATCAGGTCTATGGTTTACCGGAGGACGACAATGGCGGTTAGCTGATTCATATTTAAACACGCGTACACACGAAGAAATTAATAAACTTCTTGACAGGGGTGGTGTGGTTGGAGGTAGTTCTGCCGGAGCTTCTATTATGGGCTCCTATCTTGTAAGAGGTGATACAAAAACAAATACCGTTATGATGGGAGACCATGAAACGGGACTTGGTTTAATGAAAAATTGTGCCATCGACCAACACCTATTGGCATTAAACAGACAATTTGATATCCTTGAAATATTGAATGTGCACCCCGAATTATTAGGAATAGGATTGGATGAAAATACAGCTATTGTTGTTCATGGTAATGATTTTGAGGTAATTGGAGAAAGTTTTGTTGCTGTTTATGATGGAACTTTTTGCCAGTTTGTAAGAGATAAGTCCGATTGGTCAATAGAAAGACCCGAAATTACAAGATTACCCAAAGGAAGTGAACGGTTCTATTTATTAGGTGCCGGAAGAAAATATTCATTATCAGATAGAAGGGTTATTGAATAATATGCAAGCATTGAAATATTCATTGGAAGTCCCAGAAAAAACGGAAACACTCATTCGCTGGCTGAAATATTTGTAAATGGCCTGTATAAAAATAAGTCAACTTCCAAAATTTCTTTTCTTTATAATTATAATATAAAGCCTTGTAATGATTGCAGAGCATGCAAAAGAGGAAATTTAGTATGTGTTCTCACAAATGATATACAAGTGTCGATTTATATCTTATTAAGTGTTCGTCAACGGACAAAGATGTTCATTAGTCGGCAAAAACATCCACAAAAATTTAACATGTTTATCCAATCAACATACACATAATAAGCACATTACAATTTTTGGCATAATTATCGAACAAGTCTATAGCAGAACACTAATAATGTCAGAAATCATGAAAACTCGCATATCAAAAATTACCTTAACACTAACAATTTCAATAATATTATCATCATACATTTTTGCATCAGCTACAATTTTTTCATATTCAGAAAAACCAACTGTTAAAAACATGCCAAGTATTTCTAGTAACATAAATGTAAGCTATGAAAAAGCAGTAGCTGTAGACTATTACATTGAAGAAGAAAATTATATAAATGATATTCCATTTAATACGTTTAGTGTGTCTGCTGAATATAACTATTTGGAATCTATGGAAGAAGATTTTGAGATAGAAGAAGAGTCATATATTGATGATATCCCTTTCAATACTAAAAGAATAATTAGATTAAATAATAGTTTTTAGATGTTCAATTAACTTCTTCTCTTTTTGATAGCCATAGTTTTTAATGATTAATTATACAATAAGCCACAGATTCACAGATTATTATTAATGTTTTTTTTGATTTGTCTTTTAAAAATTACCACAGACAATATCTGTCTTTGACAGATATAATTAATCTGAGCAATTCTTAGTAAATAGATTATAATAATAATTTTACAAGAATTAATCTGTGAATCTGTGGCAAAAAATCTATCCTAAGTTATCTTTCCATATGATTCATCATAAACTAACTATTTATTGGTAATTTAACTAAGTAATTAATTGTACACCTCAGTAATAGTTAATAAGTTTTCTCATCAAATATTACAATTAGTTATTTTAATGGAAGTAAATAATTGAAGTTATTTTGAAGCGTTAAAAGCCCGATTATGTCGGGATTTTTTTATTAAGTATATTTGTGAAATATCTGGTAGGTGTAAATAAATAATTCTAATGGATGATTTAGGTTTAAACAGATGTGCATGGACTGGTAACAGGCAACATGATATTCAGTATCATGATCAGGAATGGGGTGTGCCTGTTCATTACGACCAAAAGCTATTTGAGTTTTTAGTGCTGGATGCTTTTCAGGCAGGGCTTAGTTGGACAACAATACTTAAAAAGCGCGAAAATTTCAGGGCTGCATTTGATGGCTTTGATGCCAAAAAAATTACAGAATATGGAGAAGAAAAGGTAGCTGAACTTATGCAAAATAAAGGAATAATTAGAAATCAGCTTAAGATTAGATCTACAATTAGTAACGCGGCACTTTTCCTCAGTATTCAACAGGAGTTTGGCAGTTTTGATAATTACATATGGCAATTCACAGGTGGCACTACAATAGTTAACAGGTGGAAAACAATGGATGAAATTCCTGTTAGTACAAACGAATCGGATACCATGAGTAAAGACTTGAAAAAAAGAGGGTTTAAATTTGTGGGTACCACAATTTGCTATGCGTTTATGCAAGCCGCCGGGATGGTAAATGATCACCTTATTGATTGTTTTAGGTACAATGAAGTTGTTAGTGGTGAATAGTCTATATATATTTGTCAAAATAAAAATTCAAATAAATAACATTGTTTCACATGAAGCAAAATAATGAAATAATGGATTATAACAGTCTATTGAAAATATTTGTTATTTCGGTTGTTTCTGCCATATTTGCTTTTCTTGTTATTTTCTTCTTCTCAAATTATGCATCATTGTTTTTTGCATACGATTTTGACATACCTGCCTCGTTTAATTTTACAGGAATAAGTTTTCCCACAATCAATGATAGCACACACTGGTCACGTGATGCTTTAGTAACAATACTTCTTTCAAAGCCTATTTCGGCTGTAATTGGAGGAATTGTTTTTCTATTTGTTTTTATGTTGGCAACAAAAAAGCCGGTGTCAGTTATTATGCTTCTGTTTTGGTTGAATGTGTTTGCATTTAATTCTGCTTTTGGTGTATTAATTGATGATGCTGTTGCCAGTACAGGTACTTATGAGGTTGCTGTTGCTATGAATATAGATATTGTTTATTTGATAGTAACAGGAATTGTTTTTGTTTTTATATTTTTAAAAATTGGGATGATGAACGGACATCTTATATTACTTTCTTTCCCAAATCAAAAGCTATATTCAGTTAAACCACGAATAATGTTTTTTTGCACAATCTTTTTAATTCCCTGGTTACTTGTTGTTGCATTTATGTGTTTTTCAGGGTGTACAATGTTTTCGATTTCTGGAGCTCTGAAAAATTTACCGGCAATAGTTTTGTTAATTCCATTCCTAACCGCCAAAAAACCTGAAAATTTAAAATTTGAATATTTACCAACTGAACGTTTTTTAAAAACAGATTTAATATTAACTATTCTATTTATTTTAATATCAATAATATTAATAGTTGTAATTAATAATGGGATTGCTATTTCTGGTTAAATTTTGAGTGTCTGAAATAGATTCATTTTTTATACTTTTAACAACTATTTATAAAAACTTAATTTATTATGAGAAATTTACTTATTGCAATTTTAATTTTGATGGTTGGGGTTACAACCACAGAGGCGAAAAAGAAAAAAGGAGAAATAAAGAAAGACAGTTTATCGTCGTCAACATTTAATGGGCTTAAGTGGAGAAGTATAGGTCCCGCTTTTGTGTCGGGACGAATAGCTGATTTTGCAGTTAACCCTGATGATTTTAGCACATATTATGTTGCAGTTGCTTCCGGGCATATCTGGAAAACAATTAATAACGGCATTACTTTTAAACCTGTTTTTGATAATTATGGCGTGTATTCTATGGGGTCGCTGGCTATGGATCCTAATAACAATAATATTGTTTGGGCGGGAACAGGTGAAAATAACCACCAACGTGCTTTGGGTTATGGAAATGGTGTTTATAAAACAATTGATGGTGGTAGCTCCTGGAAAAATATGGGCTTAAAAGAATCACGTCAAATAGGTGAGATATTGATCGACCCAAGAAACTCAAATGTGGTTTATGTTGCAGCCGAAGGTTCTGCCTGGGGACCGGGTGAAGAAAGGGGTGTTTATAAAACCATTGATGGTGGTGAAACCTGGGAAAAAGTCCTATTTATAAGTGAAAATACTGGTGTAGCAAATTTGAGTTTTGAACCAGGTAATCCTGATGTTATTTATGCCGGAGCTGAACAACGAAGAAGACGTCAGTTTGGAAAAATTGGTGGTGGACCAGAATCAGCATTTTACAAGTCTACAGACGCAGGACTTACATGGAAAAAACTTGAAAAAGGTATTCCCGGTGTAGATAAAGGAGGAATGGAGATTGTTGTTTCAAATACTGACCCGAATATTGTTTATGCTATGTTCGAAGCTTCAAATGGCAAAGGTGGGGTTTATCGTTCAACTAACAGGGGAGCATCATTTAGCAAGCAGAATGATTATAACAGTAGTGGACAGTATTACAGCGAACTTGTTTGTGATCCTGTTGATGCCAATAAGCTTTATTCACTAGACACCCGAACAAAGGTGAGTAACGATGGTGGAAAAACCTGGAATGGCGTAGGACTTAGCAAACGCCATGTTGATGATCATGCTATGTGGATTGATCCTAATAATACAAATCATTTTATGATTGGTGGTGATGGTGGAATATATGAAAGTTGGGATGCAGGTAGTACATATAGTCATAAAACAACATTGCCTGTTACACAGTTTTATAGGGTTAATGTTGATAATACCGAGCCTTTTTATTGGGTTTATGGTGGCACACAGGATAACGCAAGTATGGGTGGCCCATCACAAAATATTAAGTCAGGTGGAGTTGCAAGCGATGAATGGATTGTAACCCTTGGCGGAGATGGATTTTGGCAGGCTATTGAACCTGATAATCCTGATATTGTATATTCAGCATATCAATATGGTAATATTTACAGATACGATAAAAAATCAGGCGAGAAAATTAATGTTAAGCCTGTTCCAAGAAAAGGAGAATTAACATATAGGTGGAATTGGGATACTCCATTTATACTAAGCCCTCATTCCGGAACACGATTATATATGGCAGCAAATAAGGTGTTTAAAAGTGATGATAGGGGTAATACCTGGGAAGTTATTAGTGATGACATTACTCGTGATGAAGACAGAAACCAATTTAAGGTAATGGGAAAATACTGGCCTGCTGATGCAGTTGCTAAGGATGTGTCAACTTCACAATGGGGTACTGCTGTTTCTATTGCTGAATCATCTGTAAAAGAGGGCTTGATATATGTTGGAACGGATGATGGCGTAATTCAGGTTAGTGATGATGGTGGTAGTAGTTGGTCGAAGATTTCATCTTTTCCGGGTGTTCCTGAATACACTTATGTAAGTGATATTTTTCCATCAAAGTTTGATGAGAATGTAGTTTTTGCTTCATTTAATAATATAAAAAGTGATGATTTTAAACCATATCTTTTAAAAAGTAATGACAAAGGAAAAACTTGGTCATCAATTGCATCTAATCTTCCAAAAGATCAATCGATTCATACTATTTACCAGGATCACATTAATGATAGTTTATTGTTTACCGGAACTGAGTTTGGAATTTATTTTTCAATTGATGCCGGAAATAATTGGGTAAAACTTGGAGCAGGGTTGCCTGATATTGCTGTTCGCGATATTGTTGTACAGGAAAGAGAGAATGATCTTGTTATAGCCACTTTTGGTCGTGGTTTTTATATTATTGATAATTATTCACCTCTGCGTTATGTAACTGAAGAGTCATTAAAAAATGAAGAAGCCATTCTCTTCCCTGTTAAAGATGCTCTAATGTATATTAAATCAGGAAGTGGACGATATGGAACAGGTGCAGGATATTATCAGGCAAAGAACCCTGATTTTGGTGCTGTTTTTACTTATTATTTAAAAGAGGTTCCAAAATCACTTAAATCAAAAAGGCTTAAAAAGGAAAAAGCTTTATTTAAAGAAGGAAGTCCAATTCCTCAACCCGATAAAGCAACTCTAAACGCCGAAAAAAATGAAACAAAACCTTATTTAATTTTTTCCATTAAAGATGAAGAAGGAAATCTTGTTAGAAATATTTATAAGAAACCATCTACTGGAATTAACCGGGTAAATTGGGATATGAGGTATAAGAGTTCAAATCCTGTAAGGCTTAGTAATGATAAATTCGATCCGCTTAAGAGTGGGAGAACCAGCCTTCGTGCTTTACCTGGTAAATATACTGTTACAATGTCGATGTACAATAATGGTGAACAAACTGAACTTGCAGGACCTGTTGATTTTAATACTATAGTGTTAAACAACACTACTCTTCCTGCCCCCTCTAACAAAGATGCTCTTGAATTCTACAAAAAAGTTACTGAGTTGTGGCGAGTTATGGCAGGTGCAATGAATTATCGTGAAGAACTTGCGGAAAAAACAGCTTATATCCAACAGGCATTACAATCGGTTGATAATGCTCCTGTCGACATGAAAAATAAGATGCAACAGATTAAGCAGGAACTGGAAAATATAGAGTTTATGTTTGATGGAACTCCCGCAAAGGCAAGTTCAGAAGAGGTCCCTCCTGAAAATGTACCAATGAGCGATAGACTAGGTGCAATAGCATGGGCAGCTTGGGGATCAACATCGGCACCAACAAGTACACAAAAATCGAATTATGATATTGTGATGGACGAGTTTCCACCTGTATTGGAAGAGCTAATAGGCATCAATCTTAAGCTCGTTGAAATGGAGAAAGAACTTGATAAAATGAAAGCTCCTCATACACCGGGTAGAGTGCCGGGGTTTTAAGTGACTAGAATGACTAGAGTGCCTAGAGTTTGGAGTGTCTGAAGTACATAGTACTATAAATACTCTCAGCTCTAGGTATTCAAGGCACTTCAGTCTACCGTTTTAGGTTTTTTCCGATTGATGTAAAAATGGCGAGTATTTCATTGGCTTCGGTAAGAATTTTTTTTACCTTTTCATCATTAGACCATTTTAATATTTCAATTATCTCAATCCAAAAAACAGTTTCACTAGCTTCGCTTTCACAGATCTTAATTTTATTTGCAAAATCTGCTTTACTTCTAGCTCTGTTTGCTTCCCTGTAGTTAGCACCTACACTCGTTCCCGATTTAGTAATCTGATTTCTTATTACCTTGCCTTCAGGCGTATTTGATAATGATGATGATAAATTGATAATACTAATCGCGAATAGCTTTGTTTTGCCTTCTAATTGCTTTCCAAATTCTTTGTTGTCCATCGTGATTAATTTTTTGAGGTTAATTTATATTTAGGTAAGATACTCCAAACTCTAGGCGCTCCAAACTCTAGGCACTCCAAACTCTAGGCACTCAAAACTCCCCCATCATATACCAGTAGCCAATAACCAACAAAGCGCCTTCTACAATTATTGAAACCAGCATTAGAGGCACTGCCTCACGCCTATCACCATAATATTTACGCAGCAGAAAAGCACCTAATATCAATGAAATAAGAATAGGAGTGAAAATAATAATAGTGTACATTCCATAAGTTCTGCCAACTTTTACGAGTAGTCGGTTTTTACGTGTAAATATTTTTTTGTTTTTACGCCGTAATTTTTGTCTGTGTTTGTAATTATTATAATGGTTTTGTAAATGAAAAGGCAGCACTATTTTTGCAAAAGGTTTCAAATGCCTGGTAGAAATTATAATAATCCTGCTAATGTGGTAATAAATTAAAAAACCAACTATACCCCCACTTATCATTACAATAGCTGTTCCCCAAATATCCAAACCTATCATGTATGCATAAATAGGTGTATAAAAGTATTTTACCGTTGAAAGAAGAAAAACATTTATTATCTTTAAATAATAGGCCATGCAAAATTATTTGATTACAAAAATAGCACATTATTTTTCCATTGGAGGTAAAACCCCGGTAGGAAACATTTAATTAAATTTTTTTATTAATTCTCTTTTTTAATGTCGGAATATACTTTTGCAAGCCCGCCTAAAGCAGTTTCCTTGTATAGGCTTGGCATGTCTTTTCCGGTTTGTTTCATTGCCTCAACTACTTGATCGAACATAATAAAATGTCTTCCATCAGAGTTTATGGCATAAAGTGCCGAGTCGATGGCTCGTTGAGCACCAAATGCATTTCTTTCTATGCATGGTATCTGGACAAGCCCTGCTACTGGGTCACATGTTAATCCAAGATGGTGCTCCAATGCTGAAGATGCTGCATATTCTATTTGGTAAACAGTTCCTCCAGCTATTTGAGTTGCTGCCGCTGCTGCCATTGCACTAGCAACCCCAACTTCACCCTGGCAACCAACCTCTGCTCCTGAAATAGAGGCATTTTTCTTAACAATATTACCTATTAATCCGGCTGTTGCCAATGCTCGTATAATAAAATCCTCTTTTATTTCCTTCTCTTTATATAACAAATAAAGCACAGCGGGTAATATTCCTGATGATCCACATGTTGGAGCCGTTACAACAACATTCCCTGCAGCATTTTCTTCACTTACAGCTAGAGCATATGCAAACAAATAACTATCATCATGTATAAACTGGTTTTGCATTCGGGCTTTAAAGTGGTATGATGCAGCTTTACGAAGAAGTTTTAATCCACCAGGCAAAGTACCTTCGGTGCTCAATCCTCTTTCGATGGCTTCTTTCATGACTGTCCATACTTCCCACAGGTAATCTGTTAGGTCATCCTTTTCTATTCTATGTACATATTCCCATAATGTTCCACCCTCATTTTCAAGGTGTTTTAAAATAGAAGCCATATTTGCATGGGTATAAAAAACCTGTGGATCAACTTTATTGTCTTTATCCATTAGTTCTTCACCACCAACACTATATACTTCCCACGAATCAATCAAATTAGAATTTTTATCAAAGGCTTCAAAAAGAAGACCATTTGAGTGAAGAGGCAACAGCTCAGTTTGATGCCAAATAATTTCTGTATTTTCACCTAAGGTATCTAATATTGCAATATCGGTCATATGACCTCGACCTGTAAGCGCAAGACTTCCATATATATGTGCTTTAAAAGAGAAAGCTTGAGGATTGTTAGCCAGAAACTTCGCTGCAGCAAATTTTGGCCCCATGGTATGACTGCTAGAAGGGCCATTGCCTATTTTGTAAATTTTTTTAATCGAATCCATATCGTAAAAATACAATAATTTGATATGGCCTCTTTTTTTATTATAGGATTAATAAAAATGTGTTAACCAACCTTTATTGAGTGTTTTACAGACCCAACCCATATATCAGATGCCCGCATTTAACGCCATTAAAATTGATAATATCTGGTAAATACCCCCATTCTTTAAAATTAAATTTCTTGAGCAGTTTAATACTTTTAGTATTTATATCGAGTAAAATTGCAAGGAGGGTGGTTTTGCTAATTCTATTGCAATCAGAAATTGCATAATTTATTAATGCAGTTCCAATTCCTTTACCATGATGTGAATAGTCAACAAAAAAGCTTATTTCAGCAACTTGTTTCATTGCTTCCCTACCCGGCCTGTATGGCGAAATTGTTGCATACCCAACAACTTTTTCGTTTAACTCTACAACATACAATGGATAGTTATCAGAATCAAAAAATTTAAACCAATCAATTCTTTCCTCAATCATAAACTCTGTCATATCTCCGGTAGCTGACCCCGATTTAATGGCTTGATTATAAATGTCAACAATGGCAGGTAAATCTTCTATGGTAGCTAACCGTGGTTTCATTAATACTAAATAATTGGTGATGGGTACTAGTTTGTATGATTATATTTTAATTTCAGTTAAGCCCTTATTTTTTTCAATTATTTGCGGATAATTTTCTTTAAAATTTGAATAAATAAATTCTGTAGGAACATCTTCAAAATGTCCGTAATCTTCTAAATAATCCATGAACTTATTACCGATATTATCGAACTCGTGAAATATGGAGTCATTTTCTCCATCAAACTCCAATGTTGCCACATTGCATTTTTGGCATAACTCTTTATTAAAAGCAGGTGATACTTTTAGCCATTTTCCTTCCAGAAAAAGATTTACCATTCCATGAGGAGTTATTTCATCTGTACCAAATTTTTCCATGAACCTTTCAACTCCAATGTGATTTTTAACTTTCGCCAGGTGGATCCTTGCCGGTATTTCCAATCCGCGCAAGCAGGCAATTAACAAAATCGACTTCTCAATACAGTGTCCGTCAGGTTTTTGAGCAATAACACTTGCTTTGTAATTTTCTTCAGCAAAACTTAAGTGATAAGGATTATATCTCCATGTATCTCTAATTTTAACGTATAATTTTATTGCTTTTTCTTTTGGTGTAAGAGCATCAGTTTTGAATTCTTTAATAAGATTTTGTATTTCCTTTGTATTGTAGTCAAAATAATAAGTGGAGTTTAAATAATTCATGGTTTTAGAAAAGGTTGTTGGTTGAATGGCAAAAATAAGAATAAGATGGTTTTATATTATAACTAATTATTATATGTTGTGAGGTTGCTCTACAGATGAAATTACAATTGAATTTTTATGATTTCATTGTCAGCAATTTCTTTAGTTAGAAATATTTCATTCTCATTAAAAACTACTATAAAGAGCTTGCTATTTTCTCGTTTTACTTCAATATCAAAACTTTGATTAAAAGCTTTTATGTTTCTTAATGCCATTGAATCCCAGTTATGGGGTAGTTTTGGTGAAAACGAAAATGTGTTAAACCCTTCAGGTCTAATTCCAAAAATTCCTTCAGTTATTATTCTGCAATATAAAGCACTTTCTGCCGACAAATGCCGTTGGTTTCCTTCGGGATATGCTTCAACCGCATAAGGTACATGTTCTCCTAATAATCGTCTTTTTGAATAATAAAGAAGATAATCCATGGCTCGTTTTGTTTCACTGGCTGCAAATACACCCCGTAAAGCATAAAGCGTTGCTCTATCCCAGAATGTTGTGCTTCCATCCTCCGAAGCTAAACCATCTATTGTCCAGAGTTTCTCTGAAAACAAAGCATCAACAGTTCCTGTGCTTCTATTAAAAATACCTACGGTTAACGGAGTACAAATCCATGCTCTTAACAGTTTGTTGCCCTTAAAATATCTGTAAGTTTCAAAGCCATCCATGGTTGCACCAAAATAAGTCTCAATGGATTTTTCAAGAGTCTTGGATTGTTCGAGATATGTATCAAGTTGTGCCTTTTTAATTCCCAACTCTTCCCCCAAATTTGTGGCAGAAATTAATGCATCGTAATAAAGAGATGACGTATTTAAATTAGCCTCTCCGGCAGGAAAACGACCTTCTAACTCGTCACTATCTGAAGTTACAACGCCTTCGCTATTAATACTTCTTCTATTGTATTCGAGGCACCAGCTAATTAATGGCCACAGTTCTTGCGCTGTTTCTTTATCACCATAAGCTAATGCAAACCGCGAAGCCCCATACGCAATCATTGCCATATCACCACGATCACCAGCACCATTCCAAGAATCAACACCTTCAGCGATAATTGAGCTGGGGATGGGTTTGTAGTCATCGTTGATAAACCTTGCAAAATGACGAAATGAGTTTATTGCAGATTCATTTCCTGCAAGGTTTCCCAAAAATGGAAAAAACGGATTAGCATATTCTGCTTGATCGTTGGCCCAAATTGCTGCATAATATCTACCTCCGCCAGGGCCATGCATTAGTCCTCCTTTTGTTTCATAAATGCTTTCAACAGCTCTTAATTTTGCAAAAGCAAAGGTTCTGTTTAGTATTTCATCAGGTGATTCAAAGACTAAATCAGAAAAAGTATTATTTACAAAAGCCTCACGTTTTTTAAGTTCATAATCAGGTGAAACATAATTTTCTTCTGTAGTAATTTTACGTGCTGTGGTGATTATAGCATATTCCAACGATTCATGAACATCTAAACTATAGTTGCCATTTTTATTAGATGCTATTTGAATAATATACGATCCATATACACCTTTTTTAGCATCTGTTGTATCACTGATGTCAATTTTTGGGATTTCAATTATAACTGCTTGATGCGTGTTATTTGTTATCTCAAACTTTTCTATAAATACAGCTTTATCTGTTGAAGGAAATAGTTGACGTTTAATTTCAACACCTTCACTAGTTTTTGATATGCATGTTAACTTGCCTTTAATGCAGAAAGTGGATGGATATTCATTAACAGCATTACCATTTATTTTTATCGAGGAAATATTTTCATTGTCAATATCATATGATAAACTAGCGTGGGTATCATTGGGGATTGTTCGTAACATTGGGAAAACGAGATGTATGCTTTGTTTCAGTTTGCCATTTATTACCCCGTAATGAACAATTGACGAAATATAGAAACCACTCATTTCAATATGATCCACATGCGAATCATTTTCTTCAACTTCCCATACTATACTTTCTCCTTCAGCTAATGACCACCGTAAAGAATCCTGACTCATTGAATGGTTTATTATTCCTGTTGAAAATATAATAATAAGGATTCCTTTATATAATGTTGTCATCTTATTTGTTTTTCTCTCGGTTTTCTAAACGGTATTTATCCTGTTCTTTACTTTCACGAAACATATCCTCAACATTATCTATTTGTGGAGAATCTTTTAATGCTTTCCAGTTGAATTTTTCATCAAGAGGATCTAAGGCTTTCTGAGGATTAAAGATATTGCTGTCAACGCTTATGGCATTATATGAACTAAAATCCGGTGTGTTTGTAAAGAAATCTGCCAAATCATTTGCACCTGCATCATATTGATTTAAGTAAGGGAGGCCTAATATATTCCAGAATGATTTAAAAAGACTGCCAAAACTGTAATGTACATGACTAACATAATCTTTTTTTACCCATGGAGATATAATCATAAGGACACTTCGATGGGCATCAATATGATCAACGCCGTTTTGAGCATCATCTTCTGTAATTACTATTAACATATTTTTCCAATATGGTGTTTGTGAAAGATATTCAATAATACGACCCACAGCTAAATCATTATCAGCCATATAACTTTCGCGGAATGGGTATCCAGCATCCGGGCGGTCACTTGCACCGTGGTCATTTGGAATTATTATTGTAATTAGTTCGGGCATAGTATCCTTCCCATTTATCCAACTATCATCAAATTCTTTAATAAACTGATCTATTCTGAATTGATCAGGAATTGCCATGTTATAGGTTGGATATGTTCGTGAAGTACGATCGTAAAGGGGCTGTGGCATTGGGTAATTAATATACTGGTGAACGCCCGTGTATTTATATTCAGGTTTATAAAGAGCTGGCTCGAACATAATACCAAAGCCAAAATTATAGTAACTCACATTATTGCGTACCAGATGATCCCACATCGATCCGGCTTCATTATAATCTTCCGGGTAAATAGCTCCAGCATATTCATTCATTGCAAAAACACCCGGGGCGTTAGAATTTTCGCGGTAGTTTCTGTTACCTCCATATGTGGCTGCTGTACATGTTTCGCACCATTCGTTTGGGTAGGTGTTTACTAACCAGCGATGGCCATCAGCTGAAACATCTGAATCAACATAAAAATTATCTGAAATGGCAAACTGATGAGCTAAAGCCAAATGATTTGGCATCACCGTTGTGTTAGAAATAGAATCAGTTTTCCCCCAATTTGAAAATGAAGCATCCTTCCCGTATCGTGCAAGAGCAGAGTCGCCTTCTCCCTTTTTGATTTGCCCGAAAATTTCATCATATGTTCTGTTTTCTTTGGATATAAATACAATGTGCTTTATTGGACTTTCGTTATATCCGGGAAATAACGGAATAGGATTATTAGCTCTGTTATTAAAAACCGTATCACTTGCTTTTGTGAATTTAAAATTGTTTGCGATTACTTGTTCTGTCATTTTTACAAGACTTGTATCATCTGGAATATCAACTATCTGAACAGTTCCTTTCATTAGTGAACCTATGTAACTTCCTTCTGATCCCCGGTTAAAGGTAGCTCCTCCATTGGGGCCGCTTCCATAACCTTTGGCATTAGCGATAATTAATTTTTTCCCGTCATTACTTACCTCAACTTTTGAAGGAAACCATCCTGTTGGAATATGTCCCAAGACTTTTAAAGTCACGGCATCAATAACTGCTACGGCATTAATTCCTGATTCAGCAACGTACAATCGTTTTTGATTGGGACTTAAGGCTAAACCAAAGGGGATAACTCCCCGAAGGTGTTTTATTCTGGCATCAGGCTTGAGATATATAGTATTGACTACAGTATCCTTTTCTATCGAAATGACCGATATATTATCATTGTTTCCGTTGCTAACGAATACAAATTTGTTGGTTGCAACAATGGAGTTAGGACTTGAGCCACCAACTGCCGGAATACCTTCTATTATTGCGCCAACCAAATGACCGGTTTTAATTTTAGCAATAACACCAGGATTTGTAGTATCTTTCAAGTCAATTGCAAATACTGAAAAAGCTTCAATAGCATTTAGGTCACCTAAGCCGGGAATTGATATTGTGTCATTTTCTATTCCCTCTACCATCTCTTTTGAACCATAAGCAAAAGCAGGATAATCAATGGGTTTAACCTGTGAACTATCTTCAGACCCATCTTTTATGAGACCATATTCAAACATTCCCACATTAGCCACATAAGCCTTTTTTTCATCAGGAGAAAGACAAATCCCAAATGGATATCTTCCTACAGGAATAGAACTTTTTAGAGTTCGGGTCTCGGTGTCAATAATGACTATTCTGAATCCAATCTGATCTACAGCATATAGCGTTTTTCCATCGTTAGATAATTTCAGATCTCCAATATATCCATGTGAGTAATTTGTATTTTCACTTACATAAGAACAATCAATAGAGTCTGTTTTTTCTCCTGAGTTAATATTGAACATATATATCTTATTCTCTTGGCCTCCGGCAACATATACTGTTTGATTGTTAGGAGATATTGCCAATCCCATAAACACTGATGCCAATACCCCTTTGTCAGTAGATGGACCGGGGGGTATTTGTTGTATTTCAGGATTCTTAGTAAGAATATTACGAACAATTGTAATTGATAACGGATTGGTTCCGGAGTTGGCTGTAATTGCAATATTGCCATCAGGACTTAAGGTTAGCCCATATGGATGCGGTGCAGTTACAATACTTTTCCCGGCAGGTGTAATATACCTTCCATTAGGAATTACTGTTTTTTCTAATTTGTCGATCTTAGTAAATTCGCTTCCGGCAGGTGCTGAGATTATCCATCTAGTTTTATCATTTGATTTTTTTTGATAGTTGCAGGAAGCAAGAAGATATATTATTAAAAACAGGGTGATTACCTTTATGTTTTTTGTCATCTTAGCAGTAGTTATTTTTTAGAAATGATAGCTGCCCATCCACCACCCGAAGCCAGTTTTATTTTTAGCAGGGAAGTATCGTTAATTTCAATAGTCTCGTAAATGTAATCTTGTGCATAACGATCTGTGTTTTCCCCGTCACGTATTATTTCCATATTGTACGAACCCTCATCAAGGAAAGAAAAATCAATTTCCAATTCTCTGGGAGTCCAGTCAGTCATAGCACCAATGTACCAGATATTATCTTTCTTACGAGCAATCAAAACATAATCAGCCACTTTTGCTTCTAGCACTATTGTTTCATCCCACACAGTAGGGATTTTCGAAATGAATTTTATAGTTTCTTCTTCTTTATAATAAGTGCTTGGTGATTCACAAAGCATCTGCAAAGGACTTTCATAAACTACATACATTGCAACCTGATGACATCTTGTTCCCAGGCTCATGGGTCTATTAAATGAGATTTTGTGGTTGTTAGCGGAGGCATTTACCATTGCTCCCGGAGTATAATCCATGGGTCCTGCAACCATTCTGGTAAACGGCAAAGTAACGTTGTGCTCAGGGGTAATAATATGGCTCCACTTATTATTTTCATTTCCCTTTACACCCTCATAAGTAATAACATTAGGGTAAGCTCTTCTTAATCCTGAGGGCTTAAATGAACCATGAAAATCAACTATTAATTTATTTTCAGCAGCTTTCTTAGCTATGCGCTCATAGTAGTTAACCATATACTGATCAGCGCGTTGCATAAAATCAACCTTAACGCCTTTGACTCCCCAACTGCTGTATAATTCCAGTATATTTATGTCATTATCCAGAGGCTCCCACAATACCCAAAATATAATCCCAACATTTTTTTCTTTGCCATACTCAATAAGTTCTTTAACATTAATATCCGGATTACATTCTTTAATATTGATTGTGCTCTTGCTCCATCCTTCATCAAGAATAACATATTCAATACCATATTTTGATGCAAAATCGATATAATATTTATATGTATCAGTATTTATACCAGCCGTAAAATTCACTCCGTATATGTTGTTTGCATTATACCAGTCCCATGCTACTTTGCCCGGTATTATCCAGTCGACATTTTTAATTTTTGATGGACGTGATAGTTGATACACAAGGTTACTTTCAATAAGTTTTTCATCCTGGTTAGTTATTATCATTACTCTCCAAGGATAGTTTCTTGTGCCCGAAGTGCTTGCAATATAGTTTTCAGAAGTAAGCACTTGATTTCTATCAGACCCTGACTTGGGATTTGCTTCGGATACAAATTTTGGAAACCCTGCTGCCAGAGCATCTCTTTTTGTTCCATACATAAACATACCCGGATAATCAAACACATCTGCTTCTGTAAAAAGGATGTTAATATTTTTTACTTCAGTTAAAACTGGTAATGAGCAAAAACTTGATTCTTTAAGGGTATCCAACATAGTTGATATATAAAGCCTTTCATAATGTGAAACAAGTGATTGTTCTTCAGGAAATAAACAGAATGTCTCATCAGAAAAATTGAGGTTAAATGATTCATTAACTACTATAACATCATTCTTGAGTGAGGTACTAAATCGATATGCCACTCCGTCATTATATGCCCTAAATGTTAATTGATAGTTTCCATGGAAGAAAATGGAAAGCTGTTTGTATTCATCTTTAATATAAGATGATTTTTGGGCAACAGCTGGCGTTAATACATGGCTAATTTGTGATTCTGTTTTCTTTTTAATTTTTGGTGATATTCCGAATGAGGGTAAGCCATCCAATTTTAGTTCAACAGTACTATTTTCAATAACGGGAATGTTTTTGTAATCAACACTAAATGAGATATTATCAACTATATTAACTTTTAAAATTATGTTATTATCAGGGCTTGTTAATTCATAAGTTTGTGCATTTAAAAAGCAAAAACTGAAAATAAGAATTAAAAGAGAAAGTATAGTTTTCACAGCCGTTTTTGTTAAAGTGAGGATTTGTTTATGTTAAATCAACATTGGTAAAATTATTATCCAGTTACTTATTAATTTATTTTTAGTTGGTTATTTTTTTAATAGCCAATTCAAAAGCTTCAGCACCACCCACAATTGGTAATGTTAAAGAGGTTCCGTCAAGATCAATAGTTAGTTCTGTTCCTGGTTCTGGCCAAAGCGTAAACTCTCTATCACTTGAAAATATCAATAACCCAATTTGCTGTCTTGCTGGAATAATTTGGTCATCCGGCATTAGATCGAAAGTAACTTCATAGAATTTGCCAGGTTTCAGGGGCTTGCTTTTATTTAATGACTTATAATTTTGTGGATCAGCCCAACCACGAGTAATAATATTATCTGTAATCTTGGCTCTCCTGCTTTCATTCCATGGCAATGATACTAACCATACTGAAAGATTCACTGCAGGTTTGCTGCTTGCCAGCCTTACTGTAACTGTTGAAATTCCTGAAATATGGATGTCTTCAGTAAGCTTTGGTGTAACATAAATCAGGCGATGTTCAGTAATTTCAGCTTTTGCCAATGCTGAACCATCAAACGAATAATTATCAATCAACGTTTCTGACCCCTGATTTGTTGGAGCCATGGTGCTCAAACTACCTCTTTCAGGAGCTCCTGAACCAAGATATAATGTTACAGATGATGCGTCAGAGTTTGGATATGCGTCATAGGAAGTAGGTTCATCCATTTTGTCATTTTCACGAACTATCCATACGGGAGGATCGTTTTCTACACCATTTTCTACACCATGTAAATAACGGGTAAACCAACGATTCATCATAGTCATAGGAGGTGGCCCTCCATGTCCGTATTGATGATAATATAGTTGAACAGGAACACCTTTGTCTTTTGCATACTTCCATATTCTGTAACTGTGCTCAGGCATCACATTCCAATCGTTAAAACCATGCGACATAAGAAGAGCAGCCTTAAAGGGTTCCATATCATTTAGATAATCACGACCTGCCCAAAAATTATTGTAGTCTCCGGTTATTCTATCCATTCCATTTTTCATTTCGGTGTCGCGTACAGTAGCATTATTATATGCTCTTTTTGATTCATCTCCACTATGGATGAAATCGTAAAGCACATCCACATCTTCACCCAGATAACCACCGGGAGATCTTACCAACCCATTCGATCTGTAATAGTGATAGTATGAAGTATTGGGTGCAATTGGAATAATTGCCTCAAGACCTTCAACACCGGTTGTTGCTGCTGCTACCGGGATTGTTCCATTATAGGAAGTTCCTGTCATGCCAACTTTACCTGTCGACCAGAAAGCCTCAACCGTTTCATCACCATCAGGTGTTGTGTAGCCCGGTATTCTTCCACATAACCAATCAATAACAGCCTTTGGAGCAAGACTTTCATTGTCTCCGCCTACTGTTGGTGACCCCTGAGAAAGTCCTGTACCAGGTGAGGATGAATGAACAACAATATATCCTCTTGGAACCCATGTTTTAATATGTGAATTTGAGATTATGGGTCTTTCTCCGGTGCGGGTAACATCTGCATGTACCCTTTCATGAGGAGCAGGTTCTCCAAGCTCATGTTTAACATCCCAAAATCCACCATCTACATCGGGAGCAACTCCTGCGAAATATGGGCTTGAAATATAAACAATTGGGAGTTTAAGACTGTCTGTGTCAGTTTGGTATGGTCTGGTAACATCCACATGCATTCTGTCGAGTTTACCATCACCATCGGTATCAAAATCTGTTTCAACCCATAAGTCATGTCTTATCCATTTTTCACTATCACTGAAAGCTTCAACAATTTGAGCTTCTCCATTTTCAAAAATGGGGATGGCTTTTTCTGTTATTGTGTCTGTTTGCTGCTGTGCAAAAGTGGAAGATATTAAAGCAGCAAATGCTAATAAATAAATGGGGGATTTGAATAATTTTTTCATGACAAGAAGTGTTATTATTTATAACGTCTAAATTAGTTATTCTGTATGAATGGGGATAAAGGATAAAAATATTTGGTGTAGCATAACTAACTTAGGATTCCAAAAAAGTTGTTGTCAACTAATTTTGAATATATTTGATCTTTTTATAAAACACCATCTATGGTAAGTATTAGGGTAGTTACAGGCCGTCGTTTAACAAATAAATTCATAGGATTTCCATACAATCTTTATAGAAAAGATAGTAACTATGTACCTGAGCTACGAATTGCTCAACGTGATATATTAAACAGAAAGAAGAATCCGTTTTTTCAACATTCAGAAGCTGAGTATTTTATAGCTATTGATGAAAAAGGAGAGGTTGTTGGACGCATTGCTGCGATTATTAATGCTAAATATGTTGAGCATTGGAATGAAAATTACGGGTTCTTTGGATTTTTCGAGTGCATTGATGACCAAAAAGTAGCAGACGCTCTATTTAATAGTGCATTGAATTGGCTTAAGAATAAAGGCGTTGATGGAGTTTACGGACCAATGAACCCTTCAACTAACGACCAATGCGGAACTTTAATTGATGGATTTGACACTCCACCATACATAATGATGATTCATAATAAAGATTACTACCAAACTTTGACTGATAATTATGGGTTTACAAAAAAGATAGACTTGCTATCCTACCATTTAATTAGAGATGAAGTTCCTAAGAAAATGCTTGATTTGGCAAAAAATATTGAGGCTAGACTTGCAAAAAAATATATTCTCATACGTAAAGTCAACTTTAATGATATCAAAACTGAAGCTCAAAAACTCAGGTATATTTATAATAAGGCATGGGAGAAAAACTGGGGTTTTATACCAATGACAGAAGACGAATTTGAAAAGATGGTGAAGGAACTTAAAATGGTAACTACTCCTGATTTGGTTTATATTGTTGAGGAAAAAGGAGAACCAATCGCTTTTGTTGCATGCTTACCAAATATTAATGAGATTACAATTAAGATAAGGAATGGGAGACTGCTCCCGTTTAACATCTTCAGATTGATAGGCTTTAAAAAAAGAGTAAAAAGTGTTAGGGTACTTACTCTTGGATTGATAGAAAAGTATCGTAAAACGGGAATAGATGCATGTCTATATGCAAAATGTTTTGAAGGAGCCAAAAAAATGGGTTACGAAGAAGCTGAAGGGAGTTGGATTTTGGAAAACAACCTGATGATGAATCGCGCATTAAAAAATGTTGGAGCAAAAGTTTATAAAAAATATCGTATTTATCAGCATAATTTTAATAATGGATAGGTGAAAACAATATTTATTACCGGAGCAACAGGATTTTTAGGGCGCCACTTTGTTGAACAAGCTGTGGAGAATGGTTTAAAGGTTATTGCTTCAGCACGAAGAAGTAGTAATATTAGCTGGTTAAAAAAACTAAATATTCCAATTGTATTTCTTAGTTTATCAAAGCCTGAGAAGCTTGTAATAGAGCTTTTTAGTGTTGTTGAGGAATATGGTGCTATTGATGTTGTTATACATAATGCAGGGATAACCCAAAGTTTAAAGGCTTCCGATTATTATGAAGTAAACTATGAGCTAACTAAAAATTTAATAGTTGCTTTGACCGGCATGTCAGGACCACTTCCTAAATTTATTTTTACAAGCAGTATAGCGGCATTGGGACCTGGTAATCCTTTTACTTTCAGCCCAATTTGTGAGGATGACAATCCACTACCGGTAACTCATTATGGTAAAAGTAAACTGAAGGCAGAACAATTTATAATGTCTCAGCAAAAATTACCGTGGATTATTATAAGACCAACTATAATATATGGCCCGCGCGAAAAGAATTTTTTTAATATGATAAAAACAGTAAATAATGGGTTTGAGTTATATGTTGGTTCCCGAAAACAAATGTTAAGTTTTATTTATGTTAAGGATTTAGCAAAGGTTTTGCTTAAGTTGAGTGATAGTATTATTTCCCAAGAGTCGTATAATATTTCTGATGGAAATACTTATTCAGCCAAAAATGTTAATCAAATCATAAGTTTAGTATTAAATAAGAAAACGAAATCTATTGTGTTTCCCTCCTGGGGTGTTTGTATAATTGCTTTTTTTAATGAAATAATTGGATGGTTTACGGGCACTGCACCAATACTGAATTGCGATAAAGTAAATGAAATGAAACAACTGAACTGGTTGTGTGATAATTCTAAAATTAAAAATGAGTTGGGATTTTCTGCAAAGTATAATTTGAATAATGGAATTATAGAAACTATTAATTGGTACAAGAAAAATGGCTGGCTCTAGTTTTACAAATAGTATCAAAACTACTGATGTAATTACTGTTTTGTACATGGTAATAACTGCTATGTACATGTTAGTTTTTGGTGGATTATCTGAATTATTTGTTATTCCTATGCTAATTCGATTATTAGTTGTTTTGTTTGTATGGGCAGTGATTTATTTACAAAGAACCTGGAATAATAATTGGATTAATTTTATTCATTTATTTTACCCTATTTTAATGCTATCTTATTTTTATGGAGAAACGGCGTTAATAAATCACATTATATTTTCTAATAACCTGGATCCCATAATATATAACTGGGAAGAGGCATTATTTGGGTTTCAGCCAAGCCTGGAATTTTCTATTAAGTTTCCTCAATATTGGTTTAGTGAAATATTGCATTTTGGATATTTCTCCTATTATTTATTAACCTTTGGTATAAGCCTTATTTTTTTTATTTATAAACCTGACATGGTTGAGAAAGTTATTTTTCTGGTTATAACTTTTCTCTTTATAAATTATCTTGTTTTTATTGTTTTTCCTGTGGTTGGTCCTCAATACTATTTTAGTCCACCATTTTCAGAGGTTGCTGATTCAGGAGTTTTTAGTCGTGCAGTTAAGTTAGTTCAATTTTATGGCGAACATCCAACCGGAGCTTTTCCCAGCTCACATGTAGGGTTAGTAGTTATATTTCTTTATATTAGTTACTGTAATATTAGGTGGCTTTTTTGGGTAATTATTCCATTATTCATACTCATACTTTTTGCTACCGTTTATATTAAAGCCCATTATGTTGTTGATGTATTTGCAGGGATAATATCAGCACCAATAGTTTATTATTTTAGCCTGATTTTATTCAAACAGATAAATTTTAAATTATCCAATTTTTCAAATATAGTTTAGCTAATAATAATTTTAAAAAACTTAATTATTTAACGAGAGATCGTATTTTTATCGATATATAAATTCAATATGGAACAAGTAAGAAAAGCTTTAAATGAATATGCAATTGCACGCTGGGGTATATTATTATTAGTTGGGTTTATACTTTCGGTAAACTATTATTTTTATGATGCTTTCTCGACACTTAAAGACCTAATGTCCAGAGAATTTGGTTTCACAAACACACAATATGGATTATTTGTTGCATTCTATTCTATACCCAATACTTTTTTGTTGATGGCCGTAATTGGTGGGGTAATTCTTGATAAGATTGGTATCCGCCGAACAGGCTTTATCTTTGTGTTTTTTATGACTATTGGTGCTTTTATTACAGCTTATGGCGGGTCAGAAATATTTAGAGAGGGTGGTTTTGGCTATGGTTTTATGCAGTCTTTTTTACCAGATTACTCACCCGAACTTAAAACGATGCTTATTGGGAGGTTTTTTTACGGGCTTGGTGCCGAAACCAGTATAGTTGTTGTTAGCAAGATTCTTGTAAAATGGTTTCGAGGAAAAGACCTTGCCTTGGCATTTGGGCTGAAGGTAGGCTTTGGCCGCCTTGGAACATTTGCTGCATTACAATTGTCCCCGGTAATTGCCGACGGAGGAGAGCATCTTAGTACGGCAATATGGTTGGCAGCTGTACTAGTAGGAATGGGTTTGCTTGCAATGATAATTTATATATTGTTCGACGCAAAATTAAATTCACAAACAGAAATAATAAAAGAAGACTCCGAAAAGGATAAATTTGCACTATCTGATATTTATAGAATACTGAATAACAGAACGTTTATTTATATTGCTCTATTATGTGTTACATTTTATTCTGCGGTATTTCCATTTATGGCTTTTGCCCCCGATTTTTTCTTTCACAAATTTGGTATGAGTTATGAGCAAAGTGGTCAAATTGCCTCATTACTTCCTTTGGGCACATTGATATTTACTCCGTTTTTTGGATTTATAATTGATAAATATGGGAGAGCTGCTACCGCAATGATTTTTGGATCACTGGTGTTGGTTGTTGTATATGCTACATTTGCTTTTACAGGAATTTACCCATATTTACCCATGATATTACTGGGTATTGCATTTTCACTCATACCGGCAGCTATGTGGCCATCATTGGTTAAACTTGTTGATTATAAACAGATGGGAACCGCATATGGATTAATGTATTCAATACAAAATTTGGGGCTTTTTGCAATACCTATTGCGGCAGGAGCTTTGTTAGATTACACTAATCCGGGAGATCCGCTAACGTTAGATTATTTTCCAACAATTTTAATGTTTGGAACTTTAGGTTTATTGGGACTAGCATTTGCGATTCTGCTAAAAAGGGAGGATAGTAAACGTGGAATGGGTATTGACTTGCCAATGAATAAGGAATGATATTAGTGTTTAAAAATTGGATGATTCATTTTTGTCTTGTAATATCATCCATGCTTTTTCAGCAGCAAGATTTTCAGCCCCTTTGATTGAATAGTCTTGTGACTTCGAAATTATTTTATTGTCGATTTCAACAGCTACAAGATATTGCTTTTTGTGTTTTTCACCAATTTCTTCTACAACTTTAAAAAGAATGCTTCTTTTTTCTTTTTGTGCCCATTCATTTAATTTGCTTTTATAGCTTATTTCTGAAACTATAAGTTGTTCAATATCGAAATGAACATTTACGATTCTGTTAATAATAATTTTTCGGGTGAAGTTGTAATTTTTATCAATATATAATGCTCCGATAAGGGCTTCAAAAGCGTCACCTCCTGCCGATTTAGCTTTTGCTGATGGCTCGGTTCCTGATCTAATCAATTGATTTAAACCTAGTTTTAAGGAAAGCTTGTTAAGTGATACCCTGCTCACTATTTTCGATCGCATTTCAGTTAAAAAACCCTCATTTTCATATGGGAATGTTTTAAATAAATAATCAGCTATAACAGCACTTAGTATTGCATCACCAAGATATTCAAGCCTTTCGTTATTTAATCGTATGCCATTAACTTTTTTTGTGGTGGCTGATTTATGACGAAGAGCAAGTTTGTATAAATGTATATTTGTGGGATAATAACCAAAAAGATTCTTTATTGACTGATGAAGTTTTTTATCAGAAGAAAAATAGAATCGTAGTTTATTACAGATAAGCAAATCGGGAAGTTTTATTTTATAAACTTCTTAAAAATAAGCGAAGCATTATGTCCTCCAAATCCGAAAGTATTTGTTAAGCCATAGTTAACAACATGTTTTTGAGCTTTATGAAATGTGAAATTGAGGTTATTGTCAATTTCAGGATCATCGGTAAAATGATTTATTGTAGGTGGAATTATATCATTCTTAACCGATAACATAGTTGATATCGCTTCCACAGCACCGGCGCCACCAAGTAAATGGCCCGTCATCGATTTAGTAGAATTAATATTTATCTTATATGCATGATCGCCAAAAAGGTTGATGATCGCTTTAGGTTCTACAATATCGCCCGCAGGTGTTGATGTTCCATGAGTATTAATATGATCAATATCTTCAAGCTGAAGTCCTGCATCATCAATTGCTGCTTTCATACATATTTGAGCTCCCAATCCTTCAGGGTGTGGAGTTGTCATATGATATGCATCACCTGATAAACCAGCCCCTGCTACTTCGCCGTAAATTTTTGCACCTCTGGCTAAAGCATGTTCTAGTTCTTCGAAAACAAGACCACCTCCACCTTCACCAATTACAAAACCATCACGATCTTTATCAAATGGACGAGATCCTGTTTTGGGGTCGTCGTTACGCGTTGATATGGCATGCATAGCATTAAAGCCCCCAATACCACTTTCGGTGATGGCCGCTTCCGAACCTCCGGTTACAAAGGCTACAGCTTTATCTAAACGAATGTAGTTATATGCATCCGAAAGAGCATTGGCCGATGATGCGCATGCACTAACAGTTGCAAAATTTGGCCCTCTGAAACCATATTTAATTGAAATATGACCTGCGGCAATATCCGCTATCATTTTAGGAATAAAAAACGGGTTAAATCTAGGAGTACCGTCACCCAATGTATGTTCTTTAACCGACTGATGAAATGTGCTCAATCCGCCAATACCAGAAGCCCATATAACGCCTATACGATTGCGGTCAACTCCCGCATCGTCTAATAACCCAGAGTCGGTAATTGCTTCATTTGCTGCAATAATACCAAACTGAGCATAACGATCGTATTTGCGTGCTTCTTTTCGGTCAAAATACTCCTTGACATCAAAGTCTTTAACATTGCAGGCAAATTTAGATTTAAATTTGGTCGTGTCAAAGCTTGTTATTGGTGCGGCTCCACTCACTCCTGTAAGCAAAGCAGCCCAATAATCAGTTACATTTTTGCCAATGGGAGTTATTGCTCCAAGTCCTGTTATTACAACTCGCTTTAACTCCATAAAATTGTTTTCTATTGGTGTTTTTCTATGTAAGAAACAGCATTACCTACTGTTTCGATTTTCTCAGCTTCTTCATCAGGAATTGATAAATTGAATTCTTTTTCAAATTCCATAATTAATTCAACAGTATCAAGAGAATCTGCACCAAGATCATTGGTGAAGCTTGCCTCGTTAGTTACTTCGCTTTCTTCTACTCCAAGCTTATCAACAATAATGCTTACTACTTTTGAACGTACATCTGACATTTGTATATTTTTTGGTTAAACTAGATGCAAAGAACGGTATTAATGCAATAAAAAGCAAAAAAATATTTTTTTTTTAGTATAAAGCTGAAAATTATGAAATTGTAGTAAAAAACTTAGTTAAAAAACTTAGAAGATAAACCCATCTATTTATAGTAAAAAGATACAGTATCTAGCTGTAAGAATACATTGTAATTTACACTAATTTAGTGGCGTATAAAATGATAGTTAATACCGCGAGATTTTTCTATATCGCAAAACACACATGTAGTCAGCGTTCTTATAATACGGGTATAGAATAATAATTTTTCAAGGTATTGTTTAATGATTTACAATATGAAGAATATTGCAATTTTGGCTTCAGGTAATGGCACAAATGCTAAGCGTATTATTAAATATTTTGAGGATAGTGAAATAGCTCAGGTTAATATTGTTCTCACCAATAATAGTGATGCAGGGGTTATTAGTAGAGCTAATTCACTGTTTGTTGATGTTTATGTTTTTAATCGAGATGATTTTTATAATTCAAATAAAGTTCTGGATATTCTTACCCAATATAATACCGACCTAATTGTACTTGCCGGTTTTTTATGGTTGGTACCAGAAGATATACTTATTACTTATGAAAATAGAATAGTTAACATTCATCCGGCATTATTACCTGCATATGGAGGTAAAGGGATGTATGGTGCAAGAGTCCATGATGCTGTTATAAAGGCAGGGGACTCCACATCCGGTATAACAATACATAAAGTAAACAAATACTACGATAAAGGACAAATAATCTTTCAGGCAGAGGTTAAAATTGATAATAACGAAACTCCCGATAGTCTTGCTACAAAAATTCATTTGTTAGAACATGAACATTTCCCTAAAGTGATTGCTGAACTATTGACTTAAAACAATTACAAACAATTGTTAATAATAGGTGTTAGTATAATGTTGGTTAATAATTGTTTATTTTACTTGACAAAATATTGCAGATTGCTTATATTTGTGCCTGCAACTGAAAATAAAGGGTGGGCTCAAGTCAGGTAAGGAAATGTGGTGCGTAAGCAACACTGACCTTTAGCCGAGGGGAAGCCAGAGCAGAGATCGGGCAACCGAAGGAAGCAAAGGACAAACCTAGGACTTATAAGTCGAAAGACTTATACTATGACTACTGGGAGAAGCGCAAGCGGAAACCCGTAAGCCCCGAAAAGAAAAGACGCCGCAAGGCAGAGGTTCATAACGGGAGCAGAGCCCGGCAAAGCTGCCAAACCGAAAGGAATAGCAGTAAAGCCTGAAGAAAAGCGGAGAGCCTATGGGCACGAAACAGAGTAAACATCCGTAATAAAATAAGTTGCTGCCAAAACAGAGGCTACGGCCAAAGATGCGGTAAACCGGGGATTGATGTCAAAATCGATTTCCGGTTTTTTAAAAGATATAAACTATTCAATTCACGAGAAAACGGGTTAATTCAAAAATATGGGGGCTTGTTGTATTCTTAAATTCCAATAATCAATTTTAAAATTTCTAATATCCCAGACAAATTCCAAGGCCTTTGGCAGTACTAACTAATGCATTATCTTTTGTAATAAGATTTGCTTTTGCAACAGCCTCTTTTAAGGTTACCGCAACAAATTCAGGATGTTTATATGAAACCATTTTCCCATAATCACCAGCAATTGCCATTTCCATTGCTTTAACGCCCATTTGTGCCGAAAGAACCCTGTCGTAAGCAATGGGAATACCACCTCGTTGTAAATGTCCTAGTATTGTTTCACGCATATCATGCTTAAAACCAGCTTCTTTAAGTTGACTAATAAATTGCCGTGAAACTCCCCCAAGCTTAATATTTTCGTAACCTATTTCGTAATTTTCTTTAAATACAATTTCACCATCTTCAGGATATGCTCCTTCTGAAATTACCACCACAGCAAACCCTCTGTCTTTGTGGAATCTTTTTTCAAGAGCGTTCTTAACAAGTTTTATATCATATGGAATTTCCGGAACAAGGCATACCTCAGCACCACCTGCTACGGCAGCATTTAGGGCAATCCAGCCCGCATTTCGTCCCATTACTTCTAATACAAATACACGGTTATGGCTAGCTGCTGTTGTAACAAGTTTATCAACGGCTTCAGTTGCAATTTGTACGGCGGTTTGAAATCCAAAGGTTGTATCCGTGCTACTTAAATCGTTATCAATGGTTTTTGGAACACCAATTATATTTAGCCCTTTTTCAAACAGTCGTTGTGAAATGGACTGGGAGCCGTCGCCACCAATATTTATAACGGCATCGATATTCATGTGTCTTAGTCGACGAATCATTTCATCTGATCTGTCTACAGTTGACCAAATTCCCTCATTGTTTTTAACAGGCCAGGCAAAAGGACCGCCTTTGTTAGTGGTTTCTAGTATTGTTCCCCCCTGAAAATGAATTCCTGCAACTTTTTTATTGTCCAGTTCAATAATTTCCTGTGGCTCCCTAAGTACCCCATTAAATGCCTGAATACTTCCTAATACCTCCCAATCGGGTTCTTGAGAAGCACGATGAACAATTGCTCTGATAACTGCGTTTAACCCGGGGCAGTCGCCACCTCCTGTTGCAATAAGGACTCGTTTCATAGTTTATATAAGTTTTATCAACCCCAAACACATAGTGGTTCTTGGCTGCAAATATACAAGAGAGTTTTAAATACGAAATTTAATATTGACGTTTAGGAAATAATAACGAAATAACTATGCTTATTACCAGTATCCCCAGTACAATTACTAACGAATGCATTGTAGCTATCTGATAATAATCATGGATCAGCATTTTAACACCAATAAATACTAACAAAACCGATAATCCTATTTTCAAATAACTAAATTTTTCTACCAAATTCTCCACCAAAAAGAATAAAGATCGTAAACCGATAATCGCAAAAATATTTGAGAAATAAACAATATACGGATCCTGTGTTATTGAAAAAATTGCCGGAACAGAATCTACAGCAAATATGACATCGGTGAACTCAATTACAAGTAATACAATAAACAATGTTGTTATATATGTACGACCATCTTTTTTTATGAAGAATGAAGATCCATTGTATTTTTTGTCAACTTTAAAAAGTTTGGATGCAAACACTACAATTTTATGATTACCAGTATCAATAGTTTCTTTTTTATTTCGATCGATGAACATTTTTGTTCCGGTAAAAACCAGTAATCCACCAAATAAATATAATACCCATGCAAACTGTTGAATTAATGCAGCACTAACGAAAATAAATAAGAACCGCATGATTATTGCACCCAATATCCCCCAAAATAATACCTTGTGATAATATTTTTTTTCGATTCCAAAAGAATAAAAGATCATTAATATAACAAAAATGTTATCCACCGAAAGTGCATATTCAATTAAGTAACCAGTAATATATTCAAGGGCAAGATTATGCTTGTATATTACAATGAGTTCATCAAAATTATCAGTGATTATAATTGAATGCTTGTATTTTTCAATTAGAGCGATTAACTCACCCAGGTTTTGTGGGTCATGAATTTTATTACCAAACAAGTAAATTATTCCCCAAAAAATCAGCGAAAGCGACACCCATCCAATTGTCCAGTAAAGAGCACTTTTAAAACTCACTTCCTTAGCTTCTTTGTTAAAGATACCAATGTCGATAAATAGCATGAATATAATAAAGAGCAAAAATCCCCCAAAGATTAGTATTTCGTGTAAGTGCATTTCTTTTAAATTGGATGTCAAAAATAGTTAAAGATTGACATCCAAACAGGAATTTATTGTAATAGTTCTTATATCTTTGGCTACTCGTATGGAAAAAATATCGGTTGTAATTATTACTTATAATGAGGAACGCAATATTCGCAGATGCCTGGAATCGGTTATGCCAATTGCAGATGAAATCATTGTAGTTGATTCATTATCAACTGATCGCACAGAGCAGATTTGTGCTGAACTGGGAGTGCAATTTGTTAAACAAAAATTTCTGGGATATATTGAGCAGAAGAATTATGCTTTGAAATTTGCTGAAAATGAACATGTACTATCACTGGATGCCGATGAAGCACTTTCTGATGAGTTAAAAAATAGTTTGTTAGAAGTAAAAAATAATTTTTCTACACAAGGATATACGATGAATCGCCTAACAAATTATTGTGGCAAGTGGGTTAGGCATTGTGGGTGGTACCCTGATAGAAAACTTAGGCTTTTTAATCATAAACTTGGTAAGTGGGGAGGAATAAATCCACATGATGAATTTAAATTTGCGCAAAAAGAAAATGTTAAGCACCTTCAGGGCGATTTATTACATTTCTCCTACTATACCATTGACGATCATTATAAACAAGTTGAAAAGTTCACCGATATAGCCGCAAAAGCGTATTTTGACAATGGAAAAAAAGCTTATTTATTGAAACTATGGATTAGCCCTGTTGTGAAATTTATAAGGGATTATGTTTTCTTGTTAGGATTTATGGATGGGGTAACAGGATTGAGAATTTGCTATATATCAGCAATGGCAACTTATATGAAGTATTATAAACTCAGGAAAATGATTAAAGGAAAGCAAGTTTAATATATACAGTTAATAAAATTATGCAATAATAATTTAATCATTCATATTTGAAAATAACATCTAACATAAGGTCTGCTAAAAGAGAAAAATTCTCCATTATTATTCCAACATGGAATAATCTTGAATATTTAATACTTTGTATTTATAGCCTAAGGAAAAATTCAATATACAATAATCAAATTATTATTGCGGTAAACGAAGGTGCAGATGGGACACTTGCATGGCTTGAGAAACACGACGATATTGACTATATTCATTCAGAAGTAAATCTGGGTGTTTGTTATGCAGTAAATGCATGCCGACCCTATGTAAGCACTAATTATATTGTTTACATGAACGATGATATGTATGCCTGTCCGAATTGGGACAAGGAACTTTATAATGAGATTCAAAAAATTGGGACTGACAACTTTTTTCTTTCATCAACATTGATAGAACCTCGTAGCAATACAAATCCAAACTATGTAGCTTTAATTAAAGATTTTGGTGATTCTGTAGAAACCTTTAATGAAAAAGAACTATTGCAAGAGCATGTTAATTTGATTAAAAAGAACTGGCGTGGAGCATCATGGCCACCAAATGTTGTTCATAAAAACATGTGGGATTTAGTAGGAGGTTTTAGTATCGAGTTTTCTCCCGGAATGTATTCCGACCCTGATTTTTCAATGAAGCTTTGGCAAGCTGGGATTAGGATAATGTATGGTGTAGGAAAAAGCATGGTTTATCATTTTGGTGAAAAATCAACAGGCAGAGTTAAGAAAAATAAAGGAAGTAATACTTTTTTGCTAAAATGGGGATTAACTGCCCGGACTTATTATTCTGAATATTTACAACTGGGAAAAGAATATAATAATGTATATCCTAAAAATGTTAAAATAAATTTGTTTTCACGAATTAGAAATAAATTAAAAATAATTTTTAGTTCTTTTAAAGATTATGGTTAGTGCTGTAAAAAGTTGCAAAATAAAACACAGAATCAGTTTTAATTCTAATTACTATTATTATTTCTCAAACTTTTTCTTATTTTTATCGTTTTTAATAATCAAATTTCATATTTGAAGAAAGATGTAAACAAAAGCTGGTATGTAGTGGTAAACCCACATGCCGGAGGAAAGAAGGCTCAATCTGATTGGCCTGAGATAAGAAAATTACTAAAGGCCGAAAACATTAATATAGAGAGTGTTTTCACCGAATATCAATATCATGCAACTGAGTTGGTTAAAAAGGCTATTCAGGATGTGGGTTACTTAAATATTCTTGTTGTGGGTGGTGATGGAACACTTAATGAAGTATTAAACGGGATTTTCCAGCAAGACAGATTTAAGACAACTGATATAACCATGGGAGTTATTACAGTTGGACTCGGTAACGACTGGGGCAGAATGTACGGTATGCCAAGTGAATATGCTGATCAGATAAAAATTATAAAAAGTAATAACACTTTCATACAGGATGTTGGAAAGGTTTCATACTTTCATAAGAATACTGAGAAAACGCATTATTTTATGAATATTGCAGGAATGGGTTTTGATGCATTGGTTGCAAAAAAAACTAACATTGCTAAACAAAAAGGCGCTACAGGGACATTTACCTATTTGTTCAACCTTATTTCCGGATTGTTTCAGTTTACTTACAATAATATTAAAGTTGAAAATAACGGAGAACAAATATTATCAGGTAAGGTATTCAGTATGAGTGTTGGACTTTGTAGTTACAATGGTGGTGGTATGATGCAGTTGCCGTTTGCTAAATCCGACGATGGTCTTTTTGATGTTACAATAATTAGAAAAGTGTCTCGGATAAAAGTACTTAGAAATATTAAAAACCTATATGATGGTTCGTTTGTAAAAATTAAAGAAGTTGAAACGTTTACGGGTAAGCAATTTACAATAACAGCTATGCCACCCAGGTCAGTATTTCTGGAAACGGATGGTGAATCACTAGGTCATTCTCCTTTGAACTTTACTTTATTACCACTTGCTGTAAAGGTCATTATAAAATAGTTTTTGATAGGCGGACTATGGTAATCAAAAAATCTAACAGAAAAAAAATAAAAGCCATAAGACATTGAAGACAATTTAATACCCCAGGCCTTATGGCTTATTACTTTAAAGTGTAATACCCGCAATTATTTATTTAATAACTCCCAATTCTTTACCTACCTTAGTAAATGCAGCAACAGCTTTGTCAAGGTGAGCTTTTTCATGTCCCGCTGATAATTGAACTCTTATACGTGCTTCTCCTTTAGGAACTACAGGATAGTAGAATCCAATTACATAAATACCTTCTTCCAATAAACGAGCAGCCATATCCTGCGATAGTTTTGCATCATATAGCATTACAGCACAAATAGCTGATTTTGATGGTTTGATATCAAATCCGGCATCTTTCATTTTATTGATGAAATAATCAGAATTCCAGTGCAATTTGTCTTGTAGCTCGTTAGTCTCGCTCATCATATTATACATTTCAATACTTGCTCCAACTGCTGCCGGAATCAATGAGTTTGAAAATAAATATGGACGCGATTTCTGGCGTAATATCTCGATGATCTCCTTTTTACCGGTTGTAAAACCACCAATACCCCCACCAAAAGCTTTTCCTAAAGTACCTGTTATGATATCAATCTCACCACGGACATCAAATAACTCAGTAACTCCACGACCTGTTTTTCCAACTACGCCGGCAGAGTGGCATTCGTCTATCATAATCATTGCATCATATTTCTTTGCCAGCACGTTAATTTTGTCCATAGGGGCAACATTACCATCCATCGAAAACACACCGTCAGTAACGATAATTTTAAAACGGGCAGTTTCTGAAGCCTTTTTCAGCTGTACCTCCAGGTCTTCCATATCAGCATTTTTATAGCGGAAACGTTGAGCTTTGGATAATCTTACACCATCAATAATTGAAGCATGATTCAGCGAGTCAGAGATAATAGCATCTTCTGCTGTTAAAATTGGTTCAAATAAACCACCATTTGCATCAAAAGCAGCAGCGTACAATATTGTGTCTTCTGTGCCAAAAAATTCGGCGATTTTGGCTTCAAGGGTTTTGTGTATATCTTGTGTGCCACAAATAAAGCGTACCGATGACATTCCAAATCCATGAGAATCAAGGGTTTTTTTTGCTGCCTCAACCAAGCGTGGGTTATTTGATAAACCCAGGTAGTTATTGGCACAAAAGTTTAATACTTCCTGACCGGTAGTAAGTCCGATTTCTGCTCCCTGTGGAGTAGTAATAATCCTTTCACTTTTGAATAAGCCGGCTTCTTCAATGTTTTTAAGCTCAGCTGCAAGATGTTCTTTAATTTTTCCGTACATTTTGTTTATGTATTTAGATGTTATATTACTTATTTATAGTTGTATATCTGTATTCTTCAAGATAAACTTGTAAAAAACAATTTCAATGATAAAAATTAACTTTTAATGTACAAAAATAATTATTTTTGTCACAAATTGTTAAATAAATAATACCATAAAATATAAAAATGAAAAATATACTTATTATTGGCTCTGTCGGTCAAATTGGATCGGAGCTTACAATGGAATTAAGAAAACGTTACGGAAATAATCATGTAGTTGCCGGATTTCGCAGCACCCAACCATCTGAAGAATTAGCAAACTCAGGCCCCCTTGAAAGAGTAGATGCTACCAACCTAGAAAGGTTAAATGAGGTTGTTAAAAAATACAAAATAGATACCATTTATAATCTCGCTGCTTTGCTGTCGGCAGTAGCTGAAGAAAAGCCTCAATCTGCGTGGGATGTCGGAGTTAACGGTGTGTTTAATGTGTTGGAAATTGCTCGTGAACATGGTTGTGCTGTATTTTTCCCAAGTTCAATCGGGGCGTTTGGCCCATCTACTCCAATGGATAACACCCCACAGGATACTATACAACGCCCGACAACAATGTACGGTGTTACTAAAGTAGCCGGTGAATTACTGAGCGATTATTATTTTAAACGTTTTGGTGTTGATACACGTGGTTTACGATATCCCGGAATCATTTCATCCGTCACATTGCCGGGTGGTGGAACAACAGATTATGCAGTGGAGATTTACTATGAAGCAATCAAAAACAAGAAATTTACATGCCCGTTACCAAAAGGCGCATTTTTGGATATGATGTATATGCCTGATGCTTTGGATTCTGCTATAGATTTAATGGAGGCCGACCCCTCGAAATTAATTCACAGGAATGCATTTAATGTAACAGCTATGAGTTACGATCCGGAAATACTTGCCGCTGAAATAAAGAAACATATTCCTGATTTTGAGATGACATACGATGTTGACCCAATGAAAGAAGCTATTGCTGCCTCATGGCCTAATAGTATGGATGATTCTGCCGCACGAGAAGAATGGGGATGGAATCCAAAATTCAAACTGGAAGAAATGGCTGCAGATATGTTAGAAAAAATCAGCGAAAAACTTGGGATAGCTTATCGTTAGTTTACTATTTCGTTTATTTATAGCTAATTAATATTAAACCCCTGAAGCCTGGCTTTGGGGGTTTAATATTGCCCTTAATATCAAACAGTTTAATCCTTAGCAGATTTTCAAATGCATAATACGGGTTTAATTTAGTTGATTTGATACAGGCATTCTTTCTTGCGATATAGTATATTTGCATATAAATGGAAAACTAATATTTAAATGGTTGAAATAAAAGAAGTTGTAACAAAAAAGGATCGAAAAGAATTTGTTGATTTTCAATTTGATTTGTATAAAGGGAATAATATGTGGATTCCTCCCATGAAAAAGGATGAAATTAAAGCTTTAACACCTGATACAAATCCTGCGTTTGATTTTTGTGACGCAAAATTTTGGACAGCATGGAAAAATAGTAATTGTGTTGGTAGAATAGGTGCCATTATTAATAAAGACTATAACAAGAAGACAGGTATTAAAATGGGTCGTTTTACACGTTTTGAAGTTATTGAGGATAAAGATGTATGTCGAAAGTTATTTGAAACTGCTGAAAACTGGATCAAGGAGCAAGGGATGGCAGGTGTTCATGGCCCACTTGGATTTACTAACTTGGATAATCAAGGTTTACTCATCGAAGGATTTAATTATTTGCCATCAATAGCGTCAGTATTTCACTATCCATATATGCAAAAACTAATTGAGGATCGTGGCTATATTAAGGAAAATGATTGGGTTGAGTACAGGCTTAAAGTTGATGAAATTCCTGATAAAGCACTAAGGTTAGTGGATATAATAAAGAAAAGAAATAAACTGGAAGTAATTCACTTTAAAGAAAAAAGTGAAATGAAGCTCTATCTCAATGATGTTTTTCATCTACTTAACCGAGCCTTTGATGAGCTTCCCTATGTAGCTCCTTTTTCTGACAAGCTTATTGAAAGTGCAACTAAAAAATATGTAGATGTACTTCAACCAGAATATATTACTGTTATTAAGAAAGATGGTACAATGGTTGCATTTATTGTTGGAATGCCCAGCTTATCAAAAGCTATGCAGAAAGCAAAAGGTAAACTATTTCCATTTGGATTTATACATATTATGAAAGCCCTGAAAAACCCGGAAGTTATGGATTTACTGCTTACCGGTGTTGATCCACACTACCAAAAATTAGGCTTGCCGGCAATTTTAATAAGTGAATTACAAGGTTCGATGATTGAAAACGGAGTAAAATATGTTGAAACTACCGGCATGTTCGAAACCAACCTTAAAGGTGCCACAACCTGGAAAAATTACGACCATATTCAACATAAGCGTAGACGATGTTTTGTAAAGAAACTTTAGAAAGACTGTGAGCAAAAATCTATCATTTAATTATTTTGATTTTATGTTGTCATTCTGAGCATGGCGAAGAATCTCTAATTTTAATCGATTTCAACCAGGTTACACGTTTTTCCCTAATTTTGCATCTTTAAATTTATTATAATGAATAACAATCTTCAAATATACAATACGCTAACTCGTAAAAAAGAAAAATTTGAGCCAATAATACCACCACATGTGGGCATGTATGTTTGTGGACCAACTGTTTATGGAGATGCTCATCTGGGTCATGCTCGTCCTGCAATAACATTTGATGTTGTTTTCAGGTATTTGATGCACCTTGATTATAAAGTACGTTATGTTCGTAATATTACAGATGTCGGACATCTTGAAAATGATGCCGATGAAGGTGAAGATAAAATTGGCAAAAAAGCAAGGCTTGAAAAGCTTGAGCCTATGGAAATTGTAAAACATTTTACCGATCGCTATCATAAAAATATGGATCAGCTAAATGTATTACATCCAAGTATTGAACCAACAGCTTCAGGACATATTATTGAACAAATTGAACTTGTTAAAACTATATTGGAAAATGGTTACGGATATGAATCTGAAGGTTCGGTTTATTTTGATGTAGAAAAGTATAACAAAGATTATAAATACGGGAAATTATCAGGACGTAAAACTGAAGACATGCTTGAAAATACACGAGCATTGTCGGGGCAAGATGAAAAAAAGAACAGCTTTGATTTCGCCTTGTGGAAAAAAACCGATACTAAACATTTAATGCACTGGCCCTCTCCATGGAGCGAAGGATACCCCGGATGGCATCTTGAATGTTCGGCAATGGGTGCTAAATATCTTGGTGAAACTTTTGATATACATGGTGGCGGTATGGACTTGCTGTTTCCGCATCACGAATCAGAAATTGCACAATCGAATGCTGCGCGTGGCCACGATCCGGTAAAATATTGGATGCACAATAATATGATTACTATCGCAGGGCAGAAAATGGGTAAGTCATTAAATAATTTTATAACACTTGATGAATTTTTCAGTGGTAATAATGAACTTATTGATAAGGCTTATAGCCCTATGACTATTCGTTTTTTTATACTTCAGGCGCATTACCGTAGTACTCTCGATTTTTCAAATGAGGCACTAAAGGCAGCTGAAAAGGGAATGCAAAAACTATTTAATACTATTGAGTTATTAGAAAAACTTATACCAAGTGAACAATCTTCAATTGAGGTAAGCCAATTTGAATTAAAGTTATACAATGCTATAAATGATGACTTTAACACACCAATTGCAATTGCACATTTATTCGAATTATCAAAATTGGTTAATCAGGTAAATGATGGAAAAGAAACTCTCTCAGATATTGATTTAGAATTTGTAAAGAACCTGTACTTTGTTTTTGTGTATGAAATTTTAGGCTTAAGAAATGAGGCTGATAATAGTGGAGATGATGAACTTATTGATCAGTTAATGGGTACAATTCTCTCACTTCGACAGGATGCCAAACACAATAAAGATTGGACTACCGCTGATAAAATACGAGATGAGCTTGGGAAAATCAATATAAAGATTAAAGACACCAAAGATGGTGCTGAGTGGAGTATTGATTAATATAAAAAAGCAGGACTAAAATATAGCGAATTTAATTAAATCATTTTTAAATAGTTCGTAATTAATACTTGTTTATACACTTTTGAGGTATTAATTTCTTCAATTTTAACCGAAGCTATATTTCTTCCAACCCCATTATACAAAAGCCTTTCTTCAACCCAAGTGCTTCCACCTCTGCCCCTTGCAGGACACAAATGATTCTGCGGTGAAGTTCTCGGCCAGTATATAATTTCTTGTTTTTATCATACTCTCTTAACAAGAGTTTATGTCCTACTAAAAACTTCCTGTCATTTTTTCTAAGCTCAAAAGGTTTTTTCCCATTCGCAATTAATGTGAAATAATCTGTCCATGTTTTAAGTTCGTGAATCATATCTAAAAAATTAATTGTTTAGGGATGTCTAATTATACAAAGCCATTGTTTTATCTTTCAATATTATATGGTTATAATGTTTCAGTTTTTTTATGATTACCGAATATTTTCATCGGTATTTTTATGGTAAATCAACCCCTGTTGAAGCAATATAAATTCTGTACCATTGTTCATCTGTTAACTGGATATTTAATGCATCTACTGCATTTTTTATTCGGCTAATTTTCCCGCTTCCTACAATTGGAAGTATGCCAACAGGATGTTTTAGCAGCCAGCTATAAATTATAGTGTCGATGTTTTTAATGTTTAGTTCGTTTGCAATCTCTTTTAATGTTGCATGTATTCTATCGCTTTTTTTATCTATAGGGTTCATTATTTTTCCTCCTGCGATTGGCGACCATGCCATGGGTCTGATTTGTTCCTTTAGTAAAAAATCTATGTTATGATTTTCAAAGTGCTCAAGGCAGTATGGTGATAGTTCTATTTGATTTGTAACCAACTTATGGTCAGTAGATTTCTGCAACACACTAAATTCATAAGGTGTGAAATTAGAGACTCCAAAACTTAATACTTTACCAGTATTTATTAGTTGGTTAAATGCTTTTGCTACTTCGTTAGGGTTTAATAATGGTGCCGGACGATGCAGTAAAAGTAAGTCGATATAATCTGTATTAAAATTTCTGAGTGAGTTTTCAACTGAAGAAATTATGTGATCGTAGCTATAATCGTATGTGTTAATTTTTCTATCAGGAAATTTGTGCATTGCTAATTTAACACCACATTTTGTTATAATTTGAATATTATTTCTAATATTTTTATTTGTTTTTAATGCCTCACCAAAAATATTTTCACATGTGTAATTTCCGTAAATATCAGCATGGTCAAATGTTGTAATACCAATTTCTATACACTGATTAATTAGGTTAGCTAATTGGTGTTTAGATAAATCCCATTTGTCCAATCTCCAATGCCCATGTATTATTTGTGAAATGGTAACATTGTTATTTAATTTTATTTTTTGCATCAGTATACTTTTTTGTCTTTACGTTGTTTTTAGAAGATAGCAATGATAACTAAATTACAATAATCACCATCAACCCTCGGCTCTTAAGGCATCAACAGGTTTAATACTTATAGCTCTGTTAGCTGGTATTATTCCTGCCAGGGCACCTGCAACTATCAGTATAACTAAAGCAATAATAGCTGTATTAAAGTCCACCTCAGGATTCTTAAACATTTCATTTTCTATTTGAAATTTGATTAAAGCCATATTTATGACTTCTATTATAGCTACCCCTGCAACAAGCCCAATATAACCTGACAAGGTTGTTAAAAATACTGATTCGGTTATAATTTGCAACATTATTTGTACGGGTGTTGCACCTAGAGCTCGTTTGATTCCTATTTCTCTGGTTCGTTCTTTTACAATTACCAGCATTATATTGCTAATGCCGATAACACCAGCCAGCAATGTTCCTATGCCAACAATCCATATCAAACTTTCAATACCATTAAATAACCCGTTCATTTGTTCAAATTCTTCAGACAGGTTAAAATGACCAAAAGCTTCATTATCATCAGGATGAACCCCATGACGTGATGCAAGAAATTTCATTGTTTTTTCTTCAGTAAGAACAGCCGATTCACCCTCATTTACAGTAATTGAGAACCACCCTACAATATCACCATAATTGTATGTTTTCTGAAGTGTGGATAAGGGAATATATATAGTTTGTTCTTTTTCACCGCCAAAATTTATTTGTGTATTAAGTGGTTTAAAAACACCAACAACAGTAAAGTAAACTCCCTGAATTTGAATTGATTGGCCTATTGCGTCTTCTTCTGGTTCAAATAATACTTCTTTTACTCGGGATCCAATTATTGCTATTTTTCGTTGCTCATCAAGGTCGATTTGATTTATAAATCTGCCATGGATTTCCATTGGGTCAACTTTTCCCCAAGCTGGATATTCTCCTTTAATCGAAAACGCACCTGTTTTATTTTTCCTAACGGTGTTATTAGTACCATCGCCAGATGACCATCCTGAAATTTTGGGGGCAATATATTTTATTTCAGGGATATTTGATTTTAAGGCTTCAATATCATTGTTTTTGAAATTGAAAAATCGTCCACGCGGAAATCCCTTGTATGGAATTGTGGTACGTTGTGCCCAAATAAAAAAACTATTAGTAGCAAAATTGCCCATTCCTGAAGACACACCATTTTCAAGACCTGCTCCGGAACCCAGCATGATAATTAGCATAAAAATTCCCCAAAATACTCCAAATGCTGTTAGCAAAGTTCTGATTTTGTTTTTTTTCAATGTTTGAAAAATTTCCTGCCAGTTATCGCGATTAAACATGTTTATATTTCGTTAAATAGTTTATTCCTCTTTTAATGCTTCAACAGGTTTGATAGCTGAAGCTTTTCTGGCAGGAACATATCCTGCTAAAGTACCGGCTATAATCAAAACAATCACAGCGCTTATAGCTACACCCAAATTTGCTTCAGGATTGCGAAAAAATTCTGATTGTATATAGGGACTAACCAATTCGAGAAGCCCAATACCAAGTATAAGTCCGATGTAACCTGAAACACCTGTAATTAATATTGCTTCCTGCATAACCATATTAATAATTGACCATGGTGTTGCACCCAGTGATTTTCTTATTCCTATTTCGCGAGTCCGTTCCTTAACCGATATCATCATTATATTGCTAACACCTACTATACCGGCAACAATTGTTCCTATTCCAATTACCCAAATAAACATTCTTATTGCTGCAAACAGATCCTGAAACTGCTTAAACTCTTCAACACCATTCCATATAAACAATGCATTTTTGTCCTCAATATCAAAAACATGACGTTCTGAAAAATTGCTTCGAATTTCTTCTTCCATTCGTTTACTGTCATCAAGCTCTTTACTGTCAACAGTTACTGCAAGAGTATGAATTCTATCCTGCCCAATTAAAGCTTTTTGTGCAGTGGTAACAGGTAAATATACAGCTCTTTGATTATCTTGTCTGCCGTCATCATCAACATATACTCCAACCACTTTAAAAGGAATACCCTTAATGTTAATATATTTACCTACAGCTTCTTCCTGTTTGAAAAGAGCTTCTTTTACAGCTACACCAATTGTTGCTACTTTTCTGTTTTTTTGTATATCAATATTATTTATAAATCGGCCTTGAACCAGTTTTACTCTTTCAATAATTCCATAATCTGGGTGCACACTTCGCAAATCAAAATCACCATATTCTCCTTTATACGATATTGTATTGTTTCCCCAAACATGAAGTCTACCCGATAGATACTCTATACCATCAATATGATTTGCTATGTCATCATAATCTTCATTTTTAAAGCTAATTTCTCTACCTGGTTTATAACCTTTATATGCTTTGCTGGTTTCTCCGCCCCATACCCATAGGGTGTTAACGGCTGAACTTTTAAATTGATCATGCACACCATTTTCCAGCCCGTGGCCTGAGCCAAGGAGAATTATAAGCATAAAAATACCCCAAGTAACACTAAAACCAGTAAGAAAGGTACGCAGTTTATTTCTACGGATAACACTTATTATTTCAATCCATCTGTCGAGCAGGAACATTAGGCTTATTCTAATTTATGTCAAAGTTATAAGAATATTATTTTGAATAGTTGATAAAATTATTAAATATTCTTAATAATGGAACTTCTATTAACTGTTACAAATTGTTTGAAAGGTTGATTCAAACTATTTTTACGCGTTGAAATTGTAATGAAACAACTTCAAAAGGAAATTAATGAAGCTCAGAAACAAATCAATGATTTTTATAGAAATCTCTGTTTACATCTTCAAAGTAAAGTTTAAAAACATCTCAGTCCTTTTGCGACCTGAGGCGTTGATTTATTGGTCTCAAGTTTAGCATAACTTACCCATCAGAAATTTTATTCTCAATTAATGTTACTATCTTCATCGTAATATTTTTTGGATGAGAAGGATACTAAAATAAAATCAATTACCAAGAATTATAATAGCAATTCAGTTTGCTAATTAACTTTTAACCATTTTTGCAAAAACATTTTGTTATGTCATTATTAAAATTGATAGAAAACGATCCTTGGCTTGAGCCTTATAAATCCACAATTATAAATCGCTTTGAGAAAACAAAATTAAAGCTTGATGACATAAGAAAAAACAAGTCAACCCTTACAAAGTCAGTCAATGCTCATCTTTACTATGGACTGCATCGTCAAGAAAAATCATGGATAATACGTGAATGGGCTCCCAATGCTACTTCAATTTATTTAATTGGCGAATTTTCTGACTGGAAACCGCTGGAAAAGTATAAATTCAATAAAGGTGAACATGGTAATTGGGAATGTACTATCGACTTAAATGATCTTAAACACGGCATGCTCTACAAATTGCTTATTAACTGGGGAACAGGAAGTCATGAACGTATTCCGGCTTATTGCCGTCGAGTTGTACAAGATGAAAAAACAAAAATTTTCTCAGCTCAGGTGTGGAATCCATCATCAGCCTATAAATGGAAAAACCCATCGCCATCAAAAGTCAATAACCCTTTAATTTATGAGGCACATATTGGTATGGCAACCAATGAGTATAAGGTGGGGTCGTATTCTGAATTCCGAAGAAATGTGTTACCACGAATTGCATCGTTAGGATATAATACTATTCAGCTAATGGCAATTCAGGAGCACCCGTACTATGGGTCGTTTGGATATCAGGTATCCAACTTTTTTGCACCATCATCGCGTTTTGGAACCCCCGAAGAACTAAAACAACTTATTGATGAAGCCCACAAACTTGGGTTATCAGTAATATTGGATATAGTACATTCACATGCTGTGAAAAATGAACTTGAAGGGTTGTCCAAGTTTGATGGTACCGACTATCAGTATTTTCATGAAGGCACAATAGGTGATCATCCAGTATGGGATTCTCGTTGCTTTAATTATGGTAAAGATGAAGTAATTAATTTTCTGTTATCAAATTTAAAATACTGGTTAGAAGAGTTTCATTTTGACGGATTTAGGTTCGATGGCGTTACAAGTATGATATACTGGCATCACGGACTCGGTATTGACTTTGTAAGTTATAATATGTATTTCAATGCGGATCAGGATGAAGATGCTTTGACATACCTTACTCTGGCAAATATATTAACACATGAAGTTAACCCAAATGCCATAACAATTGCCGAAGATGTAAGCGGTTTACCCGGAATTGCTTCTCCGGTTGAAGATGGTGGTGTTGGTTTTGATTTTCGTATGTCGATGGGTGTGGCCGACTACTGGATTAAGACCATCAAAGAAAAGAAGGATGAAGATTGGGATATGGGTGATCTGTATCACCAGCTTACTAACAAACGTGATGATGAGCATACTATCAGTTATGCCGAAAGCCATGATCAGGCAATGGTTGGTGATAAAACAATAATTTTCCGGTTAATCGACAGCCATATGTATACATCAATGCAAATTACTGATAATAATATTGTTGTAGAAAGAGGCATCGCTTTACATAAAATGATACGCCTTGTTTCAATTGCCACTGCTGGTGATGGATACTTAAATTTCATGGGTAACGAATTTGGCCATCCTGAATGGATTGATTTCCCGCGTGAAGGAAATAATTGGAGTTTTAAGTATGCTCGCAGGCAATGGGAATTATCTGATAATAAGAAGTTAAAGTATTACTATTTGGTTGAGTTCGACAAAGCAATGGTTAATTTAATTAAGAGTGAAAATACGTTGGCATATAAACCTTATGGTATCAGGCAGAACACTTCGGATGGTGTGTTAATTTTTAAGCGTGGCACATTAGTATTTGTCTTTAACTTTAGTCCTGCAACGTCATTTACTGATTATGGTTTTGAGATTGATCTGGGTAAGTATAAAGTTGTGTTAAATTCTGACAATAGCCTATTTGGCGGCACCAACCGAAATGATGACAGAATAATGCATTATACCCAATTTGAAAATGATGTTGACAGGCTAAAACTATATCTACCTAGCAGATCAGCAATGGTTCTTAGAATGGCTGATTGATAAAGAGTTGTGTTTTTTATTTATTTCACCTTCTTCGGCCAGGCTCCAAAAATAAAACCATTAATTGTGAATCCAACCATGCTAAATCCACCAGTTATCCACGATAAACCATAAGGTGCGTGAGCAAACATGTTATTAATCATAATAGTAAGAAAGATAAAAACAAATGCTATTTTCAGTCCCATAAATGCACCTTTAATACCGGTATTAACTCTAAGCTTAGCAATCAGCCATGCCAGCAAATACATTGAAAGGACACTTGATACCACGTTGCTGATCCAAACTCCTGTCATTACCTCAGTGCTGGAGGCATCCTCTAGTGTAAAACCAATATAATTCATCCATTGTTCTCCAAACAACGGTCCATACCAAACAAATCCCAATGCGAACATTACAACTACACCTACCCATACAGCAGCGTGATTAATCTTTAAATTTTCCATTTCCTGATTATTTTAATTGTTAATGTGTTTAAAAATAACTGAAATGGATCTAATGACCAAATTATTTAGAAAGTTTCTAAATAAAACAAGATAACAACCAAGCTTACAAAAGCGGATATTTAAGCTAATTAGTTATTCTAAATTATATTCAATTATTTATCTAATTTTGTTTATTAATGGCAAAAGCAAAAACAATATACTTCTGCAATAATTGCGGTCACCAATCGGGTAGTTGGATTGGAAAATGTCCTTCGTGCGGCGAATGGAACTCTTTTGAAGAGGAGGTGATATCTAAACCATCAGCTAAGGATGCCGGGAATATTAATAAAATTAAATCGATTCCCACAGCTGTTCAAGATATTGCTTCGGGTACAGAAAAGAGAATTGACACAAAAAGTGTTGAGTTAAACAGAGTACTTGGTGGAGGACTTGTTGCTGGTTCAATTGTACTGTTTGGAGGTGAGCCGGGCATTGGTAAATCTACACTGTTGTTACAAGTAGCACTTAATATGGAGGGCAAAAAAATTCTGTATATCTCAGGTGAAGAAAGTCAGCAACAAATAAAAATGCGTGCTGATAGGATTGGTATTAACAACCCCCATTGCTATTTGTTAAACGAAACTTTTACCGATAATATCTTTATTAATTGTAAAGAGGTAAAGCCCGATCTTATTGTTATCGATTCAATTCAAACACTTTATAGTGATGTGATAGATTCATCACCGGGCAGTATTTCGCAAATACGTGAGACAGCAGCACAATTACAACGATACGCCAAATCAACAAATATTCCTGTATTGCTAATAGGTCATATTACTAAAGATGGTCAGCTGGCCGGCCCAAAAGTACTTGAGCATATGGTTGATACCGTACTTCAATTTGAAGGCGACAGACACTATGGTTTTCGGATATTGAGATCAATAAAAAACAGATTTGGCTCTACTTCAGAATTAGGCATTTATGAAATGCAATCAAGTGGGTTACGAGAAGTAACTAACCCCAGCGAAATACTTCTTTCGCAACGTGACGAAATTACAAGCGGTGTTGCTATTGCAGCTATGGTCGAAGGGCAGCGTCCATTGCTCATCGAAACACAGGCATTAATAGGAACTGCAGCCTATGGCACACCCCAGCGATCTTCAACAGGGTTCGACCTGCGAAGATTAAACATGTTGCTTGCAGTACTTGAAAAACGAAGTGGCTTTAAACTAAGTACAAAGGATGTCTTCTTAAATATCGCAGGCGGACTTAAAGTTGACGATCCTGCCATTGATATTGCCGTTGTGGCAGCCATTATTTCTTCTTTGGAAGATGTATCGATTCCACCGAATATTTGTTTTGCAGGAGAGATTGGCCTTTCGGGAGAAATTCGTGCTGTATCACATGTAGAAAACAGGATTAGCGAGGCTGCAAAACTTGGTTTTGAAAAAATTGTTCTTTCAAAATACAGCTTGAAAAATATAGATTTTAAGCGCTATAAAATTGAAGTTATTCCGGTTAGTAAGATTATGGATATTGTGGAGATATTGATGTGAAATTATTACAATATATATCAATAATATTACATTTGCTATATAAATTCACTAAGCTTTATGAATAAGTCGGAAGTAAAGGAAAAAGTATCTCTCATTATTAACGATCTGATTTCAATCAGAAGGCATCTACATTCAACTCCTGAATTAAGCTTTTTAGAAGAAAAGACTTCCAAATATATTTCCAGGTTGTTGACCGAATGGAAAATTCCACATGATATTAACGTTGGAGGTTATGGGATTGTTGGTTTGATTAAGGGAAAGAACCCTGACTCAGAAGTAATTGCATTACGAGCTGACATGGATGCACTTGCAATAACTGAGCAAAACAAAATTGACTATAAATCGTTGAATAGTGGTGTTATGCATGCTTGTGGTCATGATGTTCACATGACTTGTTTATTAGGTGCTGTAAAAATATTGAATGAAAACAGGAATTCTTTTAACGGCACTGTTAAATTCATTTTTCAACCGGCAGAAGAAAACTTACCGGGTGGTGCCATTAAAATGATCGAAGAAGGGGTATTGGAAAATCCTAAACCTGAAATGATATTTGCACAACATGTTTTTCCGGATCTGGAAGTTGGCAAGGTTGGCGTAAAAGCCGGAGTTTACATGGCTTCTTCAGATGAAATAAATCTTTACATAAGTGGAAAAGGCGGACATGCAGCCATGCCCGATAGTTTTGATAATACAGTTTTAGCTGCTGCTAAAATTATTGTCGACTTACAACCAATTAACTCAAATTTAGCGCCTGCTGGTGTTCCCAGTGTATTATCTTTTGGGAAAATTGTAGCGGATGGAGCTCATAATGTAATTCCCTCAGAAGTAATAATACGGGGAACTTTTAGAACCTTTGATGAAAAATGGAGGAACAATGCTCATGAGCTAATCAGAAAAATAGCAACCCAAAACGCATCACAGTATAACACTCATTGCGAAGTGGTTATTGACAAAGGTTATCCCGTTCTTAAGAATGATGATAAGGCAACAAAGTTATTCAGGGAGTCGGCAATTGATTATGTAGGAAAAGAAAATTTAGAAGAGCTTAAAATAAGAACTACAGTTGAAGATTTTGCTCGTTATACTCAACTCATACCCGGATGTTTTTACAGGCTTGGTATTGCAAATAAAGAAGAAGGAATTACGTCAAATTTACACACACCTAATTTCAATGTTGATGAAAGAAGCATTGAAATAGGAACAGGATTAATGATCTGGAATACTATAAAAGTTCTGAATACAAATACTGAATAATTACAAACTATCCAATAACTACAACTGAAGACTATTGACTATAAATGACAACCTAATGACTTATATCAAATTACTTCTAGATCATGATAGTAAATAACAAACTATATCAAACAGTATGGATTGAAGGCGTTTCCGTTTTCATGATACAACAAAATCTACTGCCTTTTAAGTTTGAAATTCATGAGTGCAAAACCTACTGGGATACTTGCATGGCAATAACTAATATGACTATCAGAGGGGCAGGGGCAATTGGTGCAGCAGCAGGCTATGCAATGGCGCAGGCATTTTTGCAGTTTCGTGATGATAATGATAAAGCAATCAGCATAAGAGAAGCCCGACAGGACATTGAAAATACACGTCCAACTGCAAGAAATCTTTTTTATGCCGTAGAAAGGGTATATCATGCCGGGTTGATTTCAGCCGAAAACGCCATGGTTGAAGCTCAAAAAGTTGCCCAACAGGATGCTGCTGATTCAAAAAAAATAGGTGAATATGGTAGTGAGCTTATCAAGAAAAAGGCCAATATATTAACTCATTGCAATGCAGGATGGCTTGCATTTGTAGATTATGGAACAGCTTTAGCACCAATTTATCTTGCAAAAAAAGAAGGAAAAGAAGTGTTTGTTTATGTTGATGAAACCAGGCCACGAAATCAAGGAGCAAAGCTAACTGCATGGGAATTATTCAATAATGGAATCCCTCATGTTATTATTCCTGATAATGCTGCTGCTTCACTGATGGCTCAAGGCAAAATAGACATGGTTATTGTAGGTGCCGACAGGATTGCAGCCAATGGTGATGTTGCCAATAAAATTGGTACTTTAGACAGGGCAATTATTGCCAAAGAATATAATATCCCTTTTTATGTTGCAGCTCCAACATCTACAATTGATATTGTTTGTACTACCGGAAAAGAAATTCCAATTGAAGAACGAAAACCGGAAGAAGTACTATTTCAAACAGGTATAGACTCAAATAATAATTACGTTCAGATTAGGGTTAGTTCGCCTGGTTCGCAGGCATTAAACCTTGCTTTTGATATTACACCTTCAAAATACATTACCGGTATTATTACCGAAAAAGGAATTATAAAAGCACACCACCAGTCCATTAAAAAACTAATGGAAGAATTATCAAATTTATAACAATGTATTCTTATAAATATCCAAGACCAGCATTAACTGTTGATATTCTAATTACCAGAAAGACAAACACCGGATTGAAAATATTATTAATCCAAAGGCTCAATGCTCCATTTAAAGATAATTGGGCATTACCCGGAGGTTTTGTTGATATGGGAGAGTCTTTGGAACAGGCAGCAGGTCGTGAATTAGCTGAGGAAACAGGTCTTACGAATATAAAACTGGAACAATTCAAAGCATTTAGCACACCAGATCGTGATCCCAGAGGACATACTATTTCGGTAGTTTTTACAGGCTTACTTACTAGTGATTTAAAGGTTACAGCCGGTGATGATGCTAAAAATGTCAACTGGTTTAATGTTAATAACCTTCCTGTTCTTGCATTTGATCATAAAGAGATAATTAGTGAGGCATTGAAAAATCATTTGGGGTAAAATTATGATTTGTAATATTGACTTTTACAGGTATACCAGACTCTGGAAGGTCAATAATAATTTTGTATTTTTATTGTCTAATTACAATAGTAATGGATTATAAAGATTATTATAATATTTTGGGAGTTACTAAGTCAGCAACAAAAGCTGAAATAAAAAAGGCTTATCGTAATCTTGCTAAAAAATACCACCCCGATAAAACAAATGGCAACAGTGAGTTAGAAGAAAAATTTAAAGAAGTTTCTGAAGCTTATGAGGTGTTGAGTAATGATGAAAACCGTAAGAAATATGATGAGCTAGGGGCAAACTGGAAAAACCAACAACAAGGTGGCACGGGAGGCTTTGATTACTCGCAATATTATACAAACACAGGCGGGCAAGGAGGCCATCAATCTTTTGAGGGTGATCCTGAAATGTTTTCTGAATTTTTTAATAATATTTTTGGTGGTGGTTACTCTAGTTCAGGAGAAAGAAGGCAAACCGCCAGAAAAGGTCAAAATTATATGGCTGAAATGGATATGACTCTAACGGAAGCATATCATGGAGGAACGCGAATAATTAATGTAAATGGCAAAAAACTCCGGATTAAAACAAAACCTGGTACCCGGGATAAACAAAAAATTAAGCTTACGGGTAAAGGCAGCCCCGGAATCAACGGTGGTCTATCAGGTGATCTGTTTATTACCATAAATATTCCGCCAGACTCTAAATTTAAACGAAAAGGTAACAACCTCTATATTAATCTTCCCCTTGATATTTACACAGCTATATTAGGTGGCAAAGTAGAAATACCTACTCTTAACGGAAATGTTCATATGACAATACCAAAAGGTACACAAGGAGGGAAAACGCTAAGGTTAAAGAATAAGGGGATGCCAATTTATGGTAGTTCTACACAAAACGGCGATTTATATGTAAAAACTAACATTATAATTCCAATAAATTTATCTAGCGAAGAGAAACAACTATTTGCCAAACTTAAAGACTTAAACAATGAGCACGCTAATTAAATCAGACTATACGTATTATGATCAATCTTTTGCTGAATTTGTAAAAGCATTGATCAACACTCAGTTAAAACATTATGCTTCCGACTTATTTCCCGAACTGGAAACAGTAGACGAAATTACTTTTAATAGAGGACTCATTAGAGCACAAAAAGTATGTACAACTTTAAATTTGCCAATACACGAACATTTTAAAAAAGTATATCGTACTTCCGGCAATAATATTTATTGCGATTACCGACTTTCGCATACAGCCTATTTACTTGTAGGATTAAATGGTGATGTTGAAAGTAAAAAGGTTGCTCAAATTCAAATAGAACTGGTTAAAAATCTGCTGGAGGATGCTTGATACTAACTTGAAGAATTACTTTTATAAAAATAAGCACAAACAAAACTTTACTTTTTATCGATATTTATAACCTAAAGCTATTTTATTATGATAAAAAAAATTATACTATTATCGTTTTTAATATTATTAACAGGAATACAGTTCCTTAGCGCACAAGCTTATACAGCAAATGTAGATTTTGGACAAGAGAAACTAGCAATCAGAGAAGTCCGCAGAAATGCTATAACTGCTAATATAGGTTGGAATGGTCTTACCGGCATTGGGGTTACTTACCATAACTATGTAGCTAAACAAATGAGTGCTGAATTTGGAGTTGGTCTTTCAACAACCGGGATTAAGTTTGGAGGCAGGTTTAGTTATCTTTTTTCTGATAAAAATTTTTCTCCATTTATATCAGGTGGATTTATGTATGGTATGGGTTCTGGCGATTATGAATATGATTACGAATATGATGGATCATATAAATTTTCGTATTCAATTGGTGCATCACCATTTGCTCAAATTGCAGGAGGAATTGAATATATGAAAAACAATGGCTTTATGTTTAGTGCCAATTTAGGTTGGGCAATACTATTAACCGATAGCAATTACGAAATAACCAAGGGAAACCCAACTAGTGATGAGCTCAGAGCAATGGATATTGCAATTAGTAGTGGTTTTGTTCTTGAGTTTTCTATTGGATATGCAATTGGCAACAAAAAATAAACCAGAGGAATGTGTTGCCAGATTGTTAACCTTAAAACTACTAGCAAACTAACTATCCCTTTATTCGTTGTTCAATTGAAGTAGTTGAATAACCTGGCAAAAATTCAATAGTTTTTATCACACCCCCTTTAGCCATAACAACATCATATCCAACAATATCTTCAGCTTTATAGTCAGCCCCTTTTACAAGAACATCGGGTTGAATAATTCTAATAAGTTCCAAGGGAGTATCCTCATCAAATAATACCACTGCATCAACAAATCCCAATGCAGCAATAATCATTGATCGTGATTTTTCATCAGTAATTGGCCTGTTTGTCCCTTTCCCTAGTCGTTTTGCAGATTTGTCAGAGTTAACGCCAATTATAATAATATCACCATTATCTTTAGCCTTACACAGGTAATCAATGTGCCCCAGGTGAAGCAAATCAAAAACCCCATTAGTAAACACAATCTTATTGTTAGCAGATTTCCACTCGTTAAGTTTTAAGTTTAACATCTGTTTGTCAAGTACCTTTTTAGATATGGCTGTTAAATTATTCATTTAATGGTTTTTCGTTTTTTGCTAATATTACTATGTAAAAATACGATAAACTTCCTATAACAACATTTAGTATGGTTTGTCCGGCATGTGTGATGGCTGCAAAAGATCCGGCAGTATTTCCACCAATATTATATATTTCCACTAAAATAGCTTTTATGATGAAGTGGTACGCACCAATTCCACCAGGTACCGGTGCAACAATACCAAGGCTGCCAATTGCAAGCACAGTTAAGGCATTTACAAAAGTTAGATCGCTGGTTTCCTTGAGCATGAAAAAGGGTAAATAAACCATTATTGCATAAAAAAACCATATTAAAAAAGTGTACAACAAAAACAGCCATTTTTGTCGCAACTTCATTATTGTTTTAATGCCATCAAGAAAACCATCTAAAAACTCATGTAATTTCTTAAAAAAAGGTTGCTTCTTAATTTTTTCTTTAAATATCTTAACAATAAAAACTACTAAAACAATTGTCAATAATGTTAGTCCAACAAAAAATAATAAACTAGTTAAATTTGAAGATAAATTATTAATTGTGGGTCCAAATACTTCATTCATAAAATCACTTAGCGAGTTTATTTGAAATATTATAACCAAAAATATTATAAAAAAAAGTACTATTAGATCGAAAATTCTTTCTGAAATAACGGTACCAAACAAAGCGTTAAAAGGTATTTTCTCTTTTTTCGATAATACTCCGCATCGCATAAATTCTCCCATTCTTGGAACTGCAGTATTTGCCATATACCCGATCATGACAGCAAAAAAGGTAGTAGATAGCTTAGTTTTATAATTTAATGAATTAATAAGAAGGTTCCATCTTAAAGCTCTAAAGATATGAGATACAATTGCAAATACAAGGGAAATTAAAAGCCATGAATAATTTGCTTCCCTAATATCTGACCATACCTCATCCATGTCGAGTTTTCTAAAACTCAACCAAAGCAGCAAAATACCTATACCCAGAAAAAACAGGTATTGGATTATAGTAATAATTCTCCGTTTTTGAGTTGGTGCCAAATTATTATTTTATCCGGTTATTTTCGTCGGGAAATACAATGGAAGGTTTAAATGTTTTAGCCGTTTCAAAGTCCATGCTGGCATATGAAACAATAATAACAAGGTCGTTAATTTCAACTTTTCGGGCAGCCGCACCATTTAATGAAATAATGCCTGATCCACGCTCTCCTTTAATCACATAAGTTGCAAACCTTTCTCCATTTGTTATATTATAAATGCTGACCTTTTCGTTTTCAATTAAATTAGCAGCATCCATTACATCCTCATCTATAGCAATGCTTCCAATGTAGTTTAAGTCGGCCATAGTAACTGTGGCTCTGTGAATTTTAGATTTTAGTACCTCTATATTCATTATTTTAGTAGTAGAGTTGGTAAATGAATCGGTAAAATTATTAAATAATTCTGATATTATCTATTAATCTTACGTTTCCAAGCTTAACAACAACAAATGCAATAATTCCTGTTGCTGCTCCCCATGCATTAATTGACTGAAGTGTTTTGTCATCTGCAAGCTCAAAGTATTCTAACTCAAATTCTTCTCGCGAATTAAACATATTAACAACCAACTGTCTTAGAGGCCCGGGACATATAGTTTCACTGCTTTTTTTAACAAATTTTAATGTTTGATAAATAAAAGATGCTGCATTCCTTTCTTCTTTTGTAAGAAGTTTATTTCTGGAGCTCATAGCAAGTCCGTCTTTTTCTCTTACTGTTGAGCATGGGATAATTTGAACAGGTATTTTTTCAATATCAATAAGATTTTTAATAATTGCAAGTTGCTGATAATCTTTCTCTCCAAAATATGCTTTATGAGGGATTGTAATATTAAATAAACTGCTAACAACAACTGCTACACCATTAAAGTGTCCCGGTCGAGAAGCCCCTTCCATAACAGTTTCAAGCAACCCAAAATCATATTTTTTTGTTACTTTTTCAGGATACATTTCTTTGGCAGAAGGTGCAAATAATACATCACAACCAATATCTTCCAGTAATTTTGCATCAGCATCTATATCTCTTGGATACTTTTTAAGATCCTCCGGGTTATTAAACTGAATTGGATTTACGAAAACACTAACAAGCAATAAGTCATTTTCCTGTTTAGCCCGTTTCATTAACTCCAGGTGACCCTTGTGTAAAGTACCCATAGTTGGAACAAAACCGATTATCTTTCCATTTTTCCTTTGTTCCTTAACAAAGTTATGGGTATCTGAAATTTTTGAAAATGTAATCATCTTGTCTATTTTACTATTTTCTCTAGGTCTTTTTCAAGTGATTTTTTTGGTGTTTCAATGATACGACCAATTTCTTCACCATTCTCATAAATAATAAATGTTGGAACCCGTTTAATATCCAGGTTATCTATATCAAAAAAAACAGCTTTTTTGTCTCTAGTAACTGCAATTACTTTAACCAGGCTGTCATTATATCCCGCATCATCCAACACTTTATAAAAACGAGGAACTTCTCTTTTACTATCCGAACACCATGTTCCAAGCACAATTGTAATTTCCACATTATCAAGTTTTCTTTCAAGTTTTTTTATAGATGCTTTTGAAGGTTCGTATACATTATAATGGTTATTAAAGTGAGTGCCGTAGTCACCTTTTTGGAGGCCTTCTATATTACAATATCCTATAAGGATTTCGTTTTTTGATTTTGGATCATCTACTGTGCTGTTAATTTGTGCAATACCATGTAGGCTAACAATAACAATTAATGAAATTAAGAATATTCTAATCTTCATCAGTTTAATTTTTTGACAAAATTAGGTCAAATCTTAATATAAAGTTCAATTGGTTATAACAAAGAAAACTTAATGGGAAGAGTTAATTTTACTCTTACAGGAAACCCATTTTGCTTTCCAGGGTTCCACTTGGGCATCATACGCACAACCCTAACAGCTTCTTCATCACATCCTCCACCAATTTCCTTTATAACCTGAATATTTGAAATGGATCCATCTTTTTCAGTAATAAATGTAACATAAACAATACCTGTAATACCTACTTCTATTGCTAATTTGGGATATTTAATATTATTTGCCAGGAAATTCATCATAGCAACAATACCCCCCGGAAAAGAGGGCTGTTCTTCTGCTATATATACAAATTCAGGCTCAATTATTGTCGGTTCAGGTTCGATGGCAGGCTCCCAGTCAACAGGTGTATCTTCATCTGCGCCGGCATCAACAAAAAAATCATTATCAATTGGTTCATTAGTTAAATCTGGCTTAAATACAATGTTTACTTTTGGGGGAGGTGGTAATGGCTTTTTATGTATGGTTGGTGGAATAAGATCCGTTGGAATTTCAACACCTCCAATATTAAGCTCGGGTAATTCATATGCTTCATATGATTTGTATTCAAATGCATAGAGCACAGAAAGTAATGCAACTATTAACCCCAGCTGAAAGAATATCAGTTTGTTACTTTCCAGTTTCGATTTTTTGGTTTCTATTTTTCTCATGTTAATATGTGTTGGTTTATCCATAAAAAACCAACAACTATGCCACGAATATTATACACATGCATTAATTTCTGTATTTTTGAATTATAAAAAAAACAACTTGAACGAAGAAATTTATAGATATAACGAGCCTTTAAAAAGTGATTACGAATCGTTAAGCAGAAATGAATTGGAAATTAGAATGCATGTTTTCATTTCAAATTTGCTTGAAAATGATTTTGAAAAGCTCTGCAACCTAATTTATCGGCATGATGTAGAAGAAACGAAATTCAACACTGCTTTGCGGTTACCCAATATTGATGATCAGGCATGGAAGATTACTCATTTGGTAATCGAGAGGGAGATGGAAAAAGTAAAAATGCGAAAAGCCTACAAAGAGTTTAAAGATGAACAAAATCGTAATTCGATTGAATAGTTAGACCATATAGGGTTGAATCAAACAATAGAACAGTAGAACAATGGATTGGAATACAATAGCTTTTGCCTTTGGGTTAACACTTTTTGCGGGTCTATCAACCGGAGTTGGAAGTGCCATTGCGTTTTTTGCAAAGAAAACTAACACAGGTTTTCTATCACTGGCATTAGGGTTTTCGGCCGGGGTAATGATATATGTGTCTTTTGTTGAGATATTTGTAAAAGCCCGAGCAGAACTTACTTCAGAATTAGGTAGTACACAAGGATACTGGGTAACAACTGCTGCATTTTTTGGAGGTATATTATTTATTGCAATAATCGATAAGCTGATTCCTTCTGTTGAAAACCCTCATGAAATGCATAAAGTTGAGGAAATGTCAGGCGAAAAACCAGAAAACTCTGATAAGCTTATGCGAATGGGGCTTTTTACAGCTTTAGCAATTGCAATTCATAATTTTCCTGAAGGGCTGGCAACATTTACTGCTGCATTAACCGATCCTCATCTCGGTATTGCCATTGCCGTTGCAATTGCAATTCATAATATACCTGAGGGTATTGCTGTTTCAATCCCTATTTTTTATGCTACAGGTAGTCGTAAAAAAGCATTTTGGCTTTCGTTAAGCTCCGGGCTGGCTGAACCCGTTGGTGCCGCAATAGGTTTTTTGGTGCTTATGCCATTTCTATCACCAGTTATTTTTGGAGTGTTATTTGCCGGTGTTGCAGGAATAATGGTGTTTATTTCGTTGGATGAATTATTACCTGCAGCAGAAGAATATGGCGAACATCACCTTTCAATTTATGGGTTAATTGCAGGGATGGGAGTTATGGCTATTAGTTTGCTAATGTTTGCTTAGACCCAAAAAGGAAAATATTATAACGTCTAAAAGGAGAAATCCTCAAAACAAAATTCTATTACCTACGAATAACTTAAATCCGCTGAAAGATTTTATCTCATTGTAATAGATAAAATTCCATTCAGCGGATTTCAAATATTTGGGACAAATTATTTATCCATAGGCAACATTACAACCTCAATATTCTTGCTACTCTTAAATATCTTCTTACAAAATTTTTGAATTTTTGCAGATGTCATTCCCTTAACAATCTTCTCGTAGTTAGCCGATGAAATTGTATTCAATCCATTTTTATCAATGGAAACCAATGAGCTTAACCAAAAGCTATTTTCCTTTAGTTTTTCTTCGCGAGTTTTTAAGAAATACTCGATGGTTTTATGAACATCAACTTCTGAAGGTCCTGTTTTCTGAAGTTTTTCCACCTCTTGATAAACAATTGACATCAAGTATTCTGCCCTTTCCGGATCACAATCAAACTTCATATTTAGCTTAAAGCCTTCATAAGGAAATTTACTTGCTGATGTCCAAACACCAACACCATAAGATCCTCCTTCTTCTTCTCTAATTGTTTCGGTATATCTTAAGCTTAATATGTATTTTATTGCTTGTAGATAAACCAAATTATCGGCAGTATAATCAAAGTTATCATTGTAGTTAACAAATACCGTAGCTTTTGGTATTTCCATGGAAACCTTAAATTCATTTTCAGCATTTGCTGCAGGTGGACGTACATTATTATCCTTCCACATTTCATTTTTTGAGCTAGTAGTAAGTCCTCCAATGTAGGTCTCTACCAGTGGCTTTAATTTAGCCTCATCAATATTACCAACAAAATAGAATCTAAAATCTGCCCCATCGCTAAACCTATCATTATATATTTCAACAATCTTCTCAAAATCAACCTTGTTCAATTTATCAACGTTCATTGGAGTTCGCCTAGGATTTCTATCAGCCATTAAAAACTGTATTGAATCGTTTGCTATCGTTTGCGGATCGCTACTTGTATTTTGTAACCAGGCAATAATACGGCTCATATAAGCCCCACCAGCTTCTTTATCAAAACGTGGTTGCTCAATATACAAATACAATAACTGCATAAATGTCTCCAAATCTTGAGGCGAGGTTGAGCCACGAAGACCTTGTGTAGTATTATTGATATACGGGCTTAGTCTCAACATCTTACCTGCCATCATTTTTTGCAATGTAATATTATCAAACTCAGCAATTCCTCCTTGTGAAACAATTGTTGTCGTCATATCTGCCGAAGGAAGACTTTCCAAATCTACCAATGAGCTACCACCAAAACCAAAGGCTTCGAATAATATTTCATCTTCTTTAAAATCTGTTTTCTTTAAAACTACTTTGGCACCATTTGACAAAGTCCAAACTACTATACCAAGATCGCTATCAGTTTCTGTACTAACAATTTTTGACCCTGTTGGTACTTTTGCCACAAGTGGTTCATCTGTTACAGCATCTACATATGCTTCTAGTTCAATATTTTTTGTGTCACTAATTATGGAAAGAATTTCTTCTTCTGTAGGTAGAGATACTCCCTCTTTTTCAACACCACTTATCGAAACAACAATGTTCTCAACAGTAATCCATTTTGCAGGTAGGCTATTTATCTCAACCAACGAAATTTGTGGTAGAGTTGCTTTTGCAAAATCATACTCAAACTCAATACCCGGACTAGGTTCGTTTGTTAAGAAATTAGAAAAATACTCCCAAACATATTTATTATTCTTTTGTTTGTCTTTTTCTTTATAAGCTTTTTCATATCCACGAAGTAACTCTTTTTTTGTTCTTTCAAATTCGCTTTGTGTAAATCCATGCTGACGAACCCTCTCGTTTTCACGAAGAACATTTGTTAGAGCCAATGCAATTTCATTATCCTTTGCCAAAGCAATTAGCATAAAAGCATCTTTCGAACGTTCCATACCACCATACATAGAATATCCCATTATAAATGGAGGGTTCTCCTTTTGCACCAATTCGTTAATTCGATTATTAATCATGGTGCCATATAAATCTCTTACAAGGAGTTTGCGCATATAATCAACATTTTTATCAGTAGGTTCTGTAATATCGTGTTTGTAATAAACTCTTATCATATTACGCTGAGCTTCGGGGTCGGTAACAATACCAATCAATGGCTCTTTATTATTTGGAATTTCAAAAACTGGTCTTTCAGCCGGATTCACCGCTTTTGGTACTGATGAAAACATAGCAATAACTTTTTCTTCCATCATCTTGGCATCAAAATCTCCAACAATAATTAGTGCTTCTAACTCCGGACGATACCACTCTTTATAAAATGAACGCAAAGTTTCGTAATCGCAATTATCAATTACATCTAAGCTACCTATAACATCACGTTCAGCATATTTTGAGCCTTTGTAAATAATTGGCATCAGAGCCTTCCTCATCCTAAAATCAGCACTACGACGTGTGCGCCATTCCTCATGAACCACCTTACGCTCGGCATCAATTTCTTCGGCTTCAAAAGCCACATAATTCGACCAATCATGTAAAATTAATAATGCGGTATCAATTACCGTAGGGTCGTCCAATGGAACATCATTTAGATTATAGGCAGTAACATCGGTACCGGTAAAAGCATTTACATTATGCCCAAACGCAACTCCGTTACGCTCAAGAAAATCGAGTACTCCCTTTTTCGGGAAATTCTCAGTTCCGTTAAATGCCATGTGCTCCGTTAGGTGAGCAAGCCCATCCTGATTGTCATTTTCAAGTATTGCACCAACATTAAACACAATGTAAAAATCAGCACGCTCTTTAGGCAAAGTATTTGCCCTAATATAATAGGTCATACCATTATCCAGATGACCATAAATAACTTTCGAGTCCAAGGCCACATTATCAGATGTTTGCGCCCACAAAGCAATACTACTCAGCACTAAAATTGTACTAAGAGCGAGTATAAATTTTTTCATAATAATTAGGTTAAGTTTAAATTAATCAGTCTTCAAATGTACTTTAAAAAATCAACGCCTATATCAAGTGCTTATTATAGAATATTGAATGTTTATTGGGGTGTTATACAGGCTTTTCGTTTGTAGTTGTTTTATCATCATAGTGATTTTAAAAGTTGTGCAGGTGCTTCCTCTTTCAACAACCGCTGACTAACAAAAAACATCATCATAATTTCAACAAGGTACTGCTGCAATCCTACATGCAAGGATCTGATAATATTAAAAAAACCCCACATGTTTACATGCAGGGTTCAAAATTAGTGTTGGTAGTTATTAGAGTAATTAAGAGATCTTTATTTCACGGCTCAATTTAGCTTTTTCTTTAATTTTAGGAATGCAAATTTTAAGTATACCTGCATCATAATCAGCAGCAATACTATCGAACTTTACACTTTTTGGTAATGTGAATGAGCGACTAAAATTTCTGTAAACAAACTCTCTACGAGTATAGTTTTCTTTTTTGCTTTCCTGTTCGGCAGGCAGGTCTTCATTCTCATCTTCAATTTCTCTCGACACTGTTAGTATTTGATTGTCGAGATTAATATTAAAATCTTCTTTCTTTACTCCCGGTGCTGCAAATTCAATAATGAAATCTTTTTCGTTTTCAATAATATTTACTGATGGCACATCACCTTTTGAGTTGTTAGTTAACTCTTCATAATTTTTTTCGAAATTATCAAAAAAGTTTGTGAATCCTGGGTGCCATATCTGCCTGTTGGGATGATTAAATTTTACTAAATTCATTTTTTTGTTCTCCTATTTTTTAGTTAGTTATTTTAGAATTTGAACTCTATTGTTAATTGTCAACTATTGTTCCATTGTATTTTGTGATATTAAAATACGCCAATATGGCATGTTAAAATTGGTTGACCTGACAAGGTGTCATCAGTAGCGCTTCGGGTTAATTCCATTTATAATGTTGAAAAATCAATTGAACAATCAAACAATCGAGCAATTGAACTTATTACTTATAGAATAGACTTATCTTTGCAATACAAGTTATTAGTTTTGGATAAAATAATTAACAGCCTTAAACCAACTCGTATCATTTGGCCTATTTTAATCGGGTTAGGTGTTAGTGCATTTTTGATGTACAGAAGCTTTAATGCTGATACATTTTCTTTCCTTACTTTCACATGGCACACGGTTTTTTATATAGTGATTGCAATGTTAATGATGGCTGTTCGTGATTTTGCGTATATATATCGTTTGCTAATATTAACTGATCATGAGATAAGCTGGGGGCAGGCATTTAATGTAATAATGTTATGGGAATTTAGTTCTGCAATTTCTCCATCAGTAGTTGGCGGTACAGGCCCTGCAATATTTTTTCTTTATAAAGAGGGGCTAAGTGCCGGAAAAAGTACTGCAGTTGTTCTTACTGCAATTTTTCTGGATGAAGTATTTTTCATTGTATCAGTACCTCTTGTTTACATGGTTTTTGGTAGTGATATATTTCCTCCCGAATCTGTTACTATTGATAAAATTATTTATGCTTTTTACGGAGGATATGTTGCTATTTTTGTTTACACACTATTCTTAACATACGCTTTGTTTGTTAATCCTCATATGTTTAAGTCTTTTATCTCATGGGTATTTCTGTTTCCCATATTAGTTAGGTGGCGATTACGGGCTAGAAAATCAGCAAACCAATTAATTCAAACATCAAGAGAAATTAAAACTAAACATGCGTCATATTGGTTTAAAAGTTTCATGGCTACTATATTAGCCTGGATAGGCAGATATTGGGTTGTTAATTTTATGCTGATGGCATTTTTTGTTGATCGATATAATATTGCTGATCATTTTTTAATTCTGGGAAGACAATTAAGCATGTGGATAATATTATTGGTAAGCCCTACTCCGGGAGGCAGTGGTATTGCGGAGTTTGTGTTTTCCGACTTTTTAGGTGATTTTATTCCAAACGAATCATGGTATGCACCACTTGCTGTTTTTTGGAGATTAATTTCATACTATCCGTATCTTATAATTGGAGTAATAATATTACCTATTTGGTTGAGAAAAGTTTTTAGTAAGAATAAGAAAAGTTGATAAACCTATATTAATAAGAAATTCCTGCAAATAAATAGAGAAAAAGAATTCGTTTTATTTACTCGTTGTAAACCACATTCATCATCACATCACCCACAATTTGTAAACTTTGTTTATCAATATATTCAACTTTATCATTAATAGTATGCCAGTGCTCGAAAAAACTTCTGTTTTTGCTACTAGGGTCTAGGTGAATAATATCAATGGAAGGAATTTTAGCATATTTGTTTACAAAATAATGATCATCAGTTATCTGGCCTCCCGGTTCATCAATAAATACACTACCATATCCCATATCGGAAGCTGTATTCCAAACAAGATCAACTACAAATCGCGCTTCGCGATCAGAATGATATTCTCTACTGAACTCAGCATTTTTAGCGCCAACCATATCCAGCAGTATGCCAAATGATGCTGAGTAACCATATTCATGAGGATTTTTCGACCAATACTGTGACCCAAGTCCCCAGTATTCTTCGTCATAAGTAATTTGCATTTCGTGAGGTGGTCCCCAGTCCTCAATGTCAAATAATATTATATCAACACCGGTCTCAGGATTTTTTATTTGAAATTGTCGTGCCATTTCAAGAAGTACACCAACACCGCTGGCACCATCATTAGCACCATCAATGGGAGTATTGTGCAGTTCTGCATTATCATCATGGTCGGCAAATGGCCGCGAATCCCAATGTGCCATTAGTAATATTCGTTTTCCAGCTTCAGGATTATATGAGCCAATTATATTTTTTCCACTCCTGGTTACATTATCATAGGTTCGGGTTTTAAAATTTTGAATAGTAACTTTGGCACCAAAATTAAGTAGTATATTTTCAAGCCATGTTGCACATTTACTATGAGCTTTACTTCCGGGTACACGAGGGCCAAAGTTTACCTGGTCGGCAATAAATTTATATGCAGAGTCAGCATCAAATGTTGGTGGCACGATTCTCTCTTTTACAGGCTGTTTGTTCTTTGATGGCCTGTTTTGACCCATCTGACATGATGAGGTTAAGAAAAGGGAAATTGATATAAGTATTGTAAGTAATTTATTCATTATTTTATTTTATGATCGAATTTAAGTTATTGAAACGGCGAAAAACTTTAATAACCTATAATTCATAGCTTTCTCCAAATTTATTATTAAATATTATATCCTTAAGTTCTTTCCTCTCTCTGGGTCTTGTTTCAACTTCAGCAATATCCTTTGGTAGTTCATTAATGTTGCCATAATATCCTATTGCTGTAACAGATACTGCTTGAAAATCATCAGGTATATTTAATAATTCTGCAGCTTTATTAGCATCGAAACCACTCATTTGATGTGAATATAATCCTTGATTTACTACTTCAAGAATCATTGAGCTAACAGCTTGCCCTAAATCATACTTGAAAGTTACATTTTGTTTGCCATTATGTGAAAAGGTTTTTTTGGCTATATTTACAATAAGAACATTTGCCTTATCGGCCCAAAGTATATTCCAGTCTATTAAAGTGTTTAGTATACTATCATAAGTATCATCACCCTTTTGACCTACAATGAAGCGCCAGGGTTGTTCATTAAATGCTGACGGAGCCCAACGCGCAGCTTCAAGTATGCTTTGAATTTTCTCTATTTCAACGGGCTTGACGCTAAAAGCTCTGGGGCTCCAGCGTTGTTCAATAAGATTGTTAACGGCGTATTTGTTGTTAGTAGGATTTTGCATATTTTCAATATAGATTTTTAGGTTCAAAATTACTTAAAAAACCATCGTAAAAATAGCACCTTCATCCTGCTTTGATCTAACACTAATACTACCCTTATGCATTTGCATAATCTGCCTCGAAAGACTCAACCCAATTCCTGAGCCTAACGATTTTGAAGTAAAAAAAGGCATAAATATTTTATCTAACAAATCGGGTTTTATTCCTTTACCGTTATCAGCAACTTCTATAGTAGTGCGATTATTTAAATTAACAGATGCCACAATTGTGATTTTGGGCTTGGTATTATCCGTTCTTTTTCCTGAAACAGCATCGATTGCATTAAGTAATAAATTTATTAATACCTGATCAATTAAATCGGGATCCGCTAAAATTTTTAAATCCTTTGGAAATATTTTTATTGTAGTTTCAATATTTATTTTTTCAATTTTTGGGCCCAATAACTCTATTGCTCTGTCGAATAAACTTTGAACATAAAAATGGCGAAAATTGGGTTTTGGAATTCTTGTAAGGTTGCGATAAAGTTCAACAAAATTCAGCAGTCCTTTACTACGGTTTCCAATTGTGGTAATTGCTTGCCGGATATTCTCCATATCTTCTTTGTAATCTTCGGCAGAAGGAGGATCCTTTTCATGATTTTTAAGAATATCGTCAACTGTTTCGGTAAGCGATGAAATAGGGGTTATGGAATTCATTATTTCATGAGTAAGCACCCGTATTAGTTTTTGCCATGATTCTATTTCCTTTTGCTCAAGTTCCGGGTGAATATCCTGAAAAGAAACAAGGATATATTCTTCACCGCGCATCCTAAATTGTGTTGCATGCATTGAAAGTTGTAGAAGCTCATCAGCTACAAAAACCTTAACCAACGACTTATCTCCTGCTTTCATGCTTAGTAGTTTGTCAGGGAGGTCGTCCTCAATAACACTTAATTTTTTAATGTTTCGTAAACGGGGTAATTGTAGCAAACGTTTTACGGCATTATTAAAAACGTCAACAGTACCATCCCTTTTAAAAACAATTATACCAATGCTTACATGCTGAATTACAGTAAGTAGATAATTAAAGTGTTCCTCTTTTTCTGTTTTATTTTTATTAAATGCTTCAATTACTTCATTAAATTCTTTATTAAGGCCTTCAAAGCTTCTACCTAACTCATTATCAGTAAAAGTGCTTGTAAAATCGGCATGTCGTATTGATTCAAAAAATCGGGTTAATTTAATATTTGTTTGTTCGGTATATCTAATTAATGTAATTATTTGTGCAAAGAATAATAGTGAAAGTATAATTGTGCTTATTGCGTACGCACTATCTGTGTGAATTACAAATATCATCACAAAAGTGACCATTATCAGGATAATTCTGATAATAACCTGTATTCGAAATTTTTTATAGACCATATTTTTCAATTCTACGATACAGAGAGGCTCTGGTTAACCCTAATTCTTTAGCAGCCCGACTTATATTTCCACCATGTTTATCAATAACTTTTCTAACAAGCACCTTTTCAACTTCTTCAAGGTTAAGGTTGTCTGGAGAAAAATCATCGATATTTTTTTCTTCCAGATCTGTAATAAAGAAATCATGAGGTTCAAGAATGTTTGATTCGCTTAGGATAACAGCACGCTCAACAGCATGTTGAAGTTCTCGAATGTTTCCGGGCCAATCGTGCTTTTGTAAACGTTTTAGAGTGCCAGCACTAATTCGCTTTTTTGAAACCTTATATTTGTTACAATATGTTTCAATAAAGTTCTCGATTAGAGGCTCAAAATCTTCAAGTCGTTCTTTGAGTAATGGGAGCCTAATTTCAACAGTATTTATTCTGTAAAGGAGATCCTGGCGAAATTTATTCTCAGTAACCATTTGATATAATGGCATATTTGTAGCACAAATCAATCTTATATCAATGGGTATTTCCTTGTTTGAGCCAAGGCGAATTACTTTTCGACTTTGCAGAACACTTAATAATTTAGATTGTAATCCATGGCTTAGATTTCCTATTTCATCTAAAAATATTGTTCCACCATTTGCTGCTTCAAATCTACCACCTCTATCTTCTTTAGCATCTGTAAAAGCACCCTTTTTATAACCAAATAACTCACTTTCGAACAGGCTTTCGGTAATTGCACCTAAATCAACACTTATAAATACTTTATTGTGCCTTTTTGAAGCTCTGTGAATAGCTCTTGCTACAACCTCTTTACCGGTACCGTTTTCACCTAATATTAACACATTAGCATCAGTAGCTGCAACTTTATAAGCAATTTTCATTACTTTTTGCATTGATTGTGAAGAGCCAATAAGATTAGGGAGGTTTTGATTTTGGTCGGCGATAAGAATTTTTTGAGTTGACTTAAGGTTTTCGAGCTCTACTTTTGATTCGCGAATTCGTAATGATGCATGAATTGTAGCCAATAGTTTTTTGTTATCCCACGGTTTTAATACGAAGTTAGTAGCCCCCTCTTTAATCCCTTGTACTGCAAGTTCAATATCACCGTACCCTGTAATAAATATTACTGTAGCAGCGGGATCATATTCCAAAATTACATTTAGCCAGTGAAACCCCTCCTGACCACTTGTTGCATCACGCGAAAAATTCATGTCGAGTAATATCACATCATAATTTTCATTGTTAATGATGTCGGGAATGTTTTGAGGATTTTTTTCGATATGTACTATGCTAATGTGCTGCCTAAGAAACATTTTAGCTGCTAATAATATATCAGTATCATCGTCAACTATTAATAATCTGGCATTTATCTTGTCCATCTTTAGTGTAGTTTATTAGGTGAATATAATTTGTTAAAGTGGATGTTATTGTAATATTCAAAAGAACATACTATTTAAGAATTTGTTATGTTTGGATAAAATTACATATAATTGTTCACCTTTATACAAATATATGGACGATTTCGAACAAAATATGTTACACTTTAACTGTTTATATTTTTCAATTTGTTGATTAAGTGTGCTCTATAAGCATTGGCACAGAATTAGTTAAAGTTTGTTAATTAAGTGTTAATGTTAATTGGGATATGGATAATAGGATAATTGATACATATTACTAAATATAAGTATTGATTATTTATATGTTCATCAAATTCATTCGATCATTAGCACTGAGTAAAAGGATATTATAATACTATGATAGAGACTAATAATCTTACAAAAACATTTAAAGCTGAGGATGTTGAAACTATTGCTTTACGCAGTGTAAACCTAAAAATTGAAAAAGGTGATTTTATTGCTGTTATGGGTCCTTCTGGTTGCGGTAAAACAACTTTATTGAATGTATTTGGAATGATTGAAAATATTACATCAGGTAGTTATTTGTTTTTTGGTCAGGATGTTACAAAATTATCAGAAAAACAAAAAACTGGTCTCAGAAAAAGAAATATTGGGTTTGTATTTCAAAATTTTAACCTTATTGAGGAGTTAACTGTATATGAAAATATTGAACTTCCTCTTCTTTATTTAGGATGGAAACGAAAAGAACGGAAAAAACGTGTTGATGAAGTTATAGATCAATTAAATATAAATCATAGAAGAAACCTTTTCCCAGCTCAGCTTTCCGGGGGACAGCAGCAGCGTGTTGCAGTTGCCAGGGCAATAATCTCAAATCCTCCATTATTATTAGCTGACGAACCTACCGGAAATCTTGATTCAATGCATGGTGAGGAAGTAATGTTGATGTTAAATGAACTAAACAAAGCGGGAACAACAATTGTAATGGTTACTCACTCTCAGCGTGATGCTTCATACAGTAGGCGTATTGTGCATTTATTTGACGGTCAGGTTATTAATGAAAATTTAAATAAGATGGTATAGAATGCTGAATGTGGAGTGATGAAAATAATGATATCGGGGGTTCAATAAACATATCATTCAATATTCATAATTCTAAAATTAGAAGATGATAGGTAATTATTTTAAAATAGGGTTTCGGGTGCTCTTACGTCATAAGAGTTATACTTTGTTAAACATTATTGGTTTGGCAATTGGAATAGCTGTTTTTACCTTTATTTTCCTATATATTCAAAGTGAGATACGCTATGATAGGCAATGGAATGAATATGAAAAGATATATCGTGTTACAAGCGAATATAATGTTGATGGTAAAATTGAAAATATAGCATTAACACCTTTCCGACTAGTTGAAGATTTTAGAAACGAATTTCCTGAAGTTGAGTATTCAACTAACATGTTTTTTACTGATCCTTCAGATATTAATGATATATCATCGGTTACTTATAATGGTGAAGTGTTTGAAATCCCTGATATTACACTTAGCGGAGAAAGTTTTTTTAAAATTTTTGATTACAGTTTTTTGGAAGGAAACCCTGATACGGCATTAAAGAATCCTAATTCAATGGTTATATCTTCTGATATTGCAAAAGAGATTTTCGGAAGTGAAAAGGCTGTTGGTAAAAAATTGAGCACTGTAGTTCGTGAATATACCGTTGTTGGAGTTTTTGAAAAAAAATGTATGCCAACACATCATAATTTTGATGCCATAGTTTCGGTATCTTCACTTGATAAAAGAGGATTTGATCGCTTAAAAAAAGATTGGTATTGGCTTACCTGTTATACCTATATAAAGGTTCAAGATACAGTAGATATTGTGGATTTTGAATATCGATTTAATGTTTATGCCGAAAATGAACGTTCTAAATCTCCAAATGAAGAAGAGCTTAATATTGAAGGCTATTTCAACAATAAAATTGAACCAGTTTCAAAAGTACATTTTAACACAAATTTGCAATACGATTCGCCATCAAATGTTGATATAATATATTTATATATTTTTGGAATTATTGCAGGATTCATATTACTAACAGCATCAATAAATTATATAAATCTGGCAACGGCACGTTCATTAAAAAGAGCCAAAGAAATTGGTGTACGCAAGGTTATGGGAGCCTTTAAAAAGCAATTGGTTTTTCAATATATAAGTGAATCTTTGATACTAACATTTATTTCATTTATTCTTGCTATGTCGTTGGTTGAATTTCTTATGCCACAGTTTAATGCGCTTGTTGGAAAAAATTTAACTCTTGTTGGCAGTATATTTTCGGGTGAAGGAATAATATTTGGAGTTATTCTTTTATTCCTGATTTTTATTCTATCTATTGTGGGGGGAAGCTTTCCTGCTTTTGTGCTTACATCTTTTAATCCGGCATCTGTTCTTAAAGGCAACTATTTTATTTCAAGTAGGTTTGGCAAACAGCAATTTTCTGCCGGAATAATGCGACGTTTTTTAGTTACTATACAATATGTAGTTTCCATAGGGATGATAATTTCTACATTTATAATATATGCTCAAATGGATTTTTTAAAATCTCATGATCTTGGATTTGAGGAAGAGAATATTATTGTTATCAATACTCCACACGATACTACTTTTAATAATCGCTTTAAGAAGTTCATGAAGGCTATGGATAACGACAGTTCAATAATTGAGGTGTCATCAGCTCAAAATGTTCCGGGTTATACAGCGGGTAAAATGCTATTTTATATTGGTGATACTGCAGAACAAAATATCCAAACTTTAAATTATTACGGTATCGGATACAACTATTTTGAGTTGTTAAAAGCTTCTTTAGTAAAAGGAAGTTATTTTTCTAGTTCTCCTACAGATGATACTACTATTAGTTACATTATTAATGAGGCAGCTGTTGAATTTTTAAACCTTGACACAGTTATTGGTACTCAAATAAATATTGCATACGAGGATAAGTTGAAAGGTGGTAGTATAGTAGGTATTGTAAAGAATTTCAATTTTTCATCTTTACATAAGGATGTTGAACCACTGGTGTTTTTGTTAAATTCACAAAATGCAAGATATGTTCTTGTTAAATTTAAAAACGAAAACGAGATTGCTGCGATGGACCATATTAAAAAAGTGTGGGGGAATTTTAATGAGAGCAGTTTCTTACATTATACTCTGCTGGAAACAAAGCTAGAAGGGTTATATTATGGAGATAAAAAAATGTTGTCTCTTTTTATTTATTTTTCAACTTTCGTAATTTTTATTTCAAGCCTGGGCTTATATGGATTGTCTTCATTCCTTATTCAGCAACGAACGAAGGAGATTGGGATACGACGAATATTGGGTGGATCGGAAAAACAAATAATAGTAATGTTGGCAATGGTATATATGCGTTTAGTGATAATTGCAGGAATAATTGCATCAGGAATTGTTTATTTCTTAATGTCGAAATGGCTTGACTCATTTGCTTATCATATAACTATAAACGGATGGTATTTTGTAGCGGGAATTTTAATTACTTTGATAATATCAACTATAACTGTGCTTATCCGATCTTTCAAAGTTGTTAAAGTAAGTCCTTCAGTTTCATTGAATTATGCTGGTTAAATCCCCAATTGAGTTTTTAATTCTTTAATTCTCGATTTGCTAACATTTACACTGCTACCATCTTTTAATATTACAACATAGCTTTCTTTGCCATATTTCTCAATTTTATTTATATGATTGAGATTAATAATATGCGAACGGTGAACTCTTGTAAAAGTTTTTGAAGGGAGGACTTTTTCAAGATAATTCATAGTGTCATTTTTCAAATATTTTCTTTCAGATGTATAAATTTCTACGTAATCATCCTGAGCTTCAATTTTAATAACAGTTTCTACTGGTACAACATCAATCTTGGTGCCGGTTTTTATAAATAATCGTTCAATTTGTTCAGTCGATTCTTTGTTTAATTTAGTAAACGATTCAATATTTGTTTTCTCTATACTTGTTTTATCATCTAATTCAGCTCGATTTTTTAACCGGACAAGGACCTTCTCAACAGCTTCATTAAACCTTTCTCGTGAAAAAGGCTTCATTAAATAGTCAACGGCACTTAGCTCGAAAGCTTTAATTGCAAACTGGTCGTAAGCTGTAGTAAATATTATTTCAGGAACTTCATCCAATAGTTCAATCATTTCAAAACCTGTTAGCTTTGGCATTTGAATATCAAGAAAAATTAAATCAGGTTTAGTTTCATTTATGGTTTTAACACCACTAAATCCATCCTGGCATTCGCCAATTAGATCAATATTAGGATTAGTCTTTATATAGGCTTTTACAAGTTCGCGCGCAGGTGCTTCATCTTCAATAATTACTGTACGTAGTTTGTTCATTGTTATGCTTTTATAGGTAGTTTTAAGGTTGCTCTAAAAATTAGTTTGTCGGCAGAAATTTCCAGCAGATCTTGTCGCTTATATATTATTTGCAACCTTTTTCTAATATTTTTTAATCCAATTCCTTCTCCTTTTTTCTTAACTGAATCAGGGTCATATTCATTGCTAATCTCAATTATTGCATTTTCATTATTATGTTTACATTTTAATTCAATCAGAACTTCTTCGGTACTATTATAAACACCATGTTTTATAGCATTTTCGAGCAACGGTTGAAGAATCATGTTTGGAATAAGAAATTTATTACATTCTTCGGGTATATCTGTTGAAAAATTTAATCGGTGACCGAACCTTATTTTTTCAATGTCAAGGTAACGATTTAAATTTTTGAATTCTTCTTTCAAACTTGCTTTTTCATCTTTATCATGACTTAAGGTATATCTTAAAAAGTCAGACAGTTTAATTACCATATCCTGTGCTTTATCAGGGTTAGTAATAGTTAGTGAACTTATTGAATTGAGACTGTTAAAAAGGAAATGAGGGTTTATTTGAGATTTTAATGCCGAAAGTTCAGCTTCATTTACCAAAGTTTGCAATTCTGCCTCCACTTTTAGTTTTTCTTGCAAATCTTCGTAATAAAGCATTACATAATAGAACATTATAAAAAGTAAGTAATAAAAAATTCCTGTAATTACGCGCCAAGGCAGGCTTTCATTCAGGAACTCTCTGTATGAAGTAGCATCAGGAAAAATATATATTAAGATAAAATAAGAAACTGTAATCCAAACGGCAATTGCAATTACTGCAACTAATAAATGGTTGAATAATAGATCGAATAGCTTTGGAGTTTCCTTTAAATTAAACCTTATAACATACCAAAGATTAAGACCAAGAAGTGCAAAAAGAGTATTAAATATTGCTGAATCGCCGATGCTTATTAAACTGTCTACTCCGTAAAAAAAGTTTATTATAAATGTTTGGATTAAAAAGATTGTAATCCAAATTACAATATACGCAAGAATGTAATTTCTGTTTTTGGAAATAGGGTTAAGCATATTTGTTAATTACAATATTGTTTATTTATGCTAATTTGTCTTAAGTAAATAACTCAATTAATAGCTTTTTATTTCCATCCCACCAAATATTACGGCTCCCTTTAGATATAGTACTACACCTGGTTCGTTTTCATCGGGCTTGATTATTCTTTTATCGTTAAATCCTCCAAATATTGAGAACATGTCTGATTTAACAACCCAATTATCTGGTATTATTAGTTTTGATCCACCAAACATTGTAAACACATCTATGGTACAACCATCAGGCGAAATTTTTGCATCTCTAAAGATAAACTCAGAGCCGCCAAAAATTGCTGTAATATCTCCGCCTTTAAAATTTTTAGATTGGATAAGTTTTGTTCCCCCTCCTAATATTGATAAATCTTCAATATAATCGCTAGAGTTTTCAGATTTATTATTTGACTTTCTGTAACGTTTTGCATGACTGCCTCTTCTGGTAATAATTAGTATCCCTATGCCAATCAATACCACAGGCCAAAAAATCTGATGTAGATTAATGCTGTAATTTAGCAAACTTGGTAACCAAAATACAACACCAAGCCCAATCAGCACAAAACCGGCAGTTGCACGTTCTTTGGTTGCAAGGATAACCACCCCTATTCCAATTAGTAAGGTTTTCCATGAAAATATATATTGCCGGATAGGTAATTGAGTAATATTAAATGTATCTAATAGTAGCAATCCGCCTGCTAGCATAAGTATTATCCCGATAATTAGTTTTCTGTCAGTTGATTTATTTTCCATTGTAGTATATTTTTAGATTTACAAGGCAAAACTATGTTCTTTGGGCACTAATGTAAATAAAAAATCGGTAATTGGACTATTTTTATCGGTGAATGGTGACATGTTTTGAAATCTTCATGTATTTGTTTGCAAATATGGTATTGTTCTTCCAATTATTAATATTATAAATCATGTTTTATTATGTTATTACAGTTTATTTTTGGTAAAAATTAATTTCATCTTTTTTTAAAGAGTTTTGAATTAACACAAAATAATGGTCTTAATCTTGCCAAAACCCGCAACATTTTCAACTAATATACAACTATTCATCTGATATTAAACTTTTTACACTAGGTATACTTGACAAAGAGTGTTAAAATGCGTATCTTTGCAAACTTTTTATAAAAAGGATATTTAAGTATAAATTTCAATAATTGATTTCAAGAAACAATCATAGCAAGATATAATCGATAAAGCCAATAATGTCGATTAAAATTTGAGGTGTAAGTTCCAAATGACAAACAAAAAATAAATTATAAATATAAATACATGAAATTATCACAATTTAAGTTTGATTTACCTAGAGAATTAATTGCTGATCACCCGCAAAAAGACAGAGATGAAGCTAAATTAATGGTCATAAATCGAAAAAAGAAAACCATTGAGCATAAACGCTTTAAAGATGTGCTAAATTATTTCAATGAAGGCGACGTGTTTGTAATAAATAACACAAGGGTATTTCCGGCCAGATTGTATGGTGAAAAAGAAAAAACAGGAGCTAAAATTGAAGTATTTTTATTACGTGAATTAAATCAGGAAAGTCGTTTATGGGATGTACTGGTTGACCCTGCGCGCAAAATTCGCATCGGCAATAAATTGTACTTTGGAGAAGATGAATCATTAGTAGCTGAAGTAATTGATAATACAACTTCACGTGGTAGAACTTTAAGATTTCTTTTTGATGGTTCATATGATGAATTCAAAGAAACATTGCAGGCTCTTGGAGAAACTCCTTTGCCAAAAATTCATCAGAGACCTGTTGAAGATATTGATGATGAGCGTTATCAGACAATTTATGCTAAACACGAAGGCGCAATTGCTGCCCCTACTGCAGGCTTGCACCTTTCCAGGGAACTGATGAAACGTTTAGAAATATTAGGTATTAAATTTGCTGAAATTACTCTTCATACAGGACTTGGAAATTTTAGAGCAATAGAGGTTGAAGATCTCACAAAACACAAAGTTGATTCTGAAGAAATGTTTATTGATCAGGAAAATGCTGATATAATAAATATGGCAAAGAAGAAAAAGAAAAGATTATGTGCAATTGGAACTACAAGCATGAAAGCTCTTGAATCTGGGGTTTCAATTACTGGTCAGATTAAGCCATATACAGGCTGGACAAATAAGTTTATCCATCCACCATATACATTTAAAACTGCTGATGCAATGATTACTAACTTTCATCTTCCCATGTCGCCCATGATGATGATGGTTAGCGCATATATTGGTCATGATTTTTTAAAGGAGATTTACAAAACAGCTATTAAAAAGAAATATAAGTTTTTTACATATGGTGATGCAATGCTAATTATTTAGTGGCTATATGAAAATGTTAACCTCATTGTTGTGCTCAGTTTAACACTCAGTTATCTGCTTGAGGCAGACCCCTGAATTATATGATTTTTTGCACTTCAATTGTGGCACTTTCTTATTAGCCATAATTCATTACACCCGGATTATGCATTGGAACTTCGTTATGAGAACTTTAAGTATAATAAAATATACAGTTTTGAAATGAAAGCATAGCACCGCTATGGTGAGGCTTCAAAACTCAGCAAAGTGGTATGTTTTGCAGTAATTGTAATTCGGAATAGATTTTCTAATGCATATTCCGGGTTAGAATAGTTTTCGCGTAATTTTATGGAATTAGAAAAACATGTATTAATAGTTGCCGGTGGTGATGGAAAGCGAATGGGTAGTAATTTGCCCAAGCAATTTTTATTACTTGATGATAAACCCATACTGTTTCATACATTTAATTTATTCTTATTTATAAAGGATATAAAAATTACACTTGTATTAAATTCAAACCAAATAGATTATTGGAAAAAACTTTGCACTTCACACATATTTAATATTCCACATAATATTATTGAAGGTGGGCCAACGCGTTTCCATTCGGTTAAAAGTGGGTTGAAAAACATTTCTGCTGATTCGTTAGTGCTAATTCATGATGCTGTACGTCCTTTTGTTTCACAAGAAACAATTAAACGAGTAATTGATATGGCAATACGAAAAGGAAATGCAGCCCCGGCAATAGAAGTAACCGAATCTATACGTGAGGTCTCGGGATCTAATAGTAAAATAATTGATCGCCATAAATTTAGAATCATTCAAACACCACAAGCTTTTCATGCATCATTAATTAAAGAGGCTTATAACAAAGCTTATAACCCAGCCTTTACTGATGATGTGTCAGTTTTAGAATCAAAAGGAGAAAAAATTAATCTTATTAAAGGAAATGTTGAAAACATAAAAATTTCCAATCCGGCAGATTTGGTTATAGGAAAAGGTATTCTTAATTCTAAATATTAGAACAACAATAGTTCAACCATTATCTTAGTTGTTCTCTCCCTTTCCAGTTAAATCTAAAAACAAGTGAAGCCACTGCTACAAATACAATATAAACAGGGTAAATAAATTCCATAAAAAATAATAATGTTTTAAGTTTTGATTTTTCTGCAAAAGATAAAAAACTAAAAACAAGGGGCATGTCAATAATAAATTTAGTAAGAATTATTAGTAAATAAACAGGCAGTAACCATGAAAAAAATATACTGCCAGTCAACATCAGAAAAAGCAGGATGTTGAATAAAAAAACTGTTAACGAAACAATAACGGGCCATAATAATCGATAACCTGTTGCCTTTGATGCCCACCTGCTACGCTGATTAAAAAACTCACCTATATTTTTTGGAGATAAAGTTGAGACAATCGCGTTTCTACTTCTTAAAAACCCAATTGCTTTAGCTCCATATTTTTTTGTTATTTCATGTATTAAAAACACATCGTCACCGGAAACAAACTTCCGGGAATTATCATTTGCTTTATTATCAGTATAAATATCCCTTTCAAAAGCAAGGTTTGCTCCATTTCCCATTAAGGGTAATCCGGCACCTGCTGACCCTGCTCCGGAGGCAACAAGGCTGGTAAAGTCTAAAGAAAAGAATTTCTGCAACAGAGTTTTCTCATTTTCATAAATAACAGGACCAATAATTAAACGGCTACCTGAATAATTATAGTAGGTTACAATACTTTTTAACCAACCGGGTTTTACATCACAATCACCATCAGTTGTTACTATTAACTTTGCCGATGATGTTGCCACACCTTCTTTAAGTGCGCTTTTCTTTCCTTCACCAGTGGCATGCAGAATATTAATTTTTACACCCGTATTCTTATTTAAAAAATGGTTAACTAGGTGGTATGTATTATCTGTTGAATGATCGTCAACAATAATAACTTCATAAAATTTGCTATTATAATCTTGGTTAACAAGTTGCTTCAGAAGATGTTCGATGTTGCCGGCCTCATTCCTTACGGCAATTACAACACTTAACCTAACTTCTAACGTATTATCATTTTCTATTACTAATGCTGATAATTTAAACCAACCATACGTAATTATTCCTATTACAATTAAATATGAAATTGTAACACTAGTAACAATCCACATTAGCAAACTAACTACCATTACTTTTTCTAAAAAATTTTAAGCTAAACACAAATACTATTCCTAAAATAGCAGGAAAAATTATATTAAAAAGCCATAACATTGAGGAAGCACTTACAACGCCAATTGCAATTTCAGGGCTCCAAAAACCAAGGGCTTCAAAATGATGTTGAAAAACATATAGACTAACGGATCCCCTAACGCCTATTTCTGTTAGAGCAATTGTAGGGATTATTGTCATAAAGAAATATATAGCTGCTATAAGCATCATAGCCACAAAATAATTGATATCAATACCAAAAAACCATAGTAGCAGGAAAAACTGAAACGAGAAAACGCCATATCTAAGAATACTTAAAAAAAGTACATAAAGCAACTCTCGCTGGTTATACCAAGAAAAAACCTGAGCATATTTCTCAATTTTTGAATAATACCTGCCACTTACTTTTTTTATAATAATTGAAAACACAGAAAAATTGAGATAAGCAAATACCATTATTGTTACAGCACTCATAATCAATAGTATAAACCCAATATAAAGCCAATAATTTAACCCATCTGAAATATTTAAATACTCAGGATAATAAAAAATAAGTGCAATCATTCCAAACAAAAATGTTGTAAGAAGCTGTGCCAGGCTACCCAGTATAGTTGAAAGAACAGCCTGTAATCTGTCGGCTTTTTTAAGTATAAAAACACGGCCGAGATAATCACCAACTCTATTTGGCATTATCATGCTTACTGATATTCCTGCAAGAACTCCTTTTATTGAATTTAATAAAGATATTTTCTCAAGTTTATCTATCAAATATTTCCACTTTAAACTTTCCAGAAATATATTTACAGGAATTAATAGTACCGCGACTAATAAAAAGATGCTCGTTAAGAAGCCTGTTGATATTTCCAAAAAAACATCAAAACCCGAACTGATATCTTTTTCATAGAAAAGCTGATCGTACAGAAACACGATTGAAAAAACAATTACAATCAGCCGTATAATGATATTGTATGTTTTGCGTAATTTTGTCTTCATTAATTATTATTAACTGGTTTTAATTTGGAACGTATAATTTTAGGCATTGACCCCGGAACAAACATTATGGGCTACGGATTAATCCACCAAAGTGGAAATAAAATTCGTTTAATCACAATGGGCATTCTCAAATTAAGCGGCTATGATAACCATGCGTTAAAGTTAAAAAAGATTTTTGAACGTACACTAGGAATTATTGAAGAATATAATCCTGATGAAATGGCTCTTGAAGCACCCTTCTTTGGGAAGAATGTACAATCAATGTTGAAATTAGGAAGAGCACAGGGGGTAGCTATGGCTGCCGGATTATATAAAGACGTGCCTATTTTTGAATATTCTCCTAAAAAAATTAAACAATCAATTACAGGAAATGGGAATGCATCAAAAGAACAGGTTGCTGCCATGTTAAGAAATATTGTTGAGTTTGTTGAACCTCCAGAGTCTCTTGATGCAACAGATGGTCTTGCAGCTGCTGTTTGTCATTATTTTCAAGGAGATGGAATTAAAACAAGCACAAGTTACTCAGGCTGGAAAAGTTTTTTGCAGAACAACCCACACAGACTTAAAAAATAGATGACAAACATTGAAGATAACCCATACAATTACTTTGAAAAGCAACGAGTTAAGTTCACAGTATCATTGGGTGAGATAAAACATAGGATCAGGTTAATTTCGTTATTACGTATTATAGTTTTTTTGATAACTCTAATTGGTATTTATCTTGCCGTAGCTTATGAACAAAAGGTAATTGCGATTATTTTTAGTTTAGGATTTGTTCTTTTTATTTACCTGGTAAGGGTTCATGCTGGTTTAGAAAACAAGAAAGAATGGAATCAAACCCTTGTAAACATAAATTTAAAAGAGCTAAAGCTTCTTGATGGTTGTACTGAAGGTATGGATGCAGGGACAGAGTTTTTACATTCATCACATAACTATAATGAAGATCTTGATATATTTGGTAACAGATCGTTATTTCAACTAATTAACCGGACAGCAACAGCCTACGGAAGAATTGCCCTGGCTAAAAGGCTTAGCAACCCTATTACTGACATTGATATATTAAAGGCTCGTCAAAATGCTATTTACGAACTACGTGATAAACCTGATTGGAGGCAAAATTTTCAAGCAATTGGTAATATTTTTAATGAAAAAAAAGAAGATCTGAAAGGATTATTAGCGTGGTCAAAAGTTTCTGATGTTAGATTCAACACATTGTTTTACAGAATAATGCTTGTGATAAATCCGTTACTTGGATTTGGTATATTGGCATTTATTGAATTTGATATTCTAACGATAAGTGCATTTTTATTGTTTTTGTTATTACCCTTCGTGCTTGTTGGAACGAAGTTGGCTACTTTGAATAAAATTCATTCTCAGGTCAGTAAAAAATCAGGATTACTACTTAAATATGCCAAACTGTTTACATTAGTTACTAATGAAGAATATAATTCTGATTTACTTAACAGAATTAAAGGAAATATAGTTGGTGATATTTCGGCTTATAGGGCAGTATCAAGTCTTGCAAAAATTACAAAATCAATGGATTACAGGTTAAATATGCTTGTCGGAATATTTTTAAATGTTTTCTTTTTGTGGGATATACGACAGGCAATTAAGGTTGAAAATTGGAAACATCGTTATGCTGGTTACATGGAAGAATGGTTTAAGGAGCTTTATGCGATGGATGAATTACAATCTTTTGCCGGATTTGCATTTAATTTTCCATACTCAACATTCCCTGAATTTAGTACTGGTTCTTTTGAAATTACAGCATCAAATGTTACTCACCCATTTATAGCAAATAATAAATGTGTTGGTAATGATATTATTATTGATGGATGGAAGCAATTTCAAATAATTACAGGTGCAAACATGGCCGGGAAAAGCACATACCTTAGAACTGTAGGAATAAATATGGTATTGTCGATGACAGGATCTCCGGTACTTGCTGATAGTTTTGTTTTTAAACCGGTTAATATATTTACAGGAATTAAAACCTCTGATTCACTGCAAGATGGTGAATCATATTTTTTTGCGGAGCTGAAAAGGCTAAAGGAGTTGATAGACAAACTCGAAAGCGGTCAAAAACTATTTGTAATTTTAGATGAAGTGTTGCGAGGGACCAACTCAGCAGATAAGCAAAAGGGATCAATGGCATTAATAGCACAATTGATAAATCTAAGCTCCTCAGGCATGATTGCTACTCATGATCTTGCTCTTGGAAATTTGGCAGATGAGTTTCCAAAAAAAATAGTAAACAAAAGGTTTGAAGTTGAAATTGCTAATAACGAACTTGTTTTTGATTATAAGCTTAAAGAGGGTATTTCACAAAATTTGAATGCAACATTTTTAATGAAGAAAATGGGAATTACAGTATAATTATTTGTTAATACTAAATCAAATTCCATTTTCGTTTGTAATTAGAAGAGATTGTCTGTAAATTTGCAAAAAAACACAGTAGCTATGGAACAGGAAAAAAATGTTAATACACAACCCAGCAAAGGCGGCTCCAATTTATGGATGTATATTGTGATTGTTATAATGGCTCTGGGTATTGTTGGTGTTTCTTTATGGTTATTATCTGTAAAAAGTACAATGAATGAACTACTTGCAGAAAAGGAAGCACAAAAAGTTGAGCTTCAGCAGGAGCTTCAAACACTATTAATTGCACACGAAGAAATTAAAGCTTCTTATGGAGAGGCAACTGATTCATTGCAGGTTATGGATAGTGTAATTCAGGCAAACGCTGTTGAGATAAAGAAAATGCTCAATTATAAATGGGAATACTATAAGATCAAGAAAAAAATGTCGAGGCTACAGGTAATTGCACAAGGATATGTTAGGCAAATGGATTCGATAGTAACTATTAATAAAGATCTTACGGAGGAAAACTTACAAATTAAAGAAGAGATAAAAATAGAAAAACGTAAGTATCGTAAACTGGAAGAACAGGCTGTAGCTCTTACTGGCAAAGTTGATGAAGCTTCAGTATTAGGTGTTTATAATTTAACTGGGAATGCTTTTCATAAAAAAGGTGGTGGAAAAGAAATAGAAACTGATAAAATAAGAAGAGTAGATCTGATTAAAGTTTGTTTTACATTAGGTGAAAACTCGATTATTGAACCAGGAAATAAAACTATTTATGTGAGAATTGCAGAGCCTAATAAAGAAATTCTTGTTAAAAGTAGAGGTGAGGAATATTCATTTAACCTTAACGGCGAAATTCTCCAATATTCTATAAAAGAAGATGTTACCTATGAAGGTAATTCCATAGATATGTGCATTAGATGGCATAAGCGCAGTTCGCTTGAGCTTAGCCCCGGTCTTTACCATGTGGATGTTTTTGAGGGAAACAATACAATTGGCCATACTACTTTTACGTTAAGGTAGAATAGCAATTGTTGTTACGATTAAGTAGAGGTTAATCCAAACTATTATTTTGCGTTTTTCACAATTAGCCCCACTTCGATAATTCCCGGAGTTTCTGCTTTATTCATTTTGTTCTCAACACGCACTCTACATATTCCACTTTTATTAAAAATCATGTCCTTTCTAATAGGAAGTTCAATATCACATAATTCGCCCATACACTCTCCCTTCCATTTGGAGATTATATTTTTTAGCCTGAAATAATAATCAAGTGATCGCATTTCTCCATCGGGAGTATAAAAAGTAACATTGACATTAATATAATTATAAGGAAAATTTGTATGATGTCGTAATGCTAAATAGAAATCCAATCCTTCATTTTTCTGAACAGGAACCTCAAAATTCAGATAATTGAGCCTGTTCCAACTCGGGTTATCAAATTTATTATATTCTTTAAAAACAGTATTATTACAACCTGTAAATACTATGATCGTTATAATTGGAATAATTAGCTTTTTCATGTGTTTAAAATTTTATTACAAATATAAAGAGTTTACTTTTGCATTATGAGTAGTAAGGCAAAGAAGAAATATTATGTAGTTTGGAGAGGGATTAAACCCGGCATTTATGATAGCTGGGATGATTGTAAAAAACAAGTTCAGGGATTTGAAGGAACTCAATATAAATCATTTACTGATAAGGATGAAGCTCATCGAGCCCTTTCAAAATCGTATTGGGAAATTACCCAGTTAAAGGGCAAAAAAAATCTTCAGGAACTTACAACGGCAGATAAGCCAATTTTAAACAGTATTTCAGTAGATGCTGCATGCTCAGGGAATCCTGGCACATTAGAATTTAGAGGAGTATTTACTGATACTGAAACAGAATTATTCAGGCGTGGACCATATGAGATGGGAACAGTAAATATAGGTGAATTTTTAGCAATTATACTAGCCCTGGCATGGCTCAAGAAACACAAACTAAAATATCCCATATATTCTGACTCAAAAACAGCAATGGTATGGGTTAGAAACAAACATGTTAAAACAAAACTTGAGAGAACATCAAAAAACACAGAAATATTTCAAGCTCTCGATAACGGTGTTGTCTGGTTAAAAGCTAATTCCGTAGATGTTGAAATCTTAAAATGGCAAACAAAAATCTGGGGAGAAATTCCTGCTGATTATGGAAGAAAGTAGATAAAGTGTAACTTATTAACTTCTAAAAAAACTCATTAATTATGGACAAGGTCCATTTTCACAACACGGTCCAATATGACATTCAAAAAAGGTTGCTATAATATTTACAAAAACAAGCATCATCATAAAATAAAAAGTTATTTTTTCAAAAGTAGTTGGTATGCGCTTTGTTTTAGGTTTTTCTTCTTTAAATAAAAAAAGAAAAACTACAGACCCAATAATACTTAACGCAAATATTACTACTCCCCAAGTATAAAGATGCATCCCCAAAACAGGGTCGCCATATCCGGTTGTCTCACCAGCAACTGGGCAAATATGAAGTAATACTTGTCGAATTGAAAAACTTGAGCCAACTAGTGCTGCTATAATTACCAATCCAAAATGTTCTTTTTTAAATCCAAAGAAGATGTTAAAAGCTAATCCCAATATTACTCCAAACATTCCCATTCGTTGCAATAAACACAAAGGGCAAGGATTTTCGAGTAAATCAAACTGAAAGAAAAGGGCTCCTACTAATGCAGTTGAAACCATAAGCATAGCACCGCTATTTGCAAAATATAATCCCTTTGAGTTCATATTAAAAATTTAGGGTTAATGATGATGTTGTATGATAAAAGAACATCGCGATGCTTAATAAAATACTTATTGTAAAAAATGAATATGCCATTTTTTTGTTACCTCTCATCACAAAGAAAAAAGCCACAAAATAAAATATGAAGATAAAAGCCATGGTTATATTTTTAATAAAAATAGTAAAAATTAATAATAGAGGTTAGTATATAAAGATCCTTTTAACTTTTATAGATTAAAGAGCTTAAATGGTTAAATAACTATACCGGATAAATCTTTTTCTCAGCTAAATAAATAAGCATCTTCTCAAGGTTATTATCCTTGTCAATAGCATCAAGCTTAAGCGATGATGATGAAGGTGATTGATACTCCATATCAACTCCAGGAAGGTATTTTAACTTTCCTTCGTCAGCCTTACTATAAATATTATATTGGTCATTCTTACGACAAAATTCTATATCTGCATCAATATATATCAGGTTAAAATTATCTTCGCCCACAATCTCTTTAACTTGTTCTCGTATTGATTCATTGGGAGATACAAATGAGCAGATAACTAAAACACCCTGGTCATTCATTAATTTTGCCAGATGACCAACACGTCGTAAATGTTCAGCTCTATCGGCAGGTGAATAGTCTAACTCGCGAGATAATCCTGATCTAACAGATTTACCATCCAGTAGAACTACCTTAGCGCCCATGCTGAATAAACTTCTCTGTAAAGTATATGCTAGTTCATTTTTTCCTGAACCATGTAATCCTGTTATCCAAATTGTTGATCCTTTTTGTTGATACATTTTTTCGTATTCAGGTTTAGGAATAAGCCCTATACCTGTTGCAATTTTCTCACGATCTATATCAACTATTTTACTTGGCAGATGATCACTACTCATTTTGTCCATTATCATTCCAACGGCACAGGTATTATGAGTTACAGGGTCTATAAAAATAAATGATCCTGTTTGACGATTTTTTGTGTAGGCATCGAAAAACAAAGGTTTTGCAGTTGTTATTACTACCCTGCCAATTTCATTTAACTCAAATGTTGAAGTTTCCTTTTTTTCAAGAGTATTAACATCAACTAAATAACGGATTTGGTCAACTCTGGCTTTTGTTATCTGTGAAGTTTGTTTAATAATAAATTGTGTTCCACTCTTCATATGCTCTTCATCCATCCAAACCAGCATGGCTTCAAAGTGTCGCTCAACTTTTGGCAGATTATTAGGGTGAACAATCATATCCCCTCTTGAAATATCAATTTCATCGTTTAAAGTAATGGTTACCGATTGAGGTGGAAAAGCATAATCTAGGTTGCCATCATATGTAACAATTTCATTTACTGTAGAGCGTTTCCTGGAAGGTAACACCATTATCTCGTCACCTTTTTTGATAATTCCGGAAGCAATTCGCGCAGCAAAACCACGATAATCAAGACTTGGTCTTACCACATATTGAACAGGATATCGTAAATCAGAGAAATTTCTATCACTTGTAATATGTATAGTTTCCAGATGCTCAAGAATACTTTTACCATGATACCATGGCATTTTATCTGATGGTTCTACAATATTTTCACCTTTTAAAGCTGATAATGGAAAAAAGCGAACATCGGGAATAGCAAGAGGGGTTATAAAGTTTGTGTAGTCTTTACAGATTTTATCATACACTTCCTGACTATAGTCTACCAAATCCATTTTATTTACAGCCAACACAACATGCTTTATACCCAATAGTGAAATTAAATATGAATGGCGGCGAGTTTGAGTAATTACCCCTTTTCTTGCATCAATTAATATAATAGCAAGATTAGCGGTTGAAGCACCAGTAACCATATTTCGGGTGTATTGCTCATGACCTGGTGTGTCGGCAATAATAAATTTACGCTTTGCCGTTGAGAAATATCTATATGCAACATCAATAGTAATCCCCTGCTCACGCTCAGCTTTTAAACCATCTAATAACAAAGCATAATCAATTTCTTCACCCGCATGTCCTTCACGTTTACTGTCGCGTTTTAAAGCATCTAATTGATCTTCATATAATTTTTTACTATCAAACAGCAGCCTTCCGATAAGTGTAGATTTGCCATCATCAACTGATCCAGCTGTAAGCAAGCGTAGCAAGTCTTTTTTTTGATCCTGATCTAGAAATTCTTGTATTTTCATCTTTCTTAAATTCCAATATTTATTTCTAAAAATATCCTTCTCTTTTCTTTTGTTCCATACTTGATTCCTGGTCAAAGTCAATAACCCGGGTAGTGCGTTCGCTTTTTGTAATTGTCATCATTTCTTCAACAATTTTCTCAATAGTATCAGCCTCTGACTCAATAGCCCCGGTTAGAGGATAACACCCCAAAGTTCTGAACCTTACCATCCTCATTTCAGCTTTATCGCGTAATTCTTTGGGCATCCTGTCGTCATCAACAAGAATCAGACTTCCGTCAACCTCGACTATGGGTCTTTTTTTAGCAAAATATAGAGGAACAATAGGAATCTTTTCCAGTCTGATATATTGCCAAATGTCAAGCTCAGTCCAGTTTGAAATTGGAAATACTCTTATTGATTCACCCTTTTGTACTTTTGCGTTATAAATATTCCAAAGTTCCGGTCGTTGATTTTTTGGATCCCATTGATGAAATTTATCTCTAAATGAATAAATACGCTCTTTAGCTCTTGATTTTTCTTCATCTCTTCGGGCTCCGCCAAAAGCAGCATCAAATTTGTATTTTTCAATACCTGCTAACAATGCTTTCGTTTTCATTACATCAGTATGTACTTTGCTCCCATGTGTGTATGGTCCAATACCCGATTCAAAACCTTCCTTATTATAGTGGACAAGTAAGTTCCATCCTTTTTCTTTTGTGTAACTTTCACGAAAATCAATCATTTCCCCAAACTTCCATTTAGAATCAATGTGCATTAATGGGAAAGGAACCTTGCCTGGATAAAAAGCTTTTTCTGCAAGGCGTGCCATAACAGAGGAATCTTTACCAATGGAGTAAAGCATCACCGGGTTTTCAAATTCAGCTGCTACTTCTCGAATAATATGAATAGATTCAGCCTCAAGCTCACGTAAATTATTAATGGAATAAGAAGGGGTATTCATTATAAATAAATTTAGTCGGCAAAAATACTATATTGCAACCAAACTAACTAAACTATACCAGTAGTTTGGTTTTGAATTGTTAAAAACCACAAGGGGAATAATAACACTTAGCCATTATTCCCCTTGTTAATCCATTATTGTTTAAAGAAAACAAATTTCTTTATTTTCTTAACACAATTTTTCTTGTTGTTGAGATTGCATTGTTATAAATAACAACTGTATAAATACCAGATGCAAATTTTCTGATATCAATATTATGAGTATAATTTTCTGATATATTAATATTTTCAATACTATAAACAGCAACTCCGCTGGCATTTAATATACTGATATCAACAGGATTGTTAACATCGCCTTTAAGGTCAATTTTAAATATTCCGCTAGTGGGGTTTGGATAGCTCTTTATAGTTATTGAAGAATTCTCATCAATGCCAGTACAATTAATAAATTCAATTGAAATGCCACAACTATTTGTACATCCTACTTCAGTTGTTACTTCAACAGAAAAATCTTGTATTCCATATCCAAATCCACTTGTGTCGGTTACAATTGTTTGAGAAGTTTCACCGTTCGACCAAGAATATATTGAACCTGTGTTACCTGCATTGAGTGTGATGTTTGTAGTACCACAAACAGCGGTGTCGGCACCAAGGTCAATTTCTGGAATTGAAGCAAAATTTAGATAAACGGTATCAATAGTTGAGCATCCATTAGTATTTGTTACTTCTGCCCAGTACATTGTTTCATCAGTACCCATTGCTACAATTGTTTGTGTGGTTTCATCTGTTGACCAAAGATATGTATCTCCTGGATTACCTGCATCAAGATCAAATTGTGATTCACCACATAGCACCTGATTTTCGCCAAGATCAACAGTTGGTAATGAAAATACTGTAACCATAACCGATGCATCCATAGTTATAAGACTATCAGATACCGAAACAACATACTCAGTATCTTCCATAGGTTTAATATAAGGATTTGGCTCTGTTGATGTATACCCTTCCGGTATAGATGACCAGGAATAAGCTAAACTTCCTAATCCCCCAGATGTGTTAGCACTTAGTTGGGTTGAATCGCCAAAACATACTTCTGCAGGAACTACATTTGCGACTAATTCTAAATCATCAACAATCATATTTATAGACACAGAATAATTTGGCATTTCAATGTCGTTATTAATAAATATAAATGAACCAGAATATAATCCCAGATCATATCCTTCAGAATTAAAAGTTAAAGTAACAATCATAGAATCACCTACTGCTACCGTGCCATAATCTGGTTCAATTGTAATCCAGTCTACAAGCGTTTCATTGCGCAAGAAGGGTGAGAGTGAAAAAGTAAGGTCAAGGAGGCCTGTATTTTTAATAATCATTGTTTGTTGTGCGGAACTATTTGGATTTACAATTGCAGTAAAGTCATCAGGCGTTATTTCAATGCTTGAAGAGCCCCATTGTGTTTGTCTCATGGCAGCACCTGATTCATTATTACCATCATAGAAGGCAGTTATTTCATATGTATAATACCCATAATCTGACAATTGATCTTCATATGTCGTATTTAAGGTTGTATCGATTTCTACACCGTTTTTGTATATTTTAAAGTATTGAAATCCAATTCCAGAATTATGATACCATGTAAGAGTTGACAAACCGGTTTCTTGGTCTGTATTAGCTTGCAAACTAGTTGGAGCATACATTTCAATTAAGTTATTAATGGCTTCAAGAGCATCAACCCTGCCTGCGCCAAAAATATTATCTTTTCCTGGTGTTCCTAAATCCACTGCTGTAGTTTCAAGAGCGATATCAATAGCTTGTGGTGATAAATTAGGTGCTTTTGATAGTAACAAAGCCATAACACCAGCAACTCCAGGTGTTGCCATCGAAGTTCCACTCATGGTTGTATAACCGGTAATATTAAAGGTGTTACACGATTTAATATTCACTCCCGGAGCACTTACATCAGGTCTTATTAAGCCTGTCTCGGGGTTGAATGGATAATCGTTATATGGATTAATAGTTTCCCATGTGGAAGGTCCTTGACTTGAAAAGGAAGCAATGTTATCGTTAGCATCGGTAGCACCAATACAAACAACCGATGATATACCACCTTGTAGTATTTGATCAGGGTTGAGCCATGGTGGAGGACAATCTCCTGGTGTTCGTACATCATCAGGGTTATATATAGAACCGTATTCACCTTCATTGCCTGCTGCTATTGAAGCAATAACACCAGCAGCCAAGGCATTATCAAGTGCATTACGCCATGTTGCTCGTTGTGGGTTCCATGAATGTTGCCAACCAATAGACATGCTCATAATATCGCCACCATTATCTACTGTAAATTGAATGGCTTCCCATGAATCAGACTCAGATCCACCACCATTATCATCAAGAATTTTAAGAGCCATTATTTTTGCATCGGGAGCCATTCCTGTTTGTGAGCCAGCTGTTCCGTCACCAGCAACAGTTCCTGCACAATGTGTGCCATGGCCGTGATTGTCCATTGGGTCGTCATCATTATAAGCAAAATCATATCCATGATTAGGATAGTCAGGATGCTCCCACATATTATCAGCCAGATCAACATGATTATAATTTACTCCAACATCGAGCACAGCAACTACAACTCCTTGGCCAGTATAGCCAAGAGCCCAAACAGCAGGGGCGTTTACTTTGCTTACATTGTTTGTTATTTCTCTTGTGCCACGTGTTGAGTTTGCTTCAACCGGTATACCTGTCTCTTCACCAATAAGCATATTTCTTATTTCATCATAGTCAATTCTGCTAATATCATCTTTTTGTGAAAGATCGTTAATTACTGCTTCGGTAGCTTTGCAGCTAATTACATTTGTTATCCATAAGCCCTTCACAATATCTACTTCACTTTTTGAAGCTTTTACAGAAAGATAGCTTAGTAAATCAAACTGAGATTGTTTGCTAAATGATTTCAACTCATTTACTACAAGTGCTCTTTGGTCGGCACGGTTTAGTTGTTTAATTTGACTATATAGCTGAGATGTTGGATATTTATCAGTAAGGATGATATTAATTGGTATTAACTCATCATCTGAATTTATAGCCATAAACTCAGTTAAATCATTAGTAATGATATTTTGATTTGATTTATTTTGTGCTATCAGTGAAAATGATAAAAACAAAAATAAATAAAGAGTAATTTTTTTCATAAGTATAAATTTTGAATTTCTATTTGTCTATAAGACAACTATTTTGATTTATGGTTGCGCAAAAATAACAAATTGAATGAACTACGATAAATATTAATTTTTGGATAATATGAGGTAGATTATATTATTCCAGAGCTGGTTGGAGCAACGAGTTAAATATAAATACTGGTTTTTGCCTCTCCTTTAATAATAAGAAGCCCATTCATTGCTAAAGCTTTCATTTCATCTTCGCCAGGATATACATGAACAGGGGCCATCCGATGAACGTATGAAATTACCTGATTTACAAAATACTTATCATGAGCAATTCCTCCGGTAATTAGTATTCCATCAACTACAGAATGGAGTATTGCTACCATTGATCCGATTTCTTTCGCAACTTGATAAGCCATTCCATCATAAATATACTTTGCCTTTTCATCTCCTTTTTCAGCACGTTGTTCAACTTCGTAAGCACTGTTTGTACCAAGATAGGCTACTAATCCTCCCTTACCTTTAATCATTTTAAGAATTTGATTTTGAGAATAATCTCCTTTAAAACAGAGTCTTACCAGGTCTCCAACAGGAAGAGTGCCAGTTCTTTCAGGTGAATAGGGGCCATCTCCGTCAAGACCCTGATTTACATCCACAACACGACCTTTTTTATGGGCACCAACAGTTATTCCACCACCCAAGTGTACTACAATTAGGTTAAGGTCTTCATATTTCCTCATTATGGATTTTGCATGTTCTTGGGCAACAGCTTTTTGATTTAAGGCATGAAAAATTGATCTTCGTGGTAACAATGGATGTCCGGATAATCTTGCAAGATCATCCAGCTCATCAACAACAACTGGATTTGATATGTATGCTTTTGCATCGGGCAACGACTTTGCTAAATCATATGCAATAAGGCCACCAAGATTACTAGCGTGTTCTCCATAATCGCAGCTCTCAAGATCAGCTATCATTTTTTCATTTACGGCAATAATTCCCGATTCAACAGGCTTTAATAATCCACCTCGTCCCATTATAACCTTAATTTGCTTTAATGGAATTTCAGCATTCTTAACTTCGTTTAAAATTAGATCTTTACGAAAGTTAAACTGGTCAGTAACAAATTCAAAAGGAGCAAGCTCTTCGGATGAGTGTCGTATTGTTTGAATAAAAACAGGGGTAGTATCGGCATATACAGCAATTTTTGTTGATGTTGAACCTGGATTTATTGCTAATATGTACACTGCATCCATTTATTAAATACTTAGAGCGGATATTATTTTTGTGATCTGAAATTTGTTATTTCCAACTTTGATGGTTTAGGTTATTGCAGCAGCAAGAGCAATTGATAAAAACTTACTCTTTTCAGTATCTCCTCTTGATGTAAGTACGATTGGAACTCTTGCTCCCATAATAACTGCAGCAGAACTTGCACCACCAAGAAAATTAAGTGATTTATAAAGAATGTTTGCTCCATTAATATCTGGGGCAAGAATAAGGTCAGCATCACCTGCAACCTGGCTTGTTATGTGTTTTAATTCTGCAGCCTTTTTTGAAATTGCGCCATCAAGGGCAAGGGGACCATCAATAATACAACCTACAATCTGTTTGCGATAATTCATCATCGAAATAGTTGCTGCATGCATAGTTGCTTCCATTTTCGGATTAATGGTTTCTACTGAACCTAATATAGCTACTTTAGGGTTCATATTATTTAGTCCATGAAAAACATTTACTGCATTTTTTATAATGTCAATTTTTTCCTCAAGACCCGGATCAACATTCATAGCAGCATCAGTAACACCAAGTAATTTATGATAAAAAGGTGTTTCAAACAATGCAACATGACTTAGTAGTGAGCCTGTACGTAATCCAAATTCTTTATTTAATACTGCTTTAAGAAGTAACCCGGAGCTAACAAGTCCTTTCATGAGAATTTCAGCCTTTCCATCACCAATTAATCTTGTGGCTTCAAGCGAAGCTTCATAAGGATCAGGAACATCAATAATTTCAAAGTTTGTAATATCGAAACCTATTTCATCACAAATTTTGTGGATGACAGATCTGTCGCCAACAAGTATTGGCTCTATAATTCCTTCTGATGAAGCATTTGCTATTGCTTTTAGCACATGGTAATCACCAGCAGCAGCAACTGCTATTTTTCTTTTTCGCTTATCTTTTGCAAGCTCTACCAGTGTTGAGAGTTTATTAATCATGATAATATATTATTATTTAATATTTTAAGTTAAAAGGAGAATGCCTGAGAAGTTAAGCAGAGGTATAATTATCTTAATAATAATAATGTTTAACTCTTCGGGAAAACCCTCAATAATTTTGCAAAACTACAATTAAATGTGCACATTTATTCCTAATTTAACCTTAATTGGATTGCCAGGAGTGAAGTTTATTTTTGATACAAAAGACAGCTCATATTTTAGCCTTGATTCGGTATCAAATTGTGCGTCGTTGTATTTATTATTTGTAAAGTTTCACCGTACAAAAATAATACATCTGTTAATTAATTAACAGAAAAATATTATTATTTTTCATAATGTATTTTGACTTTGCATTGAGTTGAAATTTATTTGTATTTTGCAGTTGGGTTTCTAAATTTCAGTATATGGTTAAAAAGAAAATACTATTTGTATGCCTTGGAAATATTTGTCGTTCGCCTAGTGCTGAGGCTGTTTTTAAAGGGCTGATACACAACAAAGGTGTACACAGTAATTTTAAAATCGATTCGGCAGGGACATATGGTTATCACGAGGGTGAACCTGCCGACAGGCGGATGCAAAGTTATGCCGTTAAAAGAGGTTACAATCTAACCTCAATATCGAGGGCATTCAAATCACAAACTGATTGGGATAGGTTTGACTATATTATTGCAATGGATGATTCAAACCTTAGAGATTTAAAAGGGATGGCTCGCAATGCTGATGATTTAAAGAAACTTTTCAAGATGACAGATTTCTCTGCACGGTTCAAATACGATGAAATTCCTGACCCATACTATGGTGGGGAACAGGGCTTTGAGCTAGTACTGGACTTGCTTGAGGATGCCGGAGAAGGGTTATACAAATTTTTAGAAAAGAGCAAATAATAGAGTGTAAAATTTGATTGTTCAAACCCTCAATTTATTCTATTAATACAAACTCCGATTTTTCAGCACCACAAACCGGACAAACCCAATCGTCGGGAATATCTTCAAATTGGGTGCCAGGGGCAATGCCACCATCGGGGTCACCTTCAACAGGATCGTAAACATGATCGCAAACAAGGCATTGATATTTAGCACCGCCGCTTGACGATTTTACGGTTGTTTTACTAGCAACTTCTTTGATATATGTTGGTGCGTTTTTAGGTGCCTTACCTTTTTTAACATTTCTGTAATAATCATAAGTTAAAGGTTCACCATCGGCAATAAGCAGGTCATTATCTATTATTTCACCAATATAAATAATGTGTGTGCCAACATCAAATTTAGTAACAAGTTTACATTCGAACCATGCTATTGTGTCAGATGTAACTATTGGTATTCCGGTTTTGCCTTTAATATATGTTGTAGTTGCAAACTTATCTGTATCCTTTCCGCTTTTGTATCCAAATAGCCCTATTAGATCAGATGATGTTTTTTGTCTTAAAACGGAAATGGAGAATGCTCCACTTTTATCAATTAAATTTGATGTATAGTTATCTTTATTACAGGCTATTGCAATTTGAGGTGGTTCGGCTGTAACCTGAAATGCAGTATTGCCAATATACCCACTTTTATTATCATCATTACCCGAGCTTATAATATACAAGCCATATGTTATTTTGAAAAATGCTTCTGTATTCATGTTTTTTATATTTATTGCTTCAAATTTACGAAAAATAAATGTTAAATTAAATCCATAATCTTAAGAACTATATATTTGTAAATTAAATTTCCTTATGAAATGCAATTTTTGAATCGCAATATTTGTTTATATATAGTGTTTGTTTTTTTTATTTTGGTTTTAATCTCAGGATGCAAAACAAATAAAATAATAATGAAACCTGAGCCCGAAAAGCGTGAGGTAAATACAGCAAATCAGAAAGGTAAACCTGTTGACTATGATGATGCGGTTAAACATCATTATGAAATACAAAGCGAAAGCACTAAACAAATGATGATTAGATCTGATAAAAATCGAAGACAATATAATATTGGAATTAGTAGAAGTTGGTATGATGAACTTTTTAACAGTAGTTGCTTCAAAAATTCGTGCATGGTAAAAACAGGACATTCATACGTGACAATAACCAAAAGCAGGTCGTGTTTTATTAAAGAATAAATATTGAATACAAAATCATAGAAATTATCAGGATAAGTTTACATAAATGAAAAAAATATTAATAACTATTACTTTTATAATATTCACCACATCAATTTTTGCACAATTTGGAGACTTATTAAGATTTAATAGTGGTGGAATGGTTAACTTACAATGGAATATTGCCAAACCTGTGGGTTCAATGTCTGATTTTGTTGGAAATACTTCATTGTCAGGATTTAATATTGGCTACAGGCATTGTTATAAAAACAATTTTATTATTGGGGGAAGAACCGGTTTAATTAGTTTTTATGAATACTTAGGTTTTACAAATGTTAATGTTGATAACACAACAACATATAGCCGTGTTGAGAACAGGGTTAATGCAGTGCCAATATTATTTATTGTTGATTATATGTATAATAGCGATAAACTTATACCCTATGTTGGAATTGGTATTGGTACATATTTTATTAATACATCCACAACTTCTGATAATGTAACTTTAAAAAGCAATAATTCATTTCATTTTGGCGTTTCACCCGAAGTAGGAATAACTATTCCTTTTATCGTTAGTAATTTTGGATTAAATTTAAGCTCAAGATATAACTATGCACTTGGAGCAGGAAGTTCTTCGGGATATTCCTGGTTTGATTTTACTATTGGGATTTCATTTATGTATTAGTAATAAGTACTTGAAATCTATAAAAACCAAATAAACATGCGAGCTAAAAATATAACAGTTATACTATTATCGGGTTTCATTTTGCTGTTGGCCTTTTCATGCAATAAAGGATCAATTAACCCATATATACCTAATGCGATTATAAATGTTACTATTGATCCAAATTCAACGGTGTTTCAACAGTTAAATACTCCGGGAGGATGGTTGTATTTAGAAGAACAGCCGGGTATATATATCCCTTCGCCTAGCAAGGGAGTAATTGTATATCGATTAACTATGACAGAATTTAAAGCATATGAACGACAACCACCCAATTTTCCTTTCGACTGCTGTGATGAGAGTGGTTGGAACTGCACAAAACTCATTGTTGGAGGTAATTATCCTTTTGTAAAAGATACATGTAATGATAATCTATATCAATTGTTAGACGGGTCGCTATTTCAGGGTGAGGGGCAATACCCTCTAATTGAGTATAATGCTATGTTTGATGGTGCTTTGTTGCATGTATTTAATTAAAAATATTTCTAGGTCTATTCTGAATTTAGATTACGGGTTATGAATTTAAATACTTTCTTCAATAATTTTGAATACACTTGTATGTCAATGGCATGAAGTCCGAAAGAGCGGTCAAATAAAACCTAATTTAAGCACTATACTAAAGCAGCTTTAAACAATTATTAACCCTATTTAACCTTTGCTATCTTTCTTCTTAAATCACCCTTATTAGTTTGAATTTCATAAACATAAAATCCTGGAGAGAGTTCCATTCCTGAATCACTTTTCCCATTCCAAATAACTGTATGCTGGCCACTAACCAAGGTAGTTCTAATCAAGGTGCTAACTACTTTACCACTAAGATCATAAATTCTTAACAAAACAAACGATTCGTTTTCAATATTGAAAGAAATTGTTGTTTGGTCAGTAAATGGGTTTGGGTAGTTTGTTGTAATTTTATAATTATCATTTTCATCAAGATCTTCTATGGCTACATATTCATCAAACCCACCTGAGTAGCAATAAACATTTCCATTTCTGCCTCCAGCTACCATTTCCATAGTTCCGTCGCCAACAATATCAGGGATAGAATTTAAAGCATCCACAGGAGTGCCATAATTGATGGACTTAAGGTCTTCGCCATCAACACCATCCAGAAAATAACAGTAATTATCACTATATAATGTGCCAAAAATTACATCATTAATGTTATCACCATTAAGGTCTTCGATTGCAGCTACATTCCAGGCTTTATCGGCTAATGTTTTAAACCATATATTTGAGCCGTCATATCCATTTAAAACAATGGCATTGGGCTTACTATGTCCAACAGTAAGATCTGAATATCCATCAGCGTTTACATCTTCCAGTTTTTCAAAGCTTAGAATTAATGAACCACCAATTACACCTTGAAAAATTGTGGAATTGTTAACAGGGTTAATGTAGTAGTAATTTCCACCAAAATCACCGGCAGCAACATCTTTAATGTCATCTCCTGTAATGTCATCAAGCTGTAATAAAGCCCATACCGATGAACCACTAGTATTTCTTGTCCACAGAATTCCTCCATTATCGCCATTGATTCCATAAACTCTACCTTGAGTTTCATCACTACTTGATGCACCTCCAATGGCATCAGGAATTCCATCTCCTGTAAAATCCTCAACCCCAATTACAGAAAACCCGGGACCTTCTAAATATGTTTCCCAAATGGAAGCACCATCAAATGCATTTAAGCAATATATTCTGCGTGGTCCGGTATCGTTACCATCATCTCCAGCACAAGCTAGTACATCATTATTACCATCACCATTATAATCGTGGCTAACATTTACCTGATAAACCCAGCCACCATCACCATATATATCTGTTTCATGCTTCCATATCTGATTCCCTGTTTTCCCTGAAAAAGCAGTTATTGCCTTATCAGCTCCTGTTGTGCCAACTATAATATCTCTATATCCATCGGCATTTATATCTTCAATAGTAGTCAATCCAGGCTGGTCATAAATATTACCCGAATAAATATCAACTTCCCAAATAATATCAGCTATGCCGGAAGAATTTCCGTTAAAACAGCGGATATAATTATCTTCTGAACAAATTATAACTTCATTAATATTATCACCGGTAATGTCTTGATTTGTGATAATTGCTTTGGGACTATTATCATAGCCTGTTGTAATTGTATAATGCCATAGGGGCTCACCAATTGGCCAGTCTTGCAAAATCCCTGTGCCTTCAAGGCTAACAGTATATGGATTGTTTACAGGATCATTATTTTCAATTGAAAGTTCACCACTTATACTCCCCGATTCTTCGGGATTACACCATATACCAATTGTAGTGGAGTTTAATGGCGAAATATTTAATGGAAATGTTATAGACTCATCAATTTTGAAGGCCTCTTCATCAGAACTAATATTATTGATAGTTAGAGTTGCATCACCTGCATTTTCGATTTCCATGAACCATCGGGTAAAAGCATTCATTCGTACATTTGAATAATTGTGATTGTTAAAAGGAACAACTATTGAGGGCCCGGAGTTGGCGGCTTCACCAGTAAGAGTTACATCTACCGAAGGATTAATAGGATCTGTTGACTCAACTGATACGGTAATATTTAATGAGCCCGTTTGAGTAGGTGTATATGTTAATGGAATAAAAATTGAATTTCCGGGAGCAATTGTTTGAGGAGCTGAAAATGTGGTTGTGATTGGTGCTGAGCCTGGAATTATTAAATTAGTAATCTCCAGATCTGCTACTCCGATATTCTCAACTTCCATTTCCCATGTTTCCGAATTTCCAATGGTTACAGATCCATAATTATGAACAATAATTGGAATATTTATTTCAGGAGTTCCTGAACCGCTGAGGTTAATTTTATATAACTTGCTAGGTGAAGAAGGTGGTCCATCAACATACCAAAGATAGGTTCCATCATAAACAATACCAGAAGGTTTTATGTTTTCGCATGGGTGACTTTCCAATAGGGTTCCTGATTGATCAGTTTTGTAAATCATATTTGCATTATAGTCCACCATCCAGAGGTCATTATCATGTGTGCAAATGTCCCAAATTTGATCAGCAGGTGGTATAAACTGACTAATTATACCGCCAGTATTATCAACTTTGTAAATAGTACCCGGATCGGGATAATATGTACCTACCCAAAAATCACCACCATCGTACGCTATTCCGCTCATATAATGGTCAGGCAGATCAAATGTTGAAAGATTGCTACCGGATAAATCCATCTCCATGGCTGCAGCTGGTATTGAAGTAGATGTAACATGATTTGTAACCCACAATGATGCCCCATCCCATGTCATTCCATAACTGTCTTCAATGCTGGGATTAACAAACTGAAGTTGTGAAGAGCCATCGGCAGGATCAAATTTATAAATATGATCACCATCGGAACCATATATGCCGAAATACAAATATGTTCCATCTGTTGCCAAGCCGGAAGCTTTACCGGGAATATCCCATGATTGAACTATTGTCCAATCACGATTTTTATCACCTGAAGCTTTTGCTTTTTTTTCAAATGTTGTGCATAGAAATGTGAACAACACAAAAAAAATAATAGTAATTTTTTTCATTGTAATTTTGGTTTTGATAGTTGTTAATTGGTTGCACCTAATACAGAGACGCACAAATTTAATAAATTAACAACAATAAACAACTATGTAAATTACAGAAAGTTAAACCACATTATTTTTTTAAATGCCAATAATAAGCACATATGATGGATGAACTACTCAACACGTATTAATTTACCACTTTTTGATTTGTTATCGGATGTAACTTTATAGAAATATGTACCAGGTTTAAGGTTGTTAATTATGTGTATAATATTTTCAGAATTAAAGTTAATGGTTTCGATTCTGTCAATTATTATTCTTCCATCAATATCAAATATTTGAATTGACGCTTTGCTGCTTTCAGAGTTTCTGACAACAAAATTAAGTTGGTTTTTAAACGGATTTGGAAAAACATTAACAAAATCATCAGTTAAACTAATATCTTCAATATTAGAAATAAGATCGCTGTCTATCATTATTATTTCTCTATAAGAATCAAGATTTGTCTCAACCAGCATTGAATCAACAATGAATTCGCCATATTTTTCAACAGGTAAATCACAAACTATATTCAATGATAGAGTCCTATTACCTGGTATAGTATAAGGAAGGTCAGGCATTTCTTCAACATACCACATAAATTCTGTACCATAATCTGTAATTGAATTAATTGTTATGTTGTTTGATGTGAGATTAATTATATCTAGCGGAATACCCACCACCATTTCTTCAATAGTTAAAAACAAAACAGTATCCGGATTAAATGAAATTTCAGTGGTTGGGATATAAAAATTAGTAAATACAAATGGGTCAGGTTCGCCAATAAATGGATTTGTTGCATTTCTTCCCGATTCATCGGCAGCATAAATATAATAACTTATTACATCATTTGGAAGCACGTTTTCTATTAGTCCTGTATATGTGTTTCCGCTTATAAATTGCATTAAACCAGAGGTATATGATCCATTATTGATTTTGTAAAAAACAAATACTGAATCAGCATAAATAGCATCGCCGCTACAAGCAGTTATGTTGGCATTAATTTCATAAGTTTCCTGGTAAGTTACTGTGCCGGTGGTAGGAAGGTGGTCGATATAAAGCATTCCCAAATCAGCCAATCCTTTAGTGCGGCAATGTAGTGCATCACTGTTTAACCAACTATTATCAATAATTCCAATTATTTCATAGCCTGGCATGGCTTCTTCGTAAGATTCTATGGCTTCTTCATCCCACTGGCTTCCGGTTAACGGCACAAAAACTTTATTGTTAAGTATTAATGAATTTGTGTAAGGAGTATCGGGATAATTTCCTGGAGTATAAATCCGATACACTTCATAGGGTATACCATATGAGCTAGTTTGAGTAGCAAAGAAATTTGCAACATCTTCAAAATCCTGGTAACGAGAGTCGGTTTCAGGAACTTGTCCAATTAAAATTTTACCTGGTGATAAATACTTTCCCCAACAATCAATATGTTTAATAGGATCATAACTGGGTTCACCCAAAGGGTCGGGTGTTACATTATAAATTGGATTGCCAAGATAGTCGTTTACATAATCAGCAACTTCAATATGAGTAAGTGTTGGGTTTTCTTCCCAAACCAAGTCTGTGGATGCGGCAATACCCATACTGCTACACATATAATTACCCCCTGTACTAATTAAATTCATTCCATAAAGATCTATTTCCAGAAATTCAGAAACTTTAATAGGAATATTATTATCATTCGGACGAGGTCGATTATACGGAAAATTGACTATACCAGGCTGATTGTTGCCATCAAAAACAAACCATGGACCATAATCTCGTACCCAGTAGCTATCTGTTGGGGCAATAAGAAAATTACAATTATCTAAATTAACATTATTGTTTTGATATATTGTGGTAACTGTTTGTTGATTAAAAGTATTTGCCACAATTGTTGTAACAGAAATATCTTCAGCCATTTCTTTAATCAAATCAATAGGTATACCAAAAGGATATCTAACAAGCACTCCTTGCATTTTATTAAACTCAGCAACATTTCTTATTTCACCTTCAGGAGGGTCGGTAGGGTAAAAATCTCTCTGTGGGTCGAAAGGAGTTAGCATTTCTTCTTCCGATAAATAGTGAAGTTTCCTGTAATCGGGTATTGTTTGACTAATCAGAAGGTTGCCAGCAAGTAAGAAAATGATCGATAATAGTAATATTTTTGTTTTCATCTATATATTTTTTGTTTCTAAGCTTAATTGATGACAAAAATATAAAGTTGTTAGTTGTAAGCAACAAAATACTTCTTTAATTAACTATGTTTTTTATTTGTATTACCTTTGTCATGTAAACGAAAAAATACAGAAATGGGATTTTTAGGAAATATTGCCTTTGTACAATATGCAGGTTGGATTGGCACTCCGGAAATTATTATTATTGTTGTAATAATACTTCTTTTGTTTGGTGGAAAAAAAATACCTGAGCTTATGCGCGGATTAGGAAAGGGCGTTAAAGAGTTTAAAGATGGTATAGGTGAAGATGGTGAGAAGAAAGATAACCCAGATAAGAATAATGAAGAAACTAAAACAGAGAAGTAGTGTTTTAGTTTCATAATTCTTTATTCTTGTATTAATTCACTATAAATTTTATATCGGCCCATTATTTCTTCTACAAAGTTGAATGTTTCATCTCCACGCACATAGCCATAATAAACAACTGGGTCGTGGTAATATTCCTTTTCAGATAGATTTAGAACACAGCTATCAACACTAACTGTCCATTTGTTAGGATTTTTTTTGTGTTTTTCTGCCAGGCGTCGTGCATCCAGCACATGGCCTAATCCACAATTATATGAAGCCAGCAGGAATTTTATCTGTTCTGTTGTATCTGTAATTTCAGGAGGTAATTGTTTTTGAATATAAATCAAATGTTTTACACCAGCTGTAAGCTGTTCGGTGGGACTGGCAGTACTATCAAGTCCATATTTATCAAGAACTGTAGGCATTAGCTGCATTAACCCATAGGCTCCAACCCAAGAACGTACATTAGGTTTGAACTCCGACTCCTGATATACAAGTGATGCAAGTAACCTCCAGTCCCAACCAATAATTTTAGCAGCATATTTTATTTCATCATCATATGGTGATAATTGCCCACCTGAGTACGAATTATATTGACTATTAACAATTCTTTTCGATCTAATATTTTTGAAATACTTATTGTATAGTAATCTTGCATGTAATGTTTTATTAAAATTAATCATCCATGAGTTGATAGTATCAACAAGGCCTGTTTGCCCTTTTTTAGCTGCCCAAGCAATCTTTTGAGGAAAACTAAGAGGAGTTTTCACATCAATATTTCGATAATACCTTGCGTTAACAAGCGCAATATGCTCGTCAGCAACAGTATAATCAATTTCATTGTTTGCAACAGCCGCTATTAATTCCTCTATCTCCCTATCATCATTTATTATTATTATACTGTCACCAATTTCATCACTTAAGGTTTGAAGTCGGTTTGCAAATATAGTCCCTCTTTGAACATTGATTTTAACATTTGCCAGTTCAAGTGTATTTCGTAATATATGCGATTCTATTTCATCAGCAGTTTCCATATCCATGTAGCCGGTAGGCTTTCTTTGAACGAGAACCTGTCGGGATGTCATTATTGGAGACGTAAACGTAAACTCTTTATTACGTTCTGAAGTAACTGTAAGGCTCATTGCCAGCAAATCAACACTGTTATCATTTAACATCTCAATGCTTTTTTGCATATTACTTTCAATAACTAACTCTAACTCAACACCCAAGTATTTTGTTAAATCTTTAAGTAATTCATATTGATAACCAATTGGTTCTCCCCTATATATTAGATAGCTTAAGGATCCATAATCTGTAACTGCTCTAAGCTTTTTTCTTTTTATGATACTATCTAAAACAGCATTTTCAGAATTAAGAGTATGGGAATTTTGATTTGATTTATGTTTGTTTTTTTGAGTTGGATTATTACATGATGTAATAAAAATTAGTAGTAAAGCAACACTAAAAATTTTTCTTAAAATCATAAATTAAGATAAGGAATTTGTCTAAAATTCTCAAAGATAAGATCCTTTTCGACTTGGACAATTTCGTAAATTTGAGACTAAAGTAGTAAAAATAGTACATCTTAACAGAAGCACGATTGTTTTCATTAACGAAAAAACTTTTTCAGGTTATTGTTTCTGTTAGCTTGTAACTTATATTTTTATCTTTGTCAGGATCTATTCAAAAACCTACAATTGATGAGTCGAACAAATAATGTAAATATAAGTATCATATTATCAGTTGCTTTACTCATTATTTATATAAGTTTTTCTTCATGTAAAAAAATACCTAACCCATATGCAAATAGCGATGAAAAGGATACTATTACTTATAATCTACTAAAAACAAGTATTGCTGTTCAGTTTTTTGATGCCAACACTAATGAGTATATAATTCCTGAAGGAGGGGAGTTGCTAAAGGTACAGATAGTTGGAAAATCAAAAAATGCTGTTGCTGATATTGTTGGTTTACAAAAAGACGAGTATACTCTAACAAATGGAATAATAACTTTTGGTCTTATTCCAGAAGCTGAGTTTGTTCCAAGTCAAACAACCCCAATTTGCTTTACTATTATTTCACGACTACAGAATTATTTAACAGCAACAAAGGAAGTGATGATTACTGCAGAAGGAGATTATTTGTTAAAAGTTTTCATGGTAAGAATAGATGATCCGCCTCCGGGCGTCATAATCAAAAGATTATTTAATGTTGGTAATTTGGTAAATGGAGTGCTTCAGGATACTATATCAATTGCAACAGGAAATTCAGAAGCAACTATTATTATTCCAGGAGGGGTTAGATTGTTAAATAGTGACAGTATTGAGTTAGTTGGAAACATTAATCTGTCACTAGTATATTTTAATAATTTAGAGGACAAAGCACTTGCTGCTTTCACGGGGGGAGGACTTACAGGATCTCTTTTGGAGAATAGCAATACAAATTCCGGTGTGTTTTTTCCGGCAGGGTTATTAACTTTTGAAATTTGTGATATTAATTGGAGTATTGCTTCTATAATTGAGGATGATAGTCTTGAAATAATAATGAAAATCTCAGAGCAAACATATAATCCTGTTTCTGGTTCCAACATAGTAGTTGGTGACATGGTCTCATTGTATTCATATTTGCCCGATACAGGATTATGGGTGTTTGATCAAAGTAATCAGGTTACTGATACTTTATTAAATGGGCTAACTGTAAAAGCAAAAACACCTTGCCTTAACAGCCTTGTTTTTAGCTGGTTTGAAAAAAATAACTGTAATCAAGGATCAAGTTTTAAGGTTTCCGGGAATTGTGCCCAGTGTAATTCAGTAATGTTTGGAGGAGTAGTTCGTAAGCAAGCTGATAATTCTTTTGTGTCAAATATATCTTGTGTGGGACAATGGAATGAAACTATTAATATTCCGTTTTCAACGGGAGGAACACCTGTATATATTAATTGGGCACAAGGTGATGAATGTAATTTTTGTAATGTTGACCTGGTTGTGAGCCCGCTTTTTATTGATGACATGTGTTCGCAACAATTAATTGACTTGCCATTTTCTGATAATGGTCCTGTATCAAAATCAATTAATGCTTATTTTGTGGGGACTTGTGTGTCTGACACAAATATTATTGTATTGCCATCATTTAATGTTTGGGTTCGCTCTATCGATGCAACTTGCTGGAGATGGTCATCCATGAAGAATGGTACTGCACTTATTTGTGATCTTATTTATGGAGAAACTTATGTTATTGGAACTTATTACGATGGTAATTGGAAAGAGTGGGAAATAACAATTACCGAAGAAACCAACTATAAATTTAATATGGAATTTTCGCAATCAGTTTGTTCAGGAGTTTTTGGAATATTGTGATTGTTTGAAACCAGTTATCAGTTAACTCTCTTATATCATTTGAGGTTACCATTCCGGTTTGCGTTTTTCCAAAAATGCGCTCATTCCTTCTTTTCCCTGATTGCCTTCTCCAAATAGTGTTCCAAATTGTTTGGCTTCCAGTTTTTCGCCATCGGTAAAGCTCAATTCCAGACCTTCTCTAACAACTCTTTTAACTTTACGAATAGAGTCTGAACCTTTTGAAATAATAATTTTGGCAATTTTCATGGTTTCTTCCATTAGTAATTCCGGCTCAAAAACCTTTTGAATTAATCCTATCCGGAGGGCTTCGTCAGCACCAATCATATCAGTAGTCATTAGTAAATATAAAGCATCGCCCATCCCGGTTAGTCGTGGTAATCGTTGTGTTCCTGCATAACCCGGAATCAAACCCAAACTTACCTCAGGTTGCCCAAATTTTGCTTTCGTGCTTGCAAAACGAAAATCACATCCCATGGCAAGTTCTAACCCACCACCCAAAGCAAAACCATTAATGGCGGCAATAACCGGAATATCCATCCTGCCAAAGCTGCTAAATGTATTTTGTCCTAACCTTGAAAATTCAGAACCTTCTTCACCATTTTTATCTACCATTTCGGCAATATCAGCTCCTGCAACAAATGCTTTTCCATCACCGGTTATTATCATTAATTTAATGTCGTTGTCGGCAGAAATTTCTTCAACCATCTGATCCATCTCATTAAAAAACCTTGTATTAAGGGCATTCATTGCTTTAGGACGGCTGATTGTTACCGTTGCTATTCCATCAACGATTTCTTTATTAAGTATTTTGTATTCCATTTCTTAAAATTTTTGTAAAAGTCAAATTTAGGTAAAAAAAATAATGATTGAATGATTAAATGTGCAAATGATTAAAGGCTAAATAAAAAAGATAATTATTTTATTTATCCCTTATTCTCTCATGTAATCATTTATGCATTCATTCATTGGGATTTGAAAAATAAGTGATAAATTTATCAAATATTAATTTAAATTAAAATGGAATTCTACTTACTGATTGCCAGCATAATACTTTTAGTGGTTTTGATGATGATTACTGTTTTCAAGAAAAGCGGGAAACAAGATTTTAATGACATCAAAAATGAGTTAGTAACTATCTTTAAAGAAGAGCTTAAGGAAACACGGCGTGAAAATAGAGAAATGAACAAAGAGAATAGACAAGAAATAAATTCTCTTTTTAAAGATTTACAAGATTCATTGATGAAAAGGCTTTCTGAAAATATTAGTATTCAGAAGGATCAACTGGAAACATTTTCACGATTACTAGTCGAAATGTCGGATAAGCAGTTAAAGAGCTATAATGATTTTAAAGAAAGTATTAAAACTGATGCAAAGGAAAACAGGGGAGAGCTAAACAAAGGTTTAAAATCGTTTGAAGATAAATTTGCTGATAATATTAAAGGTTTTAATGAACAATTGCGTCAAAGATTTGACGAATTAAGCAAACAGCAGTTTGAGTTTAACAAACAGTCGAAAGACAGTATTAAAGATATTAAGGAAACAATTGAAAAACAGCTTGTTTCAATTAGAGAAGACAATACAATCCAGCTTAATGAAATGCGTAAAACCGTAGATGAAAAACTACAAACAACTCTTGAAAAAAGACTTGGTGAATCGTTTAAGCAGGTGAGCGAACGACTTGAATTAGTACATAAGGGACTTGGTGAGATGCAGGAGTTAGCAACAGGTGTTGGTGATCTTAAAAAAGTATTATCCAATGTAAAAACACGTGGAATACTTGGCGAATATCAATTGGGCAATATACTTGAGCAACTTCTCTCTCCTGAACAATACGATGTAAATGTTGCTACAAAAAAAGGTAGCCAGGCGAATGTAGAATATGCCATTAAATTACCAGGTAAAATAGATGAAGAAGTAGTGTGGTTACCAATCGACTCAAAATTCCCCATTGAAAATTATCATTTATTACTTAGTGCTTACGATGAAGCTGATAAAACCAAAATCGAATTAGCACAAAAACTACTACTTAAATCAATTGAGGGATTTGCAAAAACCATTAGCGAAAAATATATCGATCCACCTCATACTACTGATTTTGGCATTATGTTTTTACCAGTCGAAAGTCTTTATGCAGAAGTACTTAAACATCCCGGTACTTTTGAAAAATTACAACGTGATTATCATATTACGGTAACCGGGCCAACAACATTATCAGCATTATTAAATAGTCTTCAAATGGGGTTTCGAACACTGGCAGTTCAAAAACGTAGTAGTGAAGTGTGGAAAGTGCTTTCGGGTGTAAAAACTGAATTTGGTAAATTTTCAGAACATCTTACTAAAGTTCATAAGCAAATTAGCACAGCATCCGGTTCGCTTGATACATTAATAAGTACTCGTACCAATGCAATGGAGAGAAGGCTACGAAGTGTGGAAACACTAGATGCTATAGATAAACATGATGAACTTGAGTTGCCTCTTGGTGGTGATATTGAGGTTGATGATTAAGTTGTTATCGAAGAAGAATGGAATTTATTATTCAAAAGCTGCAATACCGGTAATATCAAATCCCGTTATTAACAAATGAATATCATGTGTGCCTTCATAGGTAATTACTGATTCAAGATTCATCATATGGCGCATAATAGAGAAATCACCACTAATGCCCATGGCACCAAGTATTTGACGACTTTCGCGTGCAACTTTTAAGGCCATTTCCACATTATTACGTTTTGCCATTGATATTTGAGCTGGTGTAGCTCGATTATCATTTCTTAAAATGCCAAGACGCCAAACCAGTAATTGAGCCTTTGTAATTTCGGTTAATATTTCAGCTAATTTTTTCTGCTGTAGCTGAAATGAGGCAATGGGTTTGTTAAACTGCTTACGTTCAAGCGAATAATGAAGTGCGGTATTATAACAATCCATTGCAGCACCAATGGCACCCCAGGCAATTCCGTAACGCGCCGAATTAAGACATTTTAACGGGCCTTTAAGTCCTTTAACATTTGGTAGTAGGTTTTCTTTTGGCACTTTTACATTATCAAAAACAAGCTCGCCGGTTATTGATGCTCTTAACGACCATTTCCTTGTTGTTTCAGGAGCTGAAAAGCCTTCCATATCTTTTTCAACAATCAGCCCACGTACAACGCCCTTTTCATCTTTAGCCCAAACAACGGCAACATCAGCAATTGGTGAATTTGTAATCCACATTTTTGCACCAACCAATAAATAATGGTCGCCTTTGTCTTCAAATCTGGTTAGCATTCCACCTGGATCTGACCCATGATTTGGCTCTGTAAGACCAAAACATCCAATCAAATCACCTTTAGCCAACCCAGGAAGATATTTCATTCGTTGTTCCTCATTTCCAAATGCAAATATTGGATACATTACTAAAGAAGTTTGTACTGATGCTGCCGACCTGATAGCAGAATCACCTCTCTCCAGCTCTGTCATTATAACTCCATATGCTACTTGATCCATACCTGCTCCACCATATTTTTCAGGAATATATGGTCCGAAAGCTCCAATTTCACCCAGTTCTTTTATTAAGTGAATAGGAAAAGTGTGATTTTGAGCTGCATCGTCAATTATTGGTATTACCGACCTGTCAACCCATTCGCGTACAGCATTTCTTACAAGTTTATGCTCATCTGATAATAATTCATCAACAAGATAATAATCAGGGGGAGTGTACATTATTTATGTGTTTTTTATTGGGTGGTAAATATAATGCATAATTTATTATGTGATTAATATCCGGATTTGAATAGATGTCTTGATTTTATTAATTTTGAGAAATATTAATAAAAAATAATTCTATGAAAAAGATAATTTATACAAAAGATGCCCCGGCTCCTATTGGTCCTTATAGCCAGGCGGTTGAGCAAAACGGAATGCTGTTTATTTCAGGTCAGATACCGGTTGATACTAATATTGGTAGTGTAGTGCCAGGAGGTGTTGCTGAACAAACTAATCAGGTAATGAAGAATATTCAAGCTATTATTACAGCTGCCGGTTTTGGCAACGATTTATCTAAGATTTTAAAATGTACTATTTATTTGGATGATATGTCGCTTTTTGCTGACATGAATGCTGTTTATGGAAATTATTTTCCATCCGATCCGCCTGCACGTGCTGCATTTGCAGTAAAAGAATTGCCTTTAAAAGTTCTTGTGGAAATCGAAGCAATAGCTATGAAATAAGAACTGTAGTGAAAGTTATATAAATATTAATTTTAACATTAAACTTATAATTATGGTAAAAAGTATTAAAACAAATTGGTGGTTATTACTTCTGGTTGGAATTATTTTTCTGATCCTGGCTGTTAAAGTAATGATGCATCCTGCGGAATCAATTATCGAGCTTGCATTTTTTATTGGTTGGGCATCGCTTATTGCCGGTGTTTTTCAGGTTGGTTATTATCTTTCTTCAAAGAGCATTATACAGAACTGGGCATGGGGTTTGTTTGGTGGGGTAATTAATATTATTATTGGAATAATATTTTTATCACATCCAGCTATAACGGCTCAGATATTACCTTTCTTTGTTGGATTCTGGATGATATTTATTGGAATCACAACTTTTTTTAATGGCATTAGAGAGCAAAATAATAATATGCCCGCTGGTTGGTTTGACATGCTACTAGGAGTGCTAATTTTTATTGGAGGTTTGTGGATTAGCTATAATCCTGTTGCCGAAGCTGCGATGCTTATTTGGCTTATTTCGTTTACATTAATGTTTTATGGAATTTACTTTGTTGTAATATCAATACAATTGTCAAAAATTAAATAGAGGAAAAGTGGGTGAATTATGTTTAGATAGTTAACCAATTTTTAATCATTTCTAAACCATAATTAGTCATTATCGATTCAGGATGAAATTGAAAACCAATCAGGTTGTATTTAATATGTCTGATGGCCATATTCAGTTCATCTTCATCTCTTAGTATTATTTCCAGTTCATTTGGAAGTGATGTTTCTTCTATATTCCATGAATGATAGTGACCAATATCAAAACTTTTTGGCAATCCATCAAATATTTTGTCATCAATGGTAATGTGCGCTTTATTCTTAACTCCATGCATTGGTTCTTTCATGCGAATAAGCTTAGCGCCAAAAAGCTCAGCAATAGCCTCATGACCAAGGCAAATTCCAAGCATTGGTTTTGATTTGTAAAATTGTTTTATAAACCACATTAATTGGCCGGCTTCTTTTGCAATTCCGGGTCCAGGGGAAATAATCACTCTATCAAAATCAGTTGGTTTTATTTTATCGAGTTCATCGTTTTTCACAATGAAATAATTTCTTACGTCCGATTGTTCAATCAACTGAACAAGATTATAAGTAAACGAATCGTAATTATCAATGATAAGTAATTTCAACACTTTTGATTTTTGCAAATGTAGTACTATAACTAAAACGTATAAGAAACTCCAACTGTTGGTTTGAAATTTACTTTATCCCAAATATCTACCTGCATGCCCAATTCGAATCCAAATTTTTTGATCTGGAAATTTAATCCACCTCCAAGTGAAACTTCTCCAAAGGTAGTATTCTTATTATTGTAAAAGTCTTCAAATCCTCCACCAAAACCAATTTGTGCGTAAGGTGATATATTTTCGTTTATATTAAAGTACCGTCGGTAATTAAGTCCTGCTTTGTAACTTTTATAACCTGACCCATATGTTGAGAATTCACCATTAATAAATAGCATATTGTTGTTAGCAATAAAATACCCATATCTTGCACCAATACTACCTATAACTCTACCATAGCCCCAACCAAAACTAAGTCCTTCAATAGCAACTTGGCTTTTTCCTTTGCTAAAATTTGGGTTAAATGCTGTAGAAATTTTTATTTTATCGTCTGTATAATTTTCCTGACTCTTAACAGCGTTTGTGACAAATACAAGAACTGAAACAAATAAAAATAGTAGTAATTTTTTCATAAATTTAAAATTTGAATTATTAATAAATAACAAAACAAATTAAAGTAAATATTTGGTTAACAGATGTTAAGCAAGTTTAATTTAAGTTAAAATGTCGTAGCAACCTAAGGGAATTCTGCTAATATTGGTATCTTTAAATGGCTTAATGATTAAGTAAATACGCATCTTGTAATTCAACACCCGCTTGTTTTGATAGATATAGGCTAAGTGTATCAAGCATATTGAACTCAATCTTAGCAATAAGTTTAAACTCAACTTCTGGTAAGCTATCTTCAGGTATATTTTCTAATATTGATTTTAGTTGTTTTGCTATGGTAGTCATTTCAACTATAAAACCAATAATATTGTTATCTTCCGGGCTATTATTTGGTTTTTGGCGTAATAATTTTTCAGACATAATCTTTATTAATTCAGATATTTTTTTTCCGGCTTGCTGTAACTTATCAGTATATTCTATTTTAGTGTTGTTAAACCCTATATATTCATGTAGGCGTATAACACTTTGCATTAACATGTGTGATGAACTAAGAAAAGTCATCATTGGAGTAATAAGCTCTTCGTTAAAACCAGGTTGATTTAGTGTTCGCTGAAATGAAGCGTTGGCATTAGATGTAGCCAATTCCATTTTGCGGTTGAGCGAAATAAGTGTTTGAGGTTGAATTTCTTCGCCAGCTAATACCTGAAGGACGGAATTGAAATAATTTTTTGTGGCATCGAGCATTGAAGAAAGCCGATCTTGAAAATGATTTCGTTCCCAATCAGGAAGTAATAGCTGACCACAGATGAGGGCAAGAGCAATACCTGCAAGAGTGTCCAAAACACGATCAACAGGAATATGCCAGTCACCAATATCAGATATACTGTACATTGTTACTATGAGAGGTGTAAGAAAAAAAACAAAAGCAGCATAATTAATTGTTAACATTGATATTGCCAGAAACGTAAAAATCATCAGGAGAATTATTATTAACAACTGGCTGTGAATTTGAGAGATTAATAATACAGCAAGAAATCCACCTAAGATTGTTCCGGTCCCACGCTGTAATGTTCTAATTAAAAAAGAACCTCCAAAATCAGGAGCCATAATTACGACAACTGTAAGTGGCATCCAATATCCGTGAGGCAGGTTGATTATATGCGCAAATAATACAGCAAAAGCAGCAGTAATTCCAATTCTAATTGCATGGCGAAAGCTAGAAGATTTTAATGTTAAGTTGTGGCGCAATAATGTCAAAAAATCGGTTTTGTCATCAAGTGCTAATAACTCATGCTGGACAGCGTCCTTATTCTTCTTATACGATGGTTTTTGTCTTGCAGCTAGTAGAACCTCTGTTTTAGAACGTTCCAATACTCGATTAAGAACATTATATATTTCCTTAAATCGCTCTGAAATGGGCTGGTTTTTATTGTTTAAATATTTGATTTTTAAATTTTCTATTTTGGTAAGTATATTATCTTCAGAGACCTTACTATGTAGTATTAGTTTTGCGATATTAGATTGAATTTCTGCCAGATCAAGGAAAAATCCTTCGATTCTTTTTGATTGAATTATACTTATATTCTCTCCTTCTTTACGAAACCAATTCATTAAAGTAATTATCGAACGATGATCTTTTGAAACATTATGCAAAATTGAAATAAGAATATCATCCATATCAGATTTACTAAACCGTCCTTGACGCTCATCAGATAACATTTCGTAAGCTTTATCTATTTTCTCACGAAAACTCCGGTGTTCTATATCTATGTTGTTTTGTTTAAGGTCATATTTTGACATTGTAATTTCTTCTCCATAAAGTGTAGCAACGCTTCTTAGAAATGTAGAATTTTCGATAAAACAATTTGCTACAGCTTTCCTAATGGGTTGGTAAGGCCTAATAGGCCACGCTATTAATGAAAGAAACATTGCCCAAAGTCCACCTGCTATAAAAACAAAAAACGTATTAATTGTTGTTGCCTGGCTGTTAGGATTAGCTACAATAATTACAAAAATGGCTGAGTTAACAAAGGCCATCATAACACCTGAATTACCTAATAAACCAAGCATAGCCACTGCGGCAAGCCAAATAGCTGTTACCACAAAAGCTGTTAGGATATGTAAGCCGGCATACTGTGCTACTATTGCTGCAACAGCATTCAATAGCGTTGTAATAAGCATAATGCGAGCAGTTTTTCGGTATGTCATACCTCCTAAATCTACTAGTGTTACATTTAATGTTGCAAACATTAGCAGGAAAGATTCGGACAACATATTCGTATACAGACCAATAAGGACAGGTAGCCCTAATAAGATTGCAACACGAAAACCTCTCAGATAAGCTGGTTTTCCAGGGGTTAGTTTAAATGAGGCATGCAGGTATCTTATTAAAAAACTATTTTCTGATAGGTTCTTAAACATTTCATTTTGGTATTAAACAAAAATAACAAATTGATACGTATATTGATAGAAATCAAAAGTGTAATTTTGTATAAAATGTAAATCTTGTTTTGAAAGATATTATTAATGATATTAATCAATTGGGTAAAGAAAGAATTCCTTTTCTTTTTGTTATTGATTTTGATATGGAGAACCCTGTTGTGCTACCATTAAGTGATATTGACCCACAAAAGGTTTTGTTTTCAGTTAATGGGATTACGAATGTGCGAGTAAATAAAGCTAAGATTGATAAAAGATTCAAATTTAAAGCTTATCCTGTTTCAAAAAAGCGCTATATTAAAGCGTTCAGCCTTGTTCAAAAGCATATACAACATGGTAATTCATTTCTGCTGAACCTTACAATGCCAAGTCGAATTGAAATTGATATCAGCTTAAAAGAGATATTTAACTCTAGCGATGCCAAATATAAATTATGGTATAACAACCAGTTTGTGGTATTTTCTCCTGAAACATTTGTTCAAACTAAGGGAACTAAAATCAGCTCTTTTCCAATGAAGGGTACTGTGGATGCTAAATTGCCAAATGCAAGGCAGCAATTGCTGGAAAGTGAAAAAGAGCTTGCCGAACATTATACTATAGTCGATTTAATTCGCAATGACCTTAGTATGGTTGCAAAAAATGTGAATGTTGAAAAATTCAGGGTTATCGATCATGTACAAACTAATAGGGGAGGGTTGCTACAAATGAGTTCCGAAATTAGTGGTGAATTACCTGATAATTATTGCGATAACCTTGGTGGAATATTGATTAAAATGCTTCCAGCAGGATCAATATCGGGTGCTCCCAAAAAGAAAACTCTTGAGATTATTAGTGAATCTGAACAATATAAACGTGGATATTATACAGGTGTTTTTGGAATTTTTGATGGTGATAAAATCGACAGTGGGGTGATGATAAGGTACATTGAGCAAACATCGGATGGATTGATTTATAAAAGTGGAGGTGGTATTACAGCAAAAAGTAATATTGATGAAGAATATCAGGAATTGATTGATAAAATTTATATACCTATCCATTAATGCAACTATTAGAAACAATACGTGTTGAAAATGGTGAGTTTTCAAATCTTATTTCTCATCAAAATAGAATGAATAATTCACGAAAAGAATTGTTTTTTTGTACAGATGAAATAGATCTTGCCCTAATTTTTAATGTGTTACCAAATCATATTTCTAACAATGAACTGTACAAATGCCGTATTATCTATGATACTGAAATAAGAATGATTAAATACATACGCTATAAAATTCCTCCTATTAATTCTTTACAATTAGTTAATTGTGATGAAATTGAGTATCGTCATAAATATTTAGATCGTAAGCAAATTAATGAGTTATTTTCTAAAAAAGGTAAAGCAGATGATATTATTATTATTAGAAATGGGCATATAACCGATTCATCAACTGCTAACTTATTGTTCTACAATGGAAAAGAATGGCTAACTCCCGCTTTTCCTTTATTAAAAGGGACACAAAGAGCGAAATTATTGGATAAGGAAATAATAAAGGTTGCAGATATTAGACCTGAAGACTTGTATAACTTCTCTAAAGCAAGATTAATAAATGCAATGTTAAAGTTTGAGGATGAGATAGATGTAAAAATCGAAAATGTTTATCAATAATATGATTAGTCACCTGTTTTCAGGTTATTAATATTGGATTATACTTCTACATTATTATAGCTGATTTATCATTTTTTTCCACAATATTCTGGGCTTCTTCTTGAGTTCCCAACAATATAGCTATCCATTTAGTTTCTTCTCGCTGCTCTAGTATTATTTTCACAATCATTGTTAACGGAACCGAAAGAAACATCCCAACTGTACCAAAAATAAAGCCCCAAAAAATTAATGAGATAAAAACTATTAGAGTGGAAAGACCCAGCCCTTTTCCCATAATTTTAGGCTGAACAACATTGCCAACTATCATATTTATAACAAGATATGAAACCATTGTCCACATGGCTCCTCCAAGCCCGAGCTGTATTGCAGCAAATAAAATAGCAGGTATACCAGCAACAATCGACCCAATATTTGGGATAAAATTTAATAAAAATGCCAAAAATGCCCACAATATTGCATATTTAACACCAATAATGGTAAGAGTAATCCAAATTAATACTCCTGTTAATAAACTTATAATTGTCATAAGACCCAGATAATGCCTGATATTATTACGAATTATGCTAAAGTAATTTATTGAACCATCAGAAGTGCCTAAAATTGCATTCATTTTAATTGAGAAACTATTTAGTTCCAACAGAACAAATATTAATATAAAGATAATTAGAAACGTATTAGTCATTAAACTACCAACTGCCCCCAAAAATTCAGCACCAAAGTTCATTACTTTACTTGTGCTTATACCATTTTCTAATTTGTCAAGCGAAATATCAAACCCCATTCCTCGTAATGAGTTAAATACATCTGTTGATAATGCAGTTAACCTATTAGCATAGAGCGGTGAATCTTGTGAAAATTGAGATACAGATCTGCCAATTATCTCACCCATTCCCAAAAATATTAAAAGTGAGCCCACCAGTACAATAAATATTGCCCATCCGGATGACACTTTCTTTTTTTCTAGCCAATTAATTGGTTGTGCTAATACAACGCTGATAAAAAGTGCTAATAAAATTGGAGTAATAATATCTGCAGCGTACATTGCAACAGAAATAATAATAAGAAATGCTGCAAATGTTAATGCACCATTTGATTGGGATTGAATCTCAACTTTATTCATAATACTGTTGGTTAGATTTTAGAAGATCAAAATTCCAAAACCAAATATAGGCAAAAACCGCACAATCAATTAAATAAGAAGAGAAAAACAACTTATTTTATTTCACTTCCGTTATTTACATTTTCAGTAGGCGAAACAAAACAGAGTTTGCCATCGTTGTCTTCCGCCATCAGTATCATCCCTTGCGACTCAATTCCACGAAGGTTACGTGGAGCTAAATTTACTAATATACTTACTTTAATACCAATAATATCTTCAGGTTTATAATATTCGGCAATGCCAGAAACAACAGTTCTCTCGTCAATACCAGTATCTATTTTAAGCTTGAGTAGTTTCTTGGTTTTAGCAACTTTTTCTGCTTCTATTATTGTCCCAGTTCTGATGTCCATCTTCATAAAATCATCAAATTCAATTGTTTTTTTTGAAGGTTTTGAAGTTATGATGGTTTCATTTTCCTTTTTTGTGTCTAGCAACTTTTGCACTTGAGCTTCAATTGCTTTATCTTCTATTCTCTCGAATAATAATTCAGGTTTGTTAAGTTTTTGTCCGGCTTTAAGTAAATCAGATTTTCCGGCATTTTTCCATTTCAAACCATCAAGGTTAATCATTTTTTGCAATTTAGCAGATGAAAATGGAAGAAACGGTTCTGATAGTACCGATAGGTTTGCTACAATTTGTAAAGATATATTAAGTATCTGTTGTACTTTTTCAGGGTTTGTTTTAAAAATTTTCCAGGGTTCCATATCAGTAAGATACTTGTTGCCCAGTCGTGCAAGATTCATAAGCTCACTTAGGGCTTCTCTAAATCTATATCTTTCAATACTACTTGAAATAATTTCGGGATATTTTGAAAGCTCTTTCAGTATCTTTTCCGACTCTGTGTCAAGTGATTTAACAGGAGGAACCACACCATCAAAATATTTTTGTGTAAGTACAAGTGTGCGGTTAACAAAATTCCCAAAAATTGCGAGTAACTCATTATTATTTCTTGCCTGGAAATCTTTCCATGTAAAATCATTATCTTTTGTTTCGGGTGCATTTGCTGTTAGCACATAGCGTAACACATCTTGCTTATCAGGAAACTCATCAAGGTACTCATGTAACCAAACTGCCCAATTTCGGGAAGTTGAAATTTTATCGTTTTCGAGGTTTAGGAATTCATTTGCCGGAACATTATCAGGTAGAATAAAACTTCCTTCTGCTTTAAGCATTGCAGGAAATATTATGCAATGAAAAACTATATTATCCTTACCAATAAAATGAAGCATCTTGGTGTCTTTATCTTTCCAGTAAGGTTTCCAATCATTTCCTGTTTTATTTGCCCACTCTTTTGCAGCAGATATATATCCTATGGGTGCATCAAACCAAACATATAGTACTTTTCCATCGGCATCTTTAACGGGAACCTTTACTCCCCAGTCTAAATCGCGGGTAACAGCACGTGGTTTCAATCCTTGATCAACCCATGATTTTACCTGACCGTAAACATTAGATTTCCAGTCATCTTTGTGCCCTTTTATAATCCATTCGTTAAGCCAGTCTTCGTATTGGTTGAGTGGTAAATACCAATGTTTTGTTTCTTTCTGGATGGGCACATTGCCGCTTAGTGCTGATTTTGGATTTATTAATTCAAGAGGACTAAGAGATGTTCCACAATTCTCACATTGGTCGCCATATGCCTTTTCAAAACCACAATGAGGGCAAGTTCCGGTTATGTATCTGTCAGCAAGAAATTGATGGTTTTCTTCATCATAATATTGCTTGTTTGTTTTTTCGATGAATTTGTCATTATCATAAAGTTTTGTGAAAAATTCGGAAGCAGTTTCATGATGAATAGGTGCAGAAGTGCGTGAATAAATATCAAAAGATATCCCAAAATCTTCAAACGATTTTTTTATAATACCATGGTATTTGTCAACAATATCCTGAGGTGTAACACCTAATTGTCTTGCCTTAATAGTAATAGGAACTCCATGTTCATCTGACCCTCCAATAAAAAGCACATCTTTATCATTCATTCTAAGATAGCGTGCATAAATGTCTGCCGGTACATAAACACCTGCCAGGTGACCAATATGTATGGGTCCGTTGGCATATGGGAGTGCTGAGGTTATGGTATATCTTTTAAATTTTGTCATTTTCTAATGTTAAAATTCAGTAATTTCGGCAAAGTTAATTAATATGTTCAGAATGATTAGTCCGACGTTTCTTAAAAAAGGAGATAAAATTGGTATCGTAGCACCGGCACGTAAAATTACAGAAAAAGAATTGGAGGCTTCATTTGAAATTATCAGAAGCCGTGGGTTTGAAATCGTGTATTCTGATAACTTATTTGCTGTGGATAACCAATTTGCAGGTAGTGATGAGGTAAGAGCCAGAGAGTTTCAACTGATGCTTGATGATAAAACGGTTAGGGCTATTATGTTTGCGCGAGGGGGATATGGAAGTGTTCGTATAATTGACAAGCTCGATTTTAGCAGATTTAAAGATAATCCAAAGTGGTTAATTGGATATAGTGATATTACTGTTTTTCATAATTATATTGTACATAACTTTGGTATCCAAACATTACATGCATCGATGCCAATTAATTTTTCTAAAAACACTAATCAGGCTTTGGATTCATTATTTGATGTTCTTTATGGAAAGGTGCCAAATTATGAATTTGCATCTCATTCATTAAATAAAACCGGAAATGCTGAAGGTATATTAGTAGGAGGTAACTTATCAGTACTTTACAGCTTGTTGGGAAGTAATTCTTTCCCGGAAACGGAAGATAAGATATTATTTTTAGAAGACCTTGATGAATATCTCTATCACATTGACAGGATGATGATGGGATTAAAGAGAGCAGGTAAACTAACTAACCTTAAGGGGCTTGTGGTTGGTGGTATGACTAAGATGAATGATAATACTGTGCCGTTTGGAAAAACTGCTGAAGAGATTATTTGCGATATTGTCATGGAATATGACTATCCTGTATATTTTGGTTTCCCTGCCGGGCATATTGATGATAATAGAGCATTGGTTATGGGAGGAAAAGCGAGAATTGAAGCCAGGCAGAAAAATTGTTTATTTAAAAGTTTGATATATTACAATTAAAATAAAGCACATGCAAGACCCTTTTGAAAAAGCTTTTTACGATTATTTAGCCGGAAACGATAAGGCAAAGATTGTTGTTAGTATCAATAAAGGCGAGGCTGATGACATACGCATTTCATATTTTTTTAGAACCCATGATGAGATGCCCGAATTGGAAAAAAAGGCATTGCACCTTTGTTCAGGTAAGATTCTTGATATTGGAGCTGGATCAGGTAGTCATTCATTATATCTTCAGGAAAATGGAGAAGATGTAACTGCACTGGATATAAAGCAAGGTTTTGTTGATGTTATGAAGAAAAGAGGAGTTAAAAATGTTATATGCTCTGATATTTTTGATTATAAAGGTCAAGGATTCGATACCCTACTAATGTTAATGAATGGAATAGGTTTTACCAAGAATTTTGAGGGGCTTACTGTTTTCCTCAAATCGGCAAAAAAGTTGCTCAATCCCGGTGGCCAAATTATTCTCGATTCATCCGACCTGATGTATCTATATGAAGAAGAGGACGGTTCCTATGCAATTAATTTGAATGAGGAGTATTACGGTGAAGTAATGTACCAAATTGAATATAATAATATTAAAGGTGAACCATTTCAGTGGTTATACATTGATTTTGATAATCTATCGCTGTATGCTGATCAAGTTGGCTTCAGTTGCGAAAAGATTTTTGAGAATAATCATTACAATTATTTGGCGCGATTATATTAGATCAAACTAATATTATGACAAATCAAAGGCAAGCTTTATCCCTGCTATAACCATTCCTGTTCCCATAATTGCAAGTATTAACCCCATTATTTTACCTATTATTTTAATCATGTTCATTCCAATTTTCTTAACAATAATATCACTTTTAGAAAAAGCCAGATAAGTTAAAAAAATCATTAATGCAAAAATACAAACTACTATTCCCAGATGTAAATAACCGGCATTAGTAACCTTTTCCATTGCAGTAACAATGGTGCCTGGACCAGCGAGAATAGGAATAGCTAATGGCGATATGGCAATTCCCTCATCCGGGGTTTGTGTGCCTAAGTTGTGTATTTTCGATTTTTGAGTCATTAGCATTTCAAATCCCACATAGAACAATAATATACCTCCTGTGATCTTAAATGCCGGGATAGTTATTCCGAACAAGTCAAAAATATATTTGCCAAGTACAACAAAAGCTGTAACAATTATAAAAGCTGTAATTGTAGATTTTCTGGCAACTCTTTTCTTTGACAAGGGATCCATGTCGCCGGTAAGTGCCATGAAAATTGGAGTGTTTGCAATGGGATTCATTATTGCAAAAAATCCCATAAACACGCCTAACGAAAATGTAAATAGTTCATTCATAATATTAGGTTTTCTTTATTCTGCTATTTTGAATTCTGGATTGTATATTATTCCAATTACATTACCCCATGGATCTTTAACCGATGCAACGACCAGTTCTCCCCCAACATTTGTAAGTTCTTCATCTACTGTGGCGCCAAGTTCAATAAATCTGTTGTATTCTTTATTAACTTCATCAACTCCCCAGTAAGTAACAACATTTGCTAATTTGTCTTTCTGTGGAATTTCTTCAGGCAGCAGGCCAAGCTCATATCCGCCTATATTAAAACCAACATAGAATGGTTCATCAAAATAGGGATTAGTTTTAAAAGCTACTGCATACCATTGCTTTGCTTTTTCAAGGTCATCTACTTTATAAACTACTGTTCTTAATCCAAGCATAATTATAATTTTTATATCTGTACTATTATTTGCAGACCAACTAAAAATAAGGCCATCAAGCTAAAATGCTACCTGAAACCTCATCTGAAAAATATTGGCTTTCCCCAAATTTTTAATATCTGTGTAAATATAATTAAAAACAACTTTTGTTGCAGGGTTGAGGTACCAATTTATTCCAGCTGTGATATTACTCATTATACCATCTGTTAAATCAGCATTATCTAAATTAATATATGAATACCGAAGTGACAATTCAACAGCACCTAACCCACCATCTTGTCCCAGATTTTTTTTGGAGTTAGTCTGCCGAAAGTAGTTTTTGAGGGAACATAGTTTTTATGCTCCCCTGTTAAAAACCAGCTTACTGATCCGTAATAGGCAAAAACCTTGTATGATGAACTTTTAAAAGTAGATAATGAACAAGGTTTAATATATGATAAAGTATATTCACTTTCGAATGAAAGGGTGTTAAGTATTAATAGAAATTCACCATTAAAATCATTAATACTTGTAACTTTATCAATATCAACATTTAAATATTTTGGTGCTAAGTGTGCTTCCGGACGAACATTGTATGATATTTCATCATTATCATTAAATTGATACGCCGAAGATGCACCTAAATGAAGTATTTTATATCCATCATCAATATTGTATACAGGCAAACCGGTTAGCCTGAATACTATATTATACTTGTTGCCAAGGTATTTCCCAGAATTATCAGTGGGGTAAAAATAACCTGCATACCATGATAGCCGCTTTTTAAAATGTTGGTTGAATAACATAAATCCAAGATTTCTGTCATTATCAAAAGCATTGGCTAAAGGTCGTTCCATTTCAGTTGTAAAATTGGAACTTGTTAACATTGTAAGTCCGAAGGGCTCTTTAAAATTTCCAACTTTGAAGTTCCCCACAACGGGAATCTTTGTTAGTTGAATATATGCATCTTTTATAACGGCAATACCTCCGGCAAAATCCACCTGCAATTTGAATTTGATGTTTTTATAAATTGTACCTGATGTATATAACCTTGCTCTTCTTATCTCAACTCCATTATGTGCATCAAAATGATTATTTAATGAATCATTTTGATTTATCCACATTATATCGTATTGAATCCGCCCACCCATTTTTATTTTGAAATTACCATTCTTGCTGTCAACTCTTAGTGCATTATCCCAAGATGCATTGAAGCTATTGTCTTGACATATAAGGCTGTATCCAAAAAGCAATAGCACAAAAACAATAATTGTACGACTCATAAAATTATGTTTTAAATAAATTTATCTGATACAATACTAATAAAAATTATTACATTTGGCATAAAGATAAATCAAAAACTATGAAAGCTTTAAAAATTATCCTTCCGATTATGTTATTATTATTTATTCTTAATAATAAATCTATTGCTCAATGGACTGCTGACCCTTCTTTAAATACTGAAATATCAAGTGCATCAGGAGAGCAAGCTATTCCAAAAATTGTTACTTCCACTTCATATCCGGGCATAAGTTATATTTCGTGGTTTTCCAACGAAAGTGGAAATTATGATGTAATGTTGCAAAAATTAGATGTTTATGGAAATAAGTTATGGGCTGAAGATGGTCTTCTAATTAGTAATCATACAGCAATGAGTTGGCTTACAGATTGGGATATGGCCATAGATGGTGATGATTGTGCAATTATTACTTTTCAAGATGTTAGAACAGGAAGCAATAATATTTTTGCCTATAGAATATCACCTGATGGAGACTTTTTATGGGGTAATGATGGTATTCAGCTATCAAATACAACAGCGTTTAATGCCTCACCAAAAGTAACTGTAACTAATATTGGTAATATAGTAATAGCCTGGTTGGCGGATGATGTAATTATCAGGCAAAAAATATCTCCTGAAGGAGAACTTCTTTGGGGTGATAATGGAATTACGCTTGCCGGAAGTAATACCTATTCCTGGCCTCAATTACTGCCTGTTGGTAATGATGAAGTTATAATGAAATACTTTGAGGATATTGGCACATTTCCTGCAATATCAAGATCTGTTTATGCTCAAAAACTTGGGACAAATGGTGCTAATTTGTGGCTTCAGGCAGCGGTAATATCAAACGCAGGGGGTATTTCGGCATGGACTCAGATATTCCCATTTATTAATGATGGCAATGATGGATTTTATATCGCCTGGCATGATGATAGAGATAATAATATGTTGGCAAGTATTTTTGTTAACCATATTGGGTCAAATGGTGAAATATTATTTCCTGCAAATGGCGTTGAAGCATCAACTATGAATAACCGAAATCATTTCTACGCACATCTTGCTTTGCCTGAAGGCTCTAATGATGTGTTTGTTTATTGGAATGAAATGGATGGGGATCAGAATAACAGGGGTATTTATGGACAAAAAATATCTTCTACAGGTAGTGTTAAATGGGGTTCTAACGGAAAGGTTTTTATTGAAATCTCATCCACAAATGTATCTCCAATGGCCTCACGCAAATTGGAAAACGACATGGTTGTTATTTATGAAGAATACTTTAATAGCATGGATGCCAGTGTTAAAGCAATGAGAATAGATTCAGATGGATTATACGTATGGACTCCTGAAAATATAACCATGAGTAGTGTTCAGTCCACCAAAGGACATCCTGATGTAAGTAGTTTTATTTTTGGCCAGTGCATAGCTGTATGGGATGATGACAGGAATGGATCAGGCGATATTTACGGACAAAATATCCAGCTAGATGGAAGTTTAGGTAGCATACCCGCACTTCTCTCTGCTAATTTTACTGTAAGTAGTGATAGTATTTGTAAAGATGAACCGGTTCAGTTTACCGATCTTTCATATGGCAATCCTACAAGTTGGAATTGGAGTTTTGAAGGTGGGACTCCTGAAATATCAACTGATCAAAATCCTATTGTAACTTATAGCACATCTGGAAACTATGATGTTGAATTGACAATCTCCGATGGTACATCCAGTAATACATTGTTGCGCCCTGATTATATTTTTGTTGATGAATGTACTATGGTTGAAGATCTTACTTTTGAAATAACTCAAATTTTCCCGGTCCCTGCAAGTGAACTTATTAATGTCTGTACTAATTTTAAAAGAAGTTCAGAAGTAGAAGTAAGAGTTATGGATATTACGGGTAGAGTTATAATTCTCAATAATATGGAAATAGATAATCACGGAATGATTAAATTAAATATTTCCAGCCTAAATCATGGGGCTTATGTTATTGAAATATCAAATGCTGATTTTATTAAGATTACAAAACAATTTCTGGTTAACTAATACTTCAATTGAGCCTTCAAATATATTGGGTTATGATCACTATCCTTAAATTTCAGATCAATAACCTCAACATCAATAACAGTTATGTTTGGAGAAGTTAGATAATAATCGAGGCATGTAGTAGTGTTCTCGCCTAATACGTAAGGTTTGTTATTACTTCTATTTGTTGGAGCACTGCTATCATAAGCCCATTGCCAGCCATCGGGCATAAAATCATCATTCATTTTAACTTGTGAAGCAAAAAATTTATGTTTATTATAGTTACCCGAAGGTTTGTAGCCAGGAGGGTTTTGATTCCAGTCGCCACCTGCAATCACATAATTTCCTTTGCCAAATTCGTCAAGCATTATCTTTTTAAGGATTTGTAACTCTTCAATACGCAGAATGCTATCATATACATATGCTGAATTATGTGTATTAATAATAACTAATTCATTTCCTTTTTCAAGAGGATATCTGTTTAGTAAAAAACAGCGGTCAAGTAAAAACAGTTTATCCGGCCAGTCGGCAATTAGAGGGTATGCGTACCTGATTGCTTCTGTGGGAAGAAAATCAGAAAAAGTCATCAATCCTGCTTCAACATACCCCATTGGTTCAGAAACAGGAACGGGAACAAATTGCACCATGTAGTTTTTTGCAAAAACACCGTGACTCCCTGCTTTGGCATCAGTAACTTTTTCAACTTCATTTATATGATAAGATCTTTTTGCCTTTACATCAACTTCCTGGAGCATCCAAAAGTCAACAGTGTCATTACTTACTATAAAGTCAATAATATTTTTAAAATATTTCTGCGAAAGCTTTTTAGTGGGGCGAACTCCCTCTCCACCATCGTAAAAAAAGTCCATTTCCTGCCCAAGTCCGGCATAGCCAATATTCCAATTTATCAATGAAAATGTATTTTGTTGTAGATTTGTAATACCTCCATTACTACCTTTTTCCACAATAATCTCTATTGGTTCCGGTTTATAATCCGTTATGGTCATATAGGCAATTAGTCCGCCTAAAATCAGGAAAACAACTAGTAATCCCCATGCAATAACTTTTAGTAATATTTTAACAAATTTCATTTTTCGAATATTTTTTGGGAAATTAAATAATTTTATCCAATTAGCAATGTTTTAGATATATTATGTAATATTTGTAATATAGCAGTGTTATTACTATGATTGTATTTTTAGATTTACTAGCTATGAAAATATCGAATTGTATAAAAGTATATCTGATTTTGATTCTAATTTGTTTAATTTCATTAGAAGGTATTTCCCAAAATTTAACTAAAAAACATGAACGAGATTCGTTAAAAAGAGTGTGGCAACTGAGGGTTGACAGCATTGCTACGGTTAATCGTATTGCATTTTTTAAGTTACTTGAAAGTATGCCTAGTGATACCGATGGGAGAATAAATATGAATGGATTACAATTAGGTAACTTCCCAGATTTAAGTTATTTAAACAATATTAGTGCTATTGATGCTGAACGTAATAATTTTAAAAGAGTTCCTGCCAAGCTATTTATGACTGATAGTCTAGATCGCCTTAATTTAAGTAATAATGATATGAGGAAAATTTGTTTCCCCCGAAATACTAAAATCAAAAATCTCGTTCTATCAGGAAATAATTTTCGTAGGTTACCACGATCTGTAAAAAAGTTAAAAAACCTGTCTTCTTTAACAATAAGTGACAACCAGATTAAACGTATTCCACGGTTTTTGAAAAAAATGCCCAACCTTAAATCTTTGGAGATTAACTTCAACAAAATTAAACTTACCAGAGCTGATATTAGAAGATTAAAAAATATTGAAGTATTAGTTATGGCCGGAAACAAAATAACAGAGCTGCCAAGAAATATTAATGAACTTGAAAACGTTAAAAAATTAAATTTTTCAAAAAACAAATTAAGCAGCGTTCCGCCTGCATTTGCATTACTTGATAGTCTTGAGGTTGTAAGTTTTTACAAAAACGATTTTAATCATATTCCTTTGGAAATTACATTGTTAAATAAACTCAGAATAATTGATTTTTATTACAATAGCATTACAAGTATACCTAATGAAACAGGCAATTTACAGAACTTAACAAAGATATTCTTATCATACAATAAAATTGAAAAATTACCTGATACTTTAAGATCATTACAAAAGCTTAAAGAGTTATATGTTCATGATAATCAGATACGCGGAATTCCTGACTGGATAACCGAATTAGAAAATCTTGAAATAATCGACATTAGTTACAACAAACTATTTTCAATACCTGATATGTCGAATATGACTTCACTCTATGAAGTCGACATTCAGGAAAACCATATAGACTACGTTCCGTGGAAGCTTATTGATAAACCAAATCTAAGACTGCTGCTCATTAGAGGCAATCCTTTTTTACTAGATGATGATGATCAAAACGAATTAATGATCAAACTAGATAAAAGACGTTCAGAAGGAGTTGTTATTGTTGATTAAAACTTCTCATCATATTTTGTCCATAGGAAATCGCCAAGCTTAATAGCTTCTTTCATTACTTTATCACCCTGTTCATTTGAATAGTTATCGAGAAATTCAACTGCGTCTTTTTTATTTTGATGATATAATTCAAGAGCCTGTTTATCAATTGTTTTTTGAGAGTTTATCAGATTAAGTTGCATTGGCTCCCAAACGGCATCAATATCATAACGCATTTCGCCCCATCGTTGTGAAGCAAGGGTGCCAAGTCTGTTAAAAATCCACCAGGCAGAATTTAATGTATAGCCATTTATACGACCCGGAGTAGTATATTGTTCAGGGAGTTTACTAACACATCCATAAATAGGAACATAAATTGATGTTGCTACATTATCCATAGCAAGCCATTCTACACCTCCAATTTCATCAGGTAACCAGTTTCTAAGCTGAATTATTGTGGCATACATTGTATACCAACGGGCTATAGTTCGTTCTCCCAGAGGTCCCCATCCTCCATTAATTTTAAAAAGTTTGTTTGCATCATAAGGCATATGTGGACTTGCCAGAGGAGATATAATAGTTTTGCCGTTTTCATCAGAAACAGTTAGAGTTTTTGTCATGTCAAATGGAGTTCCTTCGTAGTAATCTTTAAAAACACTTATTATATCTTCAAGCGTGACTAGTGTATCTGGTTTAACAGAAAAAGGATGATTTTCGGCATTTGGATCAAGTTTTAGTGATGGAGCCAGAAGGTTAAATACTCTCCATTCGCGTCTTCGTGAAGCTAATGATGTACGGCTATGAGGAGCATATACATAGCAAAAGCGAAATGCTTCCACATCTGGATTCCACCATCCATTTTGTTTAGCAACTTCAAATATATTATCTGATGCCATATAATGATCTTTGTCATCAAGATCTATTTCTTTAATGGTACTTGCATTTGCATTTACAGAAATATGTCCATCTGGTACTCTTTGGGCGACCCATATAGCACCAGTCTTTCCTTTTCCTGGGCCAACTATTTCCATGTGCCAAACTTCATTTTTGTCTGCAATGGTTAGTACTTCGCCATAATCATTCCATCCATATTCTTCGAGGAGTATACCAGCCGTTTTTATGGCTCCTCTTGCAGTAGATTCACGTTCTAACATCAGTAAACAAAGCCTTTGGCAATCAATAAGCCCTTCATCACTTTGTAGTTCTTCACGACCACCAAATGTTGATTCACCAATTCCAAGTTGTTTGTCGTTTAAGCTTGGGTAAGCAGTATTAATGTATCCATTAGTATGTGAAATCTGTGGAATTCTTCCTATTTCCTGATGTCCATAGGCGGGCATGGCAAGCGAGTCATTTTTAACTCGTTTATACATTATTACTTCGTCACCTTTCTTATGTTTTTTTGCAGGTATAATGTCTATCCATGAGCGGGTTCGATGGCTGTCATCAGTATGTGATGTAATTACCGATCCGTCAAAACTTGCATCTTTTCCAACAGTTATTGATGTACACCCTTCGGGATAACCACCTTTCCAGTCACTTTTATCAGCTGTTTGTGCAAAAGCAAAAGTGCTCATAAAAATACTTATTCCTAATATTATTGTTACGCTAATTTTATTTTTCATGCTTTTTAAATTGTGTGAATATTCTTAAATAATAATTATATAAATTGTAATTACAATAATAACTCTTCCAGGTCTTTCAGACTCTGGAAGGATATTTTTATGCTTTACTTCATTAATTCAAAAACCTGATAATGATCGCCATTCATACCAAGATTGGTGTATACTTCGCGTGCTGCTATATTTTTCATATCAACGTAAAGTCTTAACCCGGCAACTTCCACACTATCATTAACTTGTGCGAGAATGTAATTATACATTTGTTTAAATATGCCCATTCCTCTTTTTTCAGGTAGTACATAAACTGACTGGAGCCACATAACCCAGTTATTTCGCCAATCGCTCCATTCTCGGGTAATTAGCAATGAAGCAATAATTTTATCCTCCTCAGTAGCAACATAATATTTCCCTTTATGAGGATCTCTATAAACCGATATAACCCCATTGTTTACAGTGCTTTTATCAAGTTCTAGCCCTTCAGTTTCTTTAGCCATTTTTAATTGAAACTCTGCTATTACCAGAGCATCATATTCATTAGAAAGCCGGGTGTGAATCATCTTTTTCTTACTTTTGCTACAAAAATAAAATATTATTCATAGCAAATGAGTGATCGAATTAATCATGAGTGTGGAATTGCCTTAATAAGACTTAGAAAGCCACTTGAATATTATCTTGCAAAATACGGAACGTCTGTTTATGGGTTACAAAAATTGCATCTTCTTATGCAAAAACAGCATAATAGGGGCCAGGATGGAGCCGGAATTGCTGAGGTTAAGATTGACCTTGAGCCTGGAGAACGATATATAAGCAGGTTAAGATCAAATTCGTCATCACCTATTCAAGATGTTTTCAATACTGCTTATGATGGTATTCATGCTTCTGCAAAGGATAACAATAAAAGATTAGCAGATGTTAACTGGTTAAAATCAAATGCTGATTTTACAGGTGAATTATTTTTAGGACATCTAAGATATGGAACATTTGGCGGTAACAATATATCACACCTTCATCCACTTGTTAGATCGAATAACTGGAAAACTCGAAACCTTGTGTTGGCAGGTAATTTTAATATGACAAATACTACAGAACTATTTGATCAGCTTGTTGAACTTGGCCAATACCCTGTTGAAACATCAGATACAGTTACTGTTCTTGAAAAAATTGGACATTTCCTTGATGAAGAAAATCAAAAACTATACACTCGTTTTAAAAATCAAGGACTGAAGAAAAAGGAGATAACAGATCATATTATTGATGCACTTGATATTCAGAATATTCTTACCGAATCAGCCAAAAAGTGGGATGGTGGATATGTAATTGGCGGATTATTAGGTCATGGAGATGCATTTATTATGCGTGACCCTAATGGAATACGCCCTGCATTTTATTATGTTGATGATGAGGTTGTTGTTGCAGCATCAGAGCGCCCTGTAATACAAACAGCATTTAATGTAAACGTAGGTGAAGTTAAAGAACTTAAACCTGGCCATTCATTGATAATTAGAAAGGATGGTGATATAGATATAAGTAGGTTTGTTGAAAAAAAACCTCTGAAATCATGCTCATTTGAGAGAATTTATTTTTCAAGGGGTACTGATAAAGATATATACCAGGAACGTAAAAGTTTGGGTAAATTATTAACACCTGCTATATTGGAAGAAATTGATTACGATTTGAAAAACACTGTTTTCTCGTATATTCCTAACACTGCTTCTGTTGCTTTCCAGGGAATGATGGATAGAATTAACACTTTTTCATCTGAATTAATCAAGGATAAAATTCTGAAAAGTAAAGATAATCTGTCGCGTGAAAGACTTGATGCTATTTTTAATATTTCTCCAAGAGTCGAAACAATAGCAGTAAAAGATGTGAAACTCCGTACATTTATTACGCAAGATAATCAGCGGGATGATCTTGTTGGCCATGTATATGATGTAACTTATGGTGTGGTTAATAAAAGTGTTGATACTCTTGTTGTTCTGGATGATTCTATTGTTAGAGGTACTACCTTAAAACAAAGCATAATTCAGATATTAGACAGGCTTCATCCAAAAAGGATAATAATTGCCTCGTCGGCTCCTCAAATAAGATATCCTGATTGTTATGGAATTGATATGGCACGACTAAGTGATTTTGTAGCTTTTAATGCTACTATTGAACTTCTTAAGCAAACAAACCAGGAGCATATTATAAATGATGTTTATAATAAGTCGAAGGCACAACAAAACCTTCCTAAAGAAGATATTGTGAATTATGTAAAGGATATATATAAGCCATTTACTGCGGTTCAAATATCAGATAAAGTGGCCGAACTTGTTAAGGCAAAAGAAATTAAATCTGACGTAAAAGTTATTTATCAAAATATCGAAGATCTTCATAAAGCCATACCAAATCATACAGGAGATTGGTACTTTACCGGAAATTACCCTACTCCCGGTGGCAACAGAGTTGTAAACCAGTCGTTTATTAATTATATAGAGGGAGTAGTTAGCAGGGCTTATTAAGATTTGCTCTACAAAGCATTAAAAGCGGTTTGTATTTGGCTTGCGATTTCTTTAAACTCTTGATTAGAAAAAGTAAGCTTAGGCTGTTTAAAATCCATATCAAAGATAGAATTGATTGGGATAAGATGAACATGAGCATGAGGAACTTCCAGTCCGATTACTGTTATACCAATTCTTTTACACTCTACAACACTTTCTATTGCTAAGCCTACTTTTTTAGCAAAAGAAAATAACCCACCAAGTTCAGCATCTTCGATATCCAGAATATAATCTGTTTCATTTTTAGGTATAACAAGGGTATGGCCTTTAGCAAGTGGATTAATATCCAGAAATGCATAATAATTCTCAGTCTCTGCTATTTTGTAGGAGGGGATTTCCCCGTTTATTATTTTAGTGAAAATAGTAGCCATTAGTATATTTTTTAACGTGTAATTTCAATAATTTCAAAGGTAACTATGCCTGCAGGAATTGTAATGTCAACTGTTTCTCCAACTTCTTTTCCCAATAGTCCTTTGGAAATAGGTGATTCTACAGATAATTTTCCAGTTTTCAGGTCTGACTCTTCTTCGGGCACCAATGTGTATTTCATTGTGGCGTTGTTTTTCGTATTTTTTATTACCACTGTTGAAAGAAGATATACTTTGGTATCATCCATTTTTGATTCATCAATAATTCTTCCATTGCGAATACTGTCCTGAAGCTTGGATATCTTTAATTCAAGTAATCCCTGAGCATCTTTTGCAGCATCATATTCTGCATTTTCTGATAAGTCTCCTTTATCTCTTGCTTCACCTATCTGTTGTGAAATTTTTGGTCTTTCAATGGTTGTAAGATATTCAATCTCTTTGCGAAGTTTTTTAAGCCCCTCTTCTGTAAAATATTTTATATCAGACATGGTAATACGTCTTTTTATGTTATGTAATTAAGATAAAAAGACCCTTAATTTGAATTAAGGGTCTTTAAAGAATCTGCAAAGATAATAAAGATATTTCTTGCAGTATATCTTTTAGAAATTAAAAATTATTCCCAGGGTGTGATTTCCGCTGAAACTTTGTGATTCGCGGAAGGTGTAATCAATACCAAAGTAGTTATTAGATTCTTTTTTTAATGGAACCTGTACGCTTAGTCCTGCACTAAACCCGTTGTTAATATTTATATTTTCAGGGGATGTTATTTCATCAAACATACCTTTTTCATATGTATATCCACCACGAAGTTGAACATACTCTTTTAAGCTAAGTTCGAGCCCAAGAGCAAACTGATCCTGGCTGAATGAATTTGATGTAAAATTACCGGCAACAGTAAGTCTGTAATCCTTAGGAAATAGAAAATCATAAGCAGCTCCAATATTAAGTTGGGCAGGCATTTCAAATGACATTGAACGTTGTTCAAGAGTAAAAGACGTTTCCTGACCTGTTATTATTGTTCGCATTGAAAGTCCATCACCCGAATACATCATTTTAGGCCCAACATTTTTTAGTGCTATACCAAATGATATTTGTTCTTCAGCTCCTGTAACATACTGTATACCTGCATCAATAGCCACACCTACAGCACTAACGTCAGAAATTGATTCGGAAATAACTTTTAAAACAACTCCGGCATATATACTATTAGAAAATGCTTTTGAGTATGCAATTGCAAAGTTCATTAGGTTTGGCTCATAAGTACCTTGAGATTCATCAGGGTTGTTAACAGTTCTTATGTCAATTTCACCAAACGACATTGACATAACTGACAAGCTTAAGGCTCCGGCATCACCAACACGCTGTGATATACCAAATGACATTATATTTGTGCCTGTTCCTTTGAGCCATTGCGTGTTTGAAAAAATTAATTGGGTTTTATCTGTAAAAGCAGTACCTGCTACATTACCCCAAATGGCCTCAAGACCCCTAACTCTAGACATGTTTGCGCTTGCCCAGCCACTACTTCTTGCCCACGGATTAATTAATAATTCGGTGGCGCCGGCCTGACCAGCCCGATCCTTGTTTCCCGCAAAAGTCGATTTGGCTAAAGGGAATATTAATGCGATGATCAAAACTACGATCAGATTTCTATAAAGAGTTTTCATATTCAACTTGATTAATTCTTCGTTCAAAACTGATTAAATATTTATTAGAAAGTGTTTAAGTCAGGGATTCTTGTAATACAGAACCACTTAATAATGCGGTCACCTTCATCAGATTTAACATGAAAATAATAAACACCACCTGCAATTGGTACAGAAGCAAAGTTTTTAAGATCCCATTCTATTGTTGTCTCTGGGGTGTCTTTTTTAAATTGCTTAATTTTATTTCCACTAACATTATAAATTGTTATTGTACATTTTTCAGGTAGATTAGTAATTTTTATTCTATTATCTATAGCATTGTGCTCGTAATCAGAATAAGCATAGTATGGATTAGGGACAACTACAATAGCATCAAGATCTGTTTGTTCTTTTTCTGCTACATCATATTCAGTTTCAAGCCCTGTCATAGAAAATTCATACATGGGATAAAAATTATTTATATCCAAACCTAATTCCGGTATTATAGTATCTAATGGGAGCTGTGCATAACCTCTTTGATAAGCTTTTTGTATTCTAATACGAATTTTGGCTTCGTTTGATAACCATTCTTCTCCAACAACGCCCATTGGTATTCCTGTGTACATTATTGTTCCGTAGAAGCCATTTTCAGCAAATGGAGGAAGAGAAGGGTTTAAAAAATCAGCTAATGAATCGAGAATGTGTGATGTAAAACTGCCTGCATCGTATGCTGGCATCTTAAATTCTCGCAAACTCGAATATTTTCCAATTCTATGATCCATTATATATACATAATGTTTGCCACCCATAACAGGAGTTCTTCCTATACCTTGACCAGACCAAATATTCTTATCATAAAATTGATCGTCAAGATCAAGATTTCGTTGTGTTGGATTGAATAACATATCGCGTCCATTCTGAGCTACTAAATACGAATCTTCAGCAAACATCATATTTAGTCTTTCACCAGTTTCGATATTTATAGCATATCCGGGAAACCACCCCATACCTCTATGACTAATATAATTTGGATCATTAGGATTATCGCTTGGCTCTGTGCTGGTTGAAAACTTACCATCTTTATCAACAGATGGAGAAATTCGTTTGTAAAAACGCTTAGCGTTACCTTCAGATAATTCTTCATTATAACCTGCTTCTAATACAGGGCATCTTGTCCATTTATCTTTATCAGGTGTTAATACAATATCTACACTTGATATATAATTAAAATTCGAAATAGATTTTGCAGCTTTACTATAAGCGGGACCAACAGCACTTTCAAAACCTACAGGGATTCTTTGAACACCAAACGATGTCATGCAATATGGAGCCCAGGTTCCTATAAGTATTTTTTCGTAAACTGAATTAGGATCCCATGGGTTTTGCGGTGAACCCGACATCTCCCAGTCATCTCCACCAGGCAATACATCACTTTGGTATGTTCCAGATCTAATCCAATCGAGAGCATATAAAGGCACGTCAACATCAGATACTCCACTCAGCCACCTGTGTGAGCTATCTGAATAGGAGATTGTTGATTCTATTAATCCATTGTTTGGCGCAAGTATTTCATAATAGGATATTAAGTCGCTATCAACAGGTATTTTCCCTATTTTAATAGGACCTGGAACGTAAGGCTGCTGTATAGAAACAGAGAACCCAAGATCAATAAATAGCTGTTCATATTCTGTCATAATTGTTGTATCACTCTCAATTGTATCATTTGTTGCTACATCTAGTAATTTCCAATTACCTACATATTTACTTGTAGTATCACCTATTAAGGTCACCTCATCACTAACATCATGAATAATTACACGTACAAGAGTATCCATCCACCATACATAATTAGCGTTAACAACGCTTAATGGGTCAATAATCTTTATATTTAATGGTCCTGCGTTTGTTTTGTAAACAGGATTATAGGCAATAGGATAATCAGCTGAACCAAAAATATTAACAGAATCAGCTGGTGGTTTTGATAATATTTCTTCAACAGTTTCTTCTGATAAATCAAGATTCATACCTCCATTACCAAAACCTGCAACTCTTGTTATTTGAGGGCTATTGCCATATTCGGAATTAAGGACGGTGCCATTAACTGTAAGGTGAGGCATTCCAATATAAGTCTTTATATTTTTTCTTCCCGATAAATATGGTTTTGTTTGACCACTACTATTTGGAAATTCCATCCCAAACGGAAGATAGTTATTATAAGCATAAGCAAGTGCCAGAAAATAATACTGTTTATTATTAACCAAACGAACATCATCAGTGGCAAACGCATCTTGTGATAGCTGGTATGAGTGGCTAATACCGTTATCATTACCATCAACCTTCATTACCGGAACATTTGCGCCAAGATAATCATCATAAATATAATTAACTATTTTAGTTACACCATTCTTAACATCAAATTGAGCAACTAAACGAGCTAGATCTGCATTATCCAGATTATCAACACTAACTGTTGGGCCTTTAAGCTGGAAAATTTGGTATCCTTCAAATTTATAGTAAGGATCGCTAGGTACCGGAGGGTCGCTACCCGGTAGAGGCTGAATAATATTTGGGTCAAATTCAACATATTTTTCCAAATAGTTATTAGAAGTTGGTGAATTGGTTATGTAAATAATTAATTTTCTGTCTAGTTCAACTAATGAAAGGTCTGGGGCAGTAGGGCCATCGATTACCTTAAAGCAATTATCGAAAAGTGCCTGACATTTGTCATCAACAACCCTAAGTAATTCAACAGAAGCCCAAGGGCCTCCTGATTTAGCTCGTGCCCATGGAATACCTACAGTAATATAGTTAACTGCTCCAGGTTTAAGAGTAAAAGGACCTGCAGATTGCATAAAGCGTCTATCATCAGGAGAGTTAGGCCCTCCATTATCGCCAGTTTCTTCTGACCAGTAAAACCCGTTCTGATTGTAACCGCCGTTTGGAGGCAAACCATTTGTTCCCCAGTTACAGGGGTCACTATCAAATGGAAACATGAAATCACATTCCGGACCTACAGTACCTGCGCCACTTATGTGAGCTGTACCACCATATAACATTTTAGTATTGTCTTTCCATATACCTTTTAAGAAGTTATAATATTCAGGAGCCGTACTAGGGTCACTTTGAGCAGCTGCACCCCCATTATTATGATAAACAAATCTGCGCATACCAAAACGTTCATCATCTATTATTCCATTACCAAAGTTAACTCCGTTAATGGCTGCAGATCTTACAAAGGTAGCTTCAGTTACAGGAACGCCATCACGAAAAAAAGTCATTTCTCTGAGTGACCCATTTTGGGTAACAATATCGCAATTTCCTCCAAAGGATGGACCCGCTGTGCTATCACCTATAAATGATGGGTTGTCATAATGATCAGGATCCATATAAGGTCCCTGGAAGAAGTCAACACCAATTGCAGGTGGCTGTTCTCCATAAGCTTCAACTTCTCCACCGCCATCAACAGCTTTACCATTGTAGCAATATCCCAAACCACGATCAACATCACATCCTACAAAGTCATCCCATCCATATCCAAGGTCAGTATCAACCCATGGTGAGAAATAAGTTTGAGTAAGCTCGAATGTGGAACGGTTAATTATTTCATAGCTGTAAAAAGTCATGTTGTTAATAACATCATTTGTAGCAAAAGCAAATGCCTGAGCCCTAACTTCTAAGCCGATTGCAGAACCGGTAGTTTCTGTGTGGATATTTCCTTTATCGTTAAATACCCACCAAAGCGTTTGGTCTCCTTTAATAACCTGGTCGGCAAGAATACTACCAGTAACAGTTTCTTGATATTCTTGTTCTAATGTTGGAATATCGCTATGACACAATGCATTATCTATGTCGTAATATGGGTAGTCACCAGCAAATGGATCGTATTCGCCATCACCAAGAACATCATAAAATGGAGCTAAATAATAACTTTGCCCTTTTGACACATCACCATGAGCCGGCCAGTTTAGTATTGCCGGTGGGATTGAATAATCTTCGCTAGGAATATAATGACCGTCATCTGGATCAGTATGTGATATAAATTCATCTACTTCTGCTCTGGTTATTTTGAAAAATTCGTCATATTGTGCACAAACAGCTTCATCAATTGATGCTGTTCCATCAATGGTAAGTGGTCCTGGCCAATAATCAATACCCACTTGACGATAACGTTGAGCGGCAAGCTTAAGCTGGTTGTTAATATCAAGTCCACCAATCCACAAAGAACCGGAGAACATTGATGTAGCAGATCCTGCCTTTGGGATGAAATATTTGGCACCAACACCGCCAACCAAATCCCACCACATGTCTCCACCAGTATTAATTCGTGCTTTTACATTGTTTATATCCAGCCAGTCGTATGCTGAAGCAGGAGAACATCCTGCAGTTGTTTGTTTTAGATTTGCCCCTTGTTTCGTTTTTTCTCCTTGATATTCTTCAGCCAAAAGCGGATTCATAACCGCAAATGAAACAAAAATTATTATCCAAGCCCGTAGTATACTCTTCATGATGTATATATTTTACTTTCTTAAATTCAATTTATTAATATTGTTTAATCTTAAAAGTTAAACATTAGTCCAAGACGTATTTGACGTGGTGTGCTATAATTACCAGGATTATCCACGAAATTACCATATAAATCTCTAAATGCTGCTGGATCAAGTTGATTGTTGATTTGACGTTGCCATTCAGGTGCTGATAAATAACCATCATCGTTGGGGTTACCCGTATAAGGATAAACATTAATAATATTTTTAGTATCGAGTAGGTTTAACACTTGAAGATACACATTTAAAGAAGCGCCTTTAGCATTATCACTAGCATTTTTCTTCAACTTGAAATAAAAGTCTTTGTCAACTCTAAGGTCTAGCCTGAATTGCCAAGGTAATCTGGAACCACCGTAAGTACCTTTTAATAAGTTTGTGCCACCTGATAAAGGTGATGTTATATTTCTGGCAGCTGTATATGGAGTACCTGATCCACCATTAATTGTTAAACTAAAACCAAGATTGCTCAATGGCTGCATAGGTGCTTTACCTTTTTTATCGCGACTTATTGTTGGTCCATCATAATTTTTATCCATCCCCCATCTATAGTCGATAACAACATTAAATGCATGTCTTCTATCCCAAGGCATTGGGAAAGTTGAACGTAAGTTTGGTAATCCGGCTGCAAGTAATGAAGCTGCTGTAGTTGTAGAAGCACCAGTTGCATCAGCAAATTGTAAGGTATATGCTGCTCTTACACGTACGTTTCCGGTACGGCGTAAGTCGTATTCAGCTGTAAGCCCTTTTACTGTTCCAAAGTCAAGATTGTTATAGGATGTATAATCTTTAGGGTATGCACCATTAAAGCGATACATTTGGATCATACTACGCATTTCTTTATAAAAAGTTGTAATAGTTACAGAAGAAGTATTTGAAACTTTTTGTGTAAAACCAAGCTCGTAATCAATTGTTTTTGTTGGGTCTAGTGATGGGTTATTTAAATTACCTCCAATATTGTTAAAGAAATAGTATGAAGATGGATTAGAAAACACATTACTAGTTGGTCTCATTGTTAGAACATCATAGTGGGCAAAGAATAATGCTTCATCAGATATTGGGAATGAAAACGAAATTCGAGGCATCACATTAATTTGAGGATCATAATCTTTAAATGAGCTTATTGTAACTTGTGATTGTTCTGGATTAAGTAAGGCTGGTGCAATACCGTTTCCAACATCTAAAATAGTTGGGTCAAGGATTTCAATACCATCAGCATTATACCAAATATATTCGTTTCTGTAACCAATTACTCTGGTAGGATCTCTAACCTTATCAACATAAACAACGAAATCGTCACCCATGTTTGAAGGATGTGAAACATTTTCAAACCCTGATACGGAGGAAATATTAGATACATCATGAGCCGGATAAAGAAGGAAAGGATCTTCCAGTACTTTTTGGTTAGCATCAAATCTGTCAACACGAACACCTATATTAAATATAAGGTCGTTAAAGGCAAATTGATCCTGGATATAACCAGCCATGTAAATAGGTTCATAAGCGCCAATGTCACGGCTAAAATCTCCGTATTCATTTTTTTTGTTAAAAAAGTCTTCGTATGCCGGCTGATTTTCTAATACATTACCTTCATAATCAAAACCTGCATAATTAATGGCTGAAAGTCCGTCATTCCAAAGCTCATCGGGTGAGAATAGTCCAACATTTAATTCTCCCGCCGCCAGGTCAGCGGTATGCATAGTACCGTTTTTGTCATAATATTCGATAGTTCCATTATCATAATCATATGAATCCATGACAATGTAATCAAGTCCATCAACAGGTAATCCCATTGCTTCACGAAGATTTTTATCGAAAGAGCGTTGAGCATTAGCGTCATATTTTCTTCGGTAAATAATAGTATCAACATGACCATTATAAGAAATTAACTCAGGATTATCCACATCGAGCTCGCGTAAATGGAAGTTAGTAAGACCTTTACCATCACGTATAAGATTCCAAAAACCGGTTGGGGCATAGTTGATAAATCTGTTTGTACGCTGTTCGTATTGGAAGCCTAATTTAATAGCATTATTTCCTATATCAAGTGAGGCATCTACTCTCATATTATACTGGTCATTATCCCATTTACCGTAACCTGATTGGTTTGTTCCCGGTGATTGATATAAACCATATATTGATTGAGGAGTGCTACCATTTAGCATTGCATTACCAAGCATGATATCGTCAATATTTTGATAATGACCTTCGGGTAACCCTTCGTAAATGCTATAATAATCATTGGTATATTGTGCTACAAGAGGATTTATATCACGTGGACTCCATTCAACAAGAGTGTCATAATCCCATGAATTAAGAACCCAAACATCTTCATAAAAATGCCCGTTTACAGTATCCTCTCCAATCTCATAAGTTGGTGTTTTATAAGTTGAGAATTTACCTATATAACCATATTTAAATAGATTATCCCAATGGTTTGCATCACCATATTCTCCTTTATCTTTAGTATAGTCAAACTGCAATGAGTAATAAAAGTTTTTAAAAGAGGAAGTGCTCTCAGCTGATGTGGGAAATCGTTGAGTAAATCTAATATAACCACGATAGTTAGTATTATTTCTCAGAGTATTTTTATTCCAGTTCGCAAGTGTTGCACCATAGCTATAATCTCGACCATTATAGTAATAGTAGCTACCTCCAACTGTTAAGTTAATTGTTTCGGTTGTCCGGATATTTATATTACCGATAAAGTTATAACTCTGACGAGCTGTATTTGGTGCTGTCTTTACATGTTCCAGATCATCATTTCTTAAAAATTCGCCATTGATAAAGGTACCAGAACCAGAACCTGAAGGTCTCATTGGGTTTTGTTCAAGAAGATCTAAATTTTCATCTGACAGAGAATAATATCCTGTTGAAGAGGGTCTTCCATCTGCGTTAAAATTAACATCGCCGGCAAGGAAGAATCCTAATAGAGATGTGTTTTTATTTTTACCTTTAATTAATGGACCCATTACGTTAAATCCAACTCTATTGTGACCAAAGGCATCTAAAAATTGTGATGATTCCAGTTCAATACCTGCTGCAAATTCACGTGCCGGACCTTTTGTAGTTACGTTAATAATACCAGAAGTTACATCGCCGTAACGAGCAGGTACACCACCAAGGATTACATCAACCTGTTCAATAGCTGATTGAGGAACGCTGGAATTACCTATAACACGAATTCCATCGATAAACATTGCCGTTGCATCGGAACGAGCACCACGAACACTACCTCTTTCACCATCTTCAGAGAATACTCCACCAACGGTTGTTGCCACAGCATTAGCATTACGATTAGGCATTTTCGATATTTCTTCGGCTGTTATTGTTGCTCCTGACGCGGTTTGATCCTTATCGATTAATGGTACTTTATAATCAATAATTTCAACTACATCAAGGGTTTCCGCTGAAGAGGTAAGTTCTATATCATAGAACCTAATTTGATCACCACCAATAATAACCCCTTGAATAACTACTGTTTTAAAACCAACAAATGTTGCTTTCAAATCGTATTTACCAGGAGAAATTGGTTTGATAACGTAATTACCATCGAAATCAGAAGTAGCACCTCCGACTTGTGATCCTCTATTTTCCAATATAATATTGGCAAATGGAATTGGTTCTTTTGTGTCTTTATCAAGCACTTTCCCTTTCAGTGCACCATCTTGCGCGACCATTACGACACTAGTTGCAAAAATTAAACCAAGAGTAAGGAGTAAATTTCTTAACATATCTGCAAATTTATATTCAACTAAGTTCTTTATGTAATTTAAAGTTGGTAAATTTAGTAATATTTGATTATCTCAAACAAAATTATATTAACTTTTTTTAACATTTTAAAAATATACTTTCTTAATAATCTCTGAATAGATAATAGCTTTCCTTAAATCTATTTTCTTTTTGATCCTTTTATTAGGATTTTTTTTAATATTTTTTGAATGATCTTTATCCTTATTAATATTAGGAGTGAAAGATTCTTTTTCAATGACATCGATTGGAGATTTAAAGTTGCTTTCTTCATAATCATCATCATACGAAAAAACCTCACTGGATTCTTCCATTTGCAAAGTAGCCGGTTCAACTTCAGCTTGATTTGTTTCCTTTTTGTATAAAGCTGAATCAGCTGGCTCATTATTATAACCTATTTCACCAAGTATCGAATCAAGCACTGATTTGTGTTTGATTGTTGGATCAGATGCTTTTTTGGCATCTTTTTTCTTTTTTGCATTATAAAATGAAAATGCAATCCACAAGATGCCTATGATCACATATATAATATCCTCAAACGAAGCTAAAGTTGTCATGAATTTCTTATTTATTACAAGAAAAGGTTCATTGTATTTTTGAATGCATAAAAGTATAAATTTAATTTATACTCTTAGTTTATTTTGGATAAAAACTCAATTAAGGGGTTTTTTGCATTTTGAGCAATGCAATAATTTCATAGGTAGTTAACAATAAATAATAAACAAAAAAGGTAATTGTAAATGAAATTGCATCGTCATGGTTTAACCATGCATAAACTAATATTATTATTGAGAAGAGTAATAGTTTGCCAAAATTAACAAGCATAAAAGCATTTGCAAAATAGGTTAACTTACTACTTGTATATTTTGATAACATAATAAATGCAAATAATGTAAATAAATACATAAAGAGTATTATAAAAGGCCATGCGCTACTTATTTGAATTGCAGGCACCCATTGTTGAATAACAAAACTTAACAGTAAAATAATACCTGAATAGTAACTAAAACCTACAACAAATGATGAATTTTTACTTTTCATAAATATTCAGCTAATCATTATTTTTAAAAAGACCTCTCATTCCATAAAATACAGCGCCTGCTACAGAAAGGATTGTTAATACTAACGTGAAAACCGGGAAATCCCAATTTAACCATGAGTCAAGCGCCTTGCCTCCAAATGCTCCGGCAACAATAATAACTATCATCTGTAGTGCAAGAGTCGAATATTTTGCATAAAACTTCAGATGATTATCTTTATTGTCAGTTTCCAAATTATTTATTTTTAGATACTGATTTTTCAGCTTCCATTTTACAAGTTCCTGTGAAAACAGCATCAGGTTCAATTGATATTTTTTTTGTTATAATATCACCTGTAAATATTGCTGTAGATTTTAATATAGTAAGGTTGGTTACATTAAGTTTTCCTGTAACAGTTCCACAAACATCAGCGTTACTACATGTAATTTCGCCATCAACGTTACCGCTAGTGCCAACCACTATGCGTCCTTTTGCTATTATTGAGCCTTTTATTGAGCCTTCAATTCGAAAATCTCCTTCTGAAACAATATCTCCGATTATGCTTGTACCTTGAGCAATAATATTTGGCACCTGGCTATCATTATCTCCACCTTTATGTTTTTTCACGATAGTTTTTCTATTAATTAATGTTTATAATTTTTTTCAAAAAATGTATCATATGAAGATACATTTTTGTCTCTGTAAAATAAAGGGTAATTTGATACAGATATTGAAAACAATAAGAAGTCTTTGTTTTGTAATCCTGATAGCACATACTCATCATTATTAAGCGCTAAGAAATAGTTGGCTGCATTATCTTTGTTCTCAAAATTGCCAATTGTAACTATAGTTTGACTATCGTCAAGCATTAAACTTTTAACCCTTAAGCTTTTTAATCTAAAATATTTTTTGTCAAAATCAGAAATCCTTACTTTAAGAGCACTAATGTTAATGTCGGGAGATTGAACAACGATTATAACCAAGTGCATTTCATTCGGGTTAAAAGTATAAATAGATTCTAACTCTGTTGACTCTCCTGTTTCTTGGTTAATTGTTCCTTCAGTAACACCAATACCGTATTCAACCTGTAAAGTTTGTATAACAGATTTTGCCAAAGGAGTAATAGAGCTTGAAGGATATGTTTTAACAAGGCTAACAAGTGAAGAATATAAAGTGTCTGCTACATCAACTGCTCCCAATGAAATTGCCCGTAAATACATAAACTTCGGAACTAATGTTGTATCTTCCGGGAAAAGCTCAATTGCTTCGTTTGCATAGTTTATAACTCTATAATATTGTTCACGACCAAAGGCTTTAAATGTTTTTTCATAAAGTATTGAAGCCTCATTTTGTTGATTGCTAAGTTTAATAAAATAATCCGGGTCTAAAATAACTTTAGCATAATTACTTTCCGGGAAATTACTTATTATTAAGTTGCTATAAAAGTCTGCCTCACTATTATTTACCTTGCTTAAATATATCTTGTAGAGGGCATACCATGATTCGAGACGATATTTGTTATTGGGATATTTTCTCTGAAATTCGAGATATGTGTTAAGCGCAAGAGTTGTGTCTTGCAGTTCTTCCAGATACAGATATGCAAGGAGATTATATGCTTCTATTATTGTGCTGTCTGATACGGCTAATTGTTCATCCGTAAGAGGAATGTTTTGTAAATAGAAACCACGATCATGTGGGTTTGTATTTACAATGATTATACTATCATTCTCTGTAATGACTCCTTCGTCTGTGAGGTCTTGTTCAAATGACTGCATCATCATTCGTTTATCAGTTAGCCTCCAGTTATCTTCCAGTTTTCTGTCTCCCCATTTTCTTATGAATTCGTTTCGCCCACGACTTATAGCTGTTGTGTTATAAAAATACCAACCTCCGCCACCTAGTGCATTATCTGTTCTTCCTCTCGACATATCAACAAACTGAGTTCCACCTCCCAATTCTATTTCTTCGGCTATTCTTTCTTGTTTTTTATCATACTCCTCAATAAGTTTATCAATCATAGCATAAAGGTCTGCAGTATTCATTTTTGCAATTGTTTGCAGGCTATCTTGTAATGTAATTGTTTGTATTTGGTCAACTAATTGAGATAATATTTTGGTTTTGTTCATTATAGCAGTATAGTCGGGGTAATTTTGGGGGAGAGACATTGATGCAGTATCATAATATGCCTGGGCAAATTGATAATTTCCATCATCAAAATAAATATCAGCTAATTCAAGTGATGATTCTGTTTTTTGAAAAGCATCACTTACACTAGTGCTAACAGATTTTTTAAGATAATATATAACAAGAGTATCTTTATTGTCAGTTGTAGCAACTTGGGCAAGAGCATAATAAATTTGGTCAAGATACTCAGCATTTTTTGTCTCTTTTGCCATTTTAAGCAGCACCTTATTAATGTGTTTACTATCGCCAGTTCCCTCGTCGTAGCATTGAGCCATATTCATTTGAGCTTCAAATGCCATTTTATAAGGGGGATTTCTTTTTACTACTTTGGCATAATTTGAAGTAGCAGTATTAAATTCTTTATCAAGCTGATTAATTTGACCAAGAATAAAATAAACACGTGTAATTACATCATGATCAGAAGCTAATTCAATCCCTCTCTCAAGATAAGGATATGCTGCATTATAATTATCACGTGATAGGTAAAAGTCAGCATAAACCAATGGGATTCCTTTTTCTACATTATATGGAAAGTCGGTTTCGTCTTGCTTGCTTTGTAATACATTCAAGGAAGCCTCTGCTCTTTCGTATTGTTCAGTTTGTATGCTAGTTCGGGCAAGCCATAGTATAGCCTCATAATGTATGGGCGATGATTGATATTCTTTAGCAACATAATCAAATACACGTCGTGCACTAGTGTAATCATGTTTGTAAAAATGTGCTATTCCCATCATTAGATAACTGTCTCTTACCCACTTAACTTTTTCTTCACCTCCAAAAGGCATTGAGTGACGTTGGATGCCAATAGACGCTTTTTTAATTGTCCTGTCCATTTTTGGGTTTACAATTACAGCATCTTCCTTGGTACCATAGTTATACACCATTAGTACTTTGTTATAATTGTCTACAGCTTTTTCGCTAAGGAGTTTTTCACCTTCTTCCAGACTAACCATTCCATTAAAGAAAACGTTGTAATGGCAGGTTACATTATGATATGCTCTACGTGTCCATGTGTTCTTTTTTGTAGAGCAGGAAGTTACACTCAATAGTAAAATTATTACTGATATTGAGAGTATAACTGTATTTAGTTTACCGTTTGTCAAAATTTAGATTTATCCTTAATAACTAATTTTATAGTATTTTATTACAAATGATAAAGGGCAAAAATAAATAGAGTTTAATGAAAAACAGCAATTATTTGAAAATTGTTTAAAATGATTTTTAAAATAATGCGAATTGATTGTTAATTTTGCTTTTATACCTTTGCACTTTTATATGGCAAAACTAAAAAGGAATAAGGAGTGGTACAAAAACCTTAGAGGTAAATACCGATTAGTAATTTTAAATGATCAAACATTTGAAGAGAGGCTCTCATTAAGGTTAACCCGGCTAAATGTATTTTTGATTGTATTTAGTTTTGGCATCATTTTTATAGCTCTGACTTTTTTACTGATTGCAAACACTTCAATAAAAGAATATATTCCAGGTTATCCCGATATAGATGAAAAGAGACAGCTTTATAGTTTAAATATACGTGCAGATTCACTCCTGTTAGATATTGAAAAGAAGAATAAGTACATTTTAAATATTAAAAATATTCTTGATGATAATATTTTAATAAACGATTATTCGGAGATTGAATTATCGGGAATACATTATGACACCATAAAAAATCAAAAATCAAGTAATGATAGCATTCTAAGAGCTGAATTTGAGAATCAAAGCATGTATAATCTTTATTTTAACGAATCAGGATTGTTAACAGAACCTATCAAATCTTCAATAAAGAGTTTTAGCTTTTTTACTCCCTTACAAGGAATTATTACTTCCGGGTTTAATTTAATTGAAAATCATTATGGAATTGACCTTGTTACTTCCCATAACGAAGCGGTTAAAGCAACGCTTGAGGGCACTGTTATTTTCTCGGGCTGGACTCTTGAAACGGGATATATTATAGCATTACAACATGATCGAAATTTTATTTCTGTATATAAACACAATTCGGTTCTTCTAAAAAAGGAAGGCGATCATGTATTAGCCGGTGAGCCAATTGCAATCTCAGGTCAATCGGGAGAATTAACCACCGGACCGCATTTGCATTTTGAATTGTGGGAAAATGGAACACCTGTTAATCCTGAAGAATACATCATTTTTAATTAATACCAAATAAACATCAAAATGCGCCATATAATCTGTTTCTTTTTAATCTGAATTTCTTTATAGTATGTTTCCGTAGCTATGGCTATGCAAAAATTCTATTCATCATTCAGTCAAAAAACAATTCAAATTCTAAAGGCGCAGTTTGACCTTTAATTGGTATAACACATTAGTTTTTAAAGTTAAATGAATGAAAAAACGAGTTGCAATATTGGGGTCAACTGGTTCAATTGGTACTCAAACATTGAGTGTTATTGATGAGCAAAATGATTTTTTTAGTGTTGAGGTATTAACTGCTTTTAGTAATACTGATTTGTTAATTAAACAGGCTATTAAGTATTTGCCAAATGTTGTTGTAATTGGTGATAAGTCAAATTATGGCATTGTTCGCAATGCACTCGAAAGTTATGACATAAAAATTTATGCCGGACAAGAGGCTATTAGCCAGGTTATGGAAATGGAGACCATCGATATTGTGCTTATTGGTATTGTTGGTATTAATGCTTTGAAACCTATTTTATCAGCCATAAAAAATAAAAAGAAAATAGCTTTGGCAAATAAAGAAAGCCTTGTTGTTGCTGGTGCATTAATATCAAAAACTGCAATTGAAAATAATGTACAGATTATCCCTATTGATTCGGAACATTCAGCCATTTTTCAGTGTTTGATGGGAGAATATGATAATCCAATTGAAAAAATTGTACTTACCGCATCAGGTGGCCCTTTTCACAAGACAGATACAAATAGTTTATTAAATGTTACTCCCAATGAGGCTTTAAAGCATCCAAATTGGAAAATGGGCAAAAAAGTAAGTATTGATTCTGCAACATTGATGAACAAGGGTCTTGAGGCTATAGAAGCTCGTTGGTTATTTAATGTTGACCCCTCTAATATAGAGGTGCTTATACATCCTCAAAGTATAGTTCATTCTTTGGTTTATTTTGCTGATGGCTCAGTTAAAACGCTATTAAGCAAACCTGATATGCGAATTCCGATACAGTTTGCACTTACATATCCAAACAGACTTAAGAACTCATTTTCACGTCTGGATTTACTTAAGATAAACACATTAAATTTTGAAAGCCCTGATGTGAAAAAATTTCGTAATCTTGCACTCGCTTTTAAAGCCTTGGAAATAGGTGGTAATATGCCATGCGTACTGAATGCTGCTAATGATATAGCGGTTCATGCTTTTTTGAATAAAAAGATTGGGTTTCAGCAAATTCCTGATATAATTGAAAAAAGCATGGCCATAATGCCGATGATTGATAACCCTGTTTTAACCGACTATATTGAAACGGACAATCGTACAAGACTAAAAGTTAGTGAATTAATAAAATAATTATTTAAGTAAATATAAATGGAAATATTAATCCAGATACTTCAGCTCTTATTGAGCCTCTCTATATTAGTAGTTGTTCATGAATTTGGACACTTTGCAGCAGCAAAGATTTTTAAAACACGGGTTGAAAAATTTTACCTTTTCTTTAACCCCTGGTTTTCTATTTTTAAGTTCAATTATAAGGGAACCGAATATGGTATGGGTTGGTTACCTTTAGGAGGATATGTGAAAATTTCGGGTATGATTGACGAGTCAATGGATAAGGAAGCAATGAAATTACCACCTCAACCATGGGAATTTCGCTCAAAACCGGCTTGGCAACGACTGATTATAATGTTAGGGGGTGTAATTATGAATGTAGTTCTGGCATTTGTAATATACATAGGTATGTTAACTTTTTGGGGTGATGAATATTTGAGTACTAAAGAAGTTAATAAATATGGTGTAAGACCCGATAGTTTGGCTATGGAAATGGGCTTTATGCCAGGAGATAAAATTATCTCGCTAGATGGGCTATATGTTGATGATTTTGGTAAGATACCTATGAACTTGGTATTAAACGAAGTTAATTCAGTGGAGATAATACGTAATGGTATAACAACAAATGTTACTTTGCCCGAAGGAAGTTTAAACAAACTTATTAATCACAGATCTTCAATATTCACGGTTAGGATACCATTTGTGGCTGAAAGATTTTCAAAAGAATCTTTGGCTGAAAAAGCAGGATTACAAATTGGTGATACTATACTTGGAATAAATGGTAATAATATTATTTATTTTAACGATTTCAGGGATGAAATACAGAAACACAAAAATGAAAATGTTGTTATTTCGGTAATCCGCACTATTGATACTATTGATATACCTATGAAATTGGGTGAGGATGGCTTGATTGGTGTTTATCCTAAAGGAAATCTAAATGACTTTTTTGAAATTAGCAAGAAAAAATACACATTAGTAGAAGCTATTCCTGCTGGTTTTACACGTACTTTGGGTGGTATTGATAACTACCTTAAACAATTAAAGCTGTTATTTTCACCTGAGGTGAAAGCATATGAAGGAGTCGGAGGATTTATTACAATTGGCAGTATTTTCCCGAAACAGTGGCACTGGGAAAGCTTTTGGAAGCTTACTGCGTTTCTTTCAATAATGCTTGCTATTTTAAATATATTGCCAATACCTGCACTGGATGGCGGACATGTATTATTCTTATTATACGAAATTATTGCCCGTCGAAAAGCCAGCGACAAGTTTTTGGAATATGCCCAGGTTGTTGGAATGATAATATTATTTAGCCTGCTTATATTGGCCAATGGTAATGATATTGTGAAGTTGTTTAGGTAATACATTAACCTTTTAGGTTGATAAAAACCTGAAAGGTTGGTCTAAAAACAACGGCACTTAATCCTCAACCTGATCTTTCAGCGATTTAAACCCATTACCAAGTATTTCATTTGATTTTAATGCGGTTACAAAAGCGTTAGGATCAATATGTTGGATAAATTCTTGTAACATAGCCATTTCGCGGCGACTTACTGCTGTAAATGCTATTGATTTTTCATTTCCATTATACATTCCTTCTCCCTTTATTATTGTTCCACCACGATTTAGGTCGTTTACAATTTTATCTCGGATTTCTTGTGATTTATCAGAAATAATAAACAAAACTTTATCATAGCTTATACCTTCAAGCATTATGTCAACTACCTTACCGGTTATGAAAATAACAATAAGTGAATACAGTGGAATCTTCCAATCCTGAAAAGCAATTAACCCCACAAGTACAATTATCGAATCAACAATTATCATTAGCTGACCGAGAGGCATTTTTGTGTATTTACCAATTATCATGGCAACAATATCCGATCCGCCCGAAGTAGCCTTTGCTTTAAATATCAAACCCAGCCCAACTCCGATAAATAATCCTCCAAATATTGATGAAAGCAAGGCATCGTCAGCAACAAGTGGTTCGGAACCATAAAAATATGTTATGGTATCCATAAAAATAGCAGTAGCTAAAAAACCTACTACTGTTTTCACACCGAAACGTGGACCCAAAACTTTTATCCCAATTAAAGTAAGTGGTATGTCGAATGCAAGGGCCATCATACCAACAGGGGTTCCTATTAAATAGTGTAGCACTATGGAAATACCATATACACCACCCGGAACAATTTTATAAGGTGTAATAAACATTACAAACCCCGATGCCATAATAAAAGCACCAATTAATATCATACTATAGTTTTTAATCCAGCGAATACTGAATAATTTGTCTTTTTGAATAAATGCCATAACTTAAAATTTTATACTGATTTTCAAAAAAGAAAATCAGTTAGGTTCAACAAAAAAGCGAGCAAAAGTACATTTTTTAGTATTATAACTATTATTATAACAATTTTTTATTTTCTACTTTTAATTTGGGTTATAATGAAGCTTTTGCTGTATAAAGGATATAGATGTTTTATTTTTAAATGTTGTACTTTTAACCCATCACAAATAATTCAGAATTAATTTTCTAAATAATATATGGGCTATAAACATATTTCCTTAAAAATGCCAACAGAGTATGATGGTAACCTTCTTCGAAAAAAGATTAAGAAATATATCAACACAAATGATTTCACATATACAATAGAAAACAAAAGCCTTGATGCTCGGAATAAAAATAATATACATTGGGAAATTCGAATATTAATATCTTCAAATAAATTTAATGAGGAACTACCCGGATCAACTCCAGAATTAGAAATTACTTATAAGAAACGAAATAGAAAAGTTGTGGTTGTTGGAAGTGGGCCTGCAGGTTTTTTTGCTGCTTTTGTACTTCAGAAGGCTGGATTTAGTACAACCTTAATTGAAAGGGGTACTGATGTAAAAACCAGGACTAATGGCATAGCAAAATTTGAAGCAACCGGCATTTTTGATCCTGTTAGTAATTATGCAATGGGTGAAGGGGGTGCAGGAACATTCTCTGATGGGAAGCTTACATCCAGAAGTAAGAGAATATCAGCTGAGAAAAAATTCATACTATCAGGTTATGTTAAGGCAGGAGCTCCAAAGGAAATTGAGTATATGACTCACCCACACCTGGGAAGTGATAATCTTAAAATTATTGTTGAAAATCTGAGAAAGCAGTTTGTTGATATTGGAGGGATTTTTCTTTTTGAAACTACCATGACCGATGTTATCGTTAAAAACAATAGGGTTTCACAAATTAAAACAAATAACGGGGATATTGACGCTGATTATTTTCTTGTGGCACCCGGTCATTCTTCATATGATACATATCGTATTTTAATGAGACATGGAGTTGGTTTTCATACTAAGAATTTTGCCATCGGAAGTCGTATGGAGCATCAACAAGAGGTGATAAATGTTGCACAATGGGGAAGAAAAAGTTTACCTGGAGTTAAAGCTGCTGAATACAGGCTCACTTCAAAAGGCAATGGCAATCAGCAAGTTTATAGTTTTTGTATGTGCCCCGGTGGTGTAATTGTCCCGGCTACAGCAGTTGAACATGCTAATATAGTTAATGGGATGAGCCAATATTTACGAAATGACAATTTTGCAAATGCCGCCTGTGTGGCTACCATTAATCTTGGTAATTTGTTAAAAAGAGATGTGTCGGCAATGGAAACACTTGATTGGATGGAAAATCTTGAACGTAGTTTCTATAATTTTTCAAGAGGTTATAAAGCACCATGTTGTAGTATTCAAGATTTTATAAATAAAAAAGTAACCAGTGGAAAAATCTACACAAGTTATCCCATGGGAATTATTCAGGCTCCATTGTGGGAGTTATTACCCGGTGAAATTGAAAATGCAATGCGTGAAGGTCTTAAAGATTTTATAAGGAAAATGAAAGGATTTGAAACAGGCAATATCATGGGGTTAGAGAGTAAAACATCGGCACCCATACAGGTTGATCGTGATGAAAAAGGACTTTGTGCAGGTTTTGAAAATTTATATGTAATAGGAGAAGGAAGTGGATATGCCGGAGGTATTATATCAAGTGGGGCTGATGGGGTAAAGGTGGCTATGGGGATTTTATATTAAAAAGTTGAAAGTTCATAAAGTTGAAAGTTTACGTTGTCCGTATTTTACACTTTCCACTCTCAGCTTTTCACTTTCCACTAATCATACTGTCTTCCTGTATCTCAAAATGGAAAAACTAAACAACACAACAGCAAATGCAACTAAAATTGATAGTTCTTGCTGTATATCGCTAAACCCTGATCCTTTCAACATTATCATACGGTTTATTTTAATGAAATATGATACAGGATTTCCATAGTTCATTATTTGTGCCCAGTTGGGCATGCTTTCGATTGGTGTAAATAAACCACTCATAAGAATAAAAATTACCAGAAAAAACCATGCAATAAACATTGCCTGCTGCATAGTGTTTGTTAATGTTGATATAACAAGACCTATAGAAAGTATTCCTACCAGGTAAATTGATGCCACGAAAAAGAGTAATCCTACACTTCCCATTACCGGGATTTTGAATACGAAATATGCTAGTAATAATCCTATTGCAAGGTCAATATTGGCAATTAACCAAAACGGGATAAGCTTTCCGGCTATAAAGTGGTATTTTTTTATTGGAGTAACATTTATTTGTTCGATGGTTCCTATTTCTTTTTCCTTTACAAGATTCATGCTTCCTAAAAACATTCCAATTATTGTTACCAATAGCACAAGTATACCAGGGACCATATATGTAATATAATCTAATTCAGGGTTATACCAAAAAAGCGGATTAATATTAATTGGCATTCCAATATGTTGAGAAGGATTATTTGCAACAATTATATTTTTGTTAAAGTCACCAATAATTGATATTGCATATGCAAACATCATACTTGCAGCATTGCCATTTATAGCATCTGTAATTATTTGAATTTCCCCACTTTTTTCATTGATTAATTGTTTTTCAAAACCGGGTTCAATAATTATTATTTGTTCTGCTTCTCCACTCTTAATTAGTTGTTTTGCAGACTCAAAATTATCAGCATATCCAGTAAAATGATAAAATGATGAACCGGAAAATTTATTTATCAATTCGCGTGATGTAGGTGTACGGTCGTTGTCAAGTGCAATTAGGTCTACATTTTTAATTTCGAAGGTAGCTGTATATGATAATACCAATAGCTGAAATATAGGTATAATAAATATTATGGGAAGCATTGCTTTATCCCTGAATATCTGAATAAACTCTTTCTGTAATATGTAGTATAATGTTCTCAAATTATTCCAAACGGATTTTAAACTTTTTAATACTCAAGCCAATAAAAAATAATGTCATTCCTAATATAATTACTGTTTCTTTCCAGAAATATCCAATTCCGGTACCTTTTAGCATAATGTTTTTCACAATTATTATAAACCATTTTGAAGGCATTACATGACTAATATATTGCAATATTTCCGGCATATTTTTTATTGGAAATATGAAACCGGAGAGAAGAATTGTTGGTAACATTAAAGCAAACATTGAAAGTAACATTGCCTGTTGCTGTGTTTTGCTAACAGTTGAAATCAAAATTCCCATTGCCAGCGACATTACAATAAACAGGAGGCTTTCAGAAAGTAATAGAATTATACTTCCCTGAACCGGCATTTCAAAAACAAAGCGAGCAAGAAGTAATATTACAATTAAGTTGATAAATGAAAGCGCAACATACGGCATAACTTTTCCAATAATAATTTGATATGGTTTTAGTGGTGAAACCAGCAATGCCTCCATAGTCCCCATTTCTTTTTCGCGAGCAATTGATATTGAGGTCATCATTGTAGACACAAGCATTAATAGAACTGTTATTATTCCGGGAACAAACATGTAAACACTTTTTAATTCAGGATTGTAATACATTCTGCTTGCAACATTAATTTTTACTGGTGTTAAGCTAGAGTGGTTTATTAATTCCAAGGAGTACGAATTTATTATTCCGGATGTATATGAACTTAGTATGTTTGCCGTATTTGGTTCAGAGGCATCTAATATTAGTTGAATTTCTGCAGTGCCTTCAGTTTTAAGTCTTTGCGCAAAGTTAGGTTCGAAAACAACTACTTCCTTTATTTTACCTTCAGTAAAGACTTTTTCGATATCATTTTGGTTTGATATGTTTTTTTCTAATATAAAATATCCGGAGGAAATTAGCTTTTGGGTTATTTGACTGGTGATAATGTCTTTTGAGTTGTCGAGAATAGCAATACGAGCATTAGTAATATCATTTGTTATAGCAAATCCAAATAATAGTACCATCACCAAGGGCATACCAAAGAGTATTACCATCGAACGGTAATCTCTAAAAATATGATAAAACTCTTTTTTTATAAAAGCGAACATTTATTATTGGTCGTTAGTCATTAGTTATTAGTCATTAGTTATTGGTCATTAGTTATTGGTCATTAGTTATTGGTCATTGGTTATTGGTCATTGGTTGTTAGTCATTGGTTATCATTCTCTTTATCGCTCCCTCGCATTTATCTTGCTATCTTTATAAAAACATCATTCATTGTTTTTACACCATAATTGATTTTTAGTTTTGAAGGAGTATCTAATGCTTCTATTTTACCTTCCGACATTATCGAAACCCTATCACAATATTCAGCTTCATCCATATAATGAGTTGTTACAAATACGGTTGTACCTTTATCAGCATTTTCATATATCATTTCCCAAAACTGTCGACGAGTAATAGGGTCAACCCCGCCTGTTGGCTCATCTAAAAATACAACTTTAGGGTCATGTATTATTGATACTGAGAATGCAAGCTTCTGTTTCCATCCAAGCGGGATTTCACTTAGTACTACATCACGGGTGTTTTCCATATTGAGTTTTTGCAAAAAGAAATCTGTTTTTTCCTTTATTTCTTTTCCTGATAGCCCGTAAATGCCTCCGTAAAATCTAAAATTTTCTTTAACTGTCATATCGTTATACAGCGAAAATTTCTGACTCATATATCCAATGTTTTCTTTTACTTTATTTGGATATTTTTTTACATCATAACCTGCCACAATTGCTTTTCCTGAAGTAGGAGATGAAAGGCCGCAAAGTATTTTAATTGCTGTTGTTTTACCGGCACCATTTGCTCCTAGAAATCCAAAAATCTCACCTTTATAAACATTAAAAGTAAGATTGTCGTTTGCTGTAAAATTGCCGAACTTTTTTACGAGGTTGGTGACTTGTATGATATTTTCCCTATTCTCCATAACCCCAAATTGTTAAGACATTACATTTTTATCCATCAATGCCAGAAAACAATCTTCAATTACGGGCTTAATTCTGGTAATACCAATGTTTTGATATCCTGCATCTTCAAGATGTTTATATACTTCATTAGAATATAGCTGATCATCAGTTATTGTTGATGTGATATGTATAGTTTCGCCAAAACGAAATATTTGACTTGTGTTTTTAAGGTTGTTAAGGTCAGTAAGAAGCTTATGCATATTGTTAGTGCTAACAGCAAATAAATTTCCTTTATACTTATTTACGATGTTATCTGGTTTATCTACAGCCAATAATTTGCCATTTTGCATTAGGGCAACATGGTCGCAAAGTGCTGCTTCATCCATATACGGTGTTGAAACAACAATTGTAATTCCTCTAAGTTGCATTTTTTTAAGAAGCTCCCAAAATTCCATTCTTGAAACCGCATCAACACCGGTTGTTGGTTCGTCAAGTATTATTAATCTGGGGCTGTGAATAAGTGCACACGACAAAGCAAGCTTCTGTTTCATACCTCCTGATAAGTCACCGGCAAGTCTCTTTTTAAACGGCTCAATTTGTACGTAAATATCTTTTATCAGGTCGTAATTTTCTTCAATGGATGTATTAAATATTCTGGCGTAGAAATTTAGATTTTCTTCAACAGTTAAGTCGAGATATAAAGAAAATCTACCTGGCATATAACCAGTTGTTTTTCTTATTTGTTTATAATCTGCTACAACATCATAACCGCCAACGGTGGCAACACCTGATGTTGGTATTATTAAGCTGGTTAATATTCTAAACAGACTGGTTTTTCCTGAGCCATCTGGTCCTATAAAACCAAATATTTCACCTTCATTAATATTTAAGGTAATGTCTTTTAGCGCTTCAACATCACCATAACTTTTGCAAATATTAACTATATTGACTGCTACTGACATCTGCATGGTGAATCGTGAAACGTGAATTGTGAATGGTGAAAAAAATCTACTCACCATTCACTATTCACTATAAACTATTTAACCCTTATCCATGTTTGAGATCTTCCGATTAAAGAAAAGCCCATATAACCTCTTACCTGTAAATCGCCATCTTTAATCCACAATTTACAACTATATACTTTACCATTTTTCGGATCCATAATGGTACCATCATCCCATTCATCATCGTCCCACTCTAATCCTTCAAGGATTACCATTCCAAGTACTTTCTGATTGTAACGGGGATCATCTTCATCACACTCATCACAAATAGGATCTGGATCTTCGTCTGGTAATCTAAAGAGTTCTACAATCTTGCCATATAGCTTATCCCCTTCCTTATAAATTTCAACTACCGACTTTGTCCTTCCTGTTTCGTCATCAATTGTATTCCATTTACCTAAAACATCATCAGCTTTGAAGTCCTGTGCACTTACCTGCATCATAGGAATCATCATCATGCCCACAAGGGCAATTAACATACTCAATTTTTTCATAAACATTAAATTTAATTTATTAATAATATTTGATTGATATTTACAATTTACTATTCATTACTTCATCAAGCCAAACTTCACCGGGCATTCCAATTTTAATTGTGCCATTATTGTTAACTGTAACTTTTATTGCATAAACCAAGTTTACCCGCTCTTGCTTAGTTTGAATAGTTTTAGGAGTAAACTCAGCAGTTTGTGAAACCCAACTTACTATTCCTGTAACTGTAGTGTTTTCGTTTTTCGATTTATCGAAAGAAATTTTAACCTGTTGTCCAATCTTAATATTTGGCAATTGCGCTCCGCTAATATATGCTTTTAATTTCATTTGACTTAGATCGGCAATTTTGTACAAGGGTTTTCCCACTCCTGATATCTCACCTTGTTCCGCATATTTAATTAGTACAGTTCCGTTTACCGGATTTGTGATATTACATTTGATAATAGCTTCGTTTATTTGCTCAATTTGTATGTCTACTCCAATTATTTGATCAGAAATATTTTGTCGCTTTACTTTTATGGCTTTAATTTGTTTTTTTATCAAATCAATTATACCGTTTACATCATCAAGTTGTTTTTGTGTTGCTGCCTCTTCTTTGAATAGGTTAGAAATCCGATTCTGATTGATTTTAGCATTCTTAAGTTGTTGTTTTTGCACTTCAATTTCTGTACTTAAATTTTCAAACTGTGAGGCAATTGTAATTTTTTGTTGCTTAAGAAGTTTTTTATTTAGATATAAAACTGTTGTGTCAATTAAACCAACATTTTCATTAATGTTCAATATTACTCCTTCTTCAGGTGTAAATGAAATAATTTGGCCATTAGCCTGAGCAGAAACAATAACTTCTATAGCTTCAAAATTACCATAAGCATCGGCTTTATTATTTTCATCATTACAAGAGGTGATGATTAACGAACTAATGATTAATATGTATATTATTTTTTTCATAATGTCATATTTATTGGTTTCAAATGTAAATAAAAACAATACACTTTAATTTTCAATTATTTGTAGTTTAGTTTATAAATCCCCAATTGCTGTAATGTATTGATATTTAGCAAAAATTAATTGAAGTTTATGAGCTTCGGCATTTAATTTTGCCTTTGCAAGTTTGTTTAATTCAATTAGATAAGTTGTAGAAGTAATTGTACCATTATTAAATTGAACCAAAGCAGTTTTTACAACGTTACTTTGTAACTCAAGAATTTCATCATCAGTTTCAAGCAGTTTATTAAATTTTGTAATATTTTCAATTCGTTTAAATAAATCAGCCCTTAGATTTGAATCAAATGATTGTTTTTTCGAGGTTATAATTTCATTCTGGATATCTAATATTTGTTTCTCATGTTGTACTTTATTCCAATCCCAGATATTCCAATGTAAACGTGCTCCTATCATATAGTAGTCGTCAAAACTATTATTAAGCATATCATATCCGGGACGCCCATATCCGGCTTGGCCAAATGCAGAAAAAACAGGTCGGCGCTTTGATGCTGTTAAAGTTTTGGTTACATCTAATCTGTGTTGTTGTTTAGATAACAACAGATATTCAGGGCGGTTATTTGTATAATTATAGTTGTTTATGGTTAGTTCCGGGGTTGCTAATACTTCGGCAGATATAATATTTAGTTTGGTGAGTTCATTTAATGCTAATATAATTGCCCAGCTATCAGATTGTTTTTCAATTATTTGCTGCTTAACATAAATAAATTCAACCTTTAGTTTATCAACTTCCGACTTTAGGATTATCCCGTTGTTGTAAGCTGCTTCAGAATTTTTAATGCTAGCTATAAGGCTGCTTGATAGTACATCAAGAACTTCAATATTCTTTTTCAGAAATATTACATTAAAGAACAGATGGTTTACTCTTTCTTTTAATTGATATAGCTCAATTTGAACCTGCTGATTTGAAATTTCTGTATTAGCAAATTCAACAGCTTTTTTGCCTGATGTTGCTCCTCCATCATAAATAATTTGTTGAACATCAAGATTTAGTTTGTACCAATCGTTGCTTATCACCGGATTTACAAACCCAGACATAGCTGGAATTGGCATTTTAGTAACATCCGACTGATAACTGGCTTGTCCGTTTAAATTTAAAGTTGGATAGTAGTTGGTTTTTGTATTTTTAATATTTAATTCATTAATAGAATTATTTAATTCGGTTTGTTTAAAGCTCGGATAATTAACTATGGCACCTTCAAGACATTCTTGTAAGGTAACCAATGTATTTTGTTGAGACCAAAGTTGTGAGAATGCAAAAGTGAATAATAATAGAGAAGCTAACTTTTTCATGCTCTGTGTATTATTTATGGTTAGTTACATATTTGTATGCAAATACAAAAATATGCTGTGTGCGAATTTCGATAAATTTATTGAATTCATCAATACTTTGCTAAAAATTAATTCCTGATCCATAATCCAACAAATAAACTATGGAATAATCTTTTATATCTTTACGCACAAATAATATTTGCTATATGTTGGTTAAATTTCATATAATCATCTTTTTCATTTTCGGTGTAATGACTGCAGCCGGGCAACAATTTCATGGAGGTGTAATAACCGGATTGGCAGGATCACAGGTTGCCGGAGATACATATTCAGGTTATAAAAAAGCCGGAATATTTGTAGGAGGTTATGTAAGTCTTAACGTCGCTGAAAAATCTGCAATTCATATGGAGTTAACATATTTTCAAAAGGGTAGTCGTGAAAATCCAACTGAGAAAAATGGTTATCAATCTTATTTATTAAGATTGAATTACATAGAAATGCCAGTCTTATATCAATATATAGCGGGAAAATTTACAATTGAAGCAGGTCCTTCAGCCGGGTTCTTAATGGGTTATTATGAAGAGGTTAACGAGGAAGTAATAAGTGATCAGCAATTTTATAACAAGCCTGCACGTGTTACTTTACAAATAAACCTGGGCTTTTGTTATTTTATTTCGAATAAAGTTGGCGTTGGGTTAAGAACTAACAATTCCCTTATAAATGTTTTCTCAACAAATCAAACAGGCGATGTACAACGCCTATGGGATAAAGGAAGATATAATGATGCATTAGTATTGTCGGTTTTTTATCAATTTAGATAGATTACGTAAACCCTTTCAGGTTGAAAAAAACCTGAAAGGTTGCACTTTAGAACAGCAGAGCAACGAAATATCTAAATAATTTACACAAACTCTGTTATATTTGCCGGTAAATATTATTGTGTGAAAAAAATCCTTCTCATACGTTTTAGCTCCATTGGCGATATTGTGCTTACAACGCCTGTTGTGCGTGCAATAAAGCAGCAAACAGATTATGAGCTTCATGTTATCACAAAAAAGCAATATGCTGGTATTTATAAAGAAAACCCCAATGTAAATAAGGTCTATTCCTTTAATAAGTTTATCACAGAATGTTTAGTTGACCTTAAAAAGGAGAAGTTCGATATAATTATTGATTTGCAAAAGAATTTTAGATCGTATCAGCTAAAACGCAAACTGAAAGTAAAGAGTTTTACTTTCCCAAAACTAAATATTAAAAAGTGGCTGTTGGTTAACTTTAAAATCAACCAGTTACCTAATGTGCATATTGTTGACAGATATTTTCAAGCAGTTGAAGAGCTGGGAGTTAAAAACGACAATAAAGGACTAGAATTTTTTATTTCCCCAAAAGATGTCGTAATTCCGGTAAATATCAATAAGGATTTGAATAATGGTTTTGTTGGTTTTGTGCTGGGGGGTCAGCATATCACCAAAATATTTCCTCCTGAAAAAGCAGCAGCAGTAATTTCCAAATTAGATATCGCAGTTGTATTATTGGGAGGATCTGATGATAAAAGTCGAGGTGAAGAAATAATTAATCTTACAACAAACACAAAGGTTATTAATACATGTGGTGAGTTAAATCTCAATCAATCTGCATCGTTAATACAGCAATCGGATGTTGTGATAACAAACGATACAGGACTAATGCATATTGCCGCAGCCTTAAATAAAAAGATTGTAAGCATCTGGGGTAATACTGTTCCTGCTTTTGGAATGTATCCTTATATGCCTGAAAACAATAGCAATTATTTTATTTCTGAAGTAGAAGGTCTATCTTGTCGACCATGCAGTAAGCTTGGTTACCAAAAATGTCCTAAAAAGCACTTTCGTTGTATGATGGATCAGGATGTGGATGCTATTGTTGAAGCGATAGAAAAATTATTATAAGACAAATAACCGATAGCTAATTACCCTGTCAAATTGGTAATTTTTATTAGACCCGACGGTTTTTTTCCAATCCTGCAAATTGAAATGTTGGAAAAATGGAAAAACTTTTTTTTAGTAAGTTTGTAGTTCAAAACAACAAATATTTTGTCATATAATATTTGTACATATAATAATTTTAGCTTATCTGGCAATATTACAATTGTTTTAACGATTGTTAATCAGGTATATACCCCCCCCCTCTGGTTAATTTCTTTAAACCTTTTAGTTGTAAATATTTGTTGTAACCATTGCCTCAAAAACGGATTATCCAACAATTGGGATCTATTTGGGGGCTGTATCAATATAGTCTACAGTTTTTCAACAAAAAATAGACAAATATTTTTATTAGGAAAAAACAACTTCAGCAAGTATAGCCACATACTGCTGTTGGTTATAATACCATACAGGGTACCTAGTGGCGATAATTTTTACAAACTATCGATCAAAACCAATTTTGAAAGAATGGTATAAACAAAAACAAAATTATAATGAAAAAATATATATTAAGCATTATCGTTATTGCAATAACGATTGGGTTTTATTCCTGTAAAAAGGAAAATACAAACCAGTCTTTTACTCAAGAAGATGAAATGATGGTGCGTAGCAAGAAAATTATTTCACTCATTAATCAATTTGATGAGAAAATGAACAGTAATCTTAAATCAGGTGAATTGATTGAACTTGATTCAGCTGTGTGGAATATGGAGGCATTACAAAACTATAACTATGCTTACCCCGATTCAGCCGCAAAAGATTTTGATGTAACAAAATCGAACTATACTATTGATGTTGATGCCAATGGTACAGTATTAATTGATGATGTGCAATTAGTTTACAATGAAATGGAAGCTAACTTGGTGGAAGATTTAAATGAAATACCAGGTGATGTAAAGCATATACGTTTTGCCGATGTAGCTATAGACAGCATCGATACTGGTATTGGCTATCTTTCGGTAACCCTTGGTATTGGCTCAAATATTCTAATAGGTACATATTATGGGTTTGATGAAGATGATGACTGGATTTGGGGTACACCGGGACAAGCATATGGAGCATCACCTCTTGGTAAATGTGATGGTACTATGGTTGGAGTTTCTGATGGCTCCGATGAATTAGTGTGGAGGTTAAACAATCCTGTTTATACAATTGGACCGGAGTTTAAGTTTCTTTTTACCAGTCTTGTTACATTTGAGGCGAATGGTTTTGATTTTGAAAACGTAAACTATGAACCCAGATTATATGTAGGCTGGGATTATCCCGAGATGAATTGTCTTACAAATGACACACTTACTTATTATTTGCTTGAAGCACATGATATTATACATACTTACGATTATAATGGGGGATTAAAACCTCCCGGTTTGGATTTTTCACATGTTGAGATTATTGATGATCTTTGGATGAATGGACCTATTTATAGTAAGTATTACCATCTTTATAATGTTACATACGGTATAATTACCATAATACCCCCACACGAATAATAAAACAAGCCGGATAGTTGTGAATGTAACTATCCGGCTAATTATTAGTGTATTTATATAACAATGAAAAACATATTAATTATGAAAGTAACTGCAATAACTACCATATTATTTTTATTATTGTTTGCACAAAGTACAAAAGGGCAAAGCACAACCTTTGAATATTTATTATCAACACAAATGGATGAGATATTTATGGAAATAGTTGAAACTGCTGATGGTAGTATTTACTTTAGCGGCGATCTTTCTACTATTGAACATCCGTATTATAAAACTTCTTTAATAGCAAAACTTGATAACAATGGGGTACTAATTGACAGCAATATTTTAACTTATCCTAACAAAAGTTTGTTTGTACACCGTTTACTTTCAGTTGACAGCAATAATTTTGTTGTAGTTGCAAGTGTTTTTGACACTATAGGGTGGAACACTAAGTCAGGTATCGTACTTTATAATATGGATGAAGATCTTAATCTCACTAATCAAACAATATATTGTTTTGATACAGTATATTCACTTATTGATATTTATGCTTACTTGGAACCAGACAGTAATATTATGACCAGTATTGCATTACATATCCCACCACAAAATCCAAAGACATCTATTTATGAGTTTAACAGCAATTTTGACAGCCTTAGAGCAAAGTATTATCCTGATGGAGCAAGAATTATTAACAGTTTTAAGCATTTGTCCGATGGCAATTATTGGATGTTAAATATGTTGCTAGGACAATATGAGCTTTATGATTCGGCATTAAATATTATTGATGAACAAGATATTCCTGATTGGTTAAAAGGGAATCAGAGCGTAGTTTGGGATACTGATAGTTCTTTCTATCTTGTTGGTAAGGCCACGCACTCAAGTCCTCCACATAATCTTGGTTTCATCAAACAATTTCATCCAATGGATACAACCGGACATATTTATAACCATTGGAATATATCTGATACTGTCGATTATCCGGCTTTTTGGGGTGGCATTGATTTTAATAATAAAGATTCAATATTTATTGGAGGTACGAGAAATATGTGGGGAAGTTATTACAACCGTTGGCCATCATGGTTTATAATACTGCAAACCGATAGCCTGCTTAATATACGCTGGGAAAGATTTTATGGAGGCGATGCCTATTATATGATGGGTAAGTTAATAGCCACCAATGATGGGGGTTGCCTTGTTGCCGGAACCCGGTACGATTATTTAAATACTACCGATCTTGAAACAGATATTATTATCTTAAAACTTAACAGCGAAGGTCTAATAACAAGTAATCCTGGTAAACCCTCAGTTGAAATGCATGAGGCAATAGTTTATCCAAATCCGGGTACTAGTGTTATAAATGTAAGGATTGCCATACAGTACAAACAATCGGTATTTGAATTATTTGATATTAATGGCAGGCATATTCTTAAAGAAAACTTTGTGGGTACTTTGGGAACAGTTAATACTACATTTCTTGAACAAGGGACTTACATTTATCGTATAACAAGTGATGACGGGTTGTTTGAAACAGGGAAATGGGTGAAGCAGTAAGGAGTTATACAAATAGCATAATACATTGGTTTTGGTGTATTAGCATACATAATGCCTTATTATTTTCTACAATTGATAAATAAACAAAACTCTTAATGTTATGTCAATCTCAAAGTGACGTATTGAGATTGCTTCTTCCTCTCCCGATAGGTATTGGGATTGTCATCGCAATGACGTCACTACGAGCCTGCCTGTCGGCAGACCTGGAAATATTACGCCCGACTGACCGGCCGGCAAGAAGCAGTCTCAATCCTAAAGGACATTTGACTTAACACTAGCACCTCTGCAGCTCTGCGATAAACTACCTCCCAATAGCTACAAACGGATTATTAACTTTCTCGAATCCAATATTTGTCTCAGGGCCATGACCAGGATAAACCACGGTTTCATCAGGAAGCGTAAATAATTTTTCCCAGATGCTATTTTGTAGAAGGTCGTAATCACCGGTTTGTAAGTCGGTTCGCCCAATACTTTGGTTAAACAGTACATCACCACTAATAACAAAACCATTTTCAGGTGAATAGAAACATAAACTACCGTTAGCATGCCCGGGCGTGAATAACACTTTTAATGATGAATTGCCAAACTTAATATCTTTATTTTCATCAATGTAATTATCTATTTCTTTAACTTTATTCATTGTAAGCCCATAATTTGAAGCATGTTGTAAAGCATTTGCAAGAAAAGGAACACAATCTTCATGAGCTGTCAAAGGCAAGTTGTATTTATCAGCGATAAAGCTATTTCCTACAATATGATCTATATGTGCATGTGTTAGCAATAACATCACGGGCTTAAGATTGTTGGTAGTAATATAGTCTGCAATCTCAGCTTCCTCGGCATCACCTTGCATTCCGGGGTCAATAATAATGCATTCACCTGTATGGTCAGATAGCACGTATGTATTTACCTGAAACGGGTTAAAATCAAATCTCTTTAAAGTTATCATATATAAGTAAATTTTTGGCAAAGTTAAATATTATACATTTCAATAGATGATTTGAAGTTAATATGAAATGAAAGTTCTAAGATTGACCCATATAATGTATAACAGACTTATTGGCTTAATTTTTGTTTTAATTTAGCATTTTATAAAATCAGGAAAATTATCACTAATAATATAAATAGGACTGATTATAACTCACTGACATTAAGATGGATTGTGGTGTTTATTGTTATGTTGACACCGGTTGTTCTTTTCCCACAATTTTATAATGGTTCCAATCAAACATTTGGTAAAAACAGGGTGCAATTCAATGATTTTCATTGGACTTACTATAAGTTTAGAGATATTGATACTTATTTTTATCTAAACGGTAAAGAGCTGGCACAATATACAGCAAGATATGCTACTCAGCAAATTCCACTTATTGAGGCAAAGCTTGGAAGCTTGATGGATAAAAAAATTCAATTCATAGTGTTTAATAATCTAACTGACCTTAAGCAAAGTAACATAGGCTTAATGATGAATGAGGATTATAATATAGGTGGAATTACTCATATTATCGGATCCAAAGTGTTTATTTATTTTGACGGTAATCATGTTAATTTTGAAGAACAAATTAGGGATGGAATAGCCCAAATATTATTTAACCAAATGATGTTTGGCGGAACGATGGGACAGCAGGTAAAGTCATCTATCTTCTTTTCTTTACCCGATTGGTATAAAGTAGGTATAATTTCGTGGTTGGGAAGCGATTGGAGCGTTGAATATGATAATCGTGTTCGCGATGGAATACTATCGGGCAGATATGATAAAGTTAACAACCTAATAGGTGAAGATGCCGTTTATGCCGGGCATTCGCTTTGGAGATTTATTGCTCTAAAGTATGGTAAAGCTACAGTTAGCAATATTATACATATGACCAGTATGAGCAATAGCATCGACAAAGGTTTTATGTACGTCACCGGACTTTCATTTAAGCTGTTAACTCAGGAATGGAAAGAGTATTATCAAGCTGAATTCTCACAATATGCAGAAAATGAAAGTACTCCTGAAGGTGTTTTAGAGATAAAATATAAGGATGATATTCAATATGGTCAACCTCATGTTAGTCCTTATGGTAAGTATATTGCTTATACCACCAATGAATTTGGCAAGTACAAAATCTATCTTCAGGATATGACTACCGGAAAAAGAAAAAAAATATTCAAAAGAGGTGTTACTATCGATACTAAAACTGATTATTCGTACCCATTGTTATCATGGCACCCAACCGGAAAACTGTTGGCATTTATTATTGAAGATAAGGGAATGCCATGGCTTTATAGATATAATGTTGAGGATAAAGAGTTTACAAAGCAAATTATTTATAATGTACAAAAAGTGAGTGATTTTAGTTTTTCTGATAATGGACAGTATTTTGTAATGTCGGCAGTACAAAAAGGGCAATCTGATTTATTTGTATATAATATTGCTGCCAGTTCGTTTTTTAAGATTACTGATGATATTTATTCGGAATTAAACCCTGCTTTTATCAATAATTCAAACCAAATTGTTTTTAGTTCTAATAGAATTAATGATACAATAGGGAAAGAATCTGATTTAATTGTTGGGGTTCCCGAAAATTTTGATCTTTTTATTTATGATTATGCAAACAAAACCCCCATACTAAAACGAATTACTAATACCCCTCTTGCCAGCGAAATAATTCCTGAGTCGTATGGGTATAATACAATTAGCTATTTGAGTGATGAAACAGGAATTTATAACGCATACCTTGCTGTTGTTGATAGCTCTGTTAGTTCGGTGGATACCACTATACATTATCGTTATTTTGTTCATAAAAAAGCCGTTACAAACTATTCACGCGACATTCTGAGCCATTATGTAAGTAGTAATGCAGGTAAAAAAACTTCAGTAGTTTTTATTGATAATTTTTATAAAATATTCATAGAAAATACTCTATCATATTCTGAAACCCCAAGTTTGTTTCCTGATACTACAGTATATATGAAACAACTAACTAAGGATTACAATAAAAAATTAGCTAACAAACAAGCTGTTAAGCAAACTAAAAAAGTTGAGAATCCTCAGGAAGTGGTAATTATTGAAGCACCTCGTTTGAAAAGGTTTACGATGGTATATAGAAATGAAAAGGGCGAGGAAGTTATGGGAGTGCCTGAATCAACATCTCAAGTTGCGAGTAATAGCAAGTATAGTTTTAACAGAGATGGTTTAGTTACATTTAAAGATAATGATCAAATTACTATACCTAAAAGGTTAAATTATAATGTGTCATATTTTATCAACAATCTTGTTTCTCAAATCGATTTCAATTATATAAACTATAGCTACCAGCCATTTACCGGTGGAGGAGGGCCTATATATTTAAACCCGGGTTTTAATATGTTTTTCCAGATTGGTGTAAACGATTTAATGGAGGATTATCGTATTATTGGTGGAGTTAGATTAAATTTTAGCTTGATCAATAATGAATACATTTTTAGTTATTCAAACTTAAAAAAGAGATTGGATAGAGAAATTATTTTTCACCGAAACACGCTGGAAGGTTATAATGGTTATGCAATTAAAAGGGTACACTCACATGAACTTTTTTACATGTTAAAGTGGCCATTTAACGAGGCTCTTAGCATAAGAGGAACAGGGATGTTCAGGAACGATATGTATGTAAATCTTGCCACCGACCAAATCAATCTGGAAGAACCTACTATATACAACAACTGGGTAGGTATAAAAGGTGAGTTGGTTTTTGATAATACACGAAACCTTGGGATTAACTTATATTCAGGCACACGATATAAAATATTTGCCGAATATCATCAGCTTATAAATAGCAATGGCAATAACCTTATTGTATTGGGTTTCGATTTTAGAAATTATCATAAAATACACAGAACATTCATATGGGCAAATCGAATTGCAGGAAGCACATCATTGGGAAGTGATAAACTTATATATTATATGGGAGGGGTTGATAACTGGCTATTTCCAAAATTTAACCAAATTACGCCAATCGATTACAACCAAAATTATGCGTATCAAACCCTTGCCACAAATATGAGAGGCTTTAATCAAAATATTAGAAATGGAAATAGCTTTATTGTGATAAATTCAGAACTTCGTTTTCCGGTATTCCAGTACTTTTCAAAAACTCCCATTAGTTCAAGTTTTTTACGAAGTTTTCAGATAGTTGGTTTTGGTGATATTGGTACTGCCTGGACGGGGTCTAACCCTTATTCCCCCGAAAACTCATTATTTACTAGCTACATTAATAGTGGCCCTATGCATATATCTGTTGAGGTACAAAAAGAACCAATAGTTGGTGGTTTTGGATTTGGTGCTCGTGCAACAGTTATGGGTTACTTTATTAGGGGTGATGTTTCATGGGGTGTTGATGATTATAGAGTTCGTGAGCCAGTTTATTACCTTTCGTTAAGTCTGGATTTCTAATTTTAAATTTATGAAGATGACTACAACAGTTATTGTTATATTGATAATAATAGGCCTTATAGCTGGCACTTTTAGCGGTCTTATTGGGATTGGTGGGGCAATAATAATTATACCCTCATTAATTTATTTATTGGGAATGGACCAATATACTGCTCAGGGTACAAGTCTTGGAATAATGTTGCCTCCAATTGGCCTACTGGCTGCCTGGAGTTATTATAAAGAAGGAGCTTTAAATCTGCAATATGCTCTGATAATTGCAGGTGCTTTTTTAATTGGGGGGTATATTGGTTCTAAATTTGCTTTAAATATACCCGAAACTGTCTTACGAAAGGTTTTTGCAATTGTGCTTGCAGTTATTGCCGTGAAAATGTTTTTTAGTAAATAAACTCATGTTTTTTTTATCAGATATTTTTAAAATAAAACTGTGCCAAAATGGAATTAATTTTTTTTTAAGGCTGTTTTTAATTCTAACAACTTAATAACCCGACTTTTATTTTTTATCCACATAGCATGTTAATAAATATTAATGGCGTCACTTAATTTGTGTTGTATATTGCATCGCTTAAGAGAGTATCCTTTCTTTTTTGTAAAACGCTCAAGTCCAATAAAATATTAATAATAAAATTTAATCAAGGTATAACTAATGAAACATAATTTATACTTAAATTTTGGGGAAGAAACAAAGGAAAACACAGCACAGCAAGGGATACAAAAAGAAGAGGAAAAAAGTTTTTACGACAAAGTTTTAGAAGAAAGAATACGATTGGAAACATCAGAGGCTGCTATAGAAATTGTAGCAAAAAATAAAATGAAATTAAGTGATGCTCCTGTGATTTCGCAAGAGAAATTAAATCCTGAAAAGCATTACACTCATGAGCAAGTATTTACTTCAGCCACTAAATATTTTAATAATGATACTTTAGCTGCTAAAGTGTGGATGAATAAGTATGCATTAAAAGATAGCGAAGGTAAATTTTATGAATTAAACCCAAACGACATGCATATTCGCCTGGCAAAGGAAATTGCCAGGATTGAAAATAAGTATTCAAATCCGATGTCTGAAAAAGAGATATTTGATGTACTAAAAGATTTTAAGTATATAATACCGGCAGGAAGTCCAATGGCAGGTATTGGTAATGATAATCAAATTTCATCGCTATCAAATTGTTTTGTTATAGGTAATGAAGGAGAGTCAGACTCATATGGAGGAATATTAAAAATTGATCAGGAGCAAGTTCAGCTTATGAAGCGTAGAGGAGGTGTAGGTCATGATTTAACACATATACGTCCTAAAGGTAGTCCGGTAAAAAATACAGCATTAACATCTACAGGTGTTGTGCCTTTTATGGATAGATATTCAAACTCTACGCGTGAAGTAGCACAAGATGGAAGAAGGGGAGCCTTGATGTTAAGCATCGGAATTAAGCATCCTGATTCGGAGGATTTTATTGATGCAAAAATGGAGCTGGGAAAAATTACCGGAGCAAATATTTCCATTAAACTTGATGATGAGTTTATGAATGCTGTTAAAAATGATATTCCTTACCAACAACAGTATCCCCTTAGTTCAAAAGATCCAAAATATACAAAGGAAATTAATCCACGCGAATTATGGAATAAAATTGTACATAATGCATGGTCTTCCGCTGAGCCGGGAATATTATTTTGGGACACAGTTATACGAGAATCAATACCTGATGTATATTCAGATTATGGTTTTAAAACTGTATCTACTAACCCATGTGGAGAAATTCCATTGTGTCCTTATGATAGTTGTAGATTGTTGGCTTTGAACCTGTTCAGTTATGTTGAAAAACCATTCACCAAAGAAGCATATTTTAATGGTGATTTATTTACCAAACATTCTCGTATTGCCCAACGCATAATGGATGATATAATTGATTTGGAAATCGAAAAGGTAGATTTAATTATATCAAAGATTGATGCTGATCCTGAATCGGATGAGATTAAAGGAGTTGAAAAAAGACTTTGGGAAAAGATTCGTGAGAAATCATATCAGGGAAGAAGAACAGGAATTGGTATAACAGCAGAAGGGGATATGCTTGCAGCTTTGGGTTTACAGTATGGGTCTGAAGAGGCCATTACTTTTTCAACGGAAGTACATAAATTACTTGCTATCGAAGTTTATCGAGGTTCAGTAGATCTTGCTGAAGAGCGTGGTAGTTTTGAAATTTATGATTCAACTCGCGAAATAGATAATCCTTTTATTAAACGAATAAAAGAACATGCACCTCATGTGTATGATAAAATGATGAAAGTTGGTCGTCGCAATATTTCAATGTTAACTATTGCACCAACCGGAAGCATAAGTATTTGTACTCAAACAACTTCGGGTATTGAACCTGTTTTTATGGTTTCCTACAAACGTCGTCGCAAGGTTAATCCTAATGATAAAAATGTAGTTGTAAGTTTTGTTGATGATGTTGGTGATGCATGGGAAGAATACAATGTTTTTCACCCTAAATTTGAAAAATGGCTTACAATTAATGGTTATAACGTTAAAGAAGTTAAATCCAAAAAGGATGACGATCTGAACCAAATTATTAAACTTTCGCCTTATTATAAAGCAACATCAGCAGATATTAATTGGGTTAGTAAAGTAAAGATGCAGGGTGATATTCAAAAATGGATTGATCATTCAATAAGTGTAACTGTTAATATTCCGGAGGATGCAACAGAAGAGCTTGTGAGTGATATTTATTTGAATGCGTGGGAGAGTGGTTGTAAAGGAATGACAATTTATCGTGAAGGCTCTCGTTCTGGAGTGCTTGTTAGTAACGATAAAAAAGAAGAAAAAGATGATTTTCATGATTCTAAGGCTCCTGCACGACCAAAAACTATCGATGCTGATATTATCAGGTTTCAAAATAATTATGAAAAATGGATAGCTGTAATTGGTAAAATAAACGATAAACCATACGAAGTTTTTACGGGTAAAGCTGAAGACTTCTATCTACCACCATATGTAGAGTCTGGTTGGGTAACCAAAACTAAGAAAAAGGAAGAACGTACCCGTTATGACTTTGAATTTGATGATAAACAGGGTTATAGAATTATTGTGCCGGCTTTATCAAGGTCGTTTGAGCAAGAATTTTGGAATTATGCCAAACTTATTTCAGGGGTACTACGACATGGTATGCCGCTAACATATGTTATTGAATTAATTTCAAACCTTACTGTTCCCGAAGATAATATCAATACATGGAAGAACGGCGTAGTACGCGCATTGAAACGTTATGTGCCTGATGGTACAGATGCAGTACGAAAAACTTGCCCGGAATGCAGTAATGAAACTCTTGTATATGAAGATGGATGCCTTATTTGTAAATCTTGCGGGTATTCAAAATGTAGTTGATCAATTGCATTTATTTAGATATTAATAAAGAGGCTGTCCAAAAAACTAACTTTTTGGACAGCCTCTTTTTTGTTTTATAGTATTTGAATTAATAATATTTTTATACTTTTGGCGTTTCTTTTTTGGAGGTTTGGTAACTGGAGAGGTGCTCGAGTGGCTTAAGAGGCACGCTTGGAAAGCGTGTGTGCGCCAAAAGCGTACCGCGGGTTCGAATCCCGCCTTCTCCGCAAGGATTTAAGATAAAAATAATATTTTGTTGTTAAATAGAATATATTTTTAACTTTGTCCATTCATAAAAAGTATAATTAAAACTGAAAATAATTTTTAAATCATGAAAAAATTTATTGCCTTTTTATCACTAGTTATGTTGATGGCTACTGCGTCATCAAGCTATGTTTCTGCACAGGATTATGTTGCTGAAGACACAACTGCAATTGTTGAATCAATAGCAGGCGATTCTATAACAACAGCAGAAGAAATTGCTGAGGATGTTGCTGCAATTGCAACAGAGCCTGAAAAATCACAGTCTTTTCATCAAATTTTAAAAGAAAAATTTATTGAAGGTGGACCAGGGTTTATGGGTGTTGTATTATTGGCTCTTATATTTGGTTTAGCCATAAGTATTGAGAGGATTATATACCTTAGTATGGCCTCAATCAACACTAAGAAGTTATTAAAAAATGTTGAATCTGCTTTGGAAAGTGGTGGCATTGATGGTGCAAAAGGTGTTGTACGCAATACAAAAGGCCCTGTTGCCAGTATTTTTAGTGAAGGACTTAATCGTTACGATGATGGTTTAGGAGAAGTTGAAAAGGCTATTATTGCTTATGGTAGCGTTGTAACAGGTAGATTAGAAAGTGGCGTTAGCTGGCTTTCATTATTTATCGCACTTGCTCCTATGCTTGGGTTTATGGGTACTGTTATTGGTATGATTAAAGCTTTTGACGATATTGCTGCTGCCGGTGATATTTCACCAACCGTTGTAGCCGATGGTATTAAAGTTGCTTTGTTAACAACAGTATTTGGACTTATTGTGGCAATTATTCTGCAAATTTTCTATAATTATATTATTTCTAAAATTGAAAATCTTGTAAATGATATGGAAGATAGTTCAATTGCATTTGTTGATATTATTAACCAATTTAGTAAAAAATAGGAATTATGAAAGATAAAATTGCCAATATTACAAGATGGATACTATACCTATTGCTGGCACTTTCAGTAATTCCTGGAGTAATGTTTTATGCTGGAATGCTCGACACAGAACTTTTTCTTAACTGGGCTAAGTTATTGCTCCTGGTTGCTGTGGCAGTGATGGTTATCTCCCCCCTTTATGGATTTATAGTAAATCCACAAAATATCGTTAAAATGCTTATAAGCATTGTTGTAGTGGTTATTGTTATTGGTGTTGCATATGTATTTGCCGGAAACAATTTTAGCGATTACAGACTTGAAGAGTTAAAAACAACTGCTGAAACATCACAAATGGTTGGTGTAGGATTATATACAACCTATATTGCTTTTGGCTTAACTATTATTGCTATTCTTTATTCGTCAGTAATTAAAATCTTTAAATAAACTAAGTTATGGCTAGAAGAGCATCACCTGAGATAAATGCAGGATCAATGGCAGACATTGCTTTTTTGCTGCTTATCTTTTTTCTGGTTACCACAACAATGGATGTAGATACCGGTATTACAAGAAAACTACCTCCACCCGTTGAGGATAATGCTGAAGATATTATTGTAAAAGATCGGAATATATTAAAGGTACTTATAAATAGCCACGACCGTCTTCTTATAGATGGTAAACCGGGTGATATAAGTATGCTGAAGCATAAAGCAATCGACTTTATGACTATCCATCATAATAATGATAGTTATCCTGAGTATAAATTGAAACACATACAAGAGCTTGGAATGGATATGGAAATGTCTCAGGGACTTATTTCACTTAAAAATGATAGAGGAACATCATACGAAATGTACATTAAGGTGCAAAATGAACTTGCAAGTGCATTTAGTGAGATGAAAGATGACCTTTCGTTGAGATTATTTGGGCTTAAATATGGTCAGCTTATTGATAAAAATAAGATTAAAGGTGTTGGCAAAGCTATACCTGTTCGTATTTCCGAGGCTGAACCTGAAGATATAGGAGGTAAATAATTATGTCAAGATTTAGTACAAAAAAAGGAAAGGGTTCTGCTGCGATTAATACATCGTCATTACCCGATATTATATTCATGTTGTTATTTTTCTTTATGGTAACAACCGTTATGCGTGAAGTGACCCTTAAAGTTAAAACAAAATTACCTCAAGCTACTGAAGTACAAAAACTTGATAAGAAATCGTTAGTAAGCTATATTTATATTGGTCCACCCGTTAAATCAAAGTTATACGGAACCAATTCTCGTATTCAGCTAAACGACACATTTGCAAAAGTAGATGATATTCAAGAATTTGTTGCTAAAGAAAGAGAAGATAGGGATGAAGCTGACAGAAAGTTTATTACTACTTCACTTAAAGTAGATGGCTTGACTAAAATGGGTATTGTTACAGATGTGAAGCAGGAACTGCGAAAAGCAGGTGCCCTTAAAATAAATTATTCAACCCGTAAGGGAAGAGCCAAAAAATAGATATAATCTATTGTAGAAAAAAATGAAACGGCTATCTCAATTGAGGTAGCCTTTTTTTTTTATTCGGTATTACTTATAGCTCTGTCTGTTCCTTCCTTTTGGTAGATTATTGTTAAGAGCCATAGCGTAATAAGAAAACTACCAATTATATAAATTATATTTGATGATGCTCCAAAATCTTCCATTGATGTTTTAATGTAACCATTGTCATGAAGATAATAAATTATCGCTGATGAAGCATTGTTTAGGAAATGAACAAATATAGGTACCCAGAGATTCCCTGTAATAACGAATAAATATCCTAATAGCATACCTAATACTAGTCTGGGTAAAAACCCATAAAACTGAAGATGAATGGCACTAAATATAATGGCCGACAGTATTACTGCAATATGAATATTCTTAGTTATGCTCTTGAAAAGGTTTATTAATAATCCTCTAAATATCAATTCTTCACCTATTGCGGGTATTAATGCAACAATTATTATATTAATTAGTAAACCGGTTGTTGAATTAGTTTTTAAAATTAATTCTGTTAAGTGCCGTGCCTGATTCTCTTTTTCTTTCATCCAACCTTCCATCCCCGAAAGAAAGTCTGGAAGACTCATGTTTCTGTTAAGTTCATCAAGGTAATTGTTAGTTGGCAAAATTGTATAAATAACTAATCCGCCAATTAATATGCTTAGTAGTCTGGGTGTTTTATTTATTGAAAGATACTTGTATGAAGAATCGCTAACGAGATATGCAAAAAATAAAGCAGGAAGTATAAATGTACCTAATTGGTTTATTGCTTGATAAAATTTTAAAAACCAAATTGACTCAGTAGAATTTGGGTTTGATATAAAACTAGATAGATCAGCAATTTGCACATTAAAAATAAACATTCCGGCAACCAAACCAGCTAATGCAGTAGTAATTGCGAAAACTATTACAATTAACAGTAATAGAACTAGTTTTCCAAGTGGAGAAAGAGAGCTTAAGAATGCAGTTCTTTTCATTAAGATATTTGATTTTTTAAGATGCGCAAAATTAATATTTTTGCAGAGAAATTGAAAACATATGATTCGTGTTGATTAGTAAAAAGTGCTTTTATGATAACATGTATAATAGTATATAGAAATATAGATGTAAGGTGTAGGCGGATAAGGGAAATAAGAATACAGGGAAAATAAGGGTTATGACAATCAATTTATTTTATTTCCATTAACTCTCCCCTCATATTTATTTATATCCCTTATACCCTATTCCCCTTATACCTTTATGATCTAAACATTATTACAAATCAATCATGATAAATTTAAATTAATAAATACACAATTGGTAAATATAGGTGAAATAAATCTTGGAGAATTTCCTATCTTACTTGCCCCAATGGAAGACGTAACAGACCCTCCGTTTAGATACGTGTGCAAAATGTTTGGTGCAGATATGATGTATACGGAGTTTATTTCTTCGGAGGGTTTGATACGAGATGCAGCTAAAAGTGTTAAGAAGCTTGATTTTGACGAGTTTGAGCGCCCAATTGGCATTCAAATATTTGGCCATGATATTGATTCGATGGTAAAAGCAGCCCAATATGCCGAGTGTGCAAACCCGGATGTAATTGATATAAATTATGGTTGTCCTGTTAAGAAAGTTGTAGCCAAGGGTGCCGGATCGGGAATATTAAATGATATTCTTAAAATGGAAAAAATGACAAAAGCTGTGGTTAACTCTGTTTCGTTACCGGTAACTGTAAAAACACGGCTGGGTTACGATGATGATCATAAAGAGATTGTTGAGATAGCAGAAAGAATGCAGGATGCAGGTGTTAAAGCTATTACAATCCATGGCCGCACACGTACACAAAAGCCACGTATTCCAGCTGACTGGACTTTGATTGGTGATGTTAAGAAAAATCAAAGAATGCACATCCCTGTGTTTGGTAATGGAGACGTTATTGATGCAATATCAGCAAAATATTTTAGAGATAATTTTGGTGTAGACGGTTTGATGGTAGCTAGAGGAGTTTATGGTAATCCATGGATATTTAATGAAATTAAGCACTATTTAAATACCGGTATAATATTACCTGTTCCTAACATTGAAGAAAGGATTCGCATATGTACAATCCAATTAAAGAAGTCGGTTGAATGGAAAGGTGAAAGACGTGGTGTGCTGGAAATCAGAAAACATTGGGGAGATTATTTTAAAGGATATCCAAACTTTAAACCATTCAGATTAAAGTTAATGAATACAAATTCCCTTAACGAGATACTAAGTATTCTTGAAGAAATAAAGTTATTCTACATGTAACCCGTAAATCCCAACTTATACCAATTATATTTCATACTGATGGATAGTTAAATTGAATGATTTTTTTAATATTCGAAGTTCAAAATATTTGCATAGCATTAACTACGGAAATATTTTTAACTGAAGAATATTGGGAAAAGGGGCAATTTATATGCGACAGTATGATGTATATTTGGTATTACTATCTAATATCAATATTAGCAATAAGTTTACCATCTTTAAAAATGTCTCTCACTCTCTCAGGTTTTTCTAACTGGTAAGTTTTCAGACCAAGCTTTTTGGCAGCTTCAATATTTTCTGCTTTATCATCAATGAACAAGGTTTCTTCAGGAACAAATCCATGCTGGTTTATAACAAACTCGTAAATATCAGGATTTGGCTTAAGAAGATGTAAGTCAAATGAAAAATATGCTTTATGAAATAATTCGTCGAATTCACGATAACCAAAGCGTAGTTGCAAATCTCTTACATATAAATCGTAATGAATTTCATTTGAGTTACTTAGTAGAATAATTTGGTAATTTTTCTTTACTTGTTCAAGTATCTCAATTCTTTCAGCCGGAATATCATAAAGTAACGAATTCCAGGCATCATCCAATTGTTGATCGGTAATTTCGATTTCCAAAAAATTCTTAAGTTTTACACGAAATAATTCAGGAGTTAGTATACCACGCTCAAATTTACCTATTATCTCATCTATGAATTCAGGAGTCATTAATTTTTCAAAGTTGCTAAAGCCAAGCTTAACAAATTCATCAACAGTTAATTGCGGATCAATATCGAGTATAACACCACCAAAATCGAAGATTATGTTTTTAATTTCCATTTGCTATTTTAGTATTAAGCGGATAAAGATAATAATAAAATCAAAAGCAATAGAAATTTAGGAATCTTATACACATTATTGTTGATTATTTAATATGATTTTTATTTGGATACATAAAAGTTATTATATACATTTGTTATCAAAAATTTATAATTATCCTTAATTTTATGAAAACGCGCACCATCTTAGTATTTGTTATCCTAGCATTTTTATTTTTAAATTCGTGTAAAAAAGAATGTGATTGTTACATAATTCCTGATACCGGAATTGTTTCAGAATATGATCTTAAGAAATCAGTTATTCAAGTCAATTCAATAAATTTATCAACCGGGTTTGAAACTATTTTTTCTGAAGATAATAATTACAAGAATCGATTAGATTCAGATAGTACATTGTATGCCCATATGTGCCAGTCGGTTATAGATCCAATTAGGTTTTTTGATGACGAATCGGGTTACTTTTTTGTTGAAAGTAATAATGCATGGATGGTTGCTCATGCAACAAAACCGGAACTTATTGGTACTTGCCGCTATGATGTTGTAGATATAAACGATAAATATTATGTTCGTGATATGGTTGAGGCTATAGCTTATAAAGGTTATGGTTTTGTAGAATATTATTTTGAAAACCCGGAAACAGGACAAGACACAAAGAAATTATCTTATGTAAAATCAATTCCTGTAGCAAACTTTTTTATTGGAACAGGGTTTTATGACTACAATTCTGAACATTATTATACTAACGAGGAAGCAGCAATGGCAATAGTTGAAAATGCCACTAGTTCAATGGCCCAGGGAATAAGTGGGGGATTTGAATTGATGGCTGATTCAATGGGTAAAGTCATGTTTTGTAGAAATTTTATTGATCATATTCGTTTTTTTGATAATCATTCGGGTTATTTTTTCATCTATGATTTTAACTGTGTTAATGTTGCCCATGGAACTCAAAAAGATCTTCAGGGACAAAATCTTTACAATTATCAGGACTCAAAAGGTAATTATGTTATTAGAGGTTTGTTAGAAGTTATACAATCCAGTGGATCAGGATATTATGAATATTATTGGAATAATCCCGTAACTGGTAAAGAAGAGTCAAAAACTGCATTTGTTTATAAAATCCCCGGCATTGATTATTTTATTGGTAGCGGAATCTATTATTAACTAAACATATTTTACAATGAGAACTTTACACGTACTAATTTTATCAGCAATTATAATTGTGTTTTTTATAATTGAATCATGTACCACATGTGATTGCCCCGAGTATGATGGTACTTTTGTTTCTCAATATAATCTTGATAAATCAATAGTTGAAATTAACACTACAAATGTATCTACCGGTTTTGAAACAGTTTTCAAAAAAACTATCTTTGATAGTACTGCAAGGGCTCATTTTAGCCAGGCTTTTATAGATGCCGCCAGATTTTATAATGATGAATCAGGTTACTTTTTTATTGAAACACTAGTTGATGCCTGGGTGGTTGCCCATATAAATCATGATCTTATTGGAACTTCCAGAATAAATATTATTGATGAGAATGAAAAGTATTTTATTCGGGATATGGTTGAGACAGTTAAATATTCGGGACATGGATATGTTGAGTATTACAGAAAAAACCCTTCAACAAATATTGATGAAAGAAAAGTGAGTTTCGTAACGTCAATTTCATCAGCTAATTGGTTTATAGGAACAGGCTTTTATGGAGGACCATCAGATTTGTATTATGATTATATTGTATCAAAAAAGACTACATTAGTGGAAGTTACCACTACAATGGCAAAAGGTATTTCTGGCATTTTTAATAATATTTATCCTGAAGAAACTCAGAGAATAGAGTTTTGCCGCGATTTTATAGATCATATCCGCTTTTTTGATGATGGATCGGGGTATTTTTTTATTGAAGATTTAAATGGCGTTAATATTGCTCATGGTGCGAATGTTAATTTTCAAGGCGAAAACTTGTTAGATTTACAAGATACACATGGAGCATTTATTATAAGTGATATGATTGATATTATTAATCTATCCGGGTCAGGATTTTATGAATATTACTGGGATAATCCGGCTAGCGGGAAAGAAGATACTAAGATCACATATGTAATAAAGATACCAGATACCGACTATTTTATTGGAGCCGGGTTTTATCTTAATTAGGATTATTATCTGAATTAATTTTCACTAAATAAATAATTGTTCTGTAAATAATTTTTTCTATTTTTGCAGCCCGAAATTGAACATGTTTGATTTCGGTTAAGCTTGAAAAAGCGGGACCTATAGCTCAGTTGGTTAGAGTCCCTGACTCATAATCAGGTTGTCCCAGGTTCAAGTCCTGGTGGGTCCACTAAAGCCATCCTTAACGGGTTGGCTTTTAGTATTTTATGAGGGTTGGGAATTTTGATTTGACGAATTTATGACTGTAGAATCATAACCTATGATATTGTTGCTGTTACATATCTCATGCTCACCAATTATTAAAGGTAATTTAGATTTCGCTTAACCTCTTTGGATAAAAAATTCAACACTCCTCTCCATTTTCAACCTCGTAAGCACTTATTCGCGAAGTGATTCGGCTTTGTCAAGGGTGCTTAACTCGTAAACCCGAATGCGAAAACACGAGGTCATCTAACAGCATTCATATACCCTTTACAAAGTTGCAGCACGTAGTTACCTTTGCTGAGAGAGGCTTGAAATTCACTTGATGCATTTGGTGCATGTATACGTGGGGGGCACTATCACTGTACCCCATTGTACATACTGATTTTGATGCTTTACGTACACTTACTTAAGGGTTCAAGATATTAACTCATAATGACAGACCTCGTATAAGAGCTACTGTTATCAACAACGCTGTCTTGCTGTATCACCCCGGTGTGTCCTCACTGCTTATAGAGGTAAGGACATATAGACCTGATACAAACGTTGAAGTTGCGCTGATGATTAGTAATGAAATAATTCCTAACTTTACACTCTAAGATAGCTCAGATACTACTACAGGATTACTTTATACTTAAATCGATGATATGCTAAGAAAAATCAGAGACTACGACGCATCTAAATAACGTTATGTGCCAATAAATTAAAAGGAAATATTAATAGTTCTTCTATATATATTTAAATAGAATCTATAAAACATGAGTTATGAAGAATTTAGCTTTGATTTGTGCTGTAGTTATGTTGCTATCAGTAATTACATCATGTAAATATTTGAACACAAGTAGTGATACAAAAGTAATTTATACTGTAAAAAGTGCCTCCTTAAATATTAGAAAATCGTATACAACTAAATCCGAGATACTTGGTAAACTGCACAAGGGTGATACCGTTTTCCCAACACAAGACTATTCCGATTGGATTGAATTTGAATATAATGGTAAAAAAGCTTACGTAAGTTCAGATCACCTAACTGGTCACACAATACCCGATTTATTGAAAGTATCAAACATGAAACTGGGAAAAACTCAAACTTTCATTCGCAATTATCTTGATGATTATGTGAATTGGAGAACCGGGAGGTTTTGGCTCATATTTCTTGTGTTAATAGGTCTTTCGTTCGGCATGATTAAAACTGGAAAATCATTAGAAGATAATATGTATAGCGCTAATTATGATGGATTTGCTTATAACCACCTTCCTCATTTTGCTGCAGTTATTGGAGGACTTTTTTCGTATGTTTACATGATTGAGAGAGAAGATGTGTTACAGGCTATGTTTGTAACCAAATTTTATTGGATACCCAGTGGAGATCAAGTTATTGAATGGTATCTGTGGTCAGTTTCACTTCTGGGCATTATGGGTTTAGTCTATTTCTGGATTAAGGATTTTGTTCACTACGGTATTCGTGGAATTTTTCCTGCCCTTTATTACACACTTACCGCCTTTGTCACTTTTAATACTGGTATCTATGGAGGTATCATAGTCCTGTTGTTTGTCAGTATTTTAATCATTGCATACTTGTCCTCTTATATCCTTGGCTCCTTTGTAACGGATTCAATTTCAAAATCCAGTTCCATACAAAAAAGTGGACTTTCCAAAGAAATGGAGAACGTTAAAAGAAATAATGATAGAGATAGAAAGGAAGCTGATGAAAGAAGAGAAATTCAACATAAAATTGATTGGGAATGATTAATTGTATATTACAAGTTTGTAGTATGAATGTATCACCCCGGTGTGTCCTCGTTGCTTATAGAGAGTAGGACATATAGACCTGATACAATCCCTGAAAAGCTAACCTGAACCTAAACTATCCCAACACAAATCATCTTTTCAACAACAATTAAAAACATATCGATTTATTTTATATATTTGAAGTGCTGCTAAAGAAAACTATACGACTGACGATCCCCTGAAAGCACTTTTACATACAGCGGTGGCAGCACACAATACATACCAGTATGGAGTTATATAGTTACCTTTGGTATGTGGGTAATGAAAAAATAAAGGTAATATTACCTTTATAACATTGTTAGCCACCATAAAAACAATAATAAATGAGGGTTCCATTTTTTATTATAAGCTTGATTTTAATTGTCAATGGATTTAGTCAGGATTTAGTTCCGAAGAAATCTATTTTCGATAAAGAAGTAGAATTAAGTATTGATTATCTTATGACGACTATGAGCCAATCTGAGGGCAATAATCTAGAAGTTGATACTAGTGAGTTTTTATCATATAAAGTTATGGTAAGTCCTCAGATGAATGATAATTACACCATATCTATAAATGAATTTATTCCAAGACTGGAACTTTCAAATTTGGAAGCATTAAATACTTTGTATCATGACTTTATAAAAGAACAGAAATATGATTTAGAATGTGATTTAGGAATGTCAAATCCGAAAATAAATAATATCAAATATATTTATGGTTTAGCAGAAAAGTATAAACCTAAAATTGACAAGATAAAAACAAATATATTCATGTATCCCAATGATAATATGGTGTATTATAAAGATGTTTCAATCCCTGATGAAAAATTTGAGATTGTTGACAAGTGCATACTTTTAGTAAGCCCTATTTTTGACGGATACGATGTTGATATATCAAAAGAGTATGAGTATCCTCATGAGGTTAAATTATCATATTTAAATACTTTATTTAACGATACTCTATTTTATAAAACTAAATCAATATCAAATAGAATTCAGGAAATAGAAATTTCTTTTTATTCAGATTCAGGTGAAATTAATAATGCATTAAAAGAGCTAAAAGAATTAGAAAAGAGAGAAGGCAGTATTAATGATTTTGAAATGTTTAATTGTATCAAGTACAATATTGATAAGGCAAGTGGAAAGATAATAGGAATTATTATTAATTCAGGAATGACCTCATCATCAGATAAATATGAAATGAAAATTGAATACAGAATTAATTACAGTGGCTAACAAAAAAACATAGTGCATTTGGCAAACAGAGTAGTAAATGACGATATTAGCTATAAATAAAATAAGTGGTAGTTTGGAAAGGAATAGTTCCAGTAAGCCAAACGCACCATATTCAAAACGTTGTATGGAATTGATTAACAATCATAGATAGAAAACAAATATTAACTAATAAATTTAAAATTATGGACTTAAATGGAACATGGTATAATGAACTTGGTTCAAGTATGACTCTTACAGTAAATGGTAATAGTGTAACTGGAACTTATCAAACAGCAGTTGGTGATGTTTCAAAAACGTATGATTTAGTAGGAAGAACTGATACTCATAATGATGCAAGTCAAGCTGTAGGCTTTGTTGTTGCTTGGCAAAATTCATACGGTAGTTCAGACTCTGTGACTGCATGGTGTGGACAATATCAAATTATTGATGGAGTAGACACAATCTTTACAACTTGGTTACTAACTCAAGAAACTGACCCTAATCATGATTGGGCATCTACACTTGTCAATAAAGACATATTCACGAGAACCGCCCCTAATGATGAAAAAATTCATGAGTTTATAAAGAAAGGCGTGAAACCTTCTCACCCAAATAGAAACTAGAAAACTCCATACAACAATATATAAAGATAATAGCCGAGACAGTTGTAAATTCAGGGGTTGTAGCTCGCTTCAACTATCTAGTAACATGACAAGATAGTGCAACGCAGTCGGCTACATATTCTTATACTAAACGTTGTGCATAATTAAACCAAAAATCATAAAATGAGTATTTTTTCAAGAGATTTTTTCAAATTAAGCGAAGAAGAAATTAGATTAACTCAACAGTATAATAGACTTACAGTATTTGAATCTATTGAGGAAATAATTAATAACTCAATGAATAAGGAAAACCCACTTGAGTTGTTTAAATTAGTTAAAAAGCACCCATTTTTACTAAATACTGCATCCATATTTCCAAACAACTACTTAAATGAATTTGATTTAGCACTTAGAGAGAATGAGTATAAAACTAAGTTATCCGACTTCAAGGATTTGTTAGAGAAAACAGATATAACTGAAAGAAATATATTGAATTTTATTCGGACTAATAAGGCTCATTTTATAATTGGAGCTATTATTAAGAATTATTCGATTTTTGGTCACCATGATAGATATATTTTCCCGGAATTTGCTCTTCCTCCAAACTATCAATCTGATTTTTTAATAGTTGGGAAAAATTCATCTGGATATCATTTTATGTTTGTAGAATTAGAAAATCCTACCAAAAACATAACTATTGGAAATGGAAGTTTCGGGCAAACAATTAGAAAAGGTATTGAGCAAATTACGGATTGGAAGCATTGGAATGATAAAAACTTTTCTACATTAAGAAATGTATTTGACAAGTATAAAAATCCGACGAAAAATATTCCACGTGAATTTATTGAGTACGACAGTAGTAGAATGCATTATGTAGTTATTGCAGGAAGACGAACAGACTTCAACGAAAAAACATATCGATTAGCTAGAGATAGTAGCAATAATGGAACTATAATATTACATTATGACAATGTTGTAGATGAGACCGAGAAGCTATTGAGAGATTGTTCTTATTAATAACTATGCACAACAAAGAACTGAGCTGAAATCCAAGTAAAACCCTTATTATTTATTCAAACTAATTCGGGCCTGTTTTCGGGTGGAGTAGCTAATCCGACAATCGAGTTCATTAATATGATTATTGGTGGTACGCAACACGCAAGTTATGGCGACATTATTGATTTACTTAGCGATACATTTATCAAAAATCCATCAACTCCTTAAGAGGAATATCCAATGCAAGAGCAATCGCACGCAAGTAAAAGGAGGTAGGATTTGTCTCATCCCGGTGTGTCCTTGTTGCTTATAGAGGTAAGGACATATAGACCTGATACAAAATCGGAATAATTGATACAACACCCTCATTATGTGGTATTGGAATTTATTCTTACCTTTGGAGTTGCTAACGATAACTCGATAAACTATTAACGATAATTCCCTTTATCTTGAAACAATGAAAAGCATACAATACATATCAATAGGGGGTAATAAATGTACTTTACTCAATAAAAATAAGGAACATATAAACGTAATAGTAAATATACTTGCACATTATGCTGCAATTAGAAATACGAAAATTAAGTTATGAAATTAAAAAGCAACTTCTTCTTAGATGAGAAAAAAATAAGAACCATAGATACATATCGTATTATCTATTTCGTTATATTTTTAATCTCCTTTGGGCTTACAGAAATTGGCAGATATATGTACAGACCTTTTATTTATGAAAATAATATAAATGATTATGGAATTGCTGACTCTATGGGGAATTCAGGAGGAATAATCGTTCAATTGTTTTTCGGACTTTTAATATTTAATTCAAGTAAGATAAAAGGGTTGCGACTAATTTCCTTTTTTATTATTGGATATATTCTTTATGAAATAGCTCAACTATTTCTCCCAAAAGGAGTTTTTGATTGGAAGGATATTTATGGGACAATTATTGGTGGATTAATTGGATTTTTAGTGTTTCTCCTAATACATAAAGTTATTAAAAAAAATAAAACTATTTACAGATTTTAAACACGCAATTATGTAGCACAATAAAAGTTGCACAGCACAAAAACCAATTATTATAAAACTTCCACATGAAAAATAAAAAGATTAATGTTCCAATATTAATTCTATTTACTTTACTGCTTGTAAGTTCACATTTTGGATGTGCAAATTTCAAAAATGAGCCTGAACTTAAATTTTCTAAAGATAAAATATCTGAGATTGATCAAGTAATAAAAACTCTTTATGGAAATGATCAGTTTTCAGGAACTGTATTAGTTTCAGTTAAGGGTGAAGTCATTTACAAAAATGCTTTTGGATATGCCAATATTAAAGATAGTGTTCTGAATACTTGCGATACAAAATTCAGGATTGCTTCTTTTACCAAACCATTCACTGTCATGCTTATCCTTCAGCTGGTGGAAGATGGTAAGTTGGAGTTGGACGGAAAACTTGTAAACTATTTACCTGGATTTCCAAAAGAAAAAGGAGAGAATATTACCATCCATCAACTTTTAACACATACTGCCGGAATTACTGGAGAGTCAAGAATTCCAAATTTGATAGATATTGAAAAGGAATATTACCCACATGATAGATTATTTAATTGCATTGTAGAACAGGACATTGTTTTCCAGCCTGGAAGGGGAAATGAATATAGCAATTTTGGATACGCCTTACTTGGTTTGATTATAGAGAATGTAAGTGGCAAATCCTACGAAGAGTTATTACAAGAAAAGATATGTAAACCAGCTGGGATGAAAAATACATTAGGCGATATAACTGCACAACCTATTGAAAACAGTGCTATTGGGTACAATTATAACTATTTTACAGGCTTCGAAAAAGCATCGTTTCTCGACATGTCATTTGTTTTTGGTTATGGGCATCTACTGTCAACTGTTTACGATCTGTATTTATTTGATAAAGCCCTTTATTCAAATAAGCTATTAAATGAAAAATCGAAAGACCTATTTTTTAATAAATATGGCTGGCATTATCAGAATGTTCCTTATGGTAAAGGTTTCAAAAAGATCCGCTCTAATAGTTTAGATGGTAGCATAAATGGGTTTGGAAGTCACACCCAAAGAATTGAAAAAGACACCGTTTTTATTGTTGCTTTAAGAAATACGAAAGAGTACAAGAAACAAATTGTTATCAAATGGCCAAACTTCATGATATCGCGTGTACTTGCAGTAATGTATGGTGAGGAATACGATATGCCAAAAAAATCAGGAGCATTTGAAGTCTTTAAAATACTTCAAGAATCAGGGTATGTCGAAGCTGCAAATTTGTTTAAAAACATAAAAAGTAAACAAACAGATAAATACTATCTGAATAAACGTGAGTTTTTGTTTTTTGAAGACCAGCTTAATATTGCAGATATGAAAGACATGGCTAAGGCATATAATAAAATCCAGTTAGAGGAGTGAATTAATACTAAAAGAATAAAATCGCAGCATAACAAAGTATAAAAATAATAGCCGAGATAGTAGTAAATATGAACATTGTAGCCCGTATAAAATTTTGTAATAATTGAAAGATTTGAGTTCCGCAGTCGGCTACTATTCTTATACAAATCGCTATGTAAGCAAAATTGGATCATAGAGAGGATTGAAGGTAATTAAATAACTAGATTAATTAATATGGAAGAAATGTCATTTGAATATTGGAATAAGCTTGCTGAACAAATAATAGTAATTAGTTCCTTGTTAGGTGGATTTTCCATTGCGGTAATTGCAAATTTTTTGGTGTCTGATGCAAACACTCGTTTATCTAGAAATATAATGAAAGCTGCTGTCTTAGCCGCTAGTTTCTTTTTGGTTTCAGTATTTGCTATGACAAAAGTCTTAATGATGACAACGAATGGATTTCCTTTTAAAGTGACAGAAGTAGATTTTAAAATTTCATCCATAGTTGGTGGAATGACTCTTCTTTTTGGAATTATGTCCTTGCTAACTATGATTGCCCTATCGGGTTGGACCAAATCAAGAAAAACGGGAATATTTACAACTATAGTTGGAATTTTGACATTTATTCTAATATTAATAATGCTGACTTAAAAACAAAACGGATGAAAAAGCCAGCAGAGAACAATGTATAAACGGCATTAAAACGACTGGTTATACTAACTGTGGTGTTCATTTTAAAAAAGACATTCTATGAGATTAGTTGAATTACGATTAAAAAACTTCCGCTGTTACAGGGAACTAGTTTCTATTACTATTAATGACTTAACTTGTATCATTGGAAAAAATGATATTGAAAGTCTACATTTCTTGATGGATTAGATTGTTATTTTAATGACTAAAATTAACATATACAGTCCGTTTCAAGTCTGGTATAACCTGACAAGAAACTGCTTCGCAAGCAGCAACTATTCGAGCGCAAACGTTGCAAACAATACGGAATAACTTGCATGTGATTCATATTTGGTGTATCTTTGCATCAAAACTAAATATTATGGCAAGACAAAGTATATCTTTCACGAAACCAAATGATGAATGGTTAAAAGTACAAGTGAATAACGAAGAATACTCTAGCAAAAGTGAACTCATCAATGATTTGATTAGACAGGCTAGAAACCAGCAAGTTCAAATTGACTGGATTAGATCTAAATTAGATAAATCTGAAAGCAGTGGATTTACTGATGATTCTAAAAAACAAATTTTAAAACAATCAAAGTCATTACTTAATGGCCAAATATAGATTAAGTAACGAAGCTAAGGAAGACTTGATACGAATTCATCATTACGGCGTCGAAAAGTTTGGAGAGACTCAAGCGGATAAATACTTTGATTCATTTTTTGAGTATTTTGATATTATTGCACAACGACCCTTTTCATTTAAATCGGTCGATTATATAAAAACGGGATATAGGCGTTGTGTTTGTGAGTCTGATAGTATATTTTACAGAATAAACAATGGAGTAGTTGAAATAATGGCAATAATTGGAAGACAAGATTTGAATAGTATCCTTTGATTTAGCTGAACATATATACCTTTTTCAACAATACGATGAGCGAGAAACGACACGGAAATAGACTAAAGAAGGGAAAACCTGATACGGAATCGCTGATTGAAAGAGATGAGCATTTCGGGTTTATAGCGGGATACACTTCTAACGGGATACCTTTTGGATTGACTAATGAAGAATTGTTTGAAATAAATTCAGAAACCAAAAAGAAAAAACCTGATAACTATAATACAGATTTACCTTTTTATGGATAGAAGGAAGTGCTGTTGGCAACGCTCATAAATAATTGCCATGACAATTATAAATTCAACATTTCTAATCCTGTCTGCCGCTTCTCCTTAATATTTACCATAAATCCCATTTTTAGTCATGTATACTCTTACTTTTTTAACGATCTACCGAAAGCAAGTGCAATAGTCCACACGGGTCCACAAATCAACAAATATAAAGCCCTGTTTATCAACACATAAACAGGGCTTCTTTTTGTTGTTAAAACGCTTTATTGTTTACTTAAGTTTTGCTTTTGGGATGTACATTTCAGGACTAATTGTCTTTGTATTCTTAGCATTCTTCCATTCATTTTCATATTTTTCCATTATATTCTCAACAAAACCTCTCTTTTCAAGTTTCTTTTGAGTTGACTGAATTATTGCCTGAGATGTTACAATGGGAGCTTTTTTGTTAACCAAAGATTTTGCTCTTTCGAAATTTTCACTTTCTACTGTAAGTGGCTCTAAATCAACTCTGGCTTTCCAAGCACCCATTTGTATGTTTACAAGAACTAAATATGTTTCACCAGCCTTTAAATCGCATTTAAGGAACTCCTTATCCTCGGATGAGGCCCATAATAATTGTTCACCTTCAGGACATTCATAACGCATATAGTTTTTACCCTTGAATTTACCGATAAACTCTTTGTTGTGAAAGTACTCAAAAGAAACAGCGCCACCATAGCTAGAAACTCTAACGAAATAAACAACAGCATTGGAATTAGCCGGTGGAATAAATCCCTGAGAAAACATGGGTGTCGTAAAAAGAATTACGATTAGAGCGAATAGCAATAATTTGATCTTTTTCATATTTTTTTTGTTAGATATAGTTAGTATGTTATTAAAATTAAATATTTCATGGTCCATTTTTTATGATATAATACATTATGGGTTATAATGTTATATGCCAAAGATAATAATAATTTTTATAATATTAAATTAATGAATCATACTCATAATACTGATTAATCGATATGTGTTGAGCTCATTGTAAATATATAAAGCGTATATTTTATACAGACATATATGTTTTAGTCTTTAGTTTGCTTTTGAGCGATATGACTTACACAGAAATAGCTATCTATATAATATTTCATAAGGATATATCAGAAAAGATAAAAACCATAAGGAAACTTTTGTTAGTTATTTGATACAATTGCGGAAATCCTATTTATGTGTAACTTTGGTTCATTGATCACTCAAATAATTTATATTGATGTAGCTAGTTCTCTTAATAGTAATTAAAAATATCAAAGACAACTGCTCAGCTTTGGAAACTATTAAGTTCTAATAAATAATTTAAAATATTATAATCATGGAATTATTTCAGGATGGGAAAGAATTATTATCACCTGTTTGGACACATCTAACCAAAGCAAAGATAGTAAAGGGAAAAGGCATCTATTTGTACGATGAAGATAATAATAAATACATCGATTTTACTTCAGGTATTGGAGTGGTTAATACCGGACATTGTCACCCAAAAGTTGTAACGCGAATACAGGAACAATCAACAGAGCTGCTATTTGGTCAAATGAATTGTGTAATTCCTTTTGTTACAATAGAATTAGTCGAAAAATTAAATAAAATTACTCCTGATAATGGTAAACCGGATGGGGATACTTGTGGGAAGGTTCTGCAAGAATGCCTGAAAAGAAATTTACTTTTGCTAAGTTGTGGAACATTTAAAAATATAATACGTTGGATTCCTCCACTGATAGTTACAGAATCACAAATAGATGACGCAGTGGCTATATTTGAAGAATCATTAAATTCGGTTTTATCTTAAAATATGAAAAAATGAAATTAAATAATAATAAGCTATTAAAAGCTAGTTCATACATAAACGGAAAATGGGTAAACGCTGATTTAGGAAACACATTCGATGTATTTAATCCGTTTGATAACAGCCTATTAGCGCAAGTATCCGACTGTGGCCAGAAAGAAACCAGGGAAGCCATCGAGGCGGCGCAGGAAGCTTTTAAAGTATGGAAAAATTACTCGGCAGACCAAAGAAGTAAATTATTACGACGTTGGTATGATCTCCAAATGGAGAATATTGACGACTTGGCTGTAATACTAACTTACGAACAAGGAAAACCTTTTGAAGAAGCAAAAGGAGAAATAAAATATGGAGCATCTTTTGTAGAATGGTTTTCAGAGGAAGCCCGTAGAATATATGGTGATGTTATCCCGGGACACGAATCGAATAAGAGAATTGTTATATTAAAACAGCCCATTGGTGTTGTGGCAGCAATTACTCCCTGGAATTTCCCTAACTCAATGATCACCAGAAAGGTTGCCCCCGCACTTGCTGTTGGCTGTACAGTAGTATTAAAACCTGCTAAATTCACTCCATTATCGGCAAATGCATTAGTAGTATTAGCCGAAGAAGCCGGAATACCAAAGGGAGTAATTAATGTTGTTCATGGTAAAAAAGCTTCTGTGATTGGAAAGGAATTAACAGAGAACCCAATTGTTAAAAAACTTTCATTTACAGGTTCTACCGAGGTGGGTAAACTTTTAATGGCACAATGTGCTGGTACTGTTAAGAAACTGAGTTTGGAATTGGGCGGAAATGCACCTTTTATAGTATTTAATGATGCTAATATTGATAAGGCAGTACAGGGAGCCATAGCTTCTAAATTTCGAAATGCAGGACAAACATGTGTTTGTTCAAATAGGTTGTTTGTACAATCAGAGATTTATGATGAGTTTAATGAAAAATTAAGGAAGGAGCTTGCCAAACTTAAAATGGGCAATGGTATGGATTCCGGTGTTAATATAGGACCGTTAATTGATGAAAATGCTGTTAAGTTTGTAGAAGGTCTTGTAGAAGAGGCAGTTGATAATGGTGCTAAAATAGTTTGTGGAGGAAAAAGGCTTGAGAAAAACTCAGGGATATTTCATCCTACCATACTATCGGATGTAAATATTGATATGAGGGTATTTAATGAAGAAATTTTTGGACCAATTGCGCCTGTTTTTAAATTTGAAACAGAGGAGGAAGTAATTCAAAAAGCAAATGATACACCATTTGGGTTGGCTTCTTATTTCTATGGAAATAATAACTCTCAAATATGGAGAGTTGCTGAAGCTCTTGAATATGGAATAGTTGGTATCAATACCGGTATGATATCTACCACCATAGCACCTTTTGGTGGAATAAAAGAAAGTGGATTTGGTCGTGAAGGTTCAAAGTATGGCACCGATGATTACATCGAAATTAAGTATTTATGTATGGAAATAGAATAGATGTAACCCTATGTATATGTTATGATAATTTTTTTAAATCAGTGAGAATTTGATTTTGGTTTTCAAAATCATATAGCCGAACTGATCCCGAGCGGTAGTCGAGGGATCTCATGAGTCTTACCTGCCTGCCGGCAGGCAGGTTCCCCGCATCTTGATGCGTATTGAAAAATGAAAATTCCATTGAGATACTTCGTCAGCTTGCTGCGAGGAGTTTCATTATGATTTAGATTTTTAAGAATATACCAATAGGTATGTAAGGTTTATAAAACTATTTTTTTTTGTTGACCAGTTTGCTGTTTCTGACTTTTGGGAAATAATTTGTAAAACCCTGTAAATAAATATGTACCTTTGTTGAAATTTTAAATGAAAAAGATATGAATATTTATGTAGGAAACCTTGATTTTAAGGTCGATGAAAATGATCTTCAAGCAGAATTTGAAGAATTTGGAGCAGTTAGCTCATGTAAAATTATTGCTGATAAATTCAGTGGCAGAAGTAAAGGCTTCGCTTTTATTACTATGGATAATGATGATGAAGCTGGACAAGCTTTAAAAGAACTTAATGGCAAACAGTTAAAAAGCCGCGAAATGGTTGTTAATGAGGCCAGACCAAAGAAAGAATATTAATAAATTAAAATAAATTTATGGGAAGATCACAAGAGACCTTTGGTAAAAAGGAGGTAAGGAATAAAAAAGAGAAGAAGCGAAAAGAGAAAGAAAAGAAAAAATTGGCCAGAAAAGAAACTGAAAAAAAAGGTGGTCTGGACGATATGATTGCATATGTTGATGAACATGGAATGCTGACTTCTACTCCTCCTGATCCTAATGTAAAGAAGAAAGGTGTTAAATTAGAAGATATTGAAATTGGGGTGCCTAATCGCGATTCTGTTGAAGATTTTGATCCTGTAAGAAAGGGAATTGTATCCTTTTTTAATGAGTCTAAAGGATTTGGCTTTATTAAAGATATGGAGACAAAAGAAAGTGTTTTTGTACATGTGAATAATGTTATTGAGGAAATAAAAGAAGGAAATATTGTTAACTATGAAGTTGAGATGGGGCATAAGGGGCCTGCAGCTATAAAAGTTAAGCTTTTTAAATAGTTAAAAGTTAATTTCAAATTTAATGATTAGTTAACATTAGTGATTAGTGTAAACGTTATTTTTGTAGCATAAAACAAAGAAAATATTTCTTTGCCAAATTAGAGCGTCAGTGGCCAAGTGAAAGTTTGCTGTCGCCATTTTATAAATCAGTTAACTCGAAAACCTGTTTATCAGGTTTTTTTGTTTTTAGGTAATTAATATAATTGTGAGGTCAATTATTTTGGATCGTTTTTGTTGTAACTATTCCACCTATGTTCTTCTTTGTTAAGGAAAGTGTCAAATTTTTTTGGTTGGCTAATGCGAATTTCTATAGGCTTGTTAGATTTTGGATGAGTAAAAGAAATAGCAACTGCTGATAAAAACAAACCTTTACCCCTTAACAAGGGACCACTACCGTAAAGTCTGTCACCTACTATTGGATATCCATAATTAGCCATATGAATACGCAACTGATGAGTACGTCCGGTATGTGGAAATAGCTCCACCAGTGATAACCAATTTGTTTTTAATGAATGACAATTACTGACAACCCTGTATTGAGTTTGGGCTTCTTGGTCTTCAATGGGTGATTTTATCTCTCCTGAACCCGATAAATTGCCTGCTACGATAGCCAGGTATTTTTTTTGCACTAGACGTTTTTCAAATTGTTGTCCTATGTTCATAAGTGCGGTAGCTGTTTTTGCTACTAAAAGCAACCCTGACGTAGGCATGTCAAGACGGTGAACCGGACGTGGCCACTTTAATGCATCGAGCTCTATAGATGGCTTTATGGATGCAACTAGTGCATTTTGAATTGTGTAATACTTGTTACCACTTACTTCAATACCTGCCGGTTTGTTAATTACGGCGATATGTTCATCTTCGAAAATTATTTCCAGATTTATGTTCAAAGGTTTGGGCGGTTTGTTTTCTAAATCTACTAAAGAAATTTTCTGACCTTCCGATACCCAACTACTGGCATGCCCTATTTCTCCATCCACTAATATCGACCCACTTTTAATTACTTTTTTCATACCACTACGCGATGGTATAGTGCTAAAAATTAACAATACATAATCCAGAAGACGAATTTTTGGGAGGTTGGCAGGAACAGTATGTTCTTGTAGAATTAACATATAATTGCCAGTTTACTTCTTGAGTTTTCTTTTTTTATCAAAAAATGTGCTTATTAATTCTCCACATTCTTTTTCCATTACTCCACCAGTTATTTTTGTTTCGGGATGAGTAATTGATTTGCTAATTATAGAATACCCACGCTTCTTATCGTAAGCACCAAAAACAATTCTACCAATTTGTGTCCAGAAAGATGCTCCAGCACACATAACACAAGGTTCAAGTGTTACATAGAGAGTGCATTCTGGCAGATATTTACCGCCAATAAAATCGGTTGCAGATGTAAATGCTTGCATTTCGGCATGAGCTGTTACATCTGTTAGTGTTTCGGTTAGGTTATGTGCTCTTGCTATTACCTGATTATCACATACAATTACTGCACCTACCGGAACTTCATCAATTTCAAATGCAAGGTTAGCCTGTTTAAGTGCTTCTTTCATAAAATATTCGTCGGAAAAGATATTGAGGCTCATAACAATTCTAGTTGTTTTTAGTTACAGATTTAATAGTCTTTGTAAATTTCATCCCAATTAATAAAACTATTGTTTCAATAATAATTGCCGGTACAAATGATGATTTGGGATTAAAGCTTTCCGGATAAACTATTCCCAGAATAAAGAAGAAAAGATTCACAAAGAAGGCCACAAGCAAACTTATTATTACAGCTTTTCGATAAGCGAAGGCATTTTTCTTTATAAGTGCAAACAAAGTAATGGGAGCAAAAATGGTTATTGTTGAAATACCTACTACCATTAGATCGACAATATTAGGAAAAACCAATGCTGTGAATAATGCTATAATACCAAATACAAAAGTGGCTATTTTGATCATTGTATGTGCCTTCTTGGGTGTAGTTGGTTTAGAGCTACCCCAGCCAACAAAGTCTTTAACGGCAGAAATGGAAATAATATTTAAAAAACTGTCTCCCGACGACATCAATGCTGAAAGCAACCCTACAATAGCGAAAGCCATCAAAAAGCCGCCACTATGCCTATCAATAAATAAGTATGCTACTCCGGCAGTCTCATCTGGTGTAATTTCGTAGTCAATAACTAACCTGATGGCCATACCAACCATTGGAAAAATTATATAAAATGGGAGCATACCCAATCCTGACCAAAGGCTTACTTTGCGCGCAACTTTATCATCTTTTGCTGCCAGTATCCTCTGCCATATATCCATTCGCGCCAGCACCGACCATGATAGGAAAATTGGCGTACCAACCAGAAATACAATACCTAATTGTGTACCGTTAAGCATTTCACGCGGCAGTTCGTTTAATTTGCTAAACATTTCTGTGTCAGTTAATATACCCGGTATAAAAATCAATACTATCATAATTACAATTGCAATAAACTGAATAGTATCAGTTATAATAACTCCTGATAACCCGGCAATAGCTGTATAGGCAATTATTATAAATGCAGAGATGATTGCTGCAGTTGTATAGCCTATCTCAAATGAATATTTTAGGAGGCTTGCCATTGCAACAAATTGTGCTGCAAGAATAAAAAAGAATATGAAAATATTAACTCCACTAACAGTAGCCGAAAATATTTTTGAAAAGTTCTTTTCTTCTACTGTAGTGTATGTGTGATTAAGAAAATGAGGAAAGCTATAGATATTATTTTTAGCTCCATAATTACGGATTTTCCCGGCATATTTCCACATAATACCAAAACCTATTACATAGGCTACTCCAATAGCCACTGCCGCAAACCCTGATTCGTAACCCAGCGCCATTAGCCCAATTGATGTTCCTCCTCCAACAAATGTGGCCAACACAGTAAATACCAGTGGTAAAGTTCGTGTGTTGCGGTTATTAACCAGATATTGCTCCAGATCGTTTGATTTAATGTGGCGTAACGATAATACAATTACAACCAGTAAGTAAATGGCAATCCAAAATATTAGCCAACTCATATTATAAAAATAAGTTTATAATTTTTTTTTGTCTTTAAAATCTAACCTTGATGTACTCATTAACTTCTTTCATAGATGAAATTTCCTGAGAAGCATTTCCCGAACGTACATAAAACTTTTCAATATCATTTCCCTGTTTGTTTTTAGTTTTTAAAAATACAGGGGTTGTCGAAGCTTTAACCTGAATTAAGCAAATTGTTTTACCTTCAAATTCGGAGAATTGCATCAGAAGGTTTTCATTTGAAAAAGCTATGCCATATTGGTTGTTAATGAGCTTACGGGTGTGCAACTCAAAATAATCAGCATCTTGTTTTTTTAATGTGCTGAAATCCTTTTCGAGTCCTAATATCTCCATATCATCACTTACACCAATAAATAGTGAGCCTCCCTTTGCATTGGTAAAAGCAGCAATAGTTTTTAATATAACATCTTCAAGTATTCTGTTTACTTTTTCCTCACGATAATCCCACCTGATTGAGGATTTAAATTCAACAAATTCAGTTTCACCATTCTTTATCATTTTCATAATTTCATCATCAGAAAACGGAGAAAGGTCATTATTTGCTGAAGATTTATAGCTAACTTTTTTCATTCGGAAAAACGCGAAAATTAGAATGATTGTTATAATTAATAAAATTATTGAGGCGTATAAATAAATCAACTCCTGTTTTCTCTCAGTTTCTGCCAGATCAATTGCTGAAATAGTAACTGCAAAACCATTCACTCCAATGTTTTGGTTTATATCTTCAATTCTCGACCAGTAAATTTGGTTAAACATTTCGAAAGAATATGAATGGGCACCAATATTTTGTGATTTCCCCCAAGTTTGTACTAACCTTTTAATTTCAGGGTTTAGTTTATTATATGATGAAACAACTGAAGTATCAGTAGTTACAATAGGAGTTACAATTTCTTGGTTAGATGTAATAATTGAGATGAGTGGGTTTTTAAATTTAAGAACAGAACTGAAATGTTTGCTAATTTCCTGTGTGCTAAACATTAATCCAACAATTATTTTTTCATTATCATTATTTGCAGTTTCAAATATACTTGAAAGTAAATCTCTTCTATCTGATAATTGACTTTTTGAAGTCTTCCACAGATATTTACTTTTATTAAGTTGATTAGCAATATTAGCTAATGTGTGTCTATCAAGAAAAAAACTATATGTATCACTCCATTCACTAACAATTTCCAGTTTGTTATTTAGGCGTTTCCAGTTTGTAATACTGTCTGCCAGATTCATGTCATATGTAACTGCCCAGGTATAGTTATCTCGATAAATTACATAATTGAAATTATTGTGAGACAATATCACGCCTTTCAAATAGTTATCATTTAGTATCATATTTGAAAAGAAAGTATTCATCTTTTCATTATTAAATTGCTTATTTCCGGTTTGCTTAATGTTATTATTAAGTTCGTTTACTGATATTGCAACAGAAGATAGAAAACTATTTAAACTTGTTTTAAAAGATACAGAAGCCTCTGAAATAATTTCATCGGCAAAAGAATCTTCCTTACTTTTCATCCAGAAAGTGACTAAACTTGAAATAGATAATACGATAAAAATACTTATTATGATAATTTTGTTTCTTGAAGCCATCATTATGAATAATTAATCATTCAAAAATAGAATATTTCTTTTTAACCCATTAAATCCGGTTCGTTTAACGGCAGAGGTCTTAAAAAGTTTATTAAACTGTGGTTTATCCATATCATTCCATTGGGTTATTGTCATTTCCTGAAGGTTACTATTTGGTTCAAATAATGGTTCATTATGAGGAGAAGCAAATCTGTTCCAGGGGCATACATCCTGACAAATATCACAACCAAAAATCCAATTATTGAATTTCCCTTTCAAATTAAGCGGCAATTCACCGTTATATTCAATGGTTAAATAGGAAATACAACTACGAGCGTCTACATAATTATCTTTAATTGCATTGGTTGGACAAGCGTCAATACATTTAGTGCATGTACCGCAATAATTTTTTGGGTCGATGTTTTTTTCATAAGATAGTTCCAGATCAATAATTATATGCCCGATAAAAAAGAATGATCCTGCTTTTTTATTAATAAGCAATGTGTTTTTGCCAATGAACCCTAACCCGCTTTTTTTAGCCCATGCACGATCTAGTACCGGGGCCGAATCAACAAAAATTCTTGCATTGCTCTTGCCGGTTTTCTCTTCTATCAGAGCAAGCAGCTTGCTTAATTTATGTTTTATAATATAGTGGTAATCAATACCATAGGTGTATTTTGATATTCTATAATTATTTGTTTTATTTATTTCCTTTTCAGGAAAATAGTTGTAAAGAACTGAAATAACAGATTTTGAATTTTCAACAAGCAGTTGAGGATTGTATCGTTTATCTTTATTTTTTTCAAGGTAGCTCATTTCACCTTGATAACCATGTGAGAGCCAGTCTTCCATTGTCTCTGCATCTTGGGCAAGATATTCAACTTTAGATATTCCGCAGTCAAAAAAACCAAGTTGTTTGGCCTTGGTTTTAATGAAATTTGATAGAGATTTTTTATTTAGATATTGTACAGGCATTTATGGCGAGTTAAGTTGCTTGGGAAATAGAGGAATAGTGGAAATAAGGGGAATAAGGGGAATAGGGGTGTAGGTAGTGTGATAAAAAGTTGATTCCATTTTTTATTAAGTTATTAGATCACATCCTGAAAATTATGTAATCTATTTATTCATATTCAAGAAACTGTCTAAAATTCATCTATCAGTTTATTAACTATCTTTCCGTATATTCCAAACACCTTTATTCCTCTTATTTCCCATATGCCTTTATATCCTAAACCCATTATAGCTTATAAACAACGGACTATCAAAACACAAATTAAAAAAGCTTACTCTGATTTGATTTAGGTGTTTTACCAAGGTGATCATAAGCTTTTTGGGTTACTTCCCTGCCACGTGGTGTACGCATTATATATCCTTCCTGAATTAAGAAAGGCTCATAAACTTCTTCAATTGTGTCGCTTTCCTCACTAACTGCAGTTGCTATGGTAGTAAGGCCAACGGGGCCACCATTAAACTTATCAATAATAGTAGTTAATATTCTATTGTCCATTTCATCTAGTCCATTTTTATCAACTTGCAAAGCTTTTAAAGCATGTTTTGATATTTCCATATCAATATTTCCATTACCTACAATTTGCGCAAAATCACGTACACGACGAAGCAATGCATTAGCAATACGAGGAGTTCCCCTGCTTCTTCTTGCTATTTCATCAGCTGCAACATTATTGATACTGACATTTAATATTGATGCAGAGCGTTTTATAATAATAGATAATGTTGAAGCATCATAATACTCAAGTCGTGATGTTATTGAAAATCGTTCACGAAGAGGTGCAGTAAGTAACCCTGATCTTGTTGTTGCTCCAATTAATGTAAAAGGATTTAATGTAATTTGAACAGATCTGGCATTTGGACCTGTTTCAATCATAATGTCAATTTTGAAATCTTCCATTGCCGAGTAAAGATATTCTTCAACAACAGCACTTAATCTATGGATTTCATCAATAAACAGGACATCGTTTTCGTTAAGATTTGTAAGTAACCCTGCCAGGTCTCCTGGTTTATCAAGCACAGGGCCGGAGGTTGTAATAATGTTAACTCCCAATTCGTTTGACAGTATATATGATAAAGTTGTTTTGCCAAGTCCCGGAGGCCCGTGCAACAACACATGATCAAGTGCATCGCCGCGCTGTTTTGCGGCTTCCACGAAAATTTTGAGGTTATTAACTACTTTGGGCTGACCAGTGAAATGTGCAAATCTTCCCGGCCGAAGAGTGTTTTCAAGCTCTTTTTCAGTGTCACTTAAATTTAAACCCGATGCGTCAAGATTCTCGTTCATTAATCATTTTGGTTTAATCTATTTTGACTTGTTTGTCTTGTTTTGGAAAGCTAAACATAGTCGAATTTATACACACATTTTTTAATTTGTAAAAAATAAAGAAGGATAACAAAAGTAGAAGAAAATAGCATAGTAACTATTTTTTCAATAAATGTTATCACCAATTTTTAGTTTATGACCATATGTTTACTTCAATATTTTGGATTCAAATAATATAATTGATAAAAAAATGTTATATTTGCTGCATTACTTAAATGTTGTGATAGGTGAAACAAAAATTTACCTTTCATCCTATTGCCTAATATCTTAAAACGATGAAGACCATACTCGTTGCCATTGACTTTTCAAAAAATGCGGACCATGCTCTTGAGTATGCCTTCATATTTTCTGAAAAATTAGAGACTTCAGTATATTTGATTTGGGTGGATAATGATATCTCTGACGAAACCGTACTGGATACTATTAAAGGAGATCTTAGGATTGAAAAGAAGGAATATTTGAAAAAATTAACCCAAAAATATAAAGCCAGGGTTTCAGGTGGTAAGTTTAAAGTTTTACTTCGTAAGGGTAAGGTGTATCAAGAGGTTACAAAAGCTGCAAGGCAAATTGAAGCTGATATGATATTTGCCGGAACGCATGGTGTTTCAGGCTACGAACAACATTGGATTGGAAGTAATGCATATCGAATCGTTACACAAGCACCATGTCCTGTTTTTACCATAAGAAGCGGCTATCAATTTAACGGGTCAATTAATAAAATTCTTCTACCGTTGGATAGCTCTTTGGAAACAAAGCAAAAATTACCATTCGTTGCTGATTTGGCCCTTAAATTTAACGCTGAAGTACATTTGCTTAAAGTTTATAATACACCAATAGGTGTTATCAGAAAGAGAATAGATAAATTTGGAGAAGAAGCTGTTACTTGTTTAAAGAATAGGAATGTCAAATTTGTACTCGAAAGTATTGAAGTTCAAAATGTAGCCGCTTCAATTATTGATTATAGTACAAATAATAATATTGATCTTATTGCTATTATGACCGATCAGGGGACAACTACTGCTAATAAGTTTCTTGGACCATATTCGCAGCAACTTATAAACAATTCAAAAATCCCTGTTGTAAGTGTAAGAGCAAAAGAGCATTAATGGGATTGTTATTATATTATTTATGAAGAAATTAGTTGGTATAATATTTTTTTTGGTAATCATATCTGGCAATATGACTGCACAAAATACTAACGAAAATAATTCAGTAGTTATTAGTAATGCCCGAATTGACACACTGGTTCAATTACATATAGAACATAATAAGAAATACCCTGTTGTTCAAGGTTATCGAATTCAAATACTTATGGCATCAGGTAACGATGCTCTTGATATAACTGAGGAAGCAAAAACTATTTTTTTGGAAAAATATCCCAACACCCCTGCATATTTAACTTTTGATGAACCTGATTACCGTGTTCGTGTTGGTGATTTCAGAACACGTTTAAATGCTGAAAAATTTCTTGATAAAATAAATAGAAAATACCCTGGAGCATGGGTAATTCAAGATTATATTAATTTCCCGGAATATTAAAAACCACTAGCTATGAGTAAAACTATTCTTGTGGGCATCGACTTTTCTGATTGTTCAATAAACGCCCTTGAACATGCAATTACAATCGCCAGGAAAGCTAAGGCTGGAATTGCGATGGTTTGGATTAATCATTTAGATTATTCAAAGGAAATTTTCTCTATTGAACCTCAAAATCTAGAAAATGAGGTTACAACACGATTTAAAACTCTTGAAAAGAAATATCAATATCATTTACTTGGTGAGAAGATAGAGTACTTTATTAGAAAGGGAAAAGTTTATAAAGAAATTTGTAATGTGGCATCTGAAATAGATGCATTTATTATTGTTATTGGAACTCATGGATCTTCAGGGTTTGAAGAGTTCTGGATTGGCAGTAATGCTAATCGAATGGTAAGTAGTAGTAATAAGCCAATAATTACTATTCGTGGAGGAGTTGATATTGAGGGTGATATGAAAAAAATTGTTCTTCCGTTGGACAGTACTAAAATTACAAGACAAAAATTGCCAATGACAGCATTGTTGGCTAAATATTTTAATTCGGAAGTATATATTCTTGGTTTATATACTACTACGTCTGATGATATTAGGTACAGAGTTAGGAACTACGTTTCTCAGGTTGAGGATTACTTTAAAGAAAATGGTATAAAGTTTAATTCTACTTTTATCGATGCTGAAAACATTACTGAAGAAACCATAAAATATGCAAAAAAAATTGAAGCTAATCTTATATCGATAATGACTGAGCAAGAAACTACTACCACTAATCTTTTTCTTGGTCCATATGCATCACAAATGGTAAATCATTCGCCAATTCCGGTTCTAAGTATTCATGCAAGTAAATTTTAAGTATAGGTTATATAATTACAAGTGCCTATTTTGTGATTCGTTTTCTGTTATTTAATGAAAAAACAAATTCCTTACTTTCTTATTCTTGTTATTTGGCTGATTAGTTGCCAACAGAAAGAAAATAGTATAAGCAACTTAATCAAAAGCAACTGGTCATTTAAAGCAGTTGATGATTCTATTTGGCTTCCGGCAACAGTTCCCGGTTATGTGCATCTTGATTTACTTAATAATAATCTTATAGAAGATCCCTATTACAGACTTAACGAACACAACCAGCAGTGGATTGATAAAAAAGACTGGGAATACAGAACAACGTTTAATGTTGATAGTAGGATATTAGAAAAGGATGTAGTTGAATTGAACTTTAAAGGACTTGACACATATGCAAATGTATATTTGAATGATAAGTTAATCCTTATGGCAGATAATATGTTTACTAGCTATGTAGTGAGTTGTAAGGATATTTTGAAAGCAACGAATAACAAGTTAAAGGTTATTCTGGAATCACCGATTAAAATTGGTCTTGAGAAACGGGAAAAACTTGGTTATTTTTTGCCTGGTGCTGAAAACGATCAATCCGAATTAGGTGGATTAGGAGATATAAAAGTAAGTATATTTACACGCAAACCAGGTTATCATTTTGGTTGGGACTGGGGACCACGGCTGGTAAGTAGTGGAATTTGGCAGGATATTGAACTTGTTGCATGGAACAAAGCAACAATTGCTGATGTAAACATTGTTCAGGATAAATTAAGTGATAGTAAAGCAGAACTTATAGCTGAAATCGAAGTGTTGTCAACAACGGCATTGGAAGCAAAAATTCTTTGTAAAATTGATTCAGAAAATGCTATTGAGCAAAAAGTATCTTTATTAGAAGGCATAAATAAAATAAATATTCCAATTGCTATTCAAAAGCCGGAGCTATGGTGGACTAATGGTTTAGGAAGCCAAAAACTATATGATTTTGAAATTGAGTTATTTGCTGATTCAAAGCTTCTTTCAGCAGTATCTAAGAATGTTGGTCTTAGAACTGTCGAATTAATTCAACAACCTGATAGTATTGGAAAGAGTTTTTACTTTAGTGTAAATGGGAATCCCGTATTTATGAAAGGGGCTAACTATATTCCGCAGGATATTTTCCTTAGCAGAGTTGCTGATGACGACTATGAGAGGCTTATTAAATCAGCTGCCGATGCTAATTTTAATATGCTAAGAGTATGGGGCGGAGGTATTTATGAAAAAGATATTTTTTATGACTTATGTGATAAATACGGAATTCTTGTATGGCAGGATTTTATGTTTGCCTGTGCAATGTATCCCGGAAATACTGAGTTTTTAGACAATGTTAAAAGAGAAGCAATCTTTAATGTGAAACGACTACGTGGTCACCCATGTATTGTTTTATGGTGTGGAGATAATGAAATCCTTTCGGCATGGAGTAGATGGGGCTGGAAAGAAGATGTATATGAAAATCAAGGTCAAAATATTGTTGATACTGTTTGGAAAGCTTATGATAAGATCTTTCATAATATTCTGCCAGAAGTAGTTAAAGAATTTGATCCCGGAAGATCCTATTGGTCGTCATCTCCTAGTGCAGGTTTTGGTGAATTAGAAAGCGGAAAGTCAGGAGATAATCACTATTGGGGAGTTTGGTGGGCTAAAGAACCTATGTCGAAATACAAAGAGTTTATACCCAGATTTATGTCGGAGTATGGTTTTCAGTCTTTTCCTGAGTTAAATTCTGTAAAGAAATATGCATTGGAGGAAGACTGGGATATTAATTCTGAGGTTATGAAATCTCATCAACGGTCAAGTATTGGTAATGTAACAATTGATGAATACATGCAAAGGGATTATAAAAAACCTAAAAATTTTCCAATGTTTTTATATGTAAATCATGTGTTACAAGCCGAAGGAATAAAAATGGCCATAGAAGCTCATCGTCGTAATATGCCGGTTTGCATGGGATCGTTGTATTGGCAATTGAACGATTGTTGGCCCGTTGCATCATGGTCGGGCATTGATAATTATGGTAATTGGAAAGCAATGCACTATTTTGTTAAAAAAGCCTTTAATGATATACTAGTATCACCCGATATTGATAATAATGGAAGGCTTAGGGTCACCATAGTTTCCGATAAATTGAAAAGCATTGAAGCTAAACTAAAACTGTCAATACTTAATTTTAATGGAATTACTTTATGGAGCCAGGAAAAGCATATTGACATTCTAAAAAATTCAAGTACTATATATTTTGATACCTTGGTAAGCAGTATAATTAATGGAATGGAGAGGAGTGAGATATTACTTCATGCTAGTTTATTAGACTTGGATGATGAAATACTATCAGAAAATGTAAACTATTTTTTACCGATAGCGAATTTAAATTTACCAGTTCCTGTAATCAATAGTACTATTGAAGAAACTGAAGGTGGTTTTATCATAAGCTTGTCAACTGATAAGTTAGCAAAGAACCTTTACCTAAGAGCCGATGAAGTAGTTGGAATGTTTTCTGATAACTATTTTGAACTTATGGCTAACAAAAGTATTAAGATTAAATTTAATACAAATGAACAAATTAGTCTGGAAAAGTTTAAAGCAAGCCTCAATATTTTTACACTTGTGGATAGTTATTAAGATTACTTTTTTATCATATCACCATTTTTATTAAAAAAATGGAATTCCATTAATTGGTAGCCATTTACGGCACGTACCTTAACCCATTTTTTATATTTTAGGAACCAGCGCATTTGAGGTGATAATAAGCTTTTAGTAAAATAAGCTTCTATAAATGGGTGAACACCAAGGGTTAATTTATTTTCATTTTGGTCAAGCATTAAGTAATTAAGATTATTTTCAATATCATCTATTAACATCATGCTTGATTTTATTTCTCCGGTTCCATTACATGTTGGGCATTTTTCAAGAACAGGCACAATTGTTTCTGGTCTTACACGTTGCCTTGTTATCTGAATTAAACCAAATTTACTTGGAGGAAGGATAGTATGCTTGGCTCTATCCTTCGACATTTCTTCTTTCATTTTTAGGAATAATGCCTTTCGGTTTTTGGCTTCATGCAGATCAATAAAATCAACAACAATAATACCTCCCATATCTCTTAACCTAAGCTGGCGTGCAACCTCAATTGCTGCTTCATTGTTAACAATAAGAGCATTTTCTTCCTGCGAAAGTTCCTTATTAACCCTATGGCCACTATTAATATCAATTACATGAAGTGCTTCGGTATGTTCTATTACAAGGTAAACACCACTTTTAATTGTAACATTTTTTCCAAAAGAACTTCTCAGTTGTTTTTCAATGCCATAATGCTCAAATATTGGACTATTACCTTTGTAACGTTTTACAATATCTTTTTTATCAGGAGCAATAGTACCAATGTATGTTTTGGTTTCCTCAAATAAACCCGGGTCGTTTATATGAATTGAATTAAACGATTCATTTAATAAATCTCTAAGTATTTGTGATGTGCGGTCAAGCTCGCTGAGTACTTTATGGGGTGCTTTAAGATGTGATAATTTTTTAATAATACCTTCCCATTTTCCTGTAAGGTCACGAAGATCAGTGTCAAGCTCTGCTACCTTTTTGTTTTCGGCAACAGTACGAATAATAACACCATAATTATTCGGTTTTATGCTTGAAATCAGGCGTTTTAATCGACTACGTTCATCCTTGCTTTTTATCTTCTGAGATATGGATATTTTATTAGAAAAGGGTAGGAGTACAATAAATCTACCGGGGAAAGATATCTCGGTTGATACCCTAGGTCCCTTGGTTGATATTGGTTCTTTAGCAATTTGTACTAAAATTTGCTGTCCTGAAACTAATACCTGATTAATTTTACCTGTTTTTTCAATATCTTTTTCAGGCTTAAGCGTTTCGTGGGATGTAAGGTTTGCTTTGCCAAGTACGCCAAGTTTAACATATTTGTTAAAGGTTCGTATTTGCGGACCAAGATCAAGATAATGTAAAAAAGCATCTTTTTCATAGCCTACGTCCACAAAAGCAGCATTAAGACCGGGCATTATTTTCTTCACCTTACCTAAAAACACATCACCAACAGTAAATTTATTGTTGATTTTGTCTTTATGTAATTCAACTAGATTTTTGTCCTCGAGTAATGCAATGTTAACCTCCGATAAATTCGAATCAATGATTAATTCTCTATTCACATTGTATAATTTTGTAATTAATTAAATAATGACCTATGAGCTAGGAATATTTAAATTTATGAATTTGATAATAGAGAGGACAAACAGTGTGTGTAATTGTTAGGAATTAAGATAATTATAATAACACAAGGCAATTCCAAAGCCTTGTGTTATTTGCTAAAAGAAAAAATTATTTCTTCTTATGCCTGTTCTTCCTTAAACGTTTTTTACGTTTATGGGTCGCCATCTTGTGCCTTTTCCTCTTTTTTCCGTTTGGCATAATTAATTATTGTTAGTTGTTAATATTAAGCTATTTTGCTTTTACTTCGTTAACGAAAGTTTTAGCTGGTTTAAAAGCAGGAATATTATGTGCAGGGATAATAATTGTAGTATTCTTAGAAATATTACGTCCTGTTTTTTCAGCTCTTTTTTTAATAATAAAACTACCAAAACCTCTTAGGTATACATTCTCACCATTAACCATTGTATCTTTAACAGTTTCCATGAAGGATTCAACTACAGCTTGTACAGCTACCTTTTCAACGCCAGTTTTATTGGCTATTTCAGTTACGATTTCTGCTTTTGTCATCTCGTTATTATTTTAATTGATTAAAAATTAGTTTCTTTCTTTGAGGGGCAAAAGTAATACATTTTTATTAAGTACAGTTATTTATTAAAGAAATTTTATTTATAATTAGTTCTTAACTAGGATTTTCGAGTTAAAAGGAAGGCTATATAACCAAAAAATACTATTTTGTATTTCATATTTTTTTTGAGAAGCGTATATCTGCATAAAAAATAGCTAATTTTGAACATTAATAATAATACTTAATTTATAGAAAATGGCAGGACTAAACAAGGTAATTTTAATAGGTCGTATAGGTAAAGATCCAGATACTTTTACTTTTGATGACGGTACAAAAAAAATTAGTTTCTCACTTGCAACTACCGAAAGTTATAAAGATAGAACCACAAATGAATGGAGGGATCAAACTGAATGGCATAATATTGTTGGGTATAGATATTTAGCTGAAAAAAGCATAGCAAAAGGTGATTTGGTTTATGTTGAAGGTAAGATTAAGAATAGGAAATATAATGACCGAGATGGGAACGAAAGATATATTACAGAGATACTATCTGAGAAAATAAATATACTTGCACGTTCTAAAAGTGCAGATGAATATCGTAGTAGTTCAAGTGATGCTAATATTGATCAGGGAAATACTGCTGATTTAAATAAGGGTGCAGGTGAATCAAGTGCTGCAGTAACTCCTGCAACACCCGAAGATGACCTTCCATTCTAAATATCAACAAGTTGGTGCTTTAGTATTGCTTTTCTTAGTACTTTTGCAAAATAATTCTTAATCTAAAAGATAATTGTTGGAAGACGCTCATCTAGATTTTTTTCTAACCTGGTTAAATATTAATTCAGGGTATTTTTTTTTAGGCTTTACCACTGATGTAGTTATTGCCTTGTTGGTAATTGTAGTGCTATTATTCTTTTCAGGTTTGATATCTGGTTCAGAAACGGCTTTTTTCTCGCTTTCTCCGGCTGATATTGACTCACTTAAAATAAGGAGTGAAAAAAATGATAAACAAATTCTGCTACTGCTATCAAAACCTAAGAAATTGCTTGCAACAATATTGATTTCTAATAATTTTATAAATGTAGGTATTGTAATTCTGTCAACATTTGTTACAGCTAACTTATTTAATCTACAATCTAATTTAGTATTTGTATTCTTCCTTCAGGTTGTGGTTGTAACTTCCGTATTACTTGTTTTCGGAGAGATTATCCCTAAAATTCTTGCCAATAAAGAACCGGTTGCAATTGCTACTCTTATGGTTATGGAACTTAAATTTTTAATTTGGTTTTTTAAACCATTAAGTAACATACTTGTTAGCTCAACTTCATTTATCGATAAGAGAATTACGAAGAAAGGTCATAATATATCTATGAGTGATATAAGTGATGCTATTGAGATTACCTCTGACACTAGTGTAACAGATGAAGAAAAGTTAATATTGAAAGGTATAGCTACTTTTGGTGAAAGGGAAGCAAGCGAAATAATGGTTTCACGTGTTAATATTACAGCAGTACGTAGTACGCTGAGTTATAGTAAGGTAGTCGATTCGGTGCTTAAATCGGGTTTTTCACGAATACCTATCTATGAAGAAAACCTTGATAATATTAAGGGGATACTCTATATTAAGGATTTATTACTTCTTTCGGGTGACGATAAAAATTTTGCATGGCAAAAACTTATAAGAAAACCTGTTTTCTTCGTGCCAGAGAATAAGAGAATTAATGATTTACTTCAAGAATTCAGACAAAAAAAAATACATCTGGCCATTGTTGTTGATGAATACGGAGGAACTTCGGGAATTATCACTCTTGAAGATATAATTGAGGAAATTGTTGGTGAAATTAGTGATGAATTTGATATTGAGCCTCTCCAGTTTAAATATGAAAAAATATCAGACAAAATTTATGTTTTTGAAGCAAAAACGCCAATGGTAGACTTGTGCAAGATATTAGGAATTGATGATGAGATATTTGATGAGGTAATAGGTGAAGCTGACTCATTAGGAGGACTAATTCTAGAGTTGGAGAGTAAAATTCCCGAACAAGGATGTATTGTTAACTTTAAGCAATTCAGGTTTGAGGTAACTGATGCAGATCAAAGAAAAATTAACAGAGTAAAGATAACGATTGATAATGATAATGCTGATAAAAAAGATAACCTTTAACCTAATATTAGTAGCAGCTTTTGTTTTGGTTTCCTGCAGCGAGAATTATACACCATTGCCAAGGGGTTATTTCAGAATAGATCTTCCTGAACATATTTATCAATTGTCTGACACTACATTTCCATATTATTTTGAGTATCCGGTATATGCTAAACTGCGTAATTCACCGCATAATCCTGACAGTTTATATTGGATTAATATAGTATACCCGCAATTTAAAGCTACCGTATATTTAAGCTATAAAAATGTAGACGGTAATTTGATAACATATCTTGAAGATGCATATACGCTTGTGTCAAAACATATTCCTAAAGCTGATGCTATTAATGATAGTATGATAGTTAATAATGCAAGAAATATTTACGGGCTAACATATAAAATTGAGGGTAGTGGTGCAGCTTCACCTTACCAGTTTTTTGTAACAGATAGTTCATCACACTTTTTACGAGGAGCACTCTATTTCGATATTGTACCCAATAACGATTCTCTGGAACCGGTAATTGATTTTGTTACAAATGATATTGAGCATTTGATTAATACACTGGAGTGGAATAATAAATAACTACTCCGAATAAAAATCAATCATTTTTTGGATTGACCTGGAACAAGCAGGACAAAAAGTATCTCCGTTAAAGGTATTCATCAGGCAATCGTGCATTGGGCGATAAACACCTTTTGCCACATATCCGCCACCCTCAAATACGCCTACTTTATTATTATACTTCTCAGTATCAGGTGTTGGGATAGGAGTTCTTTTTTTAACCAAGTTCTTCCATTTGCTGTCAAAATCAACAAGAGTTGTAATATTTGGTTCCCAAGGTTCTACTTCAAGGTTATAAAAATCATTATAAGAGGTTGATGAATTGTAATATTCGTCAGCTAACCCGGCAAAACCATGACCAAGTTCGTGAATAAATATCTGAGCTGCTTTTTCATTACTATTCACACTTACATTGTAATAATTATAAATGGCACCACCTCCGTATTTTTTGTTGTTTACCAAAATGTAGATTTGATCATATGGTGCATTTGCAGCTAAATCACGAACACTTTTATTATCCTTTGTCATACAATACCGTTCACTATAAAAAGTGTAAAAATTTGTATTTAGGATAGTGTTTTTCCAAATATTGTCAGCAGGGATATCGTTACCCGAATCATCTGAGGGGGCAAGAACACCAACAATATTAAATTTATCTTTATTTTCATCATATGGAGCATATTCAAAAAGACCATCTGCAAAGGCTCTACAATCATCAATAAACAATCCCATTTCATCTTTTGAATACCCATCAGGAAGTATAACAATATCAACATTTGTAGCAGGGTTACCAGATGAATGTACAGTAAACGAAGGGTAAATCAATCGCCTGTCTTTTTTAATAAAATAATTTTCAGGATCAACTGTATATCTGAATTTTTCTTCAAATATTCCATCCCAATTTCTTGAATACAAAACTACATCAACCTTTTGCTTTGGAAAGGGAAAAACTACAGCTTCTGAAAAAGCTCGTTGTGTAATATCGGCTTCATTGGTTGTTTGCCATTCACCAAACAAAGATGAATAACCTCTTGAATAAAGTAGCGAATCGTTGGAACTATTAAAAACTTTCATGTAGTACTTTCCATATTCAAAAGTATCAACAAGGTTAACCTTTGAACCGCCCCAATATGGCTCCTCTATCAGCTCATTAAAATAGTAAGTCTCACTATCTGAATTACCACTATGGTAATAATCCATTCGAAGAGTTTTGTCGTGGAAAAATTTATCAAACTGGGCATAACCCGTCAGACTGATAGTAACCAGAACAAGTATTATAAATTGTTTCATAATAAGCTATTATTTTTGCTGAGCTGCTGCATCTGCAGCATCTGTTGCTGCTTGTTCTTCATCTGGTGATAACCAACCACCTCCAAGTGCTTTGTAAAGCTCAATATAAGTAGTCAATAAATTCAATCGAGTTTGGGTAAAGTCTAGTTGAGCATTAAATGACTGTCGTTGTGAGTCAAGTACTTCAAGATAAGAAGTTTCACCAAGTAAATACCTTTTATCTGAAAGCATTTCAGCATTTGTAGCAGCCTTATATCGCATTTGCTGTGCCACCAGCTCTTCTCTCAATGTTTCAATGCTAATTAAGGCATCTTCAACCTCTTTGAATGCCTGCAAAACAGAACTTTCATAATCATATAGTAAAGCTTTGGTTTCAAATCTAGCCATTTCAGCACGTTTTTTATTCTTACCAAATTCAAAAAGAGGCCCTAGTAAACTAGCACTTGCCGACCACGCTAAACCTCCTGTTGTTAGGCTGGAAAGGTCAGTTGAAGCAACTCCAAGTAATCCTGTTAAACTTAGCGAAGGCCAACGCATTGCTTCTGCAACTCCTATTTGAGCATTTTGAGCTTGTAATAAAAACTCAGCCTGCTTGATATCAGGGCGACGTTCCAGTAATTGTGATGGCAATCCTGTAGGAATATCCGGGGGGAATGCCATATTAATAAGTTTTGAAGTTGTTGCAATTGCTTCTGGATTATTTCCAAGAAGAATATTTAGGGAGCTCTCTGTTTGAGCAATGGCTCTTCTGTATTGGGGAACCGCCGCAGCAGAAATTGCTCGTTGTACTTGGGATTGATTCAAATCAATTTCAGCAACTACTCCCCAATGATATCTTTCTTCAATAATTAATAAACCACTGTCGCGTGAGGCAAGTGTGTTTTCAGAAATAAGCATTTTTGCTTTGTTACTTAGCAACTCGAAATAGGTGCTGGCAACACTTGATATTAAGCTCATTTGTATTGTACGCATACCATACTCACTTGCTAGCAAATCAGCTTGTGAAACTTCATTTAATCGTCGATATTTACCCCAAAAGCCAATTTCCCACGACAATTCAGGGTAGGCGAAGAAATTATTGGTTGATGAAGATTGTTTAACACCAGCATAATTACCACTTCCTGCTCCAGCGTTGTAATTTAGTGTTGGCCACTGGTCGGCATTTGTGTATCCTATGTTAGCTCTTGCCGATTCAATTCTGGCAGCTGCTACAAGCACATCTTTATTTTCGCGAAGGGCGGTTGCAATTAATGTGTCAAGTACTGGGTCATCAAATAATTTCCACCAATATAAATTAACAACTGTATCTGTAGCCGTTGAATCAAATCTAAATGTTTCAGGACTATTATAATCTGGCTTCTGAAAATCAGGGCCTAATTTACATCCTGATAAATAAATGATTGTCCCAAGAATGAATAATATTAGTATTTTTTTCATCGCTTAATCATTTTTGTTGTTATCTTCAACTAATTCAGCCTTAACTAATTCAGCCTTTTTCATTTTATCTCTTCTTTTTTCATACCCTGCTATTTTACCTATTAACACGAATAGCATTGGATACATAAACACTCCTAAAAAGGTTGCTACCGACATACCTCCCAATAGTGCCATTCCCATTACTTTGCGCGATTCGGCTCCTGAACCTGTTGCTATAACAAGAGGAAAAACACCAAAAATAAATGAGAAGGCTGTCATTAATATAGGGCGGAATCTTGATCTGGCTGCGCTTATGGCAGATGTAAATAGGTCTTTGCCTGTTTTAAACTCATCATTTGCAAATTCAACAATCAGAATTGCATTTTTTGCAGCCATTCCCACAAGCATTACGAATGAAATTTGTGCGAAAATATTGTTTTCAAAAGTAGGACTGAAAAGCCTTGCTACCCATAATGCAAATATTGCACCAAATATTGCAAATGGTGTTCCCATCAAAATACTAATTGGCAGCGACCAACTTTCATATTGTGCTGATAGAATAAGGAAGACAAAGATTAATGAAAATGTTAGTATCATTATTAATGAGCCCGAGGCTTTATTTTCCTGATACGACATTGCGTTCCATGCATAACCCATATCATCAGGTAATACCTCATTAGCAACTTCTTCCAGAGTTGCCATTGCTTGTGCAGATGTGTAGCCATCTCCGGGGTTTCCTGTAACTTCAACGGCTCGGAATAAATTAAACCTATTTGTAAAATCAGGCCCTGATATATCTCTTACAGTTACCAGAGTTGCCAATGGAACCATTTCACCTTTGTTATTTTCTAAAAAGAAATTGCCGATTTGTTCCTTATCAACTCTATATTGTGGTTCAGCTTGAATGTACGTTTTGTATAAGCGGCCAAAACGTGTAAAATCATTTACATATGATCCACCCATGAAAGCACCTATTGTATTATACAATTCATCAAGAGGAACCCCAAGTTTAAGAGCCTTTTCTTTATCAACATCCATATACCGTTGGGGTACATTTGCCTGAAAAGTAGTAAAAGCATTTGATACTTCAGGTCGGCTATTTACCTCATTAATAAATTTGGTTGTATTTTCTGCAAGGTAGTCAGGTGTATTACCTCCTTTATCTTGAATCATTATGCTAAATCCAGATCCATTACCAAGTCCTGGTAATGCTGGTGGGCCAAATGCAAAAACCTGTGCCCCAAGAATTTTATTAAACAATATTGGATTAAGTTTTTTTATTACATCTTTAACAGTAACATCTCTTTCATCCCAAGGTACTAGTGTAACAAAAACAAACGCAGTATTTGATGACATAGCACCTGATAACATGCTATATCCGGTAACAGCTGTTACAAATTCTACCTCAGGGATATCCATTAAGAGATCCTCAATCTCAGTAGTGATTTCATCAGATCGCTGGAGAGATGCAGCATCAGGAAGTTGCATATTAATAAAGAAATAACCCATGTCTTCTTCAGGGATGAACCCTCCCGGTACCATGGTTCCAAAAATACCAGCAGCAATGGAAATGATAACAATAAAAATCACACTGCGTTTTAATTTACGGGCAACAATTGCCGTGAAGCTCATGTAGGCATCAGTAGTTTTCCCCATATATTTATTAAATACACCGAAAAACTTGCCTAATAAGCCACCATAAGTAGTAGGTTCTTTAAGTAAAATTGATGATAATGCAGGACTTAACGAGATTGCATTTATTGATGATACAATAACCGAAACAACTATTGTTAGAGCAAATTGCTGGTATAAACGACCGGTAATACCTGCCATACCTGCAACGGGTATAAATACTGCAATAAGAACAAGAGTAGTTGCAATAATAGGAGCTGTAACTTTTCGCATAGCCTCAATAGTTGCTTGCTTTGAGTTCATTCCTTTTGCTATATTAACCTGTACTGCTTCCACCACCACAATTGCATCATCTACAACTATTCCAATGGCAAGCACTAATCCAAGTAATGAAAGCACATTTATTGTAAATCCAATTACAGGAAAGAAAATAAACGCCCCAATTAACGATACGGGAATTGCAACTGTAGGTATAAGAGTAGCTCTCCAGTCCTGAATAAAAATAAAAACAACGAGTATAACAAGAAATACGGCAATAAGCAATGTAACTACAATGTCTTTTATTCCTGCTGTGATAGGTAGTGTTGCATCTAACGAAACTTCATACTTAATACTTTCGGGGAATTTCTTTTTCAGCACTTCCATTTCTGTAATTACCTGTTTTGCAAGATCAACAGCGTTGGATCCCGGAGCTTGGTACAATGCAATAACGGAACATGTTTCCTCATTTAGTCTTGTAATAGCATTGTATGATTCAACGCCAAGATCAATAGTGGCAATATCTTTTAGTTTTACTTGTGAACCTTCCGGAGTAGTTCTAATAACAATTTCGCCGAATGCTTCGGGTGAACTAAATCTTTCGGGTAGTCGTACTGTATAGGTAAACTCAGTACCCGGAGGTGCTGGTTCCGCACCGAATTTTCCGCCCGGGACAACAACATTCTGCTGATTTATGGCATTTTGGATTTCTGATACAGTTATCCCCATTTGCGCAAGCCTATCGGGTTTAACCCAAATACGCATTGAGTAATCGGAAGCTCCAAGTATATTAACTCTACCCACTCCTTTAATTCGTGATAGCTGATCCTTTATGTTTATAATTGCATAGTTACCCAGAAAATTTTGGTCATATCTACCATCAGAGGTAAGTGTAACCAACATTAAGATATTAGGTAGCGATTTTTCGGTAGTAACGCCAAACTTTGTAACATCGGAGGGAAGTTTTGCTGAAGCTGCACTAACACGGTTTTGCGATAGTACTGTATTCATATCCGGGTCGGTACCAACTACAAACGAAATATCAATTGACATTGATCCATCGTTAGCATTTGTTGATTTCATATAAATCATATTATCAACTCCGTTGATCTGTTGTTCTAGCGGGGTTGCAACCGATTCCTCAACAGTAATTGCGTTAGCACCCGTATAAGTAGCTCTTACCTGAACAACCGGCGGTGTCAGATCTGGATACTGCTCAATGGGTAACCCTATTACCATTACAAGCCCAACAATAATTATAACAATGGCTATCACCATTGCAACAATAGGCCTTTGTACGAAAAAATTACCTTTATTTTCAGACATATTTATTTATTTTATTGTTTGGTTGCTTTACTTTCAAATTTAGTTATCTTAGGAACTACTGCCATGCCGGAACCTACCTTCTGAATAGCGTCAATAACAACTTTATCATTTGCTTTAAGTCCGCTTTCTACTATACGGTAATCATGGTATTTATATCCTGTAACAATTTGACGATTTTCAACTTTATTACTATCTGAAACGACAAAAACCGAGTGTGTGCCTTGCAACTCCATAATACAACGCTGAGGAATGATCAGAGCATTTTTTATTACACTCATTCTAGCTCTTACTTTCGCATATTGACCGGGGCGCAGCAATTCATCCGGGTTTGGGAAAGATGTTTGTATAAGCAGTGATCCTGTTTCAGGATTAACTTCCCTATCAACAAACTTAACTTTACCTTCATACTTAAAAGTAGAACCATCTGATAATATTAATTTTAGCTGGCCTTTTTTATTTTCTTCTTTAATATAGTTAGCATCTTTTTCTTCTTTTACACTTGCAATAAAATTACGCGCAATTCCCAAATAATCCGATTCAACAAGGTAGAATTCAACATGGACAGTATCAATGGTTGAAACCGTGTTTAATATAACCGGGTTTGGGTCCTGACCTACAAACTCGCCAACTTTAGCTTCAGTTTTCCCAATTAATCCAGTAATTGGAGATTTAATCCATGAATAGCTTAAGTTTATATTTGCAATCCTAACACTTGATTCTACTGCCTGAACATTAGCAACGGCTGCATCATATTGTGCCTGTGCTGCATCGAGGTCACTTTTGCTAACGGCATTAATTTTGGCAAGAGGTTTTATCCTTCCCAAATCGCTCTCAGCTTTTGCAAGTTCTGTTTTTGCTTCAGCAAGATTACTCATTTCAACAGCTACTTCAGCTTCCAATGGGTCGGGATCTACAGTATAAAGCAGTTGCCCTTTTTTAACCCACCTGCCTTCGTCAAAATGAATTGCATCTAAAAAACCACTTACTCTTGCGCGTATTGGAATGTCGTATTGACCGTATACTTGTCCTACAAAATCCTGATAAATTGGCACATCTTTTTGAATTACTTCAACAACCGGTATTTCAGGTGGAGGAGGAGCTTGCTTATTCTTTTCGCTACAAGAGCTAAATATTAGCAATATAAGCATAATAATGCTGTAATTTCTCAAAAAAGTTTTTGACTTATTCATAGATGCTTAATTTATTAGAGTAATAGTTTATTGTAAAACAAAAGTACCAAAATTTCTCACAATATTTTTGCCCGTTCGAACTCCTTTGTTCTATCAAATAGATATCTATATGTTATATGTTTTTTCTTAACTTTTCCGCCAATTTGTTTTACAAGTTTAATCATCCTTGGATTAAAGTCTCCTATCCAGTTCATTTCTAGATCAGTGTAGTTAACACCATGGGCAATTTCATCTTCAAAATATACTATCATACCTTCGGCAACACCTTTGCCTTGAAATTCAGGAATCACACCAAATATCAATCCTATCGCTCTGGTACATACCTTTCTAATCTTTAAATCAAATAGTAGTTTCATTTTATTTACCAGGTTAAAATTTCCTCCAAAATTTTTAATTATCTGGTTCAAATCAGGAATCATTATGAAGAAAGCAATTGGTTTATTATTATGAAATGCAAATATTATAAGTTTAGGGTCAATAATTTGTTTCATTGACTTGAAAAGCGCAGAAGCCTGAGCAAGGGTAATAGGTTTTACACCAGGAAATTTTGCCCATGCTTCATTAAAAACCTCCATGAAATTACTAGCTGTTCTTGATGGATTCTTTTTGTTATGAAACTCAAATTTTATGGTTGGATCTTTTCTGATTTCTTTAGCTTTTGCTGTTATAGCAGGGTCAAGGTTTCCTTGAACAAGAGGGGAATAAAATGTAAGCTGATTAAAAAAAATTTTGAAGCCATAACTCTCAAAAAGTTCATTATAATATTTGTGATTATATGGCATTTTATAGACTGGCTCAAAGAAACCTTCTGAAAGGCAACCCCAAAAAATTTCGCGGGAGCCAAAATTTATAGGCCCATCCATGGCTTCAATTTTATAATTCTCGAGCCAAATTTTTGATGCATCAAAAAGACTTTTCGCAGCTAATTTATCATTAATACAATCAAAGAAGCCGCAACCTCCTGTTGGTTGATCATATTTTTTGATATTTTGTTCATTATAAAAAGCTGCAATTCTTCCTACTATATTGTTAGTTTCGTTTTTAAGTATCCATCTAATAGCATTTCCTCTTCTAAGCAACTTATTCTTTTTTGGGTTAAATACCTTTTCAATATCTTCATCCAATGGCCTTATCCAATTTTTATCGTTTTTATAAAGAGTTGCTGGAAAATCAAGAAACTCCTTGATCGTTCTTTTATCTGTAACCTCGATTAATCTGTAGTTTTTTCCCATGGTTGTAGTTTGAAGATTTCAAAAGTAGTATTTTTGCCGTTTCAAACATAAATATTATAACTTGATTAATCAATGTCAAAAAATCTATACATAGCAGCTGCTGAAGCCGATGCTGGTAAATCGATGATAATACTGGGTATAATGGATTTTCTATCGAGGCACATTAAAAAAATAGGCTTCTTCCGACCAATAGTAGGCTCTAGTGAAGTTGTGGACAATCACATTCGGCTAATTTCATCGCACTATAATCTTGCTTTTAATTATGAATCAATGTACGGGTTAACAAGCAGTGAGATGAATAATTTTCATAGGATTGGGGATACTGAAGGTATACAAACTACTATTCTTAATAAATATATGATGCTTGAAGCAGAATGTGATTTTATTTTAGTTGAAGGTAGTGATTATAGAGGCCATTTAAGTACATATGAATTTGATTTTAATTTGAGAGTTGCAAATAATCTTGGATGTCCGATTATTGCGGTTGTAAGTGGTTATAAAAAGGATATTTCAGAGGTTGCGGTTTCGATTCAAATACTCAGAGATACTCTTGCACGAGAAAAATGCTTGCAAATCGGCACAATTGTTAACAGAGTTCATAAAGAAGATGTTAATGAGGTTAAGCAATTGTTGGGTAACCTTATGCCTGATAATGAGATAAGTTTTACAATTCCAAATGACCCTTTTTTGCAGAAATTAACAATGCGTCAGATTAAGGATGCAATTAATGCAAAGCAGTTTTACGGTGATGAGGATAGCCTTAGCTATGATGTTGGAGATTTTAAGATAGGAGCTATGAATATTGAGAATGTATTGCAGAAAGTAAGTGCAGGTACATTAGTAATAGTTCCCGGTGATAGACTTGATGTGCTAATGGGATTAACATTAACATTGTTAAGTGATAATTTTCCTAAAATTGCAGGTATATTACTTACATGTGTAAAACCTCAGGACCAATTTAAGGAACTAATATATGGATTGAAAAAATTACCTGTTGCTATACTCTCCGTTGAGTCGGATACATTTGTTGCTGCAGCTAATATAAATAATGTAAGACCAATACTATTGCCTCAAAATGAGCAACGACTTGCTACAGCTCTTGGCCTTTTTGAAAAGTATGTTAATACTGAAGAATTAGCTAAAAAGATTGCCATAGCAAAATCTAATGTTGTTACACCTTTAATGTTTGAATATGAGCTTTTTAACAGGGCTAAACAAAATCGAAAACATATTGTATTGCCCGAAGGAAATGATGACAGGGTATTACGTGCAGCAAGCATATTATTAAAAAGAAATGTAGTTGATATTACATTGCTTGGAAACGAAGATGAAATATTTAAAAGAGCAGATATATTACACATTAGCTTGAAAGGAGCATTTGTAATTGATCCGTATGATAATGACCTTATTGGAGAATACTCTTCTGAATATTACCAACTGCGAAAGCATAAGGGCATAACAAAGGAAATAGCTACAGAAACCATGTATGATGTTAGTTATTTTGGTACTATGATGGTACATAAGGGGCATGCTGATGGAATGGTTTCGGGAGCTGCTCATACAACTCAGCATACTATTAGGCCTGCATTTGAATTTATTAAAACAAAACCAGGTATTTCAATTGTGTCTAGTTCATTTTTTATGTGTCTTGAAGACAGGGTGCTGGTTTATGGTGATTGTGCTGTTAATCCAAACCCCAATGCTGAGCAACTTGCTGACATTGCCATTAGTTCATCTGAAACAGCTGCTATGTTTGGTATTGAGCCCAGAATTGCTATGCTCTCTTATTCAACCGGGAGTTCTGGTAAAGGTAAGGAGGTGGAAAAAGTGAGAGAGGCTACAGAAATAGTCAGGCTGCGTCGTCCTGATTTAAAAACGGAAGGACCTATACAGTATGATGCAGCAATTGATGCATCAGTAGCAAAAACAAAAATGCCTGATAGTAAAGTTGCCGGGAAAGCTACAATATTTATTTTCCCCGATCTGAATACCGGAAATAATACCTATAAAGCAGTTCAGCGATCAGCTAATGCAGTAGCAATTGGGCCTGTATTACAAGGTTTGAATAAGCCTGTTAATGATTTAAGCCGCGGTTGTTTAGTAGCCGATATCGTAAATACAGTCGTTATTACAGCAATACAGGCACAGGAGTTATAGGAATATTGTATCTGAGTTCGATTAAACTATAAATCAGCGCGTTAAAACAATATTACTTTGGAGTATTGGAGGTGTGGAGTATTGATCAACTATAAAATTCCACTACTCTATCACTCCATTTTTATGAATGCAAGTACAAATTATTACCTCAAATTCACATTAATAAGTTTTATGGGCTAGTCTTTTTCTCATCATTGGGATACTGACAAAAACAAAAAGTAAATTGATTGAGATTGGGCCAAATATTGTCCACCATAACGAAATATCAATGGCAATAGACATAAAATACAATCCCCACCAAAATAAAATTTCACCTGCATAATTCGGATATTTTATTATTGTCCAAACTCCGCGTTGTAATTTTTCGGTTTTACTGTTTCCTGCTTTAATATGTCTTCTTAATGTATCATCTGCGGTTTTTTCAAGATATATTCCTCCCATTGTAAAAACTACAGCAATTACAGTTAACCATGAATTTGGAGAAGTAACTGAAGAGTTAAATGCATAAAAAACAGGTGTTAATCCTAAGAACACTAATGTAGTTGGTAACAAGTGAATTGCCATAAAGCTAGTAGGCCAATAAAATTTGCCTGTTCTTTTTTTAATGTTAACATATCGCCAGTCTTCATCTTCCATTCCATCCCATTTCAATATCCAGTTCCAAGTTAAACGAGTACCCCAAATCACAATTATTACCCACATTATTTTGTAATAAAAATCAATTTGTCCCGAGTTAAAGAGCCAATATATACCAATAAAAATTGGTGCCGCACTCCAATATGGGTCGTAGATACTTGAATTTTTATACTTAAAGCTAAATAAAAAGATTATTACTGTAGCTACTAAATCTGCCAAAGCTGTTTTCCACAATATATTTGTAATGAGAGCGTATTTTAATGTTAGCATTGCAGCAAATAGTGCAATAATATAAATTACTAATATATGGAGCAGATCTTTAACTTTCTGTTTCATTGTTATTTAGAATGTAATTTGTGTTTAGAAGCAGGTTTAGAATAATTATAGGTTTTAATCAGTTCTAAACCTTAGCCTATTTTAAATAAAGACCTTTAAGCGCTATTATCTTTTAATAACAACTTATGCCTGAATACCAGCAGGTCCTTTATATTCTGCATTGCTAAATGCAAGAATAGGGTAAAAAATAAAATTTAATAATAATAGCCCAATTGTAAAGCCTACTCCCTTTCCAAAACTTATCGAAAGGAGGTTTGTCATCCAAATAGCAAAAATTATATTTACACCTGGAATTAAAAACAGAAGTAGCCACCACCAGGGTTTTCCTACAATCTCTAATAATATTATTGTATTGTAGATAGGTATAATTGCTGCCCAACCCGGTTTTCCGGCTTTTTCAAAAATACGCCAGTATACGTAAATGTAGAAAATAATAATAAAAACAATAAATAACCATGATCCTGAACCAAGACCATCAAAATCGTGCATTTCATTTTCCATAGCAGAAATTTTAAAGTTAGACATCAAAGGTATAAAAAATTTTGAGTTGGAAGTTAGAATTGTCGGAAGTCAGAAGTCATAAGTTGGGAGTTTGAAGGTGGGAAATGTCAATGCCTAAATAACGTTGACCGTTTTCAAACTCTCGTTTTCCAACTCAATCAAATCATTTTCAGTATATTTACTTCCTTCTCTTTCAGAAACCTCCATTTGCCTCTGGGCAGATCTTTTTTTGTTAAACCTGCAAAAATAACCCGATCAAGTCGAACAACTTCGTAACCAACTTTTTCAAATATTCGTCTTACAATTCTGTTTTTACCAGAATGTAATTCTATTCCAACATGTCTTTTATCCATTTCATCAGTCACCCAGTTTATTTTATCAGGCTTAATTGTACCATCTTCTAGCTCAACCCCATCTATTATTTTTATCAAATCATTTTTCAAAAGGGGTTTATCAAGAACAACATGGTAGAGTTTTTTTACACCATGTTTTGGATGAGTTAAGCGTGTAGTTAGTTCGCCATCATTTGTAAATAATAATAAACCGGTTGTGTTACGATCGAGTCTTCCAACTGAATAAATTCTTTCAGAGCACGCTTTTTCAACTAAATTCATCACAGTTCGCCTATTTTGAGGATCATCTGAAGTTGTGATAAATCCTTTGGGTTTATTAAGTAATAAATACTTTAGCTTTTCGCTACGCAGTATTTTGCCCATATATTTAACTTCATCTTCTGGATTTACTTTTGTGCCAAGTTCAGTAATTACTTTCCCATTTAAATATATTTCCCCCTTTTCGATAAGTTTATCGGCTTCACGTCGTGAGCATATTCCGGCATCGGCTATATATTTATTTAGCCTTTTTGTATTTGGCTGATTGGATTTAGGTTTCTCCGGTATTATTGAAGTGCTTCTATGTGGTTTTCTGTCCTGATCTCTTTGTTTCTTCTCAGGTTGGCTTCTCTTTTTTTTCATATTTCTTTCATTATTTCTAGTGTTTTTATTTATACTAATTAGTCACCAAAATAAGTCTTAAAATATTTCTTCCGAGCTATGGCTATGCAACAAATATTTTAAATCGATAAGCAGAAAAATATTTTGTTTTATATGGCTCATTCTAATAAATAATTGGTATTACATAGAATTCTGCAAATATCTTTAAGATTATTTAGATATACTATTGCATGGATTAATTTTGTTTTGAAATGCTTTTTCCCATTCTAAAATGCAAATGAAACATTTAGATGTCCCCACCGATGCCAGTAAGCTAAATTAAATTCAGGTGAGCGTACTTCCATTCCGTATTCAACACTAAATTTATTAAATTTAATAACTGCGCCAAATATAGCATGATATAAGGAGTTATTTATAAAACTAATAGTGTGAACATTATTTTGGTTATAAGTACCTCCTTGTAGTGATGCATTATAATTAACTAAATATATAGAACCGCTGCAGAATAACCATGCCTCCCAATCATCAGAAATATCAACAGCAAATCCTTTAAAATAGTCTCTAAAATATCCTAATCTTAGATAGCCTCCAAAATTTGCTTCGGTATGAGGTACTCCAAGGGTGCCGCTAACAAATCCATTTAGTTCCAGCCAAGGTAAATTAACCAATCCCTTTTCGATTATTGCATTGTATTGTAAGCAAATATCATTTTGTATTTGATTGTGCCAACCTTCAGAGGGTATTGCAATAGATGTGTTTTCGTGTATTTGGTTCTGAATAAATTCACCCCCTGCAAACGATCCGATTATCCCTAATTCAATACCTGAACTTTTTTTAATTCGTTTCTTGTAGTTAAACGACACTTTGTTATTACCAAATAATAAATAGCTAGCATATGGGTGATCTGTTAACTGAATATCAGGTGTTAATGTGCGTTCGGGTGTGTACATGCGATGCGTTACACTTAATGCATAATAAGTGATTTCATTATCATTGCTAGGTAGTAGAATTTTGTTGATAGGTGATTTAATCATCCATGGTGTATATACTTTTATAGTAATCCCACTTGAATAATACCTGTCTCTATGAAAAACAATATCGTTATCAACGGAAAAATCAATAATAGCATTTGTATTTTCGTGTTGAGCTCTCGCAAAAATAAAAAGTATCAAAAAAACTATGACCAAAATTGATTTCATCATTAGTTTGTTAAGAAAAAAACTTCTTAAAACTTGTTTGTCAAAGGTATAAAAAATATTTTACTAACCTGATACCTATATAATAACAGAAACCTCTGCACACGGAATATCAATGCGTTCGAAATAATATTGAGTTGGAGTAGGGAGTTATGGAGTATTGGGTCTTTACACTAGTTGTTTTCTTCTATTACTCCCTTCCTCTAATACTCCAATATTTCAAATCAGATTGTCAATATTTCAAAATTATATTTCTGTTATCTGCGGTATATGCGCCAAAATAGCCAAGGGCATTATTACTAAGGTTGGAAATAGGGTTGTATGGAGTACTACCCATGCCGCCACCACTTAATGCATCGTTTAATGTTCTGAAATATTCGTAGGTATTGAACCCTATAGTTTGGAGGCTAATATTAACAGTATCTCCGGGTTGTGCTTCTACCCACCTTATTGGATATTGTAATATTTGTCCATTAAAAAGCTGATCGCTGGCAAGATAGTAATAGCTTCGGTATCCTTCTGCAGGCAGACCATTAATTAATATTTCAAAACGGTAGTAATCGATAGTTTCAATAGGGTCAGAAAATGAACAGTAAATAATATAGTATTCTTTTTCTTCATCCCCTGATCCTCCCCCAGGTCCTCCAAACTCCATTTTCTCATAACTGAGCGAATCAATTAGCACCTTTTCGGGGAGCGTTTCTGTACCTGAATATTCATTTCCGTTATGGTTAACAACCATGGTATATGTCCTGTTAGCTTCACCAATTATTGTGCTTGTGTAATATATTCCGGCTTCATATTCAATAAGAGTATCTGAATGCCCCAATTCATCAGTAATAGTAATATCTGCACCGGATATTGGTTCGATCCCCTGAGCAGTATAATAATCGCCGGAACTGCTTAATAATACTAAAGATGGAGATGGTTCAGATGTTATGTTTCCTTCAATTACAATCCTTGGTTCAGCAGAGTTTAAATCCAGATCAATTACTTTTTCACACGACATCAAAATAGAACTGCTAATAACAGCTAATAGAAAGATGTATTTATTTGATTTCTGCATTGGTCTAAAAATTAAAATTCCAGGTTACGGAAGGAACGATTGAAAATAGTGAGAATTGAACAGCCTGCATTGTGCCAGGAACTGTTTCACTTTCCTCAAAAGAAATAGAGTAGGCATTCTGACGAGCATAGGCATTGTATAATGAGAAATTCCAGCTGGATTTAAACTTACTGGTTTGTTTACCTTTAAGTGTTAATCCCACATCAAGACGATGATAATTTGGCATTCGATAACCGTTTCGTTCAGTATAGTATGGAATTATATTTCCATCGATAATATATTGTCCGCTGGGCATAGTTACAGCATCACCTGTATAGTAGATCCAAGTAGCTGAAACTGATATTTTATTGCTTATCTCAAACATTCCAACAATAGAAACATCATTGGTCCTGTCCTGACGCGCTGAAAACCAATTACCACTGTTGATTTCATTAAATTTGTGTTCTGTTTTTGATAGAGTATATCCAACCCATCCTGTAAATCTTCCAAGTCGCTTTTTTAATAGAAGCTCAATTCCATAAGATCTCCCTATACCAAAAGCAAGGTCGGCTTCCACATGCTCATTTAGGAGTACATCAGCACCATCTTTGTAATCCACAAGATCATACATATCTTTATAATATAATTCAACCGAAGACTCAAATGTATTATTCAGGAAGTTTCGGAAATATCCAACAGAATACTGATTTGCTTTTTCGGGTACTATAAGTGAGCTGCTGGGCATCCACACATCTGTTGGATTATCAGATGTGGAAGCTGATAACAGATGAATATATTGTGCGTTTCGCTGATAAGAACCTTTAACTGAACTTTGTTCATTAAGCATATAACTCATTGAGAATCTTGGTTCGGGTTCCACGTAAGTTTGGATTAATTCCATATTTGAATATTCCTCCTGGTTAATAATGTTGCCATCAATATCGTATTGGTATACATCACCAGGACCAACATTGTTAAACATCGTTAATCTTATACCATATTCAAGCATTATGCGTGACCCAAATTTTTGTTCGTTAGATACATAAATACCACTTTCAAAGGCGTATTTTTTATCGATAATGATATTGTTTAATTCTGTTTCACCTCTAGATGTTAGTTCGCCGGGCATGAAAGTATGGTAAATTACATCAAAGCCAAATTTTAAAGTGTTATTTGTGTTGGCAAAAAAGGTAAAATCCTGTTTAATGTGTGAATCATTAATTCCTGATTTTATTGTAAAATCGGTGTTGTTTTGATTAACCTGAATTTCATAATCATAGCTGCTGTATATTACAGATGTGTTCGAAAATAACCGGTTATTGAAAACATGATTCCAGCGTAGCGTACCTGTGGCATTACCCCAGTTAAACCCAAAATTTTCAGTACCTAGCTTATCTCGTCCAAAATAACCAGATATAAAAACCCTATCTTTCTCTCCAATCTTATAGTTTGCTTTTGCATTCAAGTCATAAAAGAAAAGATTCATTTCACGATAGTCTTTATCAACTGCACCAAGTAATAAATCAGCATAGGTTCTACGACCTGAAATTATAAACGACCCCTCATCTTTTACAATGGGTCCCTCAACAGTTAACCTTGAAGAAATTAATCCAATTCCGCCCGATACAGTGTATTTTTTT